>Ga0066710_100001635_pt1 | contig 17083 bp, 13 predicted proteins | sample GraSoiAngelo_159_FD_79666 | JGI IMG/M metagenome (GOLD analysis project Ga0066710, IMG submission 79666) | Grasslands soil microbial communities from the Angelo Coastal Reserve, California, USA - 14_1009_16_40cm | ecosystem: Environmental > Terrestrial > Soil > Grasslands | place: USA... | reverse complement strand
GACGGCGCCCCGCCCTTGAACAGCCATTCGACGCCGAATTGCAGGCTGTCGGTGAGCGTGATCTCGGCGATGGTCAGCTCGATGGCGACCTGCCGCTGCGGAACATCGAGCTTCTTCAGCGCCGCTTCGATGATCGCGTATTCGGCCGGAGTGGCTACGGTGAGAATCGTGTTGTTGTCCTTGTCTGCGACGACCTGCACGTTGCGCACCACGCCGATCCCTTCGGCGACCGACAACGCGCGTTGGATCGTGCTTTGCGCCGTTCCGGGCGCGGCCGTGGTCGTCTGCGTCTGGCTCACGACGGTCTGGCTCGGGTTCTGCACCGGAATCACCGGCTGCGCCTGGAAGGATGGCGGCGAGACGATCGTCCCGGCGGGTGTCCCCGGCGCCAGCGTCGGCGGCCCGGTGGGCAGCGCCGGCTGGGTTATCCGCCCGGTGAATGCCTGCTGCAACAGCGGGGCCATGCGCTCGGCCCGGCCGTTCTGCACCTGATAAACGTAGAAGCGAATCGCTGTGCCCTCACCGCCCGCCCGGTCGAGCCGCTCAATCCACTTCTTGGCCTCGTCGAGATACTCGGGCTGCGGCGTGACGACGAGCAGCGCGTTCATGCGCTCGATCGGGATGATGCGCAGGATTCCCGCGAGCGGGCTCTTGTCGGGCGTGCCCAGCGCCTTGTCCAGATCGGCCATGAGCGTCTTGACTTCGGCACTCTGCAGCGTGAACAGGCCCACCGACATGCCGGCAAGCCAGTTGACGTCGAACATGTCGATCGTCTCGTAGAGGTGCTTCAGCTCCAGCTCGGTGCCGGAGAGGATGATGAAATTGCGCAGATCATCGACACGTACCGTCGTCTGGTCCTTGACGAAGGGCTCGAGCAACGCAGCCATCTGGCGCACGCCGACGTAGTGCAGCGGCACAATCTGCACCGAAAAGCCCGGCGGCAGCGGACGGCTCGAGCCGCCGAGCTGCGGCGTGACGTTGCCGCGCACCGCGGCGGCCGCGGGCAGTATCTTCCAGACGCCGCGCTCCCGGGTCATCGTCGCGCCGTTCATGCGCAGCAGCATCTCCATCGTCGCGTGCAGCGATTCGCGCGGGATCCCCGAGGTCGTGCGAATGGTGACGGTGCCGCCGACGGCGGGGTCGATGGTGTACGAGTCGTTGATGATGTCGCCCAGGATGTTGCGCACCACCTCACGGATGTCGGCGGCTTCGAAATTGAGCGTCACCGCGGACCCCTGCGCCGGCGGCGGCTTTTGGATCGGCGGCACGTCGCCGCCTTCTTCCTGCCCGGCGACCAGCACCCCGGTGCCCTTGTAGAGCCTGGATTGCTCGGGCGGCCTCTCGGCGGCCCCCTTCGTCCCGGCTTCGGTCGCGGATTCCTTGACAGGCGCCGGCACGGGCGCGGGGATTTGCGCTTCCCTGGCGCTCCTGGTGGTCGCGCACGCGGCGAGGAGCAGCGAAAACGTCAAGGCAAGCGTCAGCTTCGCATAGCGTTCGTTCATCATTTTTCCGTGTTGTTGTCGGCGGCGCCCTGCGCGGGGCGGGCGTGCTTCCTGCGCCGCGCCTTGCGCGGCTTATTTGCTGCGGCGCTGCCCTCCTCGTCCCTGCTGACCGCTGCCCATGTCCGTACCAATCTGGGCATCCGTCCCCTGCCCCGCGGCCGCACCCCGCGCGGCGCGCCGAGCCGCCCTGCTGGTCGGCTGTTCCGGTACCGCCGGGTTGATCGGTGCGGCCTGCGCTTGCGCCGCCTGCGCTGCGCGCGCAGCCGCCGCGGCCGGCGCAGCGGCTGCCGCAACCGGCGCCCCCGGCGCCGGGGGGGCCGCGGCAAGGGTGGTTTTGGGTCCCGGCAGCACCTTGAGAATCAGCTCTTCGGAGTCCTCCCCTGCGGTGAACCGGACCCGGTCGGCGGTGACGAGGGCGACCTTCATGCCGTTGATCTCCTCGCCCTGCCGCACGGAGCGTGTCTTGCCGTTGCCGACTTCCTTGAGAAACGCGATGTTTCGCTCTGCCGTAACCGTGGTGCCCATGAGCTGGAATTGGCCGTGCGCGATCTGACGCGGACCGTCGGCGGCTGCGAGGACCGGCGCCGGGCGGCGCGTCGCGTTGAACAGCGTCCGCTGGACCGTCTCGACGTGCGCCGGCAGCCCTCCCTCGATCTGATAGTCAGGCAGGACCGCAACGTTCATCGGCTTGGGTTCGGCAGTCGGCGTCCCGGCGGGCGCGCGCACGATCTGCCGGCCCCAATCGGTCTCCCAGCCGATCAGCAGGGCGAACGCGGCCACAGGCAGCAGCCATGCCATCCACCCTCGAACGCGATGGGCGTTCAACACCTGCGGCAGCGTGCTCATTTCTTCTCGCTTTCCCCTAGGGTGTAACCGCTGGCGTCGAGCATCACGGAGAGCTCGGGCTCGGCCCCGGGCGGCGGCTTGAACCCTCGAAACGCGTTGAGCGGACGCACCGTGATGTTGTCGACCAGTGCGTAGGGCGCCTGCGTCTCGAGGCTGTACAGGATCTTCTGCAGGTTCGGCGTCGTTGCGAAGAGCTGCACGCTCACGCCGATCTGCCGGAATCGTCCGTCTTCGCGCGGCTGCGCGATCTGGATGGTCGTGATGCGGCCGCCGTTGTTCTCGATCGCGGTGCGCACCAGGTCCTGCAGCTCGGCGCCGGCGAGGTTCGGCGCGGTACTTTGCAGGAAGAAGCGGTGCCCGTCGCGGGTGCGCAACGTGTCGAGCGCCTTCTTGAACTCCGGCGCCTGAGCCGCAACGCGCCGGTAAACATCGAGCCGCTCCTGCAGCGCGTCGATCGTCGCATCGTAATGCCGGTGCAGCAGCAGAAACGGCACCAGCAGCAGCGCCAAGCCGAGGGCCACCGCCAGCGCAAGCAAGCCGACGGCGAGCGCCCGGCTCTGCCGCGGCGGGAGCTGAAGCGAGAGCGTGGCCATCAGTCCTCGTCCGTTTTCGGTTCAGCGCCGGGAGCCGCCGGCGCTTCGGGGTTGGCCGGCGCCGGGGGCACCGCTTCGTCGGGGGCGGGCTGCAGCGCAGGCGCCTGTGCCGCAGGTTGCTCTGCCGCGGGCGGCGGTGCTGGCGGCTGCGCGCGCGCGGGCGGCATCGCCTGTCGTGCCACCGGCGCAGCGCGCAGCGCGCCGGGCGGGGCAGCGGACGGCGGGAGAATCGGCCGGTCCGGGAATGGACCGAATCCAGCAGCAGTGGTCGGCGAGGACGGCTCGTTGCGCGGAGGCGCGATGCTCGGACCGGGTGGGGGAGTTGGCACCGGGGCGGGGGCGGGCACGGCCTTGGCCACCGGGGCGGGCGCGACGTTGGTCATCGGGGCGGGCGCGGCCTTGGTGGCGGGCTCGGCTGCGGATACCGCGGCTGGCGGCACGAGCCGCGCGGCCACGGCGTTGACCGGCGCCGCCATTTCACTCACGGCAACCGGCGGCGGCGGGGACAGGCTGCGCAGACGCGCCCCCAGATCAAAAATCTCGCCCGCGCTGCCCTGGATCTTGGTCGTCGGCGAGCGCGGTGTCACCAGCTCGACAAGCTTCGATTCTTCGAGCAGCGCGATCAGCTTGCCCGCGTTCCCGGACTCGCCGCGCAGATAGAGGTCGTGCTGGGTTTCCTTGGCGCGGCCGCTCGCCTTGAGCTCGAGCTGCGTGATCCAGGTATCGTCGGGCAGCACCCGCGTGACCTCGTCGAGCACGTGCACCGCGCTCGGATACGCGTATTTCTTGGCGAGAATGTAGTTGTAGTCGTTCTGCATCCGTTCGAGTTGCTGGCGCAGCTTGTCAGCCGCCTGCGCCTGGACTCCGGCCTCGGCATTCAGCGCGGTGAGCCCGATCGCATATTGCCGCTTCTGCAGCAACGGCACGAACACCGCCGCGATGCCGAGTGTCGCGATCAGCGCGAGCGGAACCCACACCTGCCAGCGCCGCCACTGCAGCGGGCGCGGGCGCGCCGCGTTGGGCAGCAGATTAAGCTTGGTCGGCGTGGTCGTCGGCGGACCCGGAACGACAGCGACCGCTACCGCGCCCCACTCTTCGACCTGCCTCTTCGCGCCGTCGACGATCGTCTTCAGCGCCGCTACCCAGTCGACGCGCAACGTCTTCTTCGCCGCGTCGCGCCCGATAACGGTCGCGTCGAAATAGAGCTGTTCGGGACGAAACGGCGTGTGCCGGTCCAGATCGTAGCTGAGCGCCTGAATCAGATTTTCCTCGACCGCGGCGGGCAAGGAGAGCTCCTTGCGCAGGACCCGGTGCGCGTTGAGCGCGACGATCACCTTGGGTGCCGCGATGCCGCCGGACGCATTCGCGGCGAGCCGTGCAACGGCGGCACGCCCGGCGGCCAGCACCGCGCCGGCATCGCCGGTTAACGCCACGGCTTCAGTAACCGAGAGGCGCGCGGTGCCGTTGTTCATCTCGGGACGCCAGAACAACGCCTGCCCGTTCGAGAGCTCGATCACCGGCCGGGCGAAGCGCCGCTGGATCGCGGCGCGCGAGACGCCCGGCAGCAGCGGCCCACGCTCACTCATCCACCAACGCCAGAAGCGTGGCAGGCCAGCCCGATTCGCAGATTCGCGGACGCGCCGCCTCCAGTTCGTTGTTGCGCTCGTCATTTCCCTTCTCGCTGCACGTCCGTGCCTTCGACACGCCTAAGCACGCGCCGTTTTACGGCAACCTCAAATTTGTTGCAAGATATTGATTCTTTTGCGGCGATTCGCACGCCGCAGAGTCGCCGTTTGGCGACAAACCGCACTGCTCACTGCGTTACCGGTGGTGCGAAGGTCCGCTGGTCGCGTTCCAGCCAGGCCAGCACCGTCACCGGGCGCTGGATGTCGCCGCCGGGGCGTAGCACCGTTTCCCGGATGTACGTCACGCCGTCGGCCATCGTGACCTCAGCGCGAATCCGCCACAGATTCGTCGGCCCCGCACCGGCTCCCGCCACGGGAAAAGCGGGCAGCGGCAGCCGCGCAGCGAGCGCCTCCTGGCGCCGCGCAAGATAATTGTCGACCACCTCCGCTGTCGCCCCAGGCATCGCCAACAGGACAGCACGCGACGCAAACGCGGGATTGACGCCGGGCGACTTGCTGAAGACGGTCAGGTGGTCGGCGACCGCCGCGTACAACGTGGCCGTCATACCGAGGACTCGCCGCAGCTCGGCGACGCTCTCGAAGGGCGCGTTCGCCGGCTTGTACGTCAATCCTGCCGCCTGGTAGTCCGGCGCCTCCGCGCCGTTCGGACGCCTCAGATCGTCGGCGTCCTTCCAGTCGTCGATCACGTCGACGACCCGCTGCGCTGCATCGACGTCCAGCCCTCCCGCGCTCTGGAGCAGACCCTTGAGCAATGCGTCCGACGCCGAATTGAGGTCGATCTTACCAGATTCGTCGATCGCATTCGCGGCGACGTGAGCCTCGCCCTCATCCCAGTAGTGCACGACGCTATCGGCCAGCCAGGTCTCGTTGAGCGTGCGCGGGCGCATCAACTCGAAGACCATGCGCATGACCGCGCCGTCGGCGAGGGCGCGCGCCTGCGCGAGCGACACTGCGTTCCTTGCCGTGAGCAGCTCGGTGCGCATGCTGTATGCGAAAGCGGAGGCGATGACCGAGAGCAGGATCGTGAGCCAGAGGACAAGGACCAGCGCGATCCCGCGCTGCGCTGCGGCCGGCCGGAGTGCCTTCATCGGTTGCACTCCCGGCAGAAATGCCAGAGCCGCGGCCACGCGATCATCGCTCTTCCGTACTCCTCGAGCAGCGCGCGCACTGCGGCAGGCTCGAGCGCGCGCGAGAGCGCCGCATCGGGCGCGAACGCCGGCGAGCGAAGCCAGGGAGCCAGGGCGGACTTCCACGGAGCAGGCAGCGCCGGGTCGTCGAGTTGCTCCTGGATCGAGAACAGCGCGCGGCTTCCGATGTCGATCGCGTGATGCAGCAGCACTTCGCGCAGTCGCCGTTCGGTCGCCGTCGCGAGGTCGAGAAGCAGTGTGGCCATCGCAGCGAGGCGCTGCTCCGCCGAGGAGGACACCAGAGGCGGGATGTGCTCGGCGAGATAGGAGTGGACGACGTGCAGCGGCTCCTGCACGAAGGTCTCGCCGCTTCCGAGCCAATGCTTCGCCGGTGCCCGCAGGTGCGGCAGACCGAACGGAAGGTCGACGACCCAGCTTGAGGGATACATCCGCTGTGCGATGAGGCCGAGCAGCACGTCCTGGTTGCGATGATTGCGTGCGGCGGGGGGCAACAGGCGGGAGTTATCGACTCCGATCATCGTCGTGAAGGTCAGGACCCGCTGCGGCGCCAGGCGCAGCCGCGTCTGCCCACGCCAGTCGATGCGGCCGGCCAGGCCGTAACTCGCCGCTTCCGGATGCGAGGCGAGCCATTGCCGCGAGCGCGGCGGCAGCGCAAAAAGCTGTAACGGCAGCATCGACGAGCCCGGATCACCGCAAGCATGGTTGTGCGTGAACAGTACGTGCGCGCCGGGGGCGAAGCGTTCGAGCTCTCCGGAGCCGATCTCCACGATTGCCGGTGCTCCTGCCTCTCGCTCCGCCTGCGCCCAGGCTTCCGCCATCGGCAGCCCGAGCCAGCGCTCGTGCGCGGCGAGCGGATCGAGATCGAGCGCCGGACAGTCGCGCCACAAGGCTGCTTCGCTGTCGTAGAGGAGCAACTCGTCGACCTGGTCGGAGACGGCGAATCCCGTCTCGGCAAGCGCGGGGCGCCGCGGGTCGATCACGGCGTCGTCGTCGAAGTTGATGAAGGCGTATCCGGCCAGCCGCAGCAGCGCATGGTTGATCGGGACGCCGGCGGTCGTTTCCCCGGGCGCCCCCGCGCCGAGGAGCCACCCGATCTCGCGGTCGATCTCCGGAAACTGCGAGCGTAGATCCTGCTCCAGCGTTGTAATCGCGGCGTGGTCGACATGCTCGATATCGAGCGCGCGACACGCCTCGAGCACGGCGCGGTTGGCGCGCTCGTTCGCTGCATCGCGCGAGTCGTCGATTACCATCCAGCGCCGGCGCGATCCGGTGCGTGCTTCGAGCGCCACGGCGCTCGCGAGTAACCGCGCCAGGAGCTGCGGGCGATCGGCGCTGCGAATCACGACGGCCGCGATGCCTTGCTGAGGTGAGGCGCCGGGCGCGCCAAAACGCGACACGAGGTCGGGCAACGCCACAAGCAGTTCGTTTCGCGCGCAGCGCTCCAGGAGTTCGCGGATCGCCGGTCGGTGTTCCGCGGGTGCCGCCAATTGAGCGGCGGCTCGCGCTTCGTGATCGTCCAGGGTGCGGCAACCCTCGCACGCCGACAGCACCGTGTATTCGCCGGAGGAGAGCTCGGCCGAGGCACCGTTCAGCGGGTTGCGGACCAGACAGCGGCGCGGCGCAAGCGGCAGCATCGTCCAGGCCGACGCAAACCAGCGTGTCGCGGCGGCGCCGGCGTCGGGAACCCGCGCCGCCGCGGCCGTGCCGACGGGCGAATCGACGACGTAGGGCTTGCTGACGTAGGACGACATGGGCCGATGTCGGGTGCGCACGCTTACATGCAGCGCCGCTGCGCCGCATTCCAGGTCAGGCAACCGGCCTCGGGAGCGATGCGCGGTTCGACCACGAGCGTTGGCCACGGCGTCCCGTTGACCGTTGTGACATCGACGCGGATCAGATCCGGCAGCCGCTGCGGATCGTCCCAACGCTCGCGCCAGGTCGGCGCCACCGAGTCCGCCGAGCCGGGATCCCGCCCGAAATAGCCAAAACGGATGGCGCCGATGCCGACCGCGAGCACCGTGGAGTCGGCGTTGCCGAAATCGGGCAGGGCTTGCGCGGCATAGTCGGGAATCACGCGGGCGAGCGTCAGCCGGGAACTGTCGCCGTCGCCGGAGGCGGTCAGGCGAAAATAGTACATACCGCCGCCCGCGCGGCCCGGTAACGGCGCAGCGTAGGAAAGCGAATCGCGGAGCCCGAGGAAATACAGCGGTTGGTCGGGGACCTTGTGAAAGCGCAGCGGATGCTGCGCGGTGAGCGTGCGGCGAAGGAAATCCTGGGCGGAGCGCATCTCGCCGGTGCGCTCGGCCTTGGCCTCGCCCCGGTTCCAGCTCTCGCCCGCGAGCGACAGCGAGCCATAGAGCACCGAAGCGATCAGCGCCAGCAGGACGAGCGCGACCGACAGCTCGATCAGCGTGAAGCCGCGATGGTGGCGACGCACGGCTGGCACGTTCGCTACCGCACTTTGTCGCACGGTGCAGCCTTCTGACTGACCGCGGCACCGGGATGCGGCTGCAAACCCGGCCCTGGGTTCCGGCGTTTCGAACAGCTGCGCGCGTGTCCGCATAGGCTCACTCGGCGCAGCGTGATTGCTCGAGACGGCGCTGCAGCTCGCGTCTCAGCGAGTTTTCCAAGTCGATCGCTGACGCATCGCCCGCTAGATTGCGCTGCTCGTCGGGATCGTGCGCGAGATCGAACAACATGTAGGTGCGCTCTGTCGCATCGACGGCAAACTTGTATTCCGAGGTGCGCAGCATGAAGTGATTCCGAGCGCGACCGCTCTCGCATAGCTGGCTCTCGCGTAGATTCGACGTCTCTCCTCGGAGCAAGGGCCAGAGCGACTTCCCCGCGTGCCACCCTATCGCCGTAAGGCCTGCTGCTTCCACTAGCGTCGGAAATACGTCGATGTTCTCCACCAAAGCGTTTGTCACCAGGGTTGCGGGGATCCTGCCGGGCCAGCGGATGAGCAGCGGGATAAGCAGACAGGATTCGTAAAAAAGACCCTTCCTGAGGCGCCCGTGGTCCCCGAGCATTTCACCGTGGTCAGCCACAAAGACGATGAGCAGATCGTCCAGCCAACCCCTGCGCTCGAACGCCTTCAGGATGCGTCCGACGTAGTAGTCGATCAGCGATATCTTGCCATAGTAGTTGGCGCGAATTTGCGCGATGAGCTCGGGCGACAAGGGCGCGCCAGCACGAAAGGGGGCATTGGGCTCTACGTAATCCGGGAGCGTCGCCGGCTTCGCGGGAATCGGGATCGGTGGCGGTGTATCCTCGGGCCGGTACATCGACGCATAAGCTCCGGGCGCATCCCAAGGGTCGTGCGGCCCTGCAAAACCCACGAACAGACACAATGGATGCACATCCTCGTAGGCGTCAACGAAGTCCGCTGCCTTGCGACCAATGTAGCTATCGAGATGGTCGTCGACGGGCGCCGGGCTGGCCTGGATCACCTCCACGCCTGTGCCAGTGCGATCGACGTAGTCTTGCTTGAGTTTTTCCAGCAGACCTTTGCGTTCCCAATCGTCCGTGACGTACGAAGTCGTGCGGAGGCTTGCCGCCAGACCTGCGGTTTCATGGACGTACCTGAAGCCGCGAGTGTGCATGAAGGCTTCGCGCGTCCGGAGATCGGTGCCGGCTTTGTGTTCGTAATAGTGAGTCTTGCCGACGGCAGCCGTGAAGTAACCTGACCGCTGAAGCAACTGAAACAGAGTCTCATCGCTTTCAGCCAGTTCGCCCTCGTTTCGCCACATGCCATGGTTGTGCGGGTACAGCCCGCTGGCGAAGGACCGTCGAGCAGGCATGCAAAGCGGCGCGACAGTCACAGCCTCAGCGAACCGCATGCCCTCCTCCGCGATCCGGTCCAGGTTGGGTGTCTGGATCAAAGGGTGACCGGCGCAATGCAGGCAGTCTGCGCGCTGCTGATCTGTCATCAAGATCAGGATATGCGGTCTGTCGCCCATGGGCTGCGTCTCGAGTCGCGGAATCAGCCGTGGCGCGTCAAGGCTGCTTCATTGCCAGCCGGACGGTGGAGAGCGCGAGCGAGCGCTCCCTGCCCATCTCGCCCGGCCAGCTCACCGTGACACTGAGGCGCCACAACCGCATCGGCAGGACCTGCGCCAGGCGCGCCTGGTCGTCGTTGGTCCCCGGGGGCACGTAGTTCTCCACTTTCGTCGCCCACGTGTAATGTCCGTCGTCCGAGGCGCCCCGGTCGCTCGTCTCGCGCAGCGGCAGGTCGAGCGCCGCGGTGGCAAGGCGGCTCTCGGCGTACGCGGCCGCGCGGCTGTATTCCTCGCCAAGACCGGCGCTGTTGAGCGACGCGCCGAAAAGCCGGAAGAGCGTCGTGCCGACCAGCGACAAAATCACGAACGCGACCAGGACTTCCAAGAGCGAGAAACCGGCTGCGTGCGCTGCAGAGCGCGTGCAGCCGTCCCCGCGGAAGCGGGGACCCCGTGATTTTCCGAAAAAGACGCTGGATTCCCTCCTCGTTTTCGCGGGGACTAAAGGCTGCGGGGATGACGTCGGTTGTTGCGAACGGAGTGCCATGTGCTTGCGATTACTCGAGAATGGAGACGCGACCGGTAAGCCAGTCGACATCGACGTCGAACTTGCGCTCGCCGGCCGCGAGCGTGATGCGCCCGCCGGTCGACCCGCCGTCTGGGAAGAAACGAACCGCGCCAACCTGGTCGCTGATGAGGTCGCGTTGTGCGGTGTAGAGCTTCAGCTCGATCCCCTCCGGCATCGAGTGCACCCGGGTATCCGGCAGTACGCGGAAGGCCCGCGCGGCCACGTCGAGCTCGAGCGTCGCCTCGGTCCGCTGCGCGATTGCCTGGCTCCGAGCAAGCCGCAGGCCGGCGGCGACTTCCCGCGCCGCGCGTTTCAAGTCGGTGGTCGAGACTCCGGGACCGAAGATCGGGAGCGCGACGGCGGCGATGATCGCCATCAGCATCAGCACAATCAGAAGCTCGAGCAGACTGAAGCCCGCGGCGTTGCCGGTTGCGCGGCACACCCGGAGCGTGGCGCGACCGGGACCGCCAAGCGTCATTGATCCCAGCTCACGATATCCTTGTCGGCGCCTTCCCCGCCTTCCTTGCCGTCAGCGCCATAGGAAATGACATCGTACGCGCCGTGCTGTCCGGGGAAGATGTACTGATAGTCGTTGCCCCAGGGATCCTTCGGCACCGTGGCCTTCTTCCAGTAAGGACCGTTCCAGTTGTTCACCCCTGGCGGCTGGGTGATGAGCGCCTGCAGCCCCTCCTGCGAAGTCGGATAGCGGCCGACCTCGAGCTTGAAAAGGTCGAGCGTGTTGCCGATTTGGCTGATCTCGATCTTCGCGGCCCTGCCCTTCGCTTTTTCGCCCTGGCCGAGAAAATTGCCGCCGACGATGCCCATCACGACGCCGATCAGCACCAGGACGACCAGGATTTCGATCAGCGTCATGCCGCGCGCGCAGCGGCGGCCCTCAACGCCGCGCTGCCAAGGTCGTCGGCGTATCGGCCGGTATGGCGCGTGGCCGGCGGGCAAAGTATTCGTCGTCATGGAGTCCCTCTTCGATTAGCTCTACATCTGGGCGCGGTAAGACCCGCGCTCACACGACAAGTTCGCTCATGCCCACGATGCCCATGAGAATCGACAGCACGATGGCCAGTACGAACAAGGCCAGGGTCAGGATCAACACGGGTTCGAGCACGGCCAGGAAGCGCTTGATCGAAATGGCCACCTCGCGGTCGTAGACGTCGGCGACGCGACCGAGCATTTCCTCGAGCCGGCCCGACTCCTCGCCGACCAGGATCAACTGTGTCGCCAGGCGCGGATAGATTCCGGTTTCGATCAGCGGCCGACCGAAGCCCTTGCCTTCACGCAGGCGCGTGACCACGCCGTCGAGCGCATTGGCAAGCACGGTGTTGGTCATGGTCTCTTTGACGATGGAGAGCCCCGAGAGCAGCGTCACGCCGTTGGTCAGCAGTGTGGCAAGGGTCCGCGCGAAGCGCGCGACTTCCACCTTGGCCACGAGGTCCCCGATCAGCGGCCAGCGCAGCAGGCGCTGATCCCAGCGGAAGCGCACGGCCGGGCGCCGGAGCCTGCGTCGGAAAAGCCATATGCTGGCGGTGACGAAGAGCAGCAGCAGCCACCAGTAGCTGCGCAGGCCGGTACCTACGAAGATTACGACTTGCGTCGGCAGCGGTAGCGCCTTGCCGGCCTGAGCGAAGGTCTGCTGGAACGTCGGCACGACGTAGACCAGCAGGACCATGATCGAAGCAACCGCGACGAGGATCAGGATCGTCGGGTAGATCAGCGCGGACAAGACGCTATCGCGCAGCTCCTTGTTGCGTTCCATTGTCTCGGCCAGTCGCGTCAGGACCGCGCCGAGCGCGCCGCCGGCTTCACCGGCGCGCACGATGTTCACGTAGAAGCGCGAGAAGACGTCGCGGTGCATGTCGAGCGATTGCGACAGCGACTTGCCGCCGCGCACGCTGTCGCGAATCGACTGCAGCAGCGCGGCGACCGGCGCCGAGATCGCGAGCCCGATCAGGATTTCCAGCGCGCGATCGAGAGGCAGCCCCGCACCCAGCAAGGTGGCCAGCTCGCGCGTGAATGCGAGCACGTTGTCCCGGGTGACGCGCCGCGATGCGAACCGCGACCGCCGTTGCGCGCTTTTCTGCGCTCCGGGCGCACGCTCGCCGACGGCGGCGACGACCTGCATGGGCATCAGCCCCCGATCGCGCAGGCGCTCGAGGATCTCGGATTCGTTGGCAGCGTCCAGCTCGCCGGCGGCGACGTCTCCGGCGGCGTTGACCGCTCTGTAGCTGTACAGTGCCATCGGTCAGAATCCACCGCCCAGCTGGCCCGCGCAGTAGCTATGCATCGTGCCGTCAGTCTTCGCGGGTGACGCGAAGCACTTCCTCGAACGTCGTTACCCCGCGCAGCGCCTTGCGCATGCCGTCCTCGTACATCGTCGTCATGCCCTGCTTGATCGCCTCGGCGCGCAGGTCCGTGGCGGTCGCGTGTCGCATGACGAGGCTGCGCATCGGATCGGTCATCGGCATCATCTCGAGGATGCTGACCCGGCCCATGTAGCCCGTCTGCGCGCATTGCTTGCAGCCCTTCGCGTGATAGAGCGTGATACCGACGGCGTCGGCGAACTTGTGCAACCCCAGCTCCTCGACCAGCTCCGGCAACGCCGTATAGGGTTCGTTGCATTCCGAGCAGAGCGTGCGCACCAGCCGTTGAGCCAGGATCCCGATCACGGTCGACGTGAGGAGGTAGTCCTCGACCCCCATGTCGAGCAGTCGGTTGACCGTCGACGGCGCGTCGTTGGTGTGCACGGTGGAGAGCACGAGGTGACCGGTCAGCGCCGATTGCACCGCGATCTGCGCGGTCTCCAGGTCGCGGATTTCGCCGATCATGATCACGTCGGGGTCCTGCCGCACGATCGAACGCAGCGCGTTGGCGAAGGTCAGATCGATCTGCGGCTTGACCTGGATCTGATTGATCCCCGGCATCTGGTATTCGACCGGATCCTCGACGGTCAGGATCTTGACGTCGGGCTTGTTGAGCCGGTCGAGCGCGGTGTAGAGCGTCGTGGTCTTTCCGCTTCCCGTCGGTCCGGTCACCAGCAGGATGCCGTGCGGCTCGAGCAGAACTTCGAGGAACACCTTGAGCGTATCCTCCTCGAAGCCAAGTCGCTTGAAGTCGAGAGCCACACCGCCCTTGTCCAGGATCCGCATGACGACCGACTCGCCGTGCATGGTCGGCACCGTCGAGATGCGAAGATCGATCTCCTTGCCCTGCGCCCGCAGCCGGATGCGGCCGTCCTGCGGCAGACGACGCTCGGCAATGTCGAGGTTGGCCATGATCTTGACGCGCGAGATCACCGCGGGCGCGAGCTTTCGAGGCGGCGATTCGATCTCGTGCAGCACTCCGTCGATGCGGTAGCGCACGATGAGACGGTTTTCGAACGGCTCGATGTGGATATCCGAGGCTCTCGTCTCGAGCGCGTTGGTGATGATGAGCGAAACCAGTCGGATGACCGGCGCTTCGGACGCGAGATCCTTGAGTTGCTGAATGTCGGCGTCGAAAGCGAGGTCGTCGCGTTGCTCGACGTCGCCGACGAGCGTTCCGAGCGCGGACTTGCCGGCGCCGTACAGGCGATCGAGGGCGGCCTCCAGCTCGGTCGGTATCGCGACCTGCGGGCGGACCTTGCGCCCGGTCACCATCTCGAAGGCGTTGATCGTGTAGCTGTCGGTCGGATCGGCCATCGCCAGCGCGAGCTCGTGCTCGTCCTCGGCGAGCGGCATGGCGCGTGCGTCGCGCAGGAAGCGCGCCGACACAAGCTCTTCGAGAATCGGCAGTTCGGGATAGCGCGCTGCTTCGACCAGCGGCAGATCGAGCTGCCAGGCGAGCGCCTCGGCAACGTCGCGCTGTGCAACCAGGCCAAGCGTGACCAGCATGGCACCGAGCTTTTCGCCGGTCTCCTGCTGCACACGCAACGCGCGCTCGAGCCCGGCCGCGTCGAGCCGGCCGCGCTCGATCAGAATTTCCCCTATGCGCTTGCGCCCGGGCGGCACCTCGGGCGCGGGGACTTGCGTCGGGATGGCGGCAGCGATCTCGGAAGCGATGTCCTGTTGCGTGTCCAAGCGGGTACCTGTGGGTGGAGAACAAAAAAGTTTAGCATAGACCACGCCCTCTCCGCCCCGTTCCGTCTAGGCCATTGAAACGTCCCAGGGTTGTGGTTGGTGAAGTTGCGATTACCGGAGCCGGCCGGACTCTCGCCGCGCCATCGCCCGATACGCGTCCTCGACCGCCCGGGTGAACCGTGCCGCATCGGTCAGTCGTGAGGCGCGCATCCGTTCACGCAGCGTCGCCCGCAACTTGCCAAGTCGGGGCAGGTCACGCGCCAGAGTGAGCGCGCGGGACACGTAATCCTGTGGGCCTTCGGCGACCAGTTCTCGCAAACCGGCGTTCCACAGGATGCTGGCGCCGCTGCGGGAGACCGATCGATCGCCGGCCAGCGTGACGACTGGCACGCCCATCCATAGCGCATCGCACGTCGTGGCAGCACCGGTGTACGGCCAAGTGTCGAGCGCGATGTCGGCGCGGTTGTAAAGGGCCAGATAATCCGCAGTCGACTGCCTCGGCAGGTATTCCACCCTGCCCGGTGTAACACCAGCCAGCGCAAAGAGTCGGTCGAGCTCGGCGATGCGCTGGGCGAAGGGACTGGTGATGAGGAGTAGCCGCGCATCGGGCAACGCAGCGAGCAGTTGTCCCCAGAGACCGACTACGTTCGCCGACACCTTCCCGGGGCTGTTGAGGCTTGCGAAGGTGACGTGCCCGTGCGCTTGCGCGGGCAGCGACCCGACATCTGGCGCGAAGGCATACGGCTGATAGCACCACAGGGTGTCGGGCAGCCGCCACAACGTCTCGGTGTGCAGCGCTTCAGTGACCCCCGGGGGATCGGCCCGCGCATCGGTCAAACGATAATCCATGGTGCTGAGCCCCGTCGTGCCGAGGTAGCCCAGCCAAGTGACCTGAATCGGCGCAGGCTTCAGCAAGAACAGCAACAGACGGTTATGCGCCGTGTGGCCATTCAGGTCGATGAGGATGTCGATCGCCTCGGAACGAACGCGTTCGGCCAGCGCGTCGTCCGACATGTCCGCGACCGGGACGAAGTGCTCGACCAGCCCCGCCAGGCGAGCCGTCACGTCGTCGGCGGACCTGGAGCAGTGAAAGCAATAGATCTCGAAGCGCTTCCGATCGTGCCCCGCCAGAAGAGGCTCGATGAACAACGCGAGCGCGTGACTGAGAAAATCTGATGACACGTATCCGATCTTTAGACGTCTCTCCGCAAGCGGCCGCGGTGCGACAGGTGGCAGCGGCCGGATGCGCTGACCAAAGTAACGACCGTAGGCGCGGTGTTCCGTGGCGAGTTCGGTTGCTGTAACACGGTCCGTGCGGCTGAGCGCGAGCAGAAGGTTGCTCCAGGTACTGGCGCGCTCCGGCGCCAGCGCCAGCGCTTCCCGGTAAGCCGCGAGCGCGCCGTCGACATCGCCCAACTCCGCGAGCAGCGTCCCGAGGTTGTTGAGCGCCTGCGGGACTCGGTCGTCGAGCTCGATCGCGCGCCGGTACGCGTCGATCGCTTTGCCGGGGTGCTCCATGCGCCGGTACACGTTGCCTAGGTTGACGTGGACCGCGGCCGAGTTCGGGGCGAGGTCGCGAGCCCGCGCAAGATGCTGCTCGGCCCCGGCCGGGTCGCCGGCGTCCAGCAGGGCGTTGCCGAGGTGGACGCGGGCCTCGAAGGCATCCGGGCGCAGAGCGATCGCGCGTTGCAGCTCGGCGATTCCCTCCGCGAGCCTACCGGCGCGGCAAAACGCTTGACCCACGACATGATGCGCAGACGGGCGGCCGGGATCGACCGCGATCGCCGCTTGCCCGAAGCGGATCGCGCCTCGCAAATCGCCCGCCTCGAGCAGCAACATCGCGTATGAGCTCAGCGCTTCCGGATGTCGGGGGTCGCGCGCCAGCGCCTGCTCGAAATACCGTGCCGATGCGTCAAGCTGGCCGGCCCGGCGAACAGCGACGGCCTTGGCGACCAGTCGCTCTACGTCGGCGCTTGCCGCGGGATCCGGTTGATGAGATGTCGTCACCACATTACAGCTGGGCGCGGTCCAGCGCTCTTGGCACGCAAACGGTTCCAGGTGATCGAACAGCCAAGTCGTCGCAATTGGGCAAAGTACAGCTTGAAGCGATCATGGTCCAGTGGCGTCCACAAGACCGGGGGTAGCGAGCGCGGTTCGCGCAGCGCGCAGGCTTGGCGGCGATCGCGATCCGTCCTCATAATGCCCGCTGCCACGACGACCCGAGCTATCCGTGTCAGACGTCAAGCTGATCGCCTTCTACCTCCCGCAGTTCCATACAATCCCGGAAAACGATGTGTGGTCGGGCAAAGGGTTCACCGAGTGGGCCAACGTCGTGCGGGCCCGGCCGAACTTCGTCGGCCATTATCAGCCGCATCGGCCGGCGGAGCTAGGCTTCTATGACTTGCGCGATTCCGGAACACGCGCGGCGCAAGCCGACCTGGCCCGCGCCTATGGAATCCACGGTTTCTGCTATTACTATTACTGGTTCAACGGCCGGCGTTTGCTCGAGCGCCCGCTCACCGAAGTGGTCGCGAGCGGCGAGCCGGAGTTTCCTTTTTGCGTGTGCTGGGCCAACGAGAACTGGACGCGGCGCTGGGACGGCGGCGATGACGAGCTGCTGGTCGCGCAGACCTACTCGCCCGAGAACGAGCGAGCGCTGATCGCGGATCTCGTGCCACTCTTCCGCGACACGCGCTACATCCGCGTGCGCGGCCG
>Ga0066710_100001634_pt1 | contig 17086 bp, 3 predicted proteins | sample GraSoiAngelo_159_FD_79666 | JGI IMG/M metagenome (GOLD analysis project Ga0066710, IMG submission 79666) | Grasslands soil microbial communities from the Angelo Coastal Reserve, California, USA - 14_1009_16_40cm | ecosystem: Environmental > Terrestrial > Soil > Grasslands | place: USA... | reverse complement strand
GCAGGCGCCCTCCGCCTCTTCGAGAAGGCCCAGCAAGCGCCCGTCGGGCCCCACGAAGGCGAGGTTCATGTAGTAGAGGGGATCGCTCGACCGGTCCAGGATCTGGAGGCGGCAACGGACCTTCGACTGCGACAAGGATCCGAACCGGCGGTAACGCTGGAAGCGGGAGGGGAGCGGGGTCTTGTCCAGGTGGGCTCGCGCCCAGAGGAGGAAGAGCTGCAGTCCGCTGTCGAACATGACGGGATCGATCAGCCACTGCCCGGACGGGGCATCCCGGAGGCAAGGCGGCGGAGACGATGCGTTCAAGGTCGCATGGAGGGACCGGCCCGCGATCCCCTCGATCTCGGTGATGCCCTGCAAGCGTGGCCCGTGGAACAGCCACCGGCCGTAGGCTTCCGCCGCGGTCATGGGAAAGGGCTGCAAGGTCTCCGACGAGGGGCACACGTAGGGCGGCGGCGCCGGGAGATGGGGCGCCAGCTCCACGGTCGCTCGGTAGTGGGGGTGGCCCATCCCGTTCGCCTCTCGGATCTCCACGTTCACGTCGATACCCGGCCGGTCATGGAGGGGCTCGGCCTGGGCGCGCGCCACCAGCCGCACTGCTTTCGGGCCGTCGTCCAGCACCACGCCTTTCAGGAGCTGCAGCTCGCGTACGCCCACCACTTCCAGGTCGGGCCAGCTGTGCTGGACGAGCTCGGCCATCAGCTCCATCGCCACCGCGAGGGGCAGCACCGGCAAGTCATCGATGCGGTGATCGAGCAGGTAGAGGTCGTGAGAAGGATCCAGGGTGCGGGTGGCTTCGACGATGTGACCGCCGCCCTTCGCGAACGTCGCTCCGTGGAGCAGCGGCAAGGCCCGCGCGCGAGTCGCCGGCGCCTCGGTACGGGGCGCGCTCCAGGCCCCGCCGGCCAGGATCACTTCGGGGTGGTCCCGTCCGCCGTGGCGCAGCTCCTGGTCGAACAGCCGGCAGCCAGTCGGAATCGAGATCAGCTCGATGCCGCGCCGGGCGAACTCCCGCTGCAGCTCGGGGGACACCATGCCCGTCTTCTGCCAAGGTCCCCAGCTGATGGAGAAGACCCGCCCCGGCCAGCTGCGGCCGAGGTGGAGGGCGAGCTTGTTGAGTATCTCGTTGGCCGCCGCGTAATCCGACTGGCCGCGGTTGCCGAAGGGTCCCGAGGCCGAGCCGAACAGGGCCAGGAACCGCAGCGACTCGGCGCGAAGCACACGGCTGAGGACGAACGCGCTCTCGGTCTTGGTGTCGAACACGCGGTCGAACGATTCCGCCGTCTTGTCCTCGACGAGCCTGTCCTCGATGACACCTGCGCCGTGGATGACGCCGTCGAGCCGGCCGTGCTCGCGGTAGGTCTCCTCCACCAGGCTCCGCATCGCCGGCTCGTCGCGGGCGTCGGCCTGGTGATAGCGGACCTTGGAGCCGGCACGCTCCATCCGGGCCAGGCTGGCCCGGATCTCCCGGTCCTTCAGGAGGCGCTGGTAGGCCGCTTCGACGCCGGCCACCGTGACCGCCTGGCCGCCCCGGCGCATCGACTCCATGAGCGCGGCCTTCAGCCCCTGGGGCGACGCCAGCTCTCGGGTCGCGGGCGACTCATCCGGCTCGGGGAGCGGGGAGCGGCCCACGAGCACCAGCGTGGGCCGGTAGCGCTCGGCCAGCTCGGCCGCCACTTCGGCGGTGATGCCACGGGCCCCGCCCGTGACCAGGATGACCCAGTCCGAATCGATGGCCAGGCGGAGAGGCCCGCCCGGATCGAGGGGGACCAGGCGCGGCTGGAGCGTCCGCCGGCGTGCGCCGGAATAGCCGACCTCGACCAGGCCGTCACCCGCGGTCAGCTCCCCGAGGACCTGCTCGGCGTGGAGAGCGGCCGGGTCGTCCGCATCCAGGCCGACCACCTTGCAGTGCACGCCCGGCCACTCGAGGGCCAGCGTCTTGACCAGCCCCGCGATGCCGCCCTGGCCGGGGAAGAAGGGCCTCCGCAAGGACGGATCCTCTTCGTAAGCGGCGCCCATCGTCGTGGCCGCGAGCACCCATGCCCCGCGGCCGTCGCCCGCCTGCCTGAGATCGTGTGCGGAGGCCCGCGCGACATGGAAGAGGCTCTTGACGTCACGGGCCAGCGCCGCCCGCCATCCGGCCAGGTCCATCGCTTCGAAGTGCTCGCGCTCGGCGAGAGGCAGGAGGTGGACGATGCCGCCGATCGGACCGTGCTCCCGCCGAACGAGGTCCACCAGCCGGCCCGCCGTCCCCGCGTCCGTGAGGTCGGCCTGGTAGATCCCCGGCTCGATCTGGCCCTCCGCCCCGAGGCCGATCGCGTGCCGGAGCAGGACGACCCGGCCGCCGAGAGCGCTCAACTCCGCGCCCACGGTGTGCGCGAGCCCCCGCGCGTCGTCGGTGATGAGGAAGACCCGGTCCGGAGCGAACCGCCCCGCGTGACCGCGCAGGGGCGGGGCGTCGACGACGGCCAGGGTGGAGCGGGGGATCACGACCAGCTCGTCCTGGCTGGTCGGCTGGGCCGCCTGGGGAGCGCCCGCCTTTTCGACCGGCGCGCTCGGCGGCGTCGGCGATGCAGGCCCGGCCGACGCCGCGACCGGCTCGCTCGGCGGGCCGGAGCCGTTCTCGAGCGCCCTCTCCAGCCAGTCAGCGATCCCCCGCAGCGTCTTGATGCCCGTCAGCTGCTCCATCGACTTCTCGCCGACGTGGACCTCAGGCGGGATGCACGCCCGCTGCACGTTGCCCAGGATCTCCACCCGCTTGATGGAGTCGATGCCCAGGTCTGCTTCGATGTCCACGTCGAGGTCGAGCAACTCCGGCGGGTATCCGGTGCGCTCGCCCACGATGCGAAGGAGCTCTCCAGTCAACTGGTCCTTGCTCGCTCGCCCTGCCCCTGCGGCAGCGTCCGCCCCAACCGGCGTCGAAACGACCGGGACCGGGATCGCAGGCGCCGGTGCGGTCTCTGTGGCAACCGGGGGTGGGGCGGGCGACGCCGCGGTGGGCACCGGCTCGAGAAGGGCGGCGGGTGCCGTCGCGTCGGCCGCCGCCAACCGGGGCGCGATGCCGGCTTCAGGGGCGGCGATCGAGGCGCCCTGCAGGTAGGCGAGCATCACCTTGCGCTGCGTGTCCAGGAAGCGGCCCATGAGGCCCTGGAACTGCTGCATCACCTCGGCCGATGCGTCGGGCGCGATCGGCGGCGCCGCGGTACTGGCCGCTCCACTCGGAAGCGGCCGCGGCGCCGCGGGCGAGGCGACCTGGGCGGCGGACGATCCGTTGAGCTTCGCCGGCGCGGCCGCCTCGAGGCCGAAAAGCGCCGCCGGAAGCGCGCCGTTCCCGTTGCCGTTGCCGTTCCCCGTGGCCTGGCCGGCACCGTTCCCGTTGCCGGCCGCTCTGCCGTTGCCATTGCCGCTGGCGTGCGCCGAGGGCACCGCGAGCCGCGACACCCGCCGGACCACCTCGGGCGCATGAGCCGGACGCACGCCGGCGCCGTTGACCATCCACGTGGTCGCCGAGAGGGGCCTCTCCCGCGTCTCCTCTTCGAGCGCGCGCAAGTTCAGCCGGTGAACCGCACGACCTTCGAAGAGCCGATCCAGCCGCACGGAGACGCCCTGCACGGCAAGCTGGCCGAGCGCGTGATGGAGCTGGGTGAGGCCGGGCCGGCCGGTCGCGTCGACCGCGATCGCGACGTGGGGCCGTGCGCCCAGCGTCTGCCGGACGAGGTTGACGAGCACGTTACGCGGCCCGACCTCGACGAAGATGCGGGCCCCGGCCTCGTACATCGCTTCGATCTCGTCGGCGAAACGGACCGGCTGGACGAGGTGCTCGGCCAGCAGCGCCGCGATCCCCTGCGGCTCGGCCGGGTACGGCGCGGCGGTGGTGTTGGAGAAAACGGCGATCCGGGGCGGCGCGAACTCGGCCGCGGCCAGGAACTCGGCCAGCCGCTCCCGCGCGGGGGCGACGAGCGGCGAATGGAAGGCGCAGGCGACCGGCACCGGACGCGCGCGCAGGCCCTGCTCCTTCATCCGCTGGACGGCGTGCTCGATGCCGGCGCGGCTGCCGGAGACGATCGTCTGCTCGGGCGAGTTGAGGTTGGCGAGCCAGACCTCGTCGAGGCCGGCCAGGGCTCGGCGCACCGCTTCGGCATCCGCTTCGACCGCCGCCATCGTGCCCAGGTCCTGGGTGGCCGCTTCGAGGATCGAGCGCCCCCGCGCCTCCGACACCGCCGCCAGCGCCTGCTCGCTCAGCACTCCCGCCGCGGTGAGCGCCACGTACTCGCCGTAGCTGTGCCCGGCGACGAGATCGGGTTCCACGCCGAGCGCGCGTAGGAGGGCGGAGACGCCCATGTCGGCCGCCCCGAGCGCGGGCTGGGCGACGTTGGTCGCGGTCAGGGCCTGCTGCTGCGCTCGCTCGTCATCCGGCGTGAAGGCGGGCCGCGGGTAGACGTAGGCGCTCAGCGGCCGCGGGAAACGGCCGGACAGCGCCCGGTCGGCGCGCTCGAAGGCGTCCCGCACCTCGGCGAACTCGATAGCCAGGTCCTTGAGCATGTTCGGGTACTGCGAGCCCTGGCCGGGGAAGAGGAAGGCCAGCTTGCCGTCCTGCGCGAGAGGCTCCTCGCACAAATAGATGCCGCGGGGATCGAGGCGCGGGACAGGGCCGGCCTCGCCGAGGGCCTGGCCGGCCTCGCCGAGCTTCTGCCGCAGATCGTCGAGCGACGAGGCGACGATCGCCAACCGCGTGGCTCCGCGGTTGCCGTTCCCGGCCACCTCCTGCCACAGCGTGAGGGCCAGGTCCGCCGGTGGCGGCTGCGCGCCGCGGCTGATCGACTTCTCCAGCGACTCGAGCGCAGCGGCCAGCTCGGCTCGCGATCCGGCCGACCACAGGAAGAGCTCCGAGGGCCGCCGCTCGGTGACGGACTCGCGGGAGAGGAACTCCCCCGTGTACTCCTCGAGGATCGCGTGGAAATTCGTGCCCCCGAACCCGAAGGCGTTGACGCCGGCCCGCCGCGGGTGGCTTCCCGTCCCGTGGACCCAGGGGCGGGCTTCCGAGTTGACGTAGAGCGGCCCGTCGCCGAAGCGCGCCTTGGGGTTGGGCTCGGCGACGCCGAGCGTCGGCGGCAGCACCTTGTGATAGAGGGCGAGGGCGACCTTGGCCAGGCCCGCGACGCCGGCCGTCGCCTTGGTGTGCCCGATCATCGACTTCACCGAGCCGATGGCCGCGCTCTCGGGCGACGCTCCCGCCTCCTCGAGAATGGTGGTGAGGGCCAGGGCCTCCGCGCGATCACCCACGACCGTGCCGGTGCCGTGGGCCTCGAAGAGGCCGACGGTGGTCGGCGAGATGCCGGCCTTGGCGTAGGCGCGCTGGAGGGCCAGCATCTGCCCTTCCGGCCGCGGAGCGGTCAGGCCCTTGGCCCGGCCGTCGCTCGAGCCCCCGACCCCTTGGATCACCGCGTAGATGCGATCGCCGTCGCGCTCGGCGTCGGCCAGCCGCTTCAGCAGGAGCATCACGATGCCCTCGCTGATCGCGATGCCGTCCGCGGAGGCGTCGAAGGTCCGGGGCTGGCCGGTCGGAGACAGCGCCCGCGTCTTGCTGAAGCAGAGGTAGCCGAACGGGTTCTGCGTGGTGTCGACGCCGCCCACCAGGACCATGTCGGTGTTGCGGGTCTCCAGCTCCTTGACTGCCAGGTGCACGGCGGCGAGCGACGAGGCGCACGCGGCGTCCACAACGTAGTTCAGCCCTCCGAAGTCGAGGCGGTTGGCGATGCGGCCGGCTGCCACGTTGAGCAGCAGGCCGGCGAAGGAGTCCTCGGTCCACTCGGGCAAGCCGGCCTCGGCGACGAGGTCGGGAGCGGCCTCCCCGAACAGCATGGGAAGGCTGGAGCGCAGGAGATACGCGCCTCCCAGGTCGCCGATGCCGCCGCTCGCACCCAGGATGACCGACGTGCGGGCGCGGTCGAAGGGCCGGTCGAGATAGCCGGCGTCGCGCAGCGCCGCCCGGGCGACCTTGAGCGCGAGGAGCTGCATGGGGTCGATCGAGGCCAGCGAGTTGGGCGGCATGCCGAACTCGACCGGATCGAAGGGCTCGTCTTCCAGGAAGCCGCCCCACTTGGAGTAGATCTTGTCGCGCGCCCGCGGGTCGGCGTCGAAGTACAGCTCCCAGTCCCAGCGCTCCTTGGGGATCTCGGTGATGCCGCTGACCTTGTTGAGGATGTTCTCCCAGTACGTCCGGCGGTCCCGCGCCTTCGGCAGCATGCAGCTGATGCCGATGACGGCCACCTCGGAGGGCCGCGCCGCGGGGCACGGCGCCGGGGCCGCGGCGCCGACCGGCGCCAGCGCCTCGAGGCGCCGGGTGCCCTCGACGGACACCGAGCGGTGCAGCTCGTCGACCGTGCAGGTGCGCTCGCGGAGCGCCGCGACCTGCCCGATCATGTACATCCCCTGCCGGCGCTGCTCGTCGTCCTCGACGGCCAGGAGCTTGGGCGCCTGCGCGTCCTCGCCGAAGCGTGGATGGCGCTGCACACCCTTCGAGGCCAGACGGAGCCGGCCGATGTTCAGCAGCTCGAGCTCGTTGCGGATCTCCTCCGGGGACCGACCCTCGCCGAGCAGCCGCTGCTTCTCCTGCACGAAGACGTCGGCGAACGCGGTGTCGGCGCAGCGCGTCGAGTGGCCGGGGCCGGTCTCCAGGAGCACGGTGCGGGCACAGCGGACCGCCTCGTCCTGGAAGCCCTTCACGATCGCGCCGGCGGCCACCGCCTCCTCGGTGAACAGATAGGCGGTCCCGAGCAGCACGCCGATCTTCGCTCCGCGCTCGGCCAGGGGAGCGGCCATGGCCGCCACCATGGAGGCGGAGAGGGCGTCGTGGACGCCGCCGGCGAAGAGGACGTGGCAGGAGCCCAGCTCGCTCGCGGGCAGCGCCTCGAGCAGCACGTCGATCATCAGGTTCCAGAGCACGAAGCTGGACCGCGGGCCGACGTGGCCACCGCACTCCCGCCCTTCGAACACGAACCGCCGCGCCCCGTCCTGCAGGAACAGGCGCAGCAGGCCCGGTGAAGGCACGTGGAGGTAGGTGGGGATGCCGTCCTTCTCGAGCGCCCGCGCCTGGTCCGGCCGTCCGCCCGCGATCAGGGCGAAGGGCGGACGGTAGGCGCGGATCGCCTCGAGCTGCTCCTGGCGCAGCTCGAGCGGCACGAACCCCAGGATCCCCACGCCCCATGGCCGCCCGGCCAGGAGCCGCTGCGTCTGCTGGAGGAGCGAGTCGACCTCGTCGGCCCGCATGAGCGCCAGCGCGAGGAACGGCAGACCGCCGCCCTCCGCCACGCGCAGCGCGAACTCGGCCCGGTCGCTCACCCGGGTCATCGGGCCCTGCACGATCGGGTGCCGGGTGCCGTGCGCCTTCGCGAGCGGCCCTTCGGCGTCGAGCGGCCGGCACGCCTTCGCCGCCTCCACGTGGGTGTCGATCGCCTGCCGCAGGCCCGCCAGCACTCCGGCCACGGTGTGGAACTGCCGGGCCAGCGGCGCGGCGAAGGCCGCGTCCTGGCCCAGCGGCCAGAGCTGCTCGTCGGGCGATCCCCAGCCGGCGCGGGCGTCCACCACCCGCCGCCACTCCGCCTCCCGCGCCGCGGCGGGTCCTTCGCCGTGCAGCCGGCCCAGCTCGCCGCGAAGCGACTCCACGGATGCCTGGCCGGGACGCGCATGGAAGCGGAACGAGGCGCCCAGCTCGCCGCCCAGGCACAGCGTCTCGCTGCCGTCCATGCGGCCGATCGCCTCCTTCACCGGCTCGGGAAGCGAGGACTCCCGGGTGAGCGCGAGCTGCGCGTCGAGCACGACGCCGGACGCGCCCGCGGCATGGGCGGCGGCCGCCGTGTGGAGGCCGATACCGCCGTAGGCCCACACGGGCAAGCTCAGCCGGCCCAGCAGGTGCTGGAGCAGGACGAACGCCGTCTCCTCGCCCACCCAGCCGCCGGCCTCGTGTCCCTTGGCGACCAGCCCGTCGACACCGGCCTGCTCACCCAGCCTTCCCTCCTCGAGGGAGGTGACCTCGAGCAGCACCGTGCGGCCGCCGTCGCGCAGCGCGCGCACTCGCGCGGCAAGGCTCGTGCGCTCGAAGCGGGTCAGGATCACCGTCTTCACCGCGGGGGGCATGCGCGCCACGATGGCCTCGAAAGACGGCGCATCGCCGCCGAGGCGCGCCCCGCACTCGCCGCGGGCCAGACGCGCCATCGCGTCCATCGCTTCCGCCGCCGCCGCCGGGTCGAGAGCCCGCTCCAGGCTCAGGACGCCCAGCTCGCCCGCCCGGCTCGCCGCGATGGCGAGGGACGGGTCGAGCCGTCCGGAGGGCGTCAGCGCGATGATCCGAAACGACATGGTCAGCAGCCCTTTCCCGAGCGCGGCCGCGCGCCCGGCCTCGGCCGGCCGCGCTAGACGAGCCCTTGCTTCAGAATTTCGCGGGAGACGGGACGCCCCAGAATGTCTCGAAACGACTTGACCCCTGGGGCAGCAATCCTCCCCTTCCCGGCTGGCAACCCTGGAGGGAGCTGCTTGAGAGGCCCTCTTTGTATCCTCGCCGCGCGGTCGGTGTCAAGCAAAAACTCCGTCAGCCTCGCTCTCCCCGCTGCACGACGCTCGACTTCGCGGTGACACCGGCCGGACGCGCGAGTGACTCGAGAGAATCGAGGTCCAGCGAGAATGTGTTTTCTTTTTTTGTTGACAGCGGGCGGCGGCCAACTGTATATGGATGCACTCCTGCTGAATGCCTTCCCCTTCCCTCCCGGGACTCGGCTGGAGTGCAGTCGAGAGCGAGCGTCGGCAAAGCGCGCGGAAAGGCGGGGTGACCGCCTGGCCGCGGCCGACTGCATGACCGGCGAAGCGGGTTTCTAGATCGCGTCAGAAAAGGCAACGACCGACCCGTCGGAGAGGGAAGCTGTCCGGAGCGGATGGCGAGATCCTTCCGAGTCGGGTCCCTTGAGGAGGATTCCATGATCGAGTGTAGCTGTCGTGGCTGGTTCCCTTTCCTGAACCGGCGCGGGCAGCGCTCTACAGCGGCGTTGGCGGGATGGCTGGCGTTCATGATCGTGGCGCTCGTCATGGCGCTTCCTGCTCATGCGACGGCCTTGTCGCCGACCCCGGATCCGACACCCACTCCTCCTCCTCCCTGCCCGGATGGCGACGGCGACGGCTACGTCCAATGCGACGGCGTCTGCGATTCGACCGGAAAGCTCTGCGGCGACCCCGACGATGGGGACGCCCGGATCCATCCCGGCGCGCCCTGCGGCCTCTGCAACGGCCCGGGCTGCGGGGCGGCCGGGTTCTCGGGCTATTGCGTCCCGGGATCCAGCCACCGCCCCTGCGCCGACTCCGCCATCGGCGTCAACCGGAACGAGACCACGTCGTTCTGCATGAACATCAACTCCCCGCTCATCGGGACGTGCAGCAACGACTCCAGCCACAAGTGCTTCGTCAACGCCGATTGCGGCGGCGGGACCTGCAACTCCGCCGTCGCCGCCACCGGCTCCGGCCTGACCGCAAACGCCGACGGCTCGGGAGCGGCCTGCGCATCGACCGCGCACCCCGTCGTCTGGGGCGCGGAAGGCGGCTCCACCCTGGGGGTCGATGACCGCCGGGCCGCTGCGTCGTGCTCCGACAATACCGACAACGACTGCGACGGCTTCGTCGACACCAAGGATCAAGACTGCCAGACGCCCGAGGTCTGCGACAACAAGGACAACGACGGAAACGGCATCGTCGACGACGTGCTGCACATCGGCGAGTCCTGCACCGATGGCGTCGGCGCCTGCCAGTCCACCGGCACCAAGGTCTGCGCCGCCCTGGACGGCACGGCGACGCTCACCTGCAACGCGGTGCCCAAGTCACCGGGAGTCGAGGGCCCGTTCGGCAGCCCGAGCTGCAGCGACGGCATCGACAACGACTGCGACGGCCAGACGGACTTCCCCGCCGACTCCAGCTGCCGCTCGGCCGAGGTCTGCGACGGCCTCGACAACGACGGCGACGGTGCCGTCGACAACGGCTTCGACGTCGGCGCCCCGTGCAGCGCCGGCATCGGCGCGTGCCAGGCCAACGGCGTGAAGGTCTGCGCCGCCGACGGCAAGGGCACGGTCTGCAACGCGGTGGCCAAGGTGGCCAGCCTGGAGGGACCCGGCGCGCCGGGAAGCTGCAGCGACGGCATCGACAACGATTGCGACGGCCTGGCCGACAGCGCCGATCCGAGCTGTGGCAACGTCGCCCTGCACGTGAGCTGCGCCCTGCCCTTCCGGTTCCCGTCGCCGGGTGGCCGCGGGAGCCCGGGCAAGGACTGCAACTCCTCCCAGAAGATCGTCTTCGACGAGCCGGCGGGGGCGAAGGTCACGGCCGAGCTGGTGGCCATCGACACCAAGGGCACGGTGATCGCGTCGATGCCGGTGAAGAACGGCGAGTTCGCCCACCTGGCGAGCCGGCTCAGCCCCGATGACTACCGGTTCGAGACCGACACCACCAGCAACGGCGTGGTCACCCACACCGTCTTCGCGCCGATGCCGATGCTGCGGGTCACCGCGACCGACGGCATCAACAAGGCGCAGGCCTACTGCACCACGGACCCCTACCTCGACCTCGTCTCACCCGCGGGCGGCGTCGTGGCCGTCAACAAGAGCGCCCAGGGCAGCCAGGCCGACTCGACCCCGGTGCTGGTGGCCATCCCCGAGGTGAGCCCCGGCAGCCTGGTCCTGAAGGTCGACGGCGTCAGCATCTTCCCCGCCCGCGGCAAGACCGGCGCCCAGTGCAGCCTGGCTACGCCGTGCTCGGGCAACGTCACCATCAACGGCGCGTCGGTCGCCGTCAGCGACCTCATCGTCGACGTCGCCGCCTCGCTCGACGCGAAGGCGTCGAACACGCTCACCATGAAGCTCGGCGGCATGGGCTGCGGCGGGCACGTCGTGTCGGTCTCGGGCAAGAAGATCCCCGGATCCATCCCCGACAACGTCACCAGCCAGTGCCTGGTCGACGACCTCGCCGACAAGGGCGTGTCGTACACGTTCACCCTCGAGATCACCAAGCCCGTGAACCAGTCGGCCGGCAACCCCGTCCCGACCGACGTCGAGGGCAAGGCCTGCCACGGCCTGCCCATCTCGAGCGTGCAGATCAACGGCAAGGAGGTCTTCGACGCGAGCCTGATGACGGTGACCCCGAACCCGCCCCCTCCGCCCGGCGCCGACACCGCGGCGAAGTTCGAGTTCCCGATCGTCACCTCGCTCGAGCAGACGAGCCTGGCCCGCGACATCGTGTTCGGCGACGCCCCGGCCGGCACGTTCGACGAAGGCTCCAACTTCGTCCAGGGGGCCGCCACGGACTCGATGGGCAACCGCGTCTTCAACAACTCGGTCGTCTTCGCCACCGGCAACACCGCCAAGCCGGGGGTGGGACCGATAACGGCTCCGACCGGGCTCTCGGGGGCGCTCGATCCCCAGCTCCAGGCCGCCTTCGAAGGGGAGGTCGCCGCCCAGGTGAAGGAGGCGTTCAAGGAAGTGGCGCTCGGCATGGGGCTGGGCCTGAACGGCCCGGGCACGATCGAGGTCCCCAACGCCTTCGTGGTCGAGCTGAACGGCGCCGCCCTCACCAACTTCTTCAACACCAAGTGCTCGCAGCCCGGGGCCGACGGCCTCACGCTGAAGGACCGCTTCCAGCGCCTGGCCAACCAGAAGGTCGTGGGCAAGACGTTCGGGACCTTCCACGCGCCGTCCCCGTGCTCGTGCGACCCGCCGTTCAACCTCACCGTGACCAGCCTCGACTTCACGAACCAGCTGATGTGCCCGGTCTTCTTCCCCGGCCAGCACGACAGCTATGACGGGTCGGTCGTGCCGGACGACGCCATGCGGGTCGTCATCCAGCTCCCGGACATCACCGCCCACATGTCGGGCGGCGGCTGGTGCGAGGAGGACTTCCTGGGCGTCTGCATCGACGACGCCAGCATCAACATCAGCCTGTCCGCGAGCGTGAACAACATCCGTCTCCGGTTCGACATCACGGAGGCCCAGCTCAAGGGGACGGCGCCCCCGTCCGACCCGCAGTTCAACGCGGGCGTCTCGGCGACGATCGAGGACTCGATCCACGTCGACACCCACGTCGGCTGCATCGGTGGCGTGCTGTGCCAGGCGGTGGTGACCGTCTTCACCCTGGGCTTCATCGACGTGTCGCCCACGATCGACATCAACCAGTCCTTCGACCTGTCGCACGAGATCGGCCAGGCGGAGCCGGACCCCATCAAGCTCCACGACATCAAGCTCGACGAGGAGAAGATCGCCAACTTCAACCAGCGGGTGAAGGGCAGCCTCGTCGACGTGAACATCTCCTCGGAGGGGCTCCGCGCCTCGCTGACCGGCAAGTTCTCCACCGACATCGTCGATCCCGCCGTGGTGGCCAACCCCGGCCAGTTCCTGGAGATGCCCCCGACGCCCGAGCTGCCGCTGCCGGCGGGCGTTCCCCAGGACGGGGCCGTGCTCGTGAACGCCGACTCGATCAACATGATGTTCGCCAGCCTGACCCTGTCCGGCCACCTCAAGTCGGAGTGCAGCACCTCGAACGACCCCAACACCGGCCAGCCGCGGACGCTGGGCAGCCTGCTGCCGGCCGACTGCAACAGCATCAGCCCCGCCAACGACGCCGCGGCGGCGCTGGCCCGCGGCCTGTGCTTCGGCTTCCGGACCGCCAACTGCGAGGGCCTGAAGGGGCCCGGCTTCTTCACCACCCCGGTCGAGCAGGGGACCTGCCACGGGATGGAGGGCGACAACTGCGACTCGATCGCGACCGGCATGAGCGGCATCGTGATGCCGGATGACTGCAATACGATCACCATCGGCGGCGGCGACAGCACGGACCCGAGCCGCGCCACCGACATCGCCCGGGGCCGCTGCTTCGCCATCAAGGGCACGAACTGCGAGACCCTTTCCGCCGGCACCGACGTCGACACCGCGATCATGCAGGGCGCCTGCCACGGGCAGAAGGCCGACGTCTGCACCGGCATCGCCGTCTCGGTCAACCCCAACCAGGAGATCGGCACCTGCGGCGCGGTCGAGAACATCGCCTGCGGCACGCTGACGTTCGCCCAGACCTTCCAGTGCAACCTGTCCAAGGTCGAGAACAACATCATCGAGGCCCTGCTCCGGGTGGCCGAGCAGCAGTCGTGCAACATCGTGCCGGCGGTGAACGTCAACGCCAACCAGCAGATCCTCTTCTGCGCCAAGCAGGACCTGCCGCCCCACTTCGTGGTCCACGACGACCCCGGCACGCAGCCGGTCGAGGTGGGCCTGCGCATGAACGACCTGTCGCTGGGCGTCGTCATCGACCGCAACAACAACGGGATCCTCGACGGGGACTTCAACAGCCTGCCCCCCTGCATCGGCAACGGCGTGGTGGCGACCGGCGACTGCGGCCTGGCCGCCCTGTGCCTGGACCTGAACTTCGAGGCCAGCTTCGAGCTGGCCGGCAACGACTGCCCGGCCGAAGGCGGCAAGACCAAGCCCGGCTTCAAGGCCCGGATCACCCACGTCGAGGACGTCCATCACCACCTGGGCCAGGTCTGCGGAGGCATGCCCGCCGGCGGCGACACGGATATCGTCGACGGGTCGAGCACGGACAACGCCAGCATCAGCGCGATCGGCAACAACGCGCAGGCGTTCTCGCCGCCGGCCTGCATGTCGGGGCTCACCCTGGGCGGCTTCGTGAGCTTCGACAACCCGACGATCTTCGCCCTCCGTACCGGAAGCCCCAAGAGCGTCTGCGCCAACGACTCGACGACGGTCTGCACGTCGAACGCGCAGTGCGGAGGAGGGAGCTGCGTGCCTATCCAGAACTTCATCGGGATCTCCACCAACATCAACCCGAACCCCTAGGGAGGTTCGGATCCACCCAGGGAAGAGGCCCGGCCGGCGCATGGCCGGGCCTCTCTTTTGATGGCCGGTTTCAGGGGAGGCCGCCGCCGCAGCGAATGAGGGTCCAGCGTGCCGTGGGACAGCCGGGGATGCTGCTTTGCCTCGCCGGTGCCGTCCTCCTCGCGACCGGGGGCGCGCCGCAGACGATCCGGGAGCGGATGCGCGAGAGACGCGAGCGGCGCCAGGCGGCCAAGGCCGCCCAGGCCGACACCGGCCTCGTCAGCCGGATCACGACCCTCAAGCCGGGCGGGGCGCGGCTGGACTGGATCGACGGCAAGATCGCCTTCGACATGCAGGGACCCGACGGCAATTTCGGCGTCTACGTGATGAAGCCCGACGGCAGCGACGCCAGGTGCATGACCTGCGGCAACCCGGACCTCCCGCACCGGAACATCGGACAGCCGGCCTGGGACCCCTCGGGCCGCTACCTCGTGATCCAGGTGGAGAAGGCGAGCCACCAGAAGGTCCGCTTCACCCACTCGCTGACCCCCGGGGGGGGCGTGCTCAACGACCTCTGGGTCCTCGATACCAGCACCAACCACGCGACGAAGATCCGCGACGTCGCCGATGCTCCCGGGCAGGGCACGCTCCACGCCCACTTCTCGGCCGACGGCTCGATGCTGTCGTGGAGCGAGATGCAGGAGAAGGCGGGGCTCAAGAAGGGGAAGCAGCTCGGATACTGGAACCTCATGATCGCCGACTTCCGGGTCGCGGGCGGCCGGCCGAGCCTCGCCAACGTCCGCGCGCTGAACCCCGGAAAGCCGGGGTTCCACGAGAACCACGGCTTCTCCCCCGACGGCTCGCGGCTGATCTTCTCGAGCAACTTCGAGGCCAAGCGGTGGGTCGAGAACGACGTCTACGTGATGGACCTGAGGACGCGGAAGCTGACCCGGCTCACGAACGGGGGCTGGAACGAGCACGCCATCTTCTCGCCCGACGGGCGCTCCATCGTCTGGATGTCGAACGTGGCGAGCCCCGGGGGTGGGACCGACTACTGGATCATGAACAGCGACGGCTCCAACAAGCGGCGGCTGACCTACTTCAACGAGAAGGGCCACGCCGAGTACCGCGGCGGGAGGTTCATGGTCGCCGACCTCTCCTGGCGGCCGGACGGGAACGCCTTCGCCGGCTCCTGCGGCGGCAAGGTCGTCATGGAATCGAAGACGTCTCCGACCGAGATCATCCTCGTGGAGCTGCGCCTGAAGTGAACCGCCTGCGCCGGAGGGTCCGGCGGGAGGACGAATCATGACCAGCGCTCGACGCCTGGCCCGGCTTTGCCTGGGCGGGCTCGCCTTCGCCGAGTTCGTGGCCCATCCGGCCTCCATCGGCGGCACCGCCTCGGCGTCGGGCGCCGAGCGCGTGCTGCTGGTCGGCCTGGGTGACAGCATCACCCACGGCACGATGAACGCGACGAACAACTACGTCAACGCCGGCAACGCCTACCTGCAAAGGGTGGCCGATCAGCTGGCGACGGTCGTCCCGGTCCGCTTCAGCCTGCCGTTCTACGCCTTCGGCGAGATACGCAAGAAGCCGTTCGCCCTGCCCACCAACCTCGGCGTCGACGGCTCGGACAGCTTCAGCATCGAGGGCCTCGACTACTACAAGCGGCTGGGGGCGACGTCTCCTCCCAGCGCCGTGTCGCCGGCCCTGCTCTGTGACCGGCCCTTCCTGAGGCCGTCGGACGACGACTACGACAAGGTCCTCTATCCCATCAACCTGCTCGCCCATCAGCCGGTCTCCCAGGTCGACGCCGCGGTGTGGACGCTGACCGAGGGAGCCCGGCTCCAGCGCCTGCACAAAGCGCTCGTCGTCCTGTGGATCGGCAACAACGACTCCAGCCTGGCCGCGCTGGGCGGCGGCGGCGCGAACCCCCAGTTCCAGCCGTTCCCCTTCGACCAGATCAAGAACGAGCTGAAGCCGGCCTTGCGCTACCTGCTCCGCTACGCCGAGAAGACCGGACAGGTGTCCTTCGCGCCCTACACCCAGGCGGCCATCGAGCGCAACCTGACCGACCTCGCCGACTTCGCCGCCCAGTACGACCACCTGCTGGGCCGCTTGACGACGGAGACGGCCGGCTCGAGCGCGGACATCCAGTGGCTCGTCCTCACCCTTCCCTACTACAGCGCGGTCGGTTACCTGATGGACTCGGAGGACATCGAGTTCTACCTCCGGAAGTACATCCCCACCTACACCGTGCCGGCCAGCTTCAAGCGCGTGGCGCCGCAGGGACAGCCGATCACCGATCCGCTCCAGGGCGACCGGGTCAGCCTGCTCACCTTCGGCTTCATGGTCACCCTCGCCGGCACCGGCCACGGCGTGGCCGAGATCAACGCCATCCTCGACGACAACGGCGTCCAGCGGGACGGGATCGTCCTGTCCGAGGACGAGCAGAAGTTCATCATGAACCGTATCGACGGCTTCAACACCGCGATCAAGACCGTGGCCGCCGGCTACGGCCCCCAGGTCCACGTGGTGGACATGGGCCGCTTCCTCAACGACGCGCTCACCGGGAAGACGCCCGTGTTCGCGGGCGACCGGCAGCTCACCCGCAAGTGGACGCGGGGGAGCAGCTTCTCCTTCGACGGGGTGCACCCCAGCTACACCGCCCAGTCCCTGATCGCCAACCAACTCCTCCAGCACGTCAACGGCGTCCTCGGGGTGAGCGCCCCCAGCTACGACCTCGGCCAGGTGATCGCCACCGACCCCTACGCCGACCAGGACGGGGACGGCTGGGCGCCCGGCCCGGACTACCCGGCCGACGGCGGGATCACGCAGCTCCTCTCCCTCTTGCGGGACCCCGACGACGCCGATCCGACCGAGCAGGTCCAGATGCCGGCCGACGTGTGGGACCAGATCTCGGCCGTCCTGCTCCACCAGCTCCTCGGCATCCACTCCGTCGCCGAGGAGGCCCGGCGCATGGGCATCCATTGATCGCGGAGGCGCTTTTTTCTTGACACGAGCCGTGGATCGTAGTTAGCATGCATCCCCCTCAACGAACTGGCCAATCTCCGTCCCCTCCAGGTTCCCGGTTCCGGAATGGGTTTCCGAAAAACAAGGGACGTCCAGTGAAAGGAGAGAGCCGTGAGAAAACCAGCCGTTATTAGCGCTCCCTTCCGGAGCCGGTCGGCGCGAGGGTCGGAGGGATTCACGCTCATCGAGTTGCTGGTGGTGAT
>Ga0066710_100001633_pt1 | contig 17086 bp, 8 predicted proteins | sample GraSoiAngelo_159_FD_79666 | JGI IMG/M metagenome (GOLD analysis project Ga0066710, IMG submission 79666) | Grasslands soil microbial communities from the Angelo Coastal Reserve, California, USA - 14_1009_16_40cm | ecosystem: Environmental > Terrestrial > Soil > Grasslands | place: USA... | reverse complement strand
TCTCGTTGCGCCTCCTCCCCGCCTCGGCGCAGCCGCGCGCCACCGCGGTGCTGGGCGGAGTCGACCTCGAGCGTTATACGTGGAGCGACGACGGGCGCCGCCGCCAAGCAGTGCTCGTCGGCCGGATCATGCCTCACAAAGGGATCAACTACCTGATCGAAGCGGCCGAGGCGGACATCCCCGTTGTGATCGCCGGCCGGGTCAGCGACGCAGGCTATTACCAGCGACTGCTCAAGATGAGTGAGAAGCGGCCGGTGCGATTCGTGCTCGACCCGACCGACGACCAGGTGCGCGAGCTTTACGCGACGTCCGCCGTGACCGTGTCCGCATCCGTGTACAGGGACCTTGACGGCGGCTCATGGCCTACATCCGAGCTGCTTGGTCTCACATTGCTGGAGTCGATGGGCATGGGCACGCCCGTGGTTTGCACGGCCGTGGGCGGCATGCCGGAATACGTCGTCGACGGCAAGACCGGATTCATCGTTCCGCCCAACGACAGCGCCGCCATCAAAGCCTCGATCAGACGGATCCTCGACGATCCAGCGCTCGGCCGCAGGATGGGTCGAGCGGGACACCAGCACGTGCAGCAGTACTCATGGCAGGCGGTGGCCGCCCGCGTCTACAACGAATATGAGCGACTGCTCGGGCGGTCATGAGCTATGCGACCAGCTCCACGTCGAGGCTGGTGGGCGAGAAGATCCCGCTGATGGGTCCCGCGCCCGCAAAGATCGTGGCGCCCGCTCCCGACGCTGCGTGGTTCGTCTTCCAGCGCAGGCTGAACGTATACGTATGCCCGGCAGTCATCAGGAAGACCGTCTGGCCAAATGCGGCGTTGGGTGAGAACGTTCCCCCGAATCCACCACTCTCCTTCCACGCCAGCAACTGGGGAGCGCCGCCGTTGTCGCTGACGAGGATGCCCAGGTCTTGGTTTAGGCCTGCCTTGGCGGTGAACAGGTCGGCGCCTGCGCCGATCAACGCGTACGTGGTGCCCGACGGACTCAGGCTGACCTGAACTCCTAGCGGCATCCACGTCACGCCATCGCTACTGGTCAATTGAGGCTGGGTTGTTATCACCGCACGGGACGGATTTGCGCCCGCGGGCAGGAGGTATGCCGTCAGCGACGTTGGTGAGAAGCTGCTTGTGCCCGGCAGTGGTCCGGCGCCCGCGAATATCGACGACGCCGCCGGCGAGGGGCGATTTGTCTTCCAGACCAGCTGCGCGGTGTACGTCTGGCCACCCGTCAGGTTGGCGACGGCCTGCACGAACGCCGCGTTCGGAGAGAACGTGCCGTTATTGCCGCCGCTCTCCTTCCACGCAAGCAACGCCCCGTTGAGGGTGATGCCGAGGTCCTGATTGAAGCCTGCGGTGTCCGTCCAGAGGTCGGCGTTGCCGCCAAGCACGACGCGAGCATCGCTCGCCGGCGAAAGCGATAGCGGAGTCACGCCCGTTACCGGCTGCCATGTGACGCCGTCGCTGCCGGTCAGCTGAGGCTGTGTCACCGCGAACGATTGGACCGGCGCGCTCGCGAACAGGTGCAGCGTCAAGCGAGTCGGCGAGTACGCATTCGAGATGGGACCCGCGCCCGCGAAGATCGAAGCCAGGGTGGTTGCCTTGTTCGCCTTCCACCTCAGGTGCACGACATAGGTGTGGCCTGCGGGCATCGTGAACGTCGCCTGAACGTAAGCGGCGTTGGGCGAGTACGTGCCGTTGAACCCACCGCTCTCCTTCCATGCGATCGGGCTGGTCCCGGCCGTGCCGTCGACGTCGACGAACAGGCCGATGTCCTGATTCACTCCCACCAGCGACGTGAAGAGGTCGGCGTTGGCCGATATGAGCCCTGTGGAGTCGGCGCAGGGCGCTGCCCTGACCGTGAGGTTGGTGGCGTCAACGTCCTTCCAGGTCTGGCCGTCACTGCCATTCAGGACGTACTGCTGCTTGCTGACCGCCGACCGGACGCTGCTCTCAGCGAGGGCGAAGTTCTGGGTCACCCATTTTGGTGCGCCGCCATTGGCGGCCACGTCGCCGCTGAGCATGCTCGTACCCCACACCGTCGTGCAGTTGGTCGGATCTGGCGATGCGCCCGCGTAGTCGCCCCAGCGACAAGGAGGTCCGCCGTTGGAGAAGCACGAGAAGTCGCTATCCGCAACCGTGCTGCTGCGCAGCACCACCTCACCTGACATCGCACCCGGCTGATCAGCAGCGTCATGGCTCTGAGCCCGCACGTCGATGAAGGACTGGACGCTGCCCGTGTTGTAGTGGATGATCGCCGCGTCGCCGTTCGAGGTCGGCGATATCGCGCCGTTGAAGATGTACAGGCTCGGGCTGGAGATCGTCCCCTCCTGCCGCCTGGCCGCGGCTGTGCAGGCGCCGGACGAGCACGACCCCGGCAGCAGCTCGAACCAGGTCGTCACGGTGCGGCCGCCCTGGCCACCGACTGTGTGCTGGGTCCACACCGCCTCCGCGCCCACGGCGCGGGGGTCACTTCGCTGCACCGCCTGGGTCAGGCGACCGTCCAATGCATCGATGTTCGGGTTTCCACCCGGCTGCGGGACCTGGAAATCCACGCCGGCAGACAGCTGGAGCCACGGCGTGATCGGGATGTCCCCGTCCGCGACCAGGCACGGCGGGGTACCGCACGCGCCAACTGCTGATGGGCTGACATGCCAAACGCCCACCAACGTCGTATCGACCGCCACAACGTAGGCGGTCGACGAGGCGTCGGTCGTGTTGGTGGGAACAGGGGTGAAGGCTAGGCTCGAATCGCTCGGATGCCGAAGTGATCCAAACGCAGCCACAAGCGACGGAGTCGCGCAGCTCGTGTCGCCGGCGGCGGGCTTCGGAAGGGCGATGATCGCCGAGCCCGTGAATGACGCGCCGTTCGCAAACACGTTGGCCCCGATGAGGATGAAGTTGGCGTCATGGCCGAGCTTGGGGTAGTCAAAGAGGTTGGTGCCCGTGTCGAGGTGGAAGTTGCACCAGTCGCTGTTCGCGAGCGTCAGGCCACTGGCGTCTCCTCCCTTCGACCAGCCAACAGCAAGCTTGGCGTCGTTGCTGTACAGCTCGAGCGTCACGTAAATCCAGCGGCCGCCCTGCTGGTCCCACTGGATCTGCACGTCCCCCACCCCCGCGCCTCCCGACGCGCCGACGAAGGTGCCGAGGTCCAGCGGCCCAGCGACAAGCCCCAACGAGCGGTCATACACGGCGACGCGCGTGTTGACCATCTCGATGTAGTGCAGCGGTCCGATGGACCCCGTCGAGTCGGCCGGCGTGAAGCCGTTGGTGCCGATTCCGGGCTGGTTCGCTGTCTGCGAAACTGGCGCATCCAACGCGACGCCCGCTGCAGGCGAGTTCACCGGCTGGCCGGCGACCGTTTTCCTCTGGGGCCCCTTGCGCACAGGCAGATTCGAACGCTGAGCCGGCGCGCCAGGACCGTGCGAGGCCGAGATCGCGAGGTGCGCGTCCGCCGAGCGTGCCGGTCCCGCCTGGCCGGCGCTTGCAGCCTGGACGGGTTCTGACTGCGGATGAAGAGCCGCCACCACGACGGCGGCGGACACGAGCGCGCTGACGATGAACCGGCGCACGGACTCGGCATCATAGCGGCTGCCTGACCCGCGGGCCGAGTCCTAACTCGAAGCGATACTGTGCCCCGCCGCTCGAACCTCGCCGCGAGCCGCCGCGTTGCCGAAGGCCGGCGAGGCGCACGACCCGACGGCCCACCAGAACAGGAACGTGACCGAGAAGTCGCCCCAGAGGTCACTCGTCATCGTGATTGGAATCAGCGCCAGGCCTCCAACGACAGCGACCATCGGTAGCGCAGCCTCCAGCCCTAGTCTTCGCGTGCGCAGGAGAGCGGACACCGCTCGAGCGATTCCAAAAAGGTAGAGCGCGACGTATGCGAATCCCCCGATGACGCCTGTATCCACGAACATGGTCAGGACTGCGCTCTCGCCCGGCGCGTAGTCGGCGCTGCTCCCGGCCCCGGCAAAGCGCACCGCTGGTGAACCCGAGCTCCCCAGGCCTTGGCCAAGCGGATGGGCCACGGCCACCTTGAGGTCTGCGAGCACGGTTCGGATGTGCTCGAGCAGCGAAGGGTCGCTCGACGAGACGATGCCACCGCGGACCGACGTCGGCTGCAGGTGGCTGTCCACGACCGGGCCGATCCTGGGATAGCCGAAGACGGCGGCCACGACGCCTATCAACACGAGCACCAGCAGCGCGTTCAGCCACCGCCGCCTCATGAACGTCGCCATCAGCACCGCCTCCCCGACCAGCGCGAAGAGTGCGAGGCGCGTGACACTCAGCAGGATGCCCGCGAGCAGCAGCGCCAGCGCAGTCGCGGCCAGTACTTGCCGCTCGCGTCGCCGATCCCCGGCGTCGAGCCACATGACCCCGAGCGGAAACGCGAGCAGCCCCGTGTAAGCGATGCCGAGCGGGCTTATGTACGTGGAGACCATGCGGCGCAGGTATGCATCAGGCGCAATCGTCTGGAAGAAGTTGTCGGGCAGACCCTGGGGGCCGCCGTAGTGGAAGCCAAGCCACGCCGAGAACTGGTTCACTCCCCACCCCAGCCAGTCCCGTGTCGGGACAAGGAAAAGCTCGATCATCCCGAAGGCGCCGACGATCGCTCCGGCGCCGACGATCAGCCATGCAATGGCTGATCGCTCCCTATCGTTCGCCGGGCGAAACGTTCGGCCGAACGCGTACAGCAGGGGCATCAGCGCTGCGAGACGGAAGGCGGCCAGCCGCTGGTTCAGGCCTGCGTGACCTCCCAGCACCTCATTCGGGATCAGCAGGTAGGCCACAACGATCACCGTGAAGGCGACCGCGAGCCAATCCATGCTCGTCAGGTGCGGCAGGCCGCGCTCCTGATAGGCGTGCCAGAGGCGGACCAGGGCTATGGCGAGCAGCAGCGCCAGGATCGCCTCCTTCCAAACCTGGACAGCGCGCACCAGGATGTGAGAGGTGCCGAGCTGGAGCAGCACCATGATCACGAGGTTGTGGAACGCCATCCCGGACACGAGAAGGCCGAGTCCGATGAATGGGCGGCGCCACGTCATCCAGCCGAGCCCGAGCACGACCCCGATCAGGAGAACTGCCAGGGCGTCGCCGGCGACGCTCAGCATCGCCTCATGCTACCCACGCTGTCAGGTCGACCCGGTTTCCCACCACACGAGCACGCCCTCCACCGCTTGCGGCGCACGACCAAGCAGCCGCTCGAAGAAGATGAGCATCTGAGCCTGGTTGTACATCGGGCCGACGATGACCGTCTCCACGTGCCACCGCACTAGGTCTTGATGGAGCCGGCTTCGAAGGTCCGGCGTCAGGTCGGGTGCACCGCCGCCTTGCTGGATCGCGATCATTGCAGTCTGAGTAGTGCTTTGCGGCGGCCTGCCTCCTGACGGCGCGCCGTTGACGTCAGGCACGATGAGTGATCCCTCCGGCATCCGGTAGCGCATGCCCGAGTCCAGTTGCCAGAGCATCGGCAAGGTGGCCGACTCCTGCCCAGGCCCAAGCTGAAACCCCGGAGCAGTCGAGAACGGCGCCACGAGAGCTACGGATCCCGCAGGGATGCGCTGCACAGGCGAACCGGTGAAGAATTCGGGAACGGGATTGGGCGCGCTCGGCCATGGCGCCGCAGGCAGCAGCAGGATTACGGAAACCACAAGCCAGGCCCAACCCGCGAGATGCATCCGTCGCGTCCCCTTCAGCTCGCGGACGAAGAACGCGATCGCGAGCCCCGCGAGCAGGTAGAAGAACATCATCAGGCGCGCCGGCAACACGTTGTCGAACACTGGGAGCCTCTGCAGCAAGATCCACGGCAGCGGGACGTGGAAATGGACCCTGCCGGCGAGGTGCAGGTGCGGGCCGAGGGAAAGGAGAGCGACGATCGCCGCTAACACAGCGGCCCAGCGAATGATCAAAGAGGTCCACCACCTCACGGTGATGAAAGCAAGCAGCCCGAGCAGGAACACGCCGACGTAACCGTTCCACTCTCCGTCGCCGCCAGTCCAGGACCTGGATGCGGCGACGAGAAAATCAGGGGCGACCAGCATCACGTGGGTCGGGACGACGAAGTTGAGCAGGTCCGTCACGTAGAAGTCCTGTTCGCGCACCACGCCGCGCACCACCTGCGGCCCGAAGAACAGAAACCACACTGGAAAAGCGGCCACGGGCAAGAAGGCGGCCAGGGAGATCGCGAGCGTTGTGAGCGCGTGGCGCAGTCGTCGGGTGACCTCGCTCCATCGCATCGCGGCGAGCACGACAGTGCCCACTCCCCCGACGATGGCCGTAGTGAAAAGAATCTCAGGCGTAGTAAGCAACTGGACCGCGGCGAGCAGGCCTAACGCAACGCCCGGCTGCCACGCCGGCCGCCGCTGCCACACCAGTGCCTCCATGAGAATGAGCAGGACCAGCGGCGGCGTGAAGCACATGACCAGGTTTGGATGTCCGAGAGCGTGAGCGAGCATGTACGGCGAGAAGCCGTACACGACGCCGCCGAGGAACGCGCCGGCGCGGTCCTTCATCAGAGCGTTGAGCGCGAGGTAAGCGCACCACGCCGACAACGCAACCCCAAGCGTCATCGCAAGGTTGTATGTGAAGACGGGTCCCAGTGTCGCCATCACGGGAGCCAGCAGCAGGCCAGGGACCACGGGGATCAACGTCCACATGAGGTTGGCCCCCTGTGGGTAGATCAAGAAGTCGGTGAATAACGGGTTGAGGCCGTGGCTGCCCGCATAAGGAGTCCACGCGAGCAGCCACATGAAGAGCTGCGCATCACCAGCGACGCCGATCGACCGATACGTGGGGTCGACCCACGCTGACGCAAAAAGAGCGAACGCCAGCACGAGGTATCCGAGAAGGGCGAGGGCCGGCCGGCGCGCGAGGATCAACCGGATCCTTCCATCAACGTCGTGCAGTCTATCGACCCGGGTTCGCGGCTCAGGACGAGGCACGAACAGCCCGGACCCTAGGGGTACTCTTGACCTCGATGGCCCGGGAAGCAGAGCGCCCGTTGCCGCCGGAACGTGCCGAGGCTGCTAACGCTCCAGAAGCCGTCCAATCGGCTCCGATGCCACTGCCCGTGAGCGCGCCCACGGGCCGCCTGGTCTTCCTGCCTCCCGACTGGCTGCCGAAGGCGCTCATCCTGGGGGACGCAGTGCTGGTCGCGGTGTCCCTGCTGGTGGGCTACTGGTACAGGCACAACCTCGACCCGATACGGCAGCAGGGTGGCATCGCGCTGGCGCTTGGCCCGTACCTCCTGGCCATCCCTGTCGTGATCATCCTCTACTGGGTGGCCCTCGCCATGAACGCCCAGTACCGGTCGTGGCGTGGCCGAACCCTCGCCAGCATCCTGCTGAATCTGTACACGGGCATCGGGCTCGCCGCTCTCCTGATTCTCGCTGTGATCTCGATCGCGAACCTGGGTCCGTACTTCTCCCGACTGACGATCACGTACACGATCCTACTCAGCGCGGTCCTGTTCACCGTGGAGCGCTACTTTCTACGCCAGTACGAAACGCGCTTGCGCAGGCAGGGCATAGGTACTGACCGCGTGCTGATGGTCGGCACAGGCCTTGGCAGCGAGATGCTCATCCAGCGCATGAACATGTTTCCGCAGTACGGCTACCACGTGGTCGGAGTCGTGGACGAGAAGGAGCATCCGGGCAACGAGTTCGCCGGCGTGCCCGTGGTGGGAGTCCTCGACGACCTGCACCGCCTCGTCGACGATCTCAAGATCGATGAAGCGTTCCTGGCCGTGCCCGGCGGTGATCGCACGCTCCTGCTACGTCTGATCAAGCTGTGCGAGGACCAGAAGATCGACTTCAAGATCGTCCCCGACCTGCTCGACGTCATGAGCACGCGTGTCGACGTCAACGCCATCGATGGCGTGCCGCTGGTCGGCGTTCGCCGCAACCGTCTGACCGGAATCAACGCGGCCATCAAGCGGGCGCTTGACGTGGTGGTCAGCGCGGTGAGCCTGGTGATCGCGAGCCCAGTCCTCCTGCTCGTAGCTCTGCTGATCAAGCTGACATCGCCCAATGGTCCCGTCCTGTTTCGGCAGGAAAGGATCGGCATGGGCCGCCGGCCTTTCATCGTCTACAAGTTCCGCACGATGATTCCCGACGCCGAAGCATTCACTGGACCGATGGTGGCGCGGCCGGGCGATCCACGCACTACCGCACTGGGTCGGTTCCTGCGACGCTTGAGCCTCGACGAGCTGCCGCAGCTCATCAACATCGTCAAAGGCGACATGAGCCTCGTGGGCCCTCGCCCGCAGCCCACTCATTTCGACGAGCAGTACAGCGTGGCGGTGCCGAGGTACCTCGAGAGGCAACAGGTCAGACCGGGCCTCACGGGTTGGGCTGAAGTGAACGACTTGCGAGGTGCAGCCCCGATCGGCGACCGCACGCTCTACGACGCTTACTACGTGGAGAACTGGTCGCTGGCGCTCGACATCAAGATCCTTCTCCTGACGGCGCTGAGGATATTCTTCCAGCGCCACGCTTACTGACCCTGCCTACGACCTGAAAGCGCCTGATTACCGGATCACCGTCGCCCTCGCCGCCGTCACGTGCGCGCTGGCTCCAGCGTACGTCGTGCGCTGGCACTACGGCTTCTACCCGACGACGCTCCTGGAGCACGCCATGGGCGCCACGGTGGTCGCGTTCGTGATCGAAAGCTGGCGAGGGGGAGTGCGGCGGTTCACGTGGCGCACCGCCTACTCGATTCCCGTCCTCCTATTTGTGGTCGCGGGACTGATCTCGGTTTTCGCCGCGCCTAGCCTTCAGGCAGCTGCCGGTCTGTACCGCGCCTACATCCTGGAGCCCATCGCATTCGCCTTCGTCCTTGTCCATGTGGTCACGTCGTCGCGCCGCGCGTTTGTGGTGTTGGGCGGGCTGGGCGTCGCCGGTATCGCGGTGGCCGCCCCCAATGCGGTCACGATTCTCGAAGGGCTGCGCACGCACACCTACGATGTGATCCAGACGCCGCCTGTTGTGATCTACACCACTGCCAACGCGCTGGCATTGTTCCTGGGGCCTTCCATCGCCGTGGCTGCCGCGATCCTGCTGCACGCGAGCAATCGCTACGCACGGGCGGGCAGCGCCATCTTCCTTGTGGTCGCTGGACCGACCATGTTGCTCACGTTCTCTCGCGGGGGCTACCTGGCGATGGCTGCGGTGGCGGTCGGCCTCGCGCTGTCGCATCGCCGGCGCCGGTGGCTCCTTGCAGGGGCGGTGGCCGCGGGCATTCTGGTCGCGGCGATCCCCCCTGTGTTCCACCGTCTCGAGGTCGAGTTCCAGAACGTGAACGGCAGCACCTTCTTCGGCCGCGCCGGTCGGATCGAGCTGTGGAAGGCGACCATACAGATGCTGCGGGAGCACCCAATTTTCGGTGCGGGCCTGTCTGGGTTCGCCGATCGCATCGCCCCATTCTGGAACGCCACTCACCCAGAGCGATTCATCGATCCCCACAACATCGTCCTGAATTTCTGGGTGGAAACCGGCGTCCTCGGAGTCATCGCCATGGCCTGGATACTCGTCCTGGCATTCCAGACCGCATGGTGGGGCTCGCGCGGCCCTGACCGCAATTGGCGCGCTATCGAGATCGGAATCCTGCTTGCTCTGGTCGCGGTCGTGGTCCATGGACTCGTCGACGTTCCCTACTTCAAGAACGACCTGAGCCTGCAGTTCTGGACCCTGCTCGGCCTGGCCTGGGCGGGCGCAGGATCTCTTTCGGCTAGGTCATCGACAGCCTTCCCGGCCCGTGATATAAAGCGGCCATAGGTTCGCAGTCCTCAGCGAGATGAGGAGTTTTCACCGGCCCGTGGCCGGCAAAGGAGCTCGTTTATGCAGCGTGTCATGCCCTCCCTATCCGACCTTATGGCCCGCCTCACCCAGCTCGAGGAGCGAACCTCGAAGGCTGAGGAGCGTGCTGCTCGCGCCGAGGCCAGAGCGTCGCAGCTCGAGAACGCGACCGGCAACCTGGCCGCGGCGGTGGTGGACCCCAGACGCATGTCCCGTCGCTCCCTGCTGACCAAAGTTGCTGCTGCCGGCGCGGCAGGTGTCGCGGGCAGCCTCATCCTCGCCAAACCGAAGGATGTTTTTGCGTCGTTTGCATGGACAGGCGGCACCTCGATGGCCGCCGACCACGAAACCATCGTCACCGCCGCAGCAGCGTTCCCTGACCCGGCTGTGATTCAGTTCGATGCCAACCCAGGCGCCAACCCCAACAACGATGCCGATGGCATCCGGAGCTTCGCATCAGGCAGCTTTTCGGGCATAGCTGCCTATGGTGGCAACAAGGGCGGCCCGGGAGGGTACTTGGGAGGCGGCAACGGGACCGCAGGGGTTAACGCAGCCGGCCCTGGCCTTATCACCTTCTCTGGGTCGAACCCCGCCGGGGGGTCCGTAGGCAACTACGCGGCCGAGATCTTCGGCAACGGAGCCAGCGACGGCTTGGCAGCTGGCCACGCCATCTATTCCGCAGCTGGCGGATCAGGTGGATACAACTGGCTGCTCGGCTCCGCCGGTACGGGCACCACCAGCACCAACCACGTGAATGGTGGCGTTGCGCTCTACGCCTACGGCGGCCCGGGCACCACCGCGCTGGTCGCCATCGGTGGTGGCAACACGAACAACCCGTCCATCGCCGCCCATGGAGTCCGCGGTGACGGCAACGTCCTCGGCGTCGGTGGTTACTTCCGTGGCGGCCGAGCCCAGGTGCAGATCATCCCGAACGGTGGAGCGGGAGCTCCGACGACCGGACCGCATTTCGCAGGCGATCTGTACATGGACGGCAATGCAGTCATCTGGATCTGCATCGTGACCGGCACGCCCGGAGCCTTCATGCCTCTGCAGCCAGGTGGTTGGCACAACGCCCTGTTCTCTGCGGTCAGCACGCTTCAGTACACGCTTGTTAGCGACGGCGTGACCTGGGTCGACATGGACGCCGCCAACCTGGAATTGACGATCACTCCCAGCTACAACTGCCAGGCGATGCTGTCGGCCAGCGCCGACCTCTTCACCTCGTTCGGGGGTCTGAACCAGGACATCGGCATCTCAGTCTCTGGCGGCGCCTACCCCACCACCGCCGGCCAGCCAGAAGGCTGGAAGGAGTCGGGCGGTTACGCAGGCACCTTCTCCCCGAATGCGGCCGGCGTGCAGACCATCGTCCCGCTCGCGACCGGGGTCGCCTACACGATCAAGGTCGTCTGGAAGGCGAACAAGCCTGCCAGCGGCCACGCGATCTACGCGGGAGCTGGGCCGATCGGCGGCAAGTACTCGCCGACCCGGCTGACCGCATGGTTGGTCCCGACCAACCCGGGTGGCACCATCCCACTCACTCCGGCCAAGCCGTACGTGCATGAGGTTCCTCAGCTGCTCGCGCCGAGCGCCGACCCGCACGGTCGCAAACAGGCCTAGGCGAACCAAGTCGCATTTGCGTGGAGCCGCGGGGCATTTGTGCCCCGCGGCTCACCTTTTGTTGCTTGCGCTTTCGCCCGGTCCTGATACCTTTCGACCGACGCCAGCGGTGGCCGCGGACGGCGGCCAGTTCGACCTCGGGAGGCATGCATGACACCTTCGATCTCCAAGCTGTTAGCCCGTTTGGACGCCCTCGAGCAGGCGGTCAAGGAGACGCGGGCGCGGGCCGAAGCCGCAGAGCAGCGAGCTGCCGGCGCCGAAGCGAGGGCGATGAACCTCGAGCAGTCGAACGGCCATCTGGCGAAAGCGATGGTCAACCCCAATCCGATCTCGCGCCGCTCCCTGCTGACCAAGGTGGCCGCGGCCGGGGCGGCCGGCATAGCCGGCAGCCTCATCCTCGCCAAGCCGAAGGACGTTTTCGCGTCGTTCACCTGGACAGGCGGTACCGGGAACGCGGCGGATGCACAGACGACTGTCACCGCGAACTCCGGTTTCCCGGGGGGCGCGGTCCTCCGGCTCGACGCCAACCAGGGCGCCAATCCTGCCGTCAACACTGACGGCCTGCAGACCATCGGCAGCAACCAGTACTCCGGTATCGCGGCGTACGGAGGCAACAACGCAGGCACCGGTTTGTACGGTGTGGGCGGGCCGGCCACCGGGACAGGAAGCAGCGGATCGGGTGTTCGAGCCTATGCGGGCACGTCGGCAGCAAACCAGCGTAGCTGGGCGTCCGTCCAGGGCTACCAGCAGAACCAGCAAAACGGCACTTACACGTACAACGCGATCTTTGGATCTGCTGGGTCCCCCGCCCACAACTCCAGCAGCAACGGTCTTTACGCCTACGCAGCGGACTCCGGCTGGGGGCTCTGGGGTGACGGCGGCGCCGGCAACGGCGCGACCCCTCCACTCAGCGGCGGCGTCGGCGTATACGGCAACAGCGGCCCGTCCAACGTGGGCGTGGTTGGCTATGGCGACGTCTACAGCTACAACCCCGCTGTGGGTTCTCATGGCGTCGCCGGCTTCGGCAATGCTCTGGGTGTGGGTGGCTGGTTCACCGGTGGGCGCGCTCTGTTTGCGCTGGGCTCCAGCACCAACGCCGGTCCGCCGACGACCAATCCTCATTTCGTCGGCGATGTGATGCTCGATAAGAACCGCGTCCTGTGGATCTGTATCGGCAACGGCACCCCTGGTACGTGGAGCCCAGTCCAGCCTGGTGGCTGGAACAACGCCCTTTTCACGACAGTCAGCACGTCTCAGTACCAGCTTGTGAGCGACGGCGCGACCTGGATCGACATGAACCCCACCAACCTCAAGCTGACCATCACACCGACGTTCGAGTGCCAGGCCGTGCTGTCGGCCAGCGCCGACTTGTTTACCTCGTTCGCGGGTTTGAACCAGGACATTGGTATCTCAGTCTCCGGCGGCGCCTACCCCACCACCGCCGGACAGCCAGAAGGCTGGAAGGAGTCGGGCGGTTACGCAGGCATCTTCTCCCCGAATGCGGCCGGGGTGGAGACCATCGTCCCGCTCGCGGCGGGGACCGCCTACACGATCAAGATCGTCTGGAAGGCGAACAAGCCGGCCAGCGGCCACTCGATCTACGCGGGCGCCGGGCCCATCGCCGCCAAGTACTCACCGACGCGGCTCACGGCAAGCCTCGTGGCCACCAACATTGGCGGCACGAAGCCGCTGGCGCCGGCTGTACCGTATGAGATTCCTGAAGCAGGCAAGCCACCGGCAGGGCAGAAGCGCGGAGTCGTACCAACTCCTCGTTAGTCAGCAACCAGACAGGCTCCAGAGTCGCGGGGCAGGGCGCCCCGCGGCTCTTCCTTTTGGGAAGCGAGCCTTCGTCGCCGACGGGTACAGCCGCCGGTCAGGGTTGGCTCAGCGCCACCGCGGTCAGGGTGGCGGGCGAAAATGCGGCGCCGATTGGGCCGGCTCCCGAGTAGATGTTGCTCGGACCCGCCCGGTTCGTCTTCCACACGACCCAGACCGCGTAAGTGATCCCCGCCTGCAGGTGCAGGTCGGTGGTCACGAACGCCGCGTTGGGCGAGAACGTGCCGGCGAAACCACCGCTTTCCTTCCACGCCACCAGCGTCCCCGCGCCATACGCGCCACCGCTCACCATGATCCCGAGGTCCTGGTCGAAGCCGGAGGTGGCGGTCCACAGGTCGGCACCGGCCGAGATCGCGTAGCTGGTGCTTGCCGAAGGGGCCAGCGTCATCTTCAGCGCGGAGGCGTCTATCGGCTGCCACGTCGTGCCGTCGCTGTTGTGCATCACGTACTGCGATGTGGAACCAACCGCGGTCAGGCCCGTGGCCGGCACAAGCAGCACGGTCAACCTCGTTGGCGAGTAATTCCCGGCCATAGGGCCGGCGCCGATGTGGATCCAGCCGGCGCTGCCGTGGTTGGCCTTCCACACAAGCTTCGCGGTGTAGGACGTCCCGCCGCTGACAGGCAGGGCGCCCTGCACGAACGCGGCGTTGGGGCTCAACGTGCCGGCAAATCCGCCGCCCTCCTTCCACGACTCGGGCTGCCCGGACGTGCTCGGGTAGACCCCGCCCGTCATCGCGATGCCAAGGTCCTGGTTGTAACCCGCGGTGGACGTGAACATGTCGGCGTTGCCGCTGACCAGCGCGGTCCAGCTGCCGGACGGCGGCGTGAACGCGATGCTCAAGCCGGGGTCCAAGTCGACCCAAGCTTTGCCGTCGTTGCCGAGCAGGCAGGGCTGCGAGGTGATCGACTTCGTGTAAAGCACCGCCGACGCCACGGGCACCAGTTGGACGGTGAGCCTGGTCGGCGAGAAGGCGCCTCCGATCGGTCCTGCGCCGGCGTAGATCGCTCCGGGGTCGGCCCGGTTCGCCTTCCACTGCAGCTGCACCGTGTAGGCCTGGCCCGAGCTCACATGGATCACCGTCTGCACCGCCGCCGCGTTGGGGCTGAACGTGCCCGCGAACCCACCCGACTCTTTCCACGCCTCGGGCTGCCCCGGATTGGTTGGAAAAGCGCCGCCGGTCACCGCGATCCCCAGGTCCTGGTTGAAACCGGCGCGCGAGGTCCAGAGGTCTGCGTTACCGGTGATCACCGCCCATGAATCCGCGCTCGGTGTGAAGGCGAGGCTGAGATGTGTCGGGTCCAGCCCCATCCAGGTGGTCCCGTTGCTGCCGCTTAGCGCGTATTGGCTGGTGGTGCAGGCCGTGAGCCATATCGGCGCAGCGCCGGAAGGGACGACGACGTTGGAGGCGGCTGATTGCGGGCCCGTCCCGTAGCTGTTGACCGCGGCGACCGTGAACATGTATGCGGTTCCATTCGTCAGGCCCGAGAAGGTGGTCGAGGTGGCCGGCGGGGCACCAGCGATCGTGACCGAACCTTGAGTCGCACATCCGTCGTATGCGGTGACCACGTAGCTCGTGATCGCGCTGCCGCCACTTGACGCGGGAGCGTTCCAGCTGACGCCGGCCGAGCCACCGCCCGGAGTCGCGATGATGTTGGTGGGCGCGCCCGGAACCGGCGAGTAGTACTGACCCACGAACGTGCGCAGAAAGCCACCGTCATCGTCGGCATAGCTGGACGCGTGGCTGTTGCAGGCGCTGCACCAGCCGGCGACGTCAGTAGTCGCGCTGCCTCCGTTGTTCGCGACTCCGTCGTGACGCGCGTCGATGTTGTTCGTCTGGCATGCATTGCCCGCGCCGAACAGCACGGCGATCAGGCCGGCGCTGTACAGGTCGGTCGCATGAGCGATGAAGTAGCTCGCGATCGTGTCCTGGTAATGACCGCACGTGTTGTTTTCCGTGAGGAAGTACTGGTTGCCCTCCGGCACCTGCCACACGACTTGCTGACGGCCCGTCTTGGTGTGCATCTCCCCCATCCACGACAGGTAGCGCGTGAAGTTGGGATACGCGGTATTCGTCGGGTCCCACCAGTGCGTGAAGTACGCGTTGTTCGCGCCCTGCGCCTCCCACCAGGCGGCGTCATGGTCATCAACGTCGTTGAACACGAGGTCCCACGTGCTGCCGTATGGGTTCGACGCGAGGCCGGCGGAGTTGAGGAAGGCGGATGTGGCGTCGGCCACGGTGACAGGGTTCAGCGACGGGCGCCTATCGCTGCCCACGTCATAGCCGCTCGCCCACAGCGACGCATGGATCGCGAGCAACGCGTTAGGCGCGTAAAGGTCGCGGATGTGCGCCAGCGCCCACGCGAATCCCTGCGCGGTGTTGGGAATCGCCGAAACATCCGCGAATCCTGAGCTCTTGACGCTGGCGGTCAAGGTCGATGCGTCACCGCCGCCTGCCCGCTGCTCGAGGTAGCCCCAGAGGTCCGGCTCGACGTGGACGATCACGGTCTGGCCGAATGCGCCGGCCTTCTGCATCAGGAGCTTGAAGTTGGCGTAGTAGGCCGCCATGGTCGCGGTGTTGTTGAGGTTGCTGAAGTCGCGATCCGACTCGTTGGAGCCGGTGGACGGCGACGACTGCAGCAGCTCGTAGTAAGGAAACACGGGCATGTAACCGTTGGCTTTCGACGCGTCCATGTAGTAGGTCGCGTACGCGCCCGCCGGGCTGTTCCACGTCTCCCATCCGCTCCCGGTGTTGACGCCGCCCGCCAGATACGTGTAGCGATATTTCCACGGAACGCCCGACGATGTCATCCACGACAGGTCTGACGGCCCGCTCGCGAGCCCGAACTCGAGTCGCGTCGATGGGGTCAACGGTCTCGAATTGATATGAGTGGAAGCATGAGCAGCCGGCGCCAACGAGATGGCGCTGAACAGCAGGCCGCCGATGGCAAGCCGCGCGAGGGCTACAACCATGCGCTCTGGTTAACCGCGCCGTAACCCGATGCTTGCGCCAGGTCTGCGACAATGACCCGCGGTGACCTCAGCCAACGTGTCGTGCGTTGGGACCTCAAGGGGAAGTGGTGTGACACCCTACCGCATTGCGCTCGCGGGGATTCTCGGTCTGGTTCTCTCGGTCTCGGTGGTGAGCGCGGCGCCGCCGTACGCCGCGACCGCATCGCCCAAGGCGGTATCGACCACAGGCTGGACGACGTACCACCACGACAACACCCGCAACGGGTACGACGCGAGTGCGCCGGCATTCACCGGCGGCCCGTACAGCAACTGGAACAAGGCGGTCGACCAGGCCGTCTACGCGGAACCTCTCGCTTACAACGGACGCGTGTATGTGGCGACGATGGGCGACTCCGTGTACGCGTTCAACGCGGTCGACGGCTCGCAGGCGTGGGCGCGGACCGGCGCAACCGCGCTGGGCACTCCCAGCACCGGCACTTTCTGCTCGTTCAGTCCAGGCCACATCGGGATCATGGGCACGCCCGTCATCGATCCGTCGACCGGCATCCTCTACGCGGTCGGCCTCGTAACGTCACCGACGTTGGAGTACCGGATGTTCGCGCTGAACATCAGCGACGGCTCGGACGTGACGGGCTTTCCGGTCGACCTGTCGGTCAGCGCTCAGTTCCAGAACGAGCGCGCGGCGCTGGCGCTGGGCAACAGCCACGTTTACGTCGCGTTTGGCGGATGGCTTGGCGATTGCGGCACCTATCACCCCGCCGTCGTCAGCGTGCCGGTGACAGGCGGCAGTCAGGATCACTCGTATCTGCCGCAGACGGGGTGCATGAACGCCGCCGGGATCTGGGGGCCGTCCGG
>Ga0066710_100001632_pt1 | contig 17089 bp, 14 predicted proteins | sample GraSoiAngelo_159_FD_79666 | JGI IMG/M metagenome (GOLD analysis project Ga0066710, IMG submission 79666) | Grasslands soil microbial communities from the Angelo Coastal Reserve, California, USA - 14_1009_16_40cm | ecosystem: Environmental > Terrestrial > Soil > Grasslands | place: USA... | reverse complement strand
GTGCTCGTTCCCCTGGCCTACACCACCGGCGATCGATTCACTCACGACCTCGCGTTGCCCATCCCGCCGCTCGCCGGCCTTCAGCGCGCGCGCGAGCTGGCGACGCTCGATCCCGACGGCGATGCGTTCAAGTTCGCCCGCGCTGCGCTCGTCCGCGAGCGCAATCGCGCGGTCCACGCTCTCGACTCGGCGGCATCGGCAGCCGACGAAGTGCTTCGACTGTGATTAGCCCGAACGTCGGGCGCCGGAGCCCTGCCCACGGCCGGGCTCGTCCCGGCCGCGATCCATCTCCCCGACGGCGAATATAAAGGAGAAAACCAATGCGCTCTCTGGCTCCACGACTGCTGGTCGGCGCGCTCGTCCTCGCGCTCGCCGTGGCCCTCGCCCCGTTGGCCGACGCCCAGAAGCGCGGCGGCACGCTCACGATCGTACGTCCGACCGATCCCGTCTCGCTCGATCCGAACCTCGAGACGACCGCGCCCGGCGCGTGGGTCTACTTCAACATGCTGGAGGGACTGCTGACGCTCGACGAGAAGATGCAGGTCAGGCCGGCGCTGGCGACCTCCTATGAAGTGATGTCGCCCACCAAGGTGCGGTTCAAGCTACGCTCCGGCGTGAAGTTCCACGACGGCACGCCCTTCAACGCTGCGGCGGTGAAGTTCACGTTCGATCGCGCGCTCCGCGGCACACCGCCGGCGCGCTGGGCCAGCCTGGCCGGGTCGCTCGACGGCGCCGAAGTCGTGGACGATCTCACCATCGACGTCGTCACCAAGGAGCCCTACGGCCCGATCCTCCGCACGCTCGCCATGTACTGCATGGGGATCGTGTCGCCGACCGCCGTGCAGAAGATGGGGCCGGACTTCAGCCGCGCGCCCGTCGGCACCGGGCCGTTCAAGTTCGTGGAGTGGAAAACCAACACCCACGTGATCATCGAGCGGAATCCAGAGTACTGGGGAGACAAGGCCCTGGTCGACCGCGTGGTCTTCAAGGTCGTGCCCGAGGAGGGCGCGCGCATGATCGCGCTCCAGACAGGCGACGCCGACATGGTGCTGTTCCCGTCGCCCGCCCAGCTCCCGGCGCTGCGCAAAGACGCGAAGTTCACGGTCCACGAGACGACCGGCATCCGCGTCGTCTTCGCGGGCTTCCACGCGGGCATGCCGCCGCTCGACGACGGGCGCGTGCGGCAGGCGTTGCTGCACGCCGTCGATCGCAAGGCGATCCTCGACAACATCATGGAAGGCTCGGCGGGGCCGGCCCGCGGAGTCCTGGCGCCGGGGGTGTTCGGCTACAAGGACATGCAGCTCGACAAGCTCTACCCGTTCGATCGCGCGAAGGCCAAGACGCTGCTGACCCAGGCCGGCTACTCGCCGGGGCCGGATGGAATCATGCAGAAGGGCGGGCAAAGGCTCTCGCTCTCGTGGTTGGCGGCGCGCGGGCGTTATCCCAAGGACGGCGAGATCACCGAGGCCATCCAGGCCATGTTCAAAGACGTCGGCGTCGAGGCCAAGGTGCAGGTGCTCGAGTGGGCCGCCGTGTTCCAGCAGGTGCGCGCCAACCCGCTCAACCACCACATGTTCACGCTCGGCTGGGTGACCTCCAACGCCGACGCGGACTACTCGCTCTACGCGCTCTTTCACAGCAAGCAGGTGCCACCGACGGGCTGGAACACGTCGCGGTACGTCAACACCCGCGTCGACGCGCTCGTCGAGCAGGCGCGCCGGAGCCTCAACCAGACCGAGCGCGAGAAACTCTACGGCGAGGTGCAGGACATCCTCGCCAAAGAGATGGTGTGGATTCCGGTCTACACGACCAAGGAGATCATCGTCAGCCGCGCCGGCGTGAAGGGCTTCGCCATCCATCCGGTCGAGTACAACCTGGCGCTCTGGAAGACCTGGCTCGACAAGTAGAGGAGCGCCACGGGTTCCCCGGGGCGCTCCGAACGCGGGGGGGTATGGGGGGCCATGTCGGGGCCCCCCATGCTTGTTGATTGCTGACGTTCGTCACTCGCCGCCTCCTCCTCGCCGTGCCGGTGCTGCTCGGCGTGATCTTCGTCGTCATGCTCACGATCGATCTGCTGCCCGGCGACGCGGTCACGCTCATGCTCGGCGAGCACGCCACCAAAGACGCCGTCGCCGCGCTGCGCGAGCACCTCGGGCTCGACAAGCCATTCGTCGTCCGCTACCTCGACTACATCGGCCAGCTCGCTCGCGGTGATCTCGGCCGCTCGATCCAGCAGAACCGTCCGGTCTCGGCCGAGCTGGCCGATGCGTGGCCGGCGACGTTCGAGCTGACCATCGGCGCGCTCTTGATCGCCGCCGCCGCCGGCATCGCGGCCGGCGTCGCCTCGGCGGTGTGGCCGAACTCGCTGTTCGACGCTCTCGCGAGGCTCGGCGCGCTGTTCGGGCTCTCGATGCCGATCTTCTGGACGGGCCTGGTGCTGATCGTCGTCTTCTCGCTCTGGCTCAACTTGCTGCCGGTCGGCGGCGCCGGCTCGTTCACTCACCTGATCCTGCCGGCGGTGACGCTGGCGCTGCCGTCGGTGGCGATGATCGCGCGCATGACGCGCTCGGCGGTGCTCGACGTGCTGCGCGAGGACTACGTGCGGACCGCGCGGGCCAAGGGCGTCGGTGAATTCTGGGTGCTGGGCCGCCACGCGCTCCGCAACGCGTTCATCCCGATCCTGACGCTGATCGGCTTGCAGTCGGGCCAGCTCATGGGTGGCGCGGTGCTCACCGAGACGGTCTTCGCATGGCCGGGCCTCGGGCGTCTGATGGTGAAAGCAATCTTCGCCCGCGACTACGTCCTCTTGCAGGGCGCGGTGCTGCTCTTCGCGCTGGCCTTCGTTATCATCAATCTGCTCGTCGATCTGTCCTACGGCCTGCTCGACCCGCGCATCACGCGGCAGGGCTGATCCCATGAACGCCTGGATGCGCTTCTGCCGCAGCCGCCTGGCCCTGGTCGGTCTCGTGCTGGTCGTCGTGCTCGCGCTGAGCGCGGCGCTGGCGCCGTGGCTGGCGCCCTACGACCCGTCGCGCCAGAGCCTGATCGAGAAGCGCGCGAAGCCCTTCGGAAAGTACGTGCTCGGCGCCGACGAGTTCGGACGCGACATCCTCTCGCGCGTGATCTACGGCTCGCGCGTGGCGCTGCTGGTCGGGGTGCTCTCGGCGCTGATCGCGCTCTGCGGCGGGCTGCTCCTGGGCATGATCGCCGGCTTCACCGGTGGCTGGGTGGACGCGGTGATGATGCGCGGGATCGAGATCCTGCTCGCGTTTCCCTATCTCCTGCTGGCCCTCGCCATCGTGGCAGCGATGGGCCCCGGCGCCTTGAACACGACGATCGCCGTCGGCATCTGGGGCGTGCCGGCGGTGACGCGCATCGTGCGCAGCTCCGTGCTGGCGCTGAGGGAGACGGAGTACGTCGGCGCCGCCCGCGCGCTCGGCTCACCCGCGCCGGCGTTGCTGTGCCGCCACATCCTGCCGAACGTCGTCCCCGGCTTGATCGTCTACGCCACGCTCTTCATGGCGAACGCCATCCTGCTCGAGGCCGCGCTGTCGTTCCTGGGACTCGGCGTCCAGCCGCCCACCGCGTCGTGGGGCCTCATGGTGTCCTCGGGGCGCGACGTGCTGCTCGTCGCGCCGCACGTGGCGACCGTCCCCGGCGTGGCGATCATGATCGCCGTGCTCGGGTTCAACCTCGTCGGTGATGGGCTGCGGGACGCGCTCGATCCCAGGCTCAAGGGTGGCGGGTAACTGAGCCGTCAGGGCATCGTGAGCACGATCTTGCCCACCTGGGCATCGCTCAGCATGTAGGCGTGAGCGTCGGCGAGCTTCTCGAACGGGAACGTGCGGTCGAGCACCGGCTTGAGCGTGCCCTTCGTGAACGCCTCCAGCAGATGAGCGGCGAACCGCTCGCTACACTCGAGCGACTCTTCGGGCGTGCGCGTGCGGAAGGTGACGCCGATGATGCGCGCGCGCTTGCGTGCGATCTCGTCCAGATCGCACTCCCCCACCCGCGCCGCGTTGCGGCCCACGCTGACCAGCCGTCCCTTGAGGGCGAGGAGGCGAACGTTGTCGGCCAGCATCGGGCCGCCGACGTGGTCGATGATGACGTCGACGCCGCGACCGGCCGTCGCGCCGACGACGGCGTCCACCCAACCGGGCTCCCGCGGATCGACGACCTGGTGGGCGCCGAGCGCGCGCAACGCGGCGGCCTTGGCCGGCGACCGCGTCGTGGCCACCACGGGATCGGCGCCGAGGTGACGCGCGATCTGGATCGCTGCGGTACCGACGCCCGACGGCGCGGCCGTCACCATCACGGACTCCCCCGGCGCGACGAGGGCGTTCGTCACCAGGGCGTCGTGAGCGGTGACGAAGACGTTGGGAATCGCCGCGGCGGCGGCCCACGACATGCCGTCGGGAATCCGCATCAAAGCCCGTTGGTCCACCGCGAGGTATTCGGCGTAGCTCCCGACGCCACGGCCCATGACCCGGTCGCCCGGCTTCCAGCTCTTCACGCCGTCGCCGAGCGCGGTGATCTCACCGGCGAACTCGGTGCCGGCGCGCGAGGCCGGCGTGCCCGCTTTGGCCTGGGCGCCTCGGATCAGCTCGCCGCGATTCGTCCCCGCCGCGCGAACGGCCACGACGATCTGGCCGGCCCCCGGATCGGGCACGGCCGTCTCGCGAATCTCGCGCGTGGCGCCCTCGGGACCGGGAACGGTGAACCACGCACGTTGTGATTTCACGGCTTCGCTCCTTTCGCTTCGACCACCTGAATGAATGACTTGACGGACGTCACGCCGTCCGTCGATCGCGCGTGGGAGATGATCTTGTCGATCTTCTCGCGCCGATCGACCACCCCGACCAGGACGACGTGGCCGGCGATGACCGCCATGTCCACCTGGCCCGCCTTGAGATCGCCGTCGCCGATGAGGCGGGCGTTGATCTTCTGCTTGATCGCGAAATCGCTCACCGAGGACGGCTGATCGGTGACGAAGTACGTCTCGACCCGCTTCACATCATCCACCCGGCGGGCGATGGTGACGGCCTCTGAGCCGGCCGCCGAGCCGCGCTCGACGACGCCGGCCAGGACGACGACGCCGTTACGGCAGAACGTGTCCAGGCTGCCGTTGCCCTTGACCTTCGACTCCAGCAGTTGCTTCTTGATCGTCAGGGCGATCTGCGTGTCGGCCGTCTGCGTCGCCAGCGATCGCTCGTCGGTGGCGACTCCGTAGCCGGTGGTGGCCGCGGTCCCGCACGCTGCGACCACGACAGCGACGAACGCGACGATGCCGACTCTCATCCGGCCGATCATCGGCGATCAGAAATGCATGACTTCGGCCGCGTGCTCGTAGACGTCCTGGATCCGCCCGTGCGAGATGGCCGCCGCCTGCACCGCGGCGACCAGATGGCTCCAGCGGAGCGATGGCCGGGTAGCGTGAAACTCCTCGTACGTCGCCTGGTGGTGCTTGAACGCGTGCATCTCGGTGAAGTTGTCGCGGCAGGCGATCTTGCCGAGCGTGGTGATCAACGCCTCGGGGGCGTAGCCGGCGTTGGCGTACTGCTGGCCGAGCGCCGCCGTCTGCTTCACCTCGTCGGTCGAGCGCCACGTCGAGAGATTGCCTTTCGGCAGCCGCTCGCCGACCGGCTGGCTCGCGATCAGCTCCTCGATGTCGTCGAGGAGCTGCTCCTGGGAGCGCCACGGCAGCTTCGCCACCCGTTCGGGCTCGGGCTGGATCTCCGGGGCCAGCATGCGCTGGGCCATCAGCACTTCCGGTCCCGTGTGCCACATGAGCAGCGCCCGCAGCTTGGTGCGCAGCGACAGCTCGGGCTGGCGCAGCAGGTAGCGCCGGGTGTTGGCGCCGGTGTTGATGTGCACGTCCATCGGGTTGCCCGTCTGCGAGCGCAGGAAGAGCGTCGAGCCGCCCACCGAGAGCGCCTCGCCGGTGCCCTCCAGCGACAGGCCGTCGGCGAGCGCGCGCGCCAGCATCTCGGGAACCTCGCTGAACCGCTGGCAGCGGCCGATGTCATCAGCGAGCGCCGTGATGGCCGGCGTCTCGTCCTCGCCGGTCGCGAAGCGCAGGTCGCGCTCCATCAGGCCGAACTTCGCGATCAGCGCGTCCACGTCGTCGAGCGACGCCGGCATCGTGGGACGCGTGACGTAACGCACCGGCGCGCGGCCGATGTACTTCGCGTACTCCCAGCCGAAATACTCGAGCCCGCGCCAGGTGAAGACCGGGAACAGGAAGTAGTGATCGTCGAGCTGGTTCTTCGGGATGGCGACCTGGAGCAGGTGCTCGAGGACCTTCATCGGCGAGAGTCGCTCGAGCAGGTAGAGGAAATAGTGATCGCAGGCGTTGTAGACGCCGCGCGAGGCCGCGGTCCGGAACGACTCCAGCGTGGCCTCGACGTCGTCGTGCTCCGACACCGGCTCGGCGTCGGCCAGGATGTACGGGCCCATGGCCGGCGAGTGGATGTGCTTGTTGGCCACCGCCACGTTCTGGATCACGGGCAGCCGCGCGTGCTCGCCTGGCAGGCGCGCCGCGATGTGGCGCACGGCGTGGATGCCGGCCAGCGGATGGAGCGGGCCACCGTGGTGACCGGGCGGCAGGTCGGACGAGCGCACGACGGCCAGCGCGGAGGCCAGCAGCATGTCCTTCACTGGCGTGCCGGCGGCGAGCTTGTCGTGCGTGCGCGCGATGATGTGCTCGGGGGTGGTCTCCAGTGAAGGACATGCTGCTTCACTGGCGTGCCGGCGGCGAGCTTGTCGTGCGTGCGCGCGATGATGTGCTCGGGGGTGGTCTCCTCCACGAATTGCACGAGCGGTTCGATCTGGGCGGGGTACGCGATCGGTCGGGCCATGGTCGTCCTCCCTGGAACCGCCAGAATTCTAATCCTTGAGGCCGGAAAGCGCGATACCCCGGATGCGACGCGCTATTTCTTGAAGAGGTCGCCGAACCCGCGGCGGATGTCGCCGGGGCGCGTCGAATCGGGCGACGCATCGCGCTCAACCGTCACGCGGAGCGAGAACGAGGCGCAGTCATTGCGCGCGTTCTTGTCGGCCAGGCGTTCGGGGATGGGCTGGGCGCACTCGAAGCGCTGGCCCGTGTCGAAGTGGGTGCACTGGCGACAGGCGTGAATGGCGGCCCGGCAGTGCGGGCACTGCTCGAGCGCGGCGGTCGCGATCGGCAGCACCGCGCCGCACGCCCCGCACCGTGAGACGGTGTGCCTGGCGAGCATCCCACCGCCCCGCGGGGCGTCGCCGGCGGGCGGGGGCGGTTGTCGCGGCTCGGCGCCCGGGTTCCGGTATCCTTGCTGGCGGTACTTACGATCGGACATGGGTGTGATCCTTTCCGGACTACGGCCTCTGCTGAGATCGATACGCCTGTTCGCCGAGGACGTCGTGCCGGCGATGACGCCGATCGCACGCACCGCCGGAGCTCACGCGGCCGCTCGCGGCCGCGCGGCGAAATCCACCGCCGTGGTGTTGCCCCCGCTGACCAGCACGCCCACGCGTTCGCCCGGCGCGGGCACGTAGGCGCCGCTGACCAGACCTGCGAGTGAGGCGGCCGCTCCCGGCTCGGCGACGATCCGAACGGCTTCCCACAGCATTTGCTGCGCGCGCTGGATGTCCGCATCGCTCACGAGCAGCACGCGATCGACGTGCTTCTCCGCGATCGGGAACACGAGGTCCCCGACCCGACGCGGCGCGAGCGAGTCGGCGGCGATGCCACCCGCCTCGGCATCGACCGGACGGCGCGCGCGGAGCGCGTCACTCAAGGTCGGCGCCGCCTGCGGTTCCACGCCGATGATCCGCACCTCGCCGGCGTACCACGCCGCGATGCCCCCGATCAGCCCTCCACCTCCGACCGGCACCAGCAGCGTGTCGACCTTCCCGCCCTGACGCGACAGCTCGAGGCCGATCGTGCCCTGCCCGAGCATCCTCTCCACCTGCTCGAACGCATGCACGGGGAGCGCTCCCGACTCGGCCACCCAGGTCTTGCTGGCGGCGAGCGCATCGGCGTAGCGCTCGCCGCCGACCACGAGATCGGCGCCGTACGCGCGGATGCGTGCGATCTTCGCGGGCGAGGCCACCGTCGGCACGAAGATCTTCGCCCTGACGCCGAGCCGTTGCGCCGCGAAGGCGACGGCGACGCCGTGGTTGCCGCCCGACGCCGCCACCACGCCCGCCGGCGGAACTTCCCGCAAGAGGAGGTTGGCGAACGCGCCGCGCGCTTTGAACGACCCCGAGTGCTGGAGTTGCTCGAGCTTCAGGACGAGCGGGCAGGACGGCAGCCCGAAGTCGCCGCCGTCCACTTCGACCACCGGCGTCACCCTCACGTAGGGGCCGATGATGTTCGCGGTCGCCTCGATCTCCCGACGATCGATCTTCGCCGCCCGGCCCACCTCGTCGCGGTGCATGGAGGGATGTTGACATAGACTTAGTCACTTGGCAAAGTGGCGAATATGCTTCCCGTCCACGTCGTGCGCGCGCTCGGCAACGAACGCCGCCTGCAGATCCTCACCTGGCTCAAGGCGCCGCGCGCCCACTTCCCGCCCCAGGCCGACGGTGACCTGGTACGGGACGGCGTCTGCGGCGTGCTCATCGCCGCGAAGCTCGGGGTCAGCCCGCCCACGGCGAGCGAGCACCTGAAGATCCTCGCCCACGCCGGGCTGGTCCGCTCCAAGCGCATCAAGCAGTGGACCTTCTACCGGCGGGACGAGCGGCAGATCGCGGCGGTGAAGCGGGCGTTTCGAGCCGCCTGGTAGCGCCCGGTGACACGACAGCAAGTGACACGACCATGACGAGCTTCGGCATCGGCGTCTCGGTGAAGCGCCGCGAGGACGTGCGGCTGGTGACCGGCCAGGGCCGCTACGCCGAAGACTGGAACGTGCCAGGCCAGGCCTACGCCGCGTTCGTGCGCTCGCCGCACGCTCACGCCGACGTCGTCGAGATCGACGTCGCGGCCGCCCAGAAAATCGCCGGCGTGCTCGCCGTCTTCACCGGGCGTGACCTGATCGCCGGCGGCGTGGGCCCGATCCCGACGCTGATCGCCGAGCGTGGCGGCGGCATTCGCAATCGCGACGGGTCGCCGTTCGCCGAGCCCGTCTGGTATTCGCTCGCGACTGACCGCGTGCGCCACGCCGGAGAGCCCGTCGCCATGGTCATCGCCGAGACACCCGCGGCGGCTCAGGATGGCGCTGGTGCCGTCACGGTCCGATATGCCGAGCGTCCAGCGGTCGTCGACGCCGTCGCTGCGCTCGCGGCTGGCGCGCCCTCGCTCCACTCTGGCGTCGCGCGCAACCGAGCCTACGACTGGGAGTGCGGCGACGCCGAAGCCACCGCGCGTGCCATCGCTACGGCAGCTCACGTCACGCGGCTCAGGCTGATCGACAACCGGCTGATCACCTGCTTCCTGGAGCCGCGCGCGGCACTGGCCGAATGGGACGCCGCAGCCGGGCGCTACACGCTGCACGCCTCGCTCCAGAGCGTTCACGCGCTGGCCGCGAATCTCGCGCGCATCCTCGGCGTGGCGCGCGAGCACGTTCGCTGCGTGACCGGCGACGTCGGCGGCGGCTTCGGCTCGAAGATCCAGCCCTACCCCGAATACGTCGCGCTCGCGTTCGCGGCGCGACGCCTCGGTCGCCCCCTCAAGTGGGTGTCGAGCCGAATCGAAGGCTTCTCGAGCGACGCCCAGTCGCGCGACCACGTGCTCGAGGGCGAGTTGGCGCTCGATGCCGCGGGCCGCGTGATCGCCTTGCGCGTGCATTCGACGACGAACCTCGGCGCCTACGTCGCGCCGAGCATTCCGATCTCCACGCTGACCAACATGGAGCGGATGATCTCCGGGCTCTACGCGATCCCGGCGATTCATCTGAGGGTCGAGGGCGCGCTTACCAACACCGTGCCGATCAACGTGTATCGCGGCGTCGGGCGCTTCGAGTGCGTGTACACGGTCGAGCGGCTGATCGAGCGCGCCGCGCGTGAGACGGGGCGAGATCCGGTCGCGCTCCGGCGCGCCAACATGGTGAGCACGTTTCCGTATCGCACGGCCACCGGCGCCGTCTACGACTCGGGCGATTACATCGCTCGCCTGGACGAAGCGACCGAGCGCGCCGACGTCGTCGGGTTCGAAGCGCGGCGGGGCGAGGCGAAGCAGCGCGGCAAGCTGCGCGGTATCGCCGTCGGGCCGTACGTCGAGGGCACCGGCGGAGTCCCGCACGAATACGCCGAGGTTCGGGTGCTGCCGACCGGCGTCGTCGAGGTGCCGATCGGCAGCCAGTCGCACGGCCAGGGCCACGAGACCGTCTTCGCCCAGGTCGTCGCCGAGCACCTCGGGGTGCCATTCGAGCGGGTGAGCATCGTGATGGGCGACACCGACCGTGTGGCCAAGGGTGTCGGAACGTTCGCGTCGCGCTCGATGCTCAGAGCGGGCAACGCAGCGGTCGAAGCGGTGGACGCGGTCGTCGCTGCCGGTAAGACGATGGCTGCACATTTGCTCGAAGCCGCAGCGCCTGACATCGAGTACCACGACGGCGCGTTTCGCGTCGTCGGGACCGATCGCTCGATCGGGATCTTCGACGTCGCGCGCGCGGCCGCCGACGGCAAATTGCCGCACGCCCTGGGCACCACGCTCGGCGCCGCCACCATGCACGAGAATCCGGCGTTCGCCTTCGCGAACGGCTGCGAAGTGTGCGAGCTGGAGGTCGATCCCGAGACCGGCGCGGTCGAGATCGTTGCGCTCACGATGGTCGACGACTCCGGCCGCTCGGTGAACCCGATGATCGTGCACGGCCAGCAGCACGGAGCGGTCGCTCAAGGCATGGGCCAGGCGTTGATCGAGCGCTGCGTCTACGACCCGGCGAGCGGCCAGTTGCTAACCGGCTCGTTCCTCGACTACGCCATTCCTCGTGCCGCCGATCTGCCTTCGATCGCGGTCACCAGCCGTGACGTGCCGAGCCCGACCAATGCACTCGGCGTCAAAGGCGCCGGCGAAGGCGGCACCGTCGGAGCGCCCGGTGCGGTCATCCACGCGATCCTGGATGCGCTGGCGCCGCTGGGCGTGGAGCACATCGACATGCCGGCCACACCAGAGCGCGTCTGGCGCGCGATCCGGGACGCGCGGTCAACGGAAGGAGCTTCCGAGAGATCGAGCGCGAACCGCCCGGCCTGCCCCTCCACTACCTCGCGTAGCGGCTGCTTCGATGTCCTGCCACGGCTCCGGGAACAGACGAGCGAGGGCAACGCTGCCCGCACAGGGAAATCCGACCCGATGATCACTCCGCGCGTTTCACCGCCCCGGCGGTCCCGAGAACCTGCTGCACCACCCGACGGACCCCCTCGTCGTCGAAGGGCTTGTAGAGAGTGAGAACGGGCGTCCGCCTCAGGAACTGCTGAGTCTCCAGGGTCAGCACATCGCCCGTGACGAGAACCATCCGCGGGAGCAGTTCCGGGTGGCGGCGCTCCAACTCCCGAAAGAGACCTCGTCCGTCGAGCCCGGGCATCCGACTGTCGCTCAGGATGACGTCATAGGTCCGCGTGCGGATCTTCTCCAGCGCGACCGCTCCGTCACTCGCGGTGTCCACCGAGTGGCCATCCTGCGACAGGAGCTCTCGCAGGATCTCCGCCACCTCCGCCTCGTCGTCCACCACGAGGATCGTCTTTCCCCGGATGAGGGGCTTGGTGCTGGCTGACGCGGCCTCCGGGCGCGTCTCGCGCGTCCCCTCCACTGGCAGGTCGATCACGAAGACGGCCCCTTGCCCCGGGGCGCTCTCGACGCGCATGGACCCACCGTGCGATTCGACGATGCCCCGGCAAATCGCGAGTCCCAATCCTGTCCCTTCGCCCGGGGGCTTCGTCGTGAAGAACGGCTCGAAGATCTGCGCCTGGATCTCGGGCGGGATCCCCGGGCCGCTGTCGGCGATGTGGAGTGACACCCGGCCCCGAGCCGGGTCGTACCGGGTCGTGAGCGTCACCTGCCGTGGCGGCGGCGTCTGGCGCATGGCCTGGTGGGCGTTCGTCAGCAGATTGACCACGACCTGGTGGAGCTGGTGCGGGTCGGCCCACAGAGGCGGGAGCGGGTGCATCAGCTCCTGGCGCACGTCCACGGTGTCCACGCGGAGCGGGTAGGCCACCAGCTCCACGGCCTCCTGAACGATCTGGTTCAGCTGTGCTTCCGCCCGCTCGGGCGGGCGCTGGCGCGCCAGCGCGAGGAAGTTCTTGACGATGCGCCCGCACCGTTCTCCGGCGTCAGCGAGCTTTTGCACGTCCACCGCGAGGGGACTGCCCGCGAGCTTGCGCGACAGCAGGGCCGCCCGACCCAACACTACGGCCAGGGGGTTGTTCAGCTCGTGCGCCACGCCCGCCAGGAGCGAGCCCATCGTCGCGAGCTTCTCGCTCTGGACGAGTTTCTGAGTGCGCTCGCGCACCTCGGTCTCGAGCCGCTCGTTGTGCGTCCGGAGCTCGAGGTAAAGAAAGCGGGTCTCGAGAAGGTTCTGAATGCGCAGGAGCACTTCCGTCGCGTCGAAGGGCTTGGTGAGGAAGTCCTTCGCACCCGCGGTCAAGGCTCGTCGCCGGGTCTCCCGGGTTATGTCGGCCGTGAGGGCGAGCACCGGAAGGAAGGTTCCGTCGGCGACGAGGGGCTTCAGCGCCTCCATGACCCGAAAGCCGTCGGGCTCCGGCATGAGGATGTCCAGGAGAATCAGGTCGGGTTGGAACTCGGCGTAGAGGGGAAGCACCTGGCGTGAGTCAGTCGTGCTCCGGAGGGTCGTGTAGCCGGCCCGCACCAGGAGGCGCTCCAGCAGGCGCACGTTCGCCACCTCGTCGTCCACGATCAGGATCCGGGCGTCCTTCAGCGTCAACCTATCCATCGCTCTTCCTCAGTTCGGGCGCCAGCATCTCGTCCACGATCACCAGGAACCGCCGCACGTCGATCGGTTTCGTCAGATAGTCCCGGGCTCCCGCCGCCCGCAGCCGTTCGACCTCCCTGGGCGAAGCGTCGGCGCTGATGATGACCACCGGGATGTCGCGCGTGCCCGCGTCCTGCCGGAGCCGTCGGAGCACCTCGCTCCCGTGGACGTCGGGCAAGTGCAGATCGAGCAGGATCAGACCCGGCCGGTGCTCGCGCGCGAGATCGAGCCCGATCCGCCCCTGCATGGCCGACAGGAGCTTGATTCCCGGCCGCCGGGCCAGTAGGCGCTCGATCAGTTGGAGGTTCGACAGATTGTCTTCTACGTAGAGCACGGTGCCCCTCACGGCTCGAAGCCCTGAGGCCTCGACTTCTTCTAGTGCCTCCCGGTCGGCTTCGGGCGTCTCCGCTCGGCGCAGCTCCACCCAGAAGAGGCTCCCCTGGCCGGGTGTGCTCTCGACGCCGATCGCACCCCCCATCGCGTCCACGAGGCCCTTGGAAAGCGCCAAGCCGAGCCCTGTGCCGCTGATGGCTGTCGCCTCGGCGCCAAGACGCTCGAACGGCGTAAAGAGCTGGCCGAGCTTGTCCGGCGGAATCCCCGGACCGGTGTCGCGCACGTTGAGCCGAAGTCGGTTCTCCGGCGCCGTGTCGCACCAGACCCTGATGCTCCCCGCCTCGCGGTTGTACTTCACCGCGTTCGAGAGGAGGTTGAGGAGTACCTGCTTGAGCCGCTGCCGGTCGGCGAGGACGTAGAGAGCGTCCGCCGGTGGGTTCTCTGCCCGGACCTCGAGGCGCCGGCCCGCGGCCAGCGGGCGGATCAGGCTCCGGACCTCGTCGAGGACCGTCCGCATGTCGACCGGCTCAAGCGAAAGCGTCAGGCGGCCGGCCTCGATCCGCGCAATGTCGAGCACCTCGTCGATCAACCCGAGCAGATGCCGCCCAGCGGCCAGGACGTGCGCTACGCTGTCGCGCTGCTCGGCGTCGAGCGAGTCCATCTCGAGCACCTGGCCGAAGCCCAGGATCGCATTGAGCGGCGTTCGGAGCTCGTGGCTCATCCGGGACAGGAACTCGCTCTTCGTCCTGTTAGCACGATCGGCTTCCTCTTCCGCTAGTCGACGCTCCGTGATCTCTCGCTGTAGGTATTCGTTGGTGGAACTGAGCTCGCGCGTTCGCTCCTGCACTCGCGCCTCGAGTTCCTCGGCGTGGCGCGCGACGCGCTCTTGGAGCCGGGCCTGCGTGATCGCGATAGCGAGCTGGGCGGCCACCTCCTGGGCGATGCGAACTCGCTCAGGTGGGAACTCACCCGTCGGTCCGCCGAAACTGATCGAGCCGATGAGCTCATCACGGGTGATCATGGGCACCACCATGTAGACGCGGACGTCCGAGGCAAGCAGGGCATCGGTCTCCGGGCTCGGGGACAGCGACTGCACATCGATCACCTGTGGCTCGCCTCTTCGCAGGGCCTCCACATCGCCAGCCAGTCGCAACGAATACCGGATGCCAGCGCCATGGTAGAAGCGACGCCGTCCAACTGCGGCAAGCCACTCTACTTCACCGGTGGCCAAGTCGAACAGATTCACGATGGCCCGTGGGACGTCGAGCAGGTCACGCAACCGCGGGAGGACTGACTCAGCGATCTCCACTGGCGCTTTCGCCGCGATGAGTGCCCGATCGATCTCGTGCAAAATCTGGAGACGCTCAGTGGATGTGGCCAGCGCTGCAGCGACCCGCCGCTCGTTTCGAAGTGCAAGCCCGCCGATTCCGGCGAGCGTCGTGGTCAAAGCGAACGCGACCGCCGCGGCGACGAGGACGAGCGTGTGCATACGGTGCAGGACACCGCTCTTCGAGCGGTGGACAACCACACCCCACCCCAGCGACGGCAGGGTCCGGTACGCGATCAACCGGACCTCGCCCTCGACCGGATCCTGTGTCTCCGCGATCCCCGTCTCACCAGCCAGCAGACGTTGGACCGCCGGCACATGCGCGTAGTCGGCCGCCTGCGCCGGCCGCGCCCGCGTCCGATGGAACACGAACTGGCCCTTGCGGTCCACGACGTAGAAGTCGCCCCCAGGGATCTCGACCGGCAGCAGCCACTCACGGACCACCTGGAGGCGCTGGCCCACGCCGATGATCCCGATCACTTGGCCGGCTGGGTTCCTGATCGGCACTGCCAGAACGACGAGGAGCGCCCGGTCCTCGGCGGCCGACTCGTACACCTCCGACACGTAAGGCTCCCAGTTCCGGCTCACCCCGCGATACCAGTCGCGATCGGCGAAGCGCTGTCCGTAGAGCTTAGGCACCTCCGGGTACGCGGCCCAGAGCACCCCGGCCGGATCGCTCAGGAACGGCCGGCCGATCCCGGGAAAGGATTCGGAGATCTGCCGGAGGTGGCGGAGTGCCTCGGATCGATCTCGCTGCTCGATCGCTTCGCGGAAGCGAAAGCGGCCGGCGTAGGACAGGAGCAGGTCCCGGTACCGTTCCTCACGCGCCTCGATGAGATCCGCGACCGCGCGCGCGAGCGCCTGGTTGGTGGCGAGCGTGGCGTCCGCCTCGAGCCGAGCCGATCGGCGGTAGAAAACGCCCGCGACCAGGACGACCACCACGAAGACCGCAAGAACGGCCGCGATCGGCCACCACGTCCCCCGAGCAAACCTCAACCGGGAGCCGTTGGCCTCATCGATCATGAACCCAGTCGTAGTCACCCCGGCTCGCTGCCGTTCACTCACGATGGGGTCGTCGGATCCAGCCGCCGCAGAGTGCTCGTGCAGAGTGCTTCCACAACTAAGGATGATTCAAACATGCCAAACCGGCTATCGCCTAGAAAATGGACTCCATGTCGACGTCCCGTCTGGTCAGAAATAGCGCCGCTCGGAATGATCCCATCGGTCAGACGAGAGAAGCCGAGCGTCTGGGCCTGATTGAGCGCGCGGCCGTCGACCGCGGGGGCGACGGACCAGGATCGCGACGAGAAGCAGGCGGAGCATGAGCGAGACTCTCGCAGGTCCCGCCCCCAGCGTCGCATGTGCTACGCTTCGCGCGCGCGCCGGGAGACCGGCCATTCCTCGAGGCGAGGTGCGACAGTGCGAGCGAACCGGATCAAGCAGATGTGGCGCGACGGGAAGTTCGTGACGCTGGGCTGGCTGTCGGTGTCCCATGGATTCACCGCCGAGGTCATGGCGCGCCAGGGCTTCGACGCCCTCTGCGTCGACATGCAGCACGGGACGACCGACATGAGCGACGTGTGGCCGATGCTACAGGCGATCTCGCAGACCGACACGGTCCCCGTCGTGAGAGTGCCGTGGAACGACCCGGCCACGATCATGAAGGCGCTCGACCTCGGCGCGTACGGCATCATCGTGCCGCTGGTCAACACCGCCGAGGACGCGGCAAAGGCGGTGGCCGCGTGCCGCTATCCGCCGGTGGGCATGCGCTCGTCCGGCCCAGTGCGCGCCGTGCACTACGGCGGCGCGGATTACCTCGCGAAGGCGAACGACGAGATCGTCGTGATGGCCATGATCGAGACGAAGGAAGGGCTCGCCAACCTGGACGCGATCTGCGCCACCCGGGGGCTCGACGCCGTCTACATCGGGCCGTCCGATCTGTCGTTCGCGCTGGGCATGGCCCCGCGGGGTGACAACCCCGACCCCGTCCACATCGCCACCTGCGACAAGATCCGCGATGCGGCGCACAAGCACGGCATCAAGGCGGTCATGCACTGCGCGAGCGCGGCGTTCGCCGCCGGCGCCGTGAAGCGCGGCTTCGACATGATCATGCTGACGTCGGACCTGGCGTCGATGATCGCCGGCGCCCGCAAGCAGCTCGACGACTTGAAGGCCGCGACCGCGTAGGGAGGGCGGCCGCCGGATAAGGCCACCGCCTAAGCCGCGCGCGGCTCAGCCGAGATAGGCGCGGCGCACGCGCTCGTCGGTCAACAGCTCGGCGGCGGGCCCGGCAATCGTCAGTCGTCCCGCCTCGAGGACGTACGCGCGGTCGGCGATCTGGAGCGCGAGGCTGGCGTTCTGCTCGACGAGCAGGATGGTGACGCCGGCCGCGTGAAGATCGCGGATGATCTCGAAGATGCCGCGAACGATCAGCGGCGCCAGCCCCAGCGAGGGCTCGTCGAGCAGCAGCAGCCGAGGCCGGCTCATCAGCGCGCGCGCGATCGCCAGCATCTGCTGCTCGCCG
>Ga0066710_100001630_pt1 | contig 17094 bp, 19 predicted proteins | sample GraSoiAngelo_159_FD_79666 | JGI IMG/M metagenome (GOLD analysis project Ga0066710, IMG submission 79666) | Grasslands soil microbial communities from the Angelo Coastal Reserve, California, USA - 14_1009_16_40cm | ecosystem: Environmental > Terrestrial > Soil > Grasslands | place: USA... | reverse complement strand
TCGACCGCCGACTCCTTGGCGAGGGGCACGGAGATGGCGTAGCCGTTGTTCTCGCAGATGAAGACGATTGGGAGGCGGTGGATGCCCGCGAAGTTCAGGGACTCGTGGAAGTCACCCTTCGACGCGGCGCCGTCGCCGAAGTAGCAGACGGCCACGCGGTCGTCACCCCTGAGCTTGGCGGCGAGGCCGATGCCGGCCGCGTGGGGGATGTGGGTTGCGATGGGCGACGACCCGGAGATGATGCCGAGTCGCCTGCTCCCCCAGTGGCTGGGCATCTGCCGCCCGCCTGAGTTGGGGTCGTCGCGCCGGGCGAAGACGGCGAGCAGGATCTCGTAGGCGCTCATGCCGAGCGTGAGCGCGACGCCGAGGTCGCGGTAATAGGGCAGCACGACGTCGTGACCCTTCCGGATCGCCCACGCCGAGCCGATCTGCGCGCCCTCGTGACCCTGTGCGCTGACGACGAACGCGGCCTTGCCCATGCGGTTGAGGCCCCAGATCTTCTGGTCGAGCAGCCGCGCCAGCAGGATGGTGCGGTACATCGCGACCAGGTCGTCGTTGGTGATCCCCAGCCCGCTGTGGCGGTCGTGCAGGTGCAGAGCCGAGAGGTCGTGGTCGTCTGCGACCTGTGCCACCGCCTACCTCATTCCCGGGAAGGTGCGGATGCGACCGAGCCGGCCGACGTCGGCGATGCGCTGCTCGGCCATGCGCTCGGCCGCCTCGACCGCAAGGATCCCGTCGCGCGCCGCGATCTCGATGACGCGCGTCGTGGTGTCGAAGATACGTCGCACGGCGGCGTACGCCCGCTCGCGGTGGTACCCGACGAGCTCTTCGGCGATGTTGATCACACCACCCGCGTTGACGACGAAGTCGGGCGCGTAGAGCACACCCGCCTGCTCCAGGAGCGGCCCGCACTCCGGCTCCGCGAGCTGGTTGTTGGCGGAGCCGACCACCGCCGCGCAGTGCAGCTCGGGGATGGTGACAGTGTTGAGCGACGCGCCGAGCGCGCACGGCGAGTGGATGTCGCATTCGATCGCGTGGATCTTCTCGACCGCGACGCTCTCGACCCCGAAGCCGTACGTGACGCGCTCGACGGCAGCGGGGTCGACGTCGGCAACCGTCACCCGCGCCCGCTCCTCGATCAGGTGGCGCACGAGGTTGGAGCCCACCTTGCCGACGCCCGCGACGCCAACGTGACGGCCCTCGAGGTCGGTCGTCCCCCAGAGCCGGCGGCTCACCGCCTTCATCGCGTGGAGCACGCCGTAGGCGGTGGCCGCGGAGGGGTCACCGGAGCCCCCGAGCGATCGGCTCACCCCGGTGACGTGCCGGGTCTCGCGGCGGATGAGGTCCATGTCCGCTTGGGTCGTGCCCACGTCCTCGGCCGTGATGTAGCGCCCCCCCAGCGCCTCGACGAAGTGGCCGTAGGCCCGGATGAGGGCCTCGGTCCGGGCCGTGGCGGGGTCCCCGAGGATCACTGCCTTGCCACCGCCGAGGTCGAGGCCCGCGGCCGCCGACTTGTAGGTCATGCCCCGCGCCAGCCGCAGGACGTCGGAGAGCGCGTCGTCCTCCGACGCGTACGGGTAGAAGCGGGTGCCACCCAGGGCGGGGCCGAGCCGGGTGGAGTGGACGGCGACGATCGCCCGCAGTCCGGTGGGCCGGTCGTGGCAGTACACGACCTGCTCGTAATCGTCCGATCCGATGCGGTCGAACACGTTCACGCCGACCCGAGCGTACAGGCCCACCGACCGCAGCCCGCGCCCTGATGACTAGTACGTTCGGGTGGTGGCTGAATTGGCGACTTCGTGCTATCGACGGTCATTCTTCGCCGGACGTAACGTCAGCGCTGAAATCGGACACGCGAGTGGCGCCCCGCGCCTTCCTTGACGACCGGACGAGGGGCGAGTCAGAAGGGCGGCACCATGGCCGAACCAGAGGTTCCCGATCAGCTGCTGACGCCTTCAGAGGTGGCCGCGCTCTTCCGCGTGAACCCGAAGACGGTGACCCGCTGGGCGCGTTCGGGGAAGATCACCGCGATCCGCACCCTCGGCGGCCACCGGCGCTTCCGTCAGTCGGAGGTCCGCGCCTTCCTCGAGCAGACCGAGCGCACCGAGGCCTGACCGCCCGCCCCTCGTGATCAGCGCCGCCGCTTGACCACCGCGACCGGCCCCGCCTCGACGAGCCGGTGGAGGGCGCGCTCGATCTCCTGAGCGAAGATGAGCCCGGCGGTGTCGCGGGCGACCGGGCGGAGCGTGTCGAGGGCCTTGCTGACGTCGCCCGGCGTCGCCCGTCCCCCGAAGCCGGTACCGGCGCGCGTCGTGAACAGGTCGACCAGGTCGTCGGCGCACCGGGCCAGCCGGCGACGCAGGAGGTCGCGTGCCCGACCGCTCAGCTCGACGTCGACGCCGGCGTCATGGAGGCGGAGGGCCATCTCGAGCAGAGCCGGGCTCGTCACCAGCCACATCTCGCCTTCGGCCTGGCGCTCGACGTAGCCGGCCCGCTCGAGCGCCGCCAGCAGACCCGGCCCGCGCCCGCCGAGCGTGGCGGTGAGCTCCGCCGTGTCGAACAGCCGGGGCCGGTCGTCCGACCAGGGGCCGCGCAGCGTCTGGTCGAGGCCCAGCCAGTCGGCGACGGAGAGCACCTCCTTGCCCTCTCGGCCGACCAGGTCGCGTATAGCGCCGAGCGTGAGCCCCCGGTCCTGCAGCTCCGCGACGAGGCGTAGTCGCTCCTCGTGGCGCTCGTCGTAGCGGGCGTCGCGCCCGTCCCGGCGGGGTTTCGGGAGCAGGCCCTGCGACTGGTAGAAGCGGATGGTCCGCGGCGCCACGCCGCTGCGGGCGGCCAGCTCGTGCAAGCCGTACTCGTCAGCCATCGGGCCAGTGAAGCACAGGTCCCGGCGACTGTGACAGTTGTTACTGTAAGAATATGTTGACAGTGGACACTGTCATGGTTGAGAGTGGACCCATGAGCCAGACCTCCATGACCCCTGCCCTGCCGCGGACCGCTCGGCGTTCGGCCCAGCTCGTCGCCGCCTCGGGCCGCACCACCCTCGACCCGTTCGTCGAGGTCGACTGGTCGGTGCCGATCGACGACTCCACCTATCACCTCCCGCCCGAGTGGCTGCCGCTCTACGGCACGCCGGCGTGGGACTCGATGACCGAGGCGGCTCGCATCACGTACAGCCGCCACGAGGCCGCCGCCCTGTGTGGCGCGGGCATCTGGTTCGAGAACCTGCTCATGCAGTCCGTCCTGCGGCACCTGGCCGAGCTGCCCGTGACCCACCCCGCCCATCGCTACCTGCTCGTGGAGGTGGCCGACGAGTGCCGTCACTCCACCATGTTCGGAGAGTTCATCCGTCGGGCGGGCACGCCGGCATACCGTCCGACCCGGTCCGGTGTCGGCGGGATCGATGGTCTGCCGGGCGGTCAGGCGATGTCCTACCTGTTGATCCTCGCGGTCGAGGAGCTGCTCGACGCTGCCAACCGGGCCACGATGAACGACGAGCGCGTCCATTCGGTGGCCCGCCAGGTGGCGCGGCTCCACGTGCTGGAGGAGGCTCGGCACGTGAGCTTCGCCAAGACCTATCTCGCCGAGGTCTGGCCCACCCTGACTGCAGCAGACCGTGAAGCGGCCCTCGACGTCGCCCCGATCGCGGTCAACGCCATCGCCGAGGTCATCGTCGATCCCGACGTCTACCGCACGCTCGAGATCCAGGACGGCGAAGCGCAGGCCCGCGCCAATCCGCACCATCGCGCCCGGATCACCGAGGGCCTGGCCAAGCTCACCGGCTTCCTCGCCCAGCTCGGGGTGATCGACGACGCGCGCCGGCCGGTTTGGGAAGAGCTGGGGCTCGTCGCGTGACCGAGGCCCGGCATCAGCTCGAGATCGGGCCGGACGCACCGCAGCCGGACGGTATGCAGTTCGTCCGCATCCACGGCCACGACGTCGCCTACCGGACCGCAGGTGAGGGACCGGTGGTCGTCCTCATCCACGGGATCGCCGGCAGCTCGGCGACGTGGGCCCGGGTGATGCCGGCCCTCGCCGAGCGCTACACCGTCGTCGCACCCGACCTGCTCGGTCACGGCGAGTCGGCCAAGCCGCGCGGCGACTACAGCCTCGGCGCGTACGCGTCAGGCGTGCGCGACCTGCTCGCGGTGCTCGGTCACGACCGGGCCACCTTCGTCGGCCACAGCCTCGGCGGTGGCATCGCCATGCAGCTCGCCTACCAGTTCCCCGAGCGGTGCGAGCGGCTCGTGCTCGTCGGCAGCGGCGGGCTCGGCCGCGAGGTGGGGACGCTGCTCAAGGTGCTGAGCGCGCCCGGCACCGAGTACGTGTTGCCGCTGGTGCTGACCCGAGGCCTGCACGATGCCGCCGCGAGCGTCGGTCGGTTCGTGGGTCGATCGGGTGTGCGGGCCAACTCCCTCCTCCAGGAGATCTGGGATTCCTACACGCGCCTCACCGATGCCCGTGCCCAGCGGGCGTTCGTGCACACCATCCGTGCGGTGATCGACCCGTCCGGTCAACGGGTGAGCGCCCGCGACCGCCTGTACCTGGCGGCCGAGGTGCCGACGCTCATCGTGTGGGGAGCGCGCGACCACGTGATCCCCGTCGCCCACGCCCATGTCGCCCACGACCTGATCCCGGGGAGCCGGCTCGAGATCGTGGACGACGCGGGCCACTTCGTCCCGCTCGAGCGCCCGGAGCGCTTCGTCGAGCTGCTCCGCGACTTCCTCGCCACGACAGCGCCCGCCGCGCCCGAGCGGAGCTGGCACGACGTGCTGACCGCACGCACGGCCGACGCGCAGCACTAAGTAGGGCGACACTGAAGGAAAGGCGGCACCGCGGTCAGGCGACACCGAGGTCGGTCGCGAGCTCCGCGGCACGGCGCGTCGGCCGGAGCAGCTCCCGTGAGATCACGATGAGGACGATCGCCCGGTAGAGGATCCCCGCACCGTTCAGTTGGAAGAACAACGCCTTCGGGATGATGTGCGAGAAGACGAACGACAGCAGGAACATGATGAAGCTGCTGGCGTAGAAGTGCGCGACGAGGCGACTTCGCACGGGCAGCATCACGAAGAACGGGACGAGCCACAGGTCGTACTGGGGCGAGTAGACCTTGTTCGCGAGGAGAAACGCGATGGTGCCGAGCGCGCACGCGGGGAGCGCGTGGAGTCTGCCCCTGAGCACTCGCATCGCCAGCAGCCCGAGCGCGATGGCAGTCAGGGTGACGCTGACGATCGTGCCGACAGTCGCGAACCCGCTCTGCGGCACCCAGGAGTCGGGCATGGCCGGGTTGCGCAGGACGTAGGACAAGAGGGTGCCGCGTGTCGGCGAGCGCGCGGCATGGAAGTCGAGGAAGTACCTGATGGCGTTCGGAGCGGCCAGGCGGATGGGGAAGACGATCGTCGCAACTGCGAGCGCGGCCCCCCCGAGGAACCGCGCGGCACGACGCCACTCGCCCGTCGGCACGCAGCTCGCGACGAGCATCGCGACGTAGAGCGCGGGAAAGAGCTTGGCGGCCGCACCGACACCGAGCAGCGCGCCGGCCCAGAACGCGCTCCGGCTCCAGAGGAGGAGGCCACCCACTGCCGGGGCGACGGCGAGGACGTCCCAGTTGACGAGACCCTCGAAGATCAGGGGTGGTGCCAGCAACCAGCGCATCGTGCGCGCGCCGTAGCGACGCGAGAGCTGCCAGCTCACCGTCACGGCGAGCACGGCGAGCCCCACCGCGTTGAGCACGAACGACACACGCGGTGACCCGTCGCCCGGCACTCCGGCGACGTACATCACGACGCCGATGAGCGGCGGGTACTCGAGGGGGCGATCGACGAACGGGAGCGACCCACGGTCGATCCCCCGGGCCTCGTAGAGGCGGCCGATGTCGCTCGCGCAGACATCGCGGCAGACGACCCGCGCCCCGATCCCGACCGCGAAGATCGCGAGGCAGACGCAAATGAGCCCAGCGCCGGTGCCGACCGCCCGCCTGGGAAGCCGATGGATCGTTAGGCCGACTTGCAGCGCCGGCACCGCCCGACGAGCGCGAAGTGATGGGCTCGCAGCACGAAACCGTGTTCTTCGCGTGCTCGGCGTTCGACGCCGGCCAAGAGCTTCGGGGACACCTGGACCACGGCGCCACAGCTCTCGCAGACGAGGTGGGCGTGGACGTCGTCGGCGAGGTGATAGACGGCGCGGCCGTGGCCCAGATGGGTGTGCTCGACCACGCCGAGCCGTTCGAGCACGTCCATCGTCCGGTAGATGGTGGCGAGATGGGCACCCGGCACGGTCTCGTGGACCCGCTCCACGAGCTCGTCCGCGGTGAGGTGACCGTCGGCACCGACGAGCTCTTCGACGACCGTCCGCCGCGCGGGTGTGATCCGCTCGCCCTGGCGGCGGAGGTCCGCGAGGATTCTCTCGACGCGATCCGACATCGCCGAAAGGCTACGGCGAGTGCGGCCGCTCGTCGGACACTGACTCGTCCCGGACCGGTCATCCGGAAGCCTCCGTTGGTGCGAACAGCTCGCACGTGGACTAAGGTGCGACCAGTTCGCATGTAGGTTCGGTGCGAGGCCTCGCATCAGTACGCGCTGACGCCCACTGGAGGAACCGATGGAGCGACTGCCGCTCGCCGACGAGATCGTGGAGCTCGACGGTGCACATTCCTGACGGGTACCTGAGCCCCGCGACCTGCGCGACCTTCTACGGCGCGTCCGTGCCCGTCTGGATGGTTGCCGGGCGGCGGGTGCGCAAGGTGGTGAAGAACCGCTACGTGCCGCTGGTGGCGATCGGCGCCGCCTACAGCTTCCTGGTGATGATGTTCAACGTGCCCATCCCCGACGGCACGACTGCCCACGCCGTCGGTGCCGTGCTCATCGCGGTGCTGCTCGGACCGTGGGCTGCGGTGGTCGCGGTGAGCATCGCCCTGCTGATCCAGGCCCTGTTCTTCGGCGACGGCGGCGTGCTGTCCTACGGAGCCAACGTGTTCAACATGGCCATCGTCATGCCCATCGTCGGCTATGCCATCTACCGGCTGGTTGCCCGGAAGGTGTCCCTCACATCGCCCCGCCGCGCGGTCGCCGCCGGCATCGGCGGCTACGTCGGCCTGAACCTGGCGGCACTGTGCGCGGCCGTCGAGTTCGGCGTCCAGCCCACGCTGTTCCACTCCGCCGACGGCACGCCGCTGTACGCACCGTTCCATCTGGCCCACACGATCCCGACGATGGCTCTCGCCCACCTCACCGTCGCCGGCATCGCCGAGGTCGTCCTGACCGCGGGCGTCGTCGCGTACCTCCAGCGGGCCAATTTGCCCATCCTGCGGATCAACCACCCAGCGCTGCCCGAGACCGACGAGGAGATGGCCCGTGCTGGTGGCTTCCAGAGCCGGCCCGGCCCGCTGCGCGGTCCCGGTTGGCGTGGGGGGCTGATCGGGCTGGGCGCGATGGCGATCCTCACGCCGCTCGGGCTCCTCGCGCCGGGCGGCGCCTTCGGCGAGAGCGCACCGCAGGACCTCGACCTGAAGAAGTACCACCTCGACGCCGTGCCCAGCGGCGTTCGGCACTACGCCGGCTTCTGGCACAACGCGCTGTTCGACGGCTACGACTTCACCAGCGACAGCCACCCCGTCATCGGCTACGTCGTCTCCGCGGTCGTCGGCATCGCAGTGATCGCGGCGGTCGTCTTCGCCGTCTTCGTGGTCGTCCGTTTGGTCCGGCGGTCGCGCCGCGAGCGCGACGACGAGCTGGAACCGGCGCGCGCGTGACGACGAACGCAACGGCGCCGATTTGGCTGCTCGAGGGACAGGTCGGGCTGTGCCCTTGCGGGTGCATCGGAAGGCGCAAGCGGGGCAGCTTCGTCGAAAAGACGATCAGTGGTGCCTCCGGCTTTCTGCAGCAGGCGATGTTCTCCGACGACGTCGCCGCCGAGCGGGGGCTCCTCCAGCGCATCGAGCCGCGGGCGAAGCTGCTCGGCCTGCTCGGCCTGCTCGTCGCAGCCGCGCTCGTCCGCCACATCCCGGTTCTACTCGCGCTGTACGCGGGAACCCTGCTCGTCGCGGCCGCGTCCAGGTTGTCGCTGTCGTTCTTCGTCAAGCGGGTCTGGCTGTTCATCCCTGTCTTCACCGGCATCGTGGTGCTGCCGGCCACGTTCAGCTTCATCACCCACGGCCACATCGTCGTGCCCTTCGGCACCTGGTTCGGTCACCGGGTGGGCATGACCAGCCAGGGGCTCACCGCAGCGGGTCTGATCGTCACGCGCGTGGCGGTGTCGATCTCGCTCGTGGTGCTGTTGACCCTGACGACGCCGTGGAACCGGCTGCTGGCAGCGCTGCGCGCGCTGGCGCTCCCTCGGATGTTCGTGCTGGTGCTGGCGATGGCCTACCGCTACGTGTTCCACCTGTTGAGCGCAGTCTCGGAGATGTACACCGCGCGCCAGGCCCGCACGGTCGGGGCCGACACCGACGCCACCTCCGGCCGGCGGTTCGTGGCCGCCTCCGCGGGTGCGCTGTTCGGCAAGTCCCACGCCCTGTCCGAAGAGGTGCACATGGCCATGCTGGCCCGGGGCTACACCGGCAACGTGCGCACAATCGCGCCGGCGCGGATGGCGGCCCGCGACGGGTTGTGGGCGTTGGCATGCGTCGCCGCTGCGCTCGCGACTCTGGGAGTCGATCGTGCCCTCGGCCGCTGACGACCTACTCGTCGTCGACGACGTCTCGTATTCCTACCTGGGCCGCTTCCAGGCACTGGACAAGGTGTCGCTCACCGTCCGACGGGGTGAGAAGGTCGCGCTTCTCGGCGCGAACGGCTGTGGCAAGTCGACATTGCTCAAGGTCGTCGACGGTCTGGTCTTCCCCGACTCCGGCACCTACCGGGCCTTCGGTTCGGAGGTGACCGAGGACAACTTGGAGGACGAGCAGTTCAACCAGGGCTTCCGAGGTCGCGTCGGCTTCATCTTCCAGAACTCCGATGCGCAGGTGTTCTCCCCCTCTGTGCGTGAAGAGCTCGCCTTCGGCCCGCTGAACATGGGTCTGCCCCGTGACGAGATCGAAGCGCGCGTCGCCGACACGTTGACCATGCTCGACATCGACGACCTCGCCGAGCGCGCGCCCTACCAGCTCTCCGGCGGCGAGAAGAAGCGTGTCGCCATCGCATCCGTGCTGGTGATGAACCCCGAGGTCCTGCTGTTCGACGAGCCCACCGCCGCGCTCGACCCGCGCACCCAGCAGTGGCTCATGGAGCTGATCGTCGAGCTCAACCAGGCGGGCAAGACGATCGTGTTGGCCACCCACGATCTCGACACGCTTGGCGTGCTCGCCGACCGCTGCCTCGTGTTCTCCGAGGAGCACCGCATCGTGGGCGAGGGCGCGCCCGCCGAGTTGCTCGCGGAGCGTCAACTCCTGCTCGACGTCAACCTCATCCACGAGCACAGCCACCTGCACGGCGCCACGGTGCACAATCACGTCCACGGCCTCGACCATCACGTCGAGGCGACGGCGGCCGGGTGATGAGCCGGCGTGGGCTCCGTCCCGCTCAGTCGGCTCGCACGAGCCGGCCGGCCGCGACGTCCATGAAGGCACGGGCGGCGGGCGAGAGCGCGTCCGTGCGGTGGATGAGCGCGATCCGGCGGTTGATCCTCGGGCGGATGTCGCAGACGACGACCCCTCGCGTCGCCGCGTTCTGAGCGACCGGGCGGGGCAGGATCGCGGCGCCGGCACCGGCGATCACGAGCTCGGCGATGGCCTCGCGGTGGTCGGTCTCGACCGCGAAGCTCGCAGTGATCTGCGCCGCCGCGAGCGCTTCGTCGAGGAGGCGCCGGGTCGACGTCCCGACCGGCGTCGTGATGAGCGGGATCGTGGCCAGAGCGCTCACGTGGATCGATCGGCGCGCGCCGCCGTGCACCGACCCGGGCGGGAAGATCGCCATGTACTGCTGGGGCTCGAGCTGAGTCGTGGTGATTCCCGCTTCCTTCACCGGCAGGTCGGAGCAACCGATCTCGGACTGACCGTTGATCACCCGGGAAGCCACGGTGTCGATGTCCTCCGGCTCGACCAGGCGGACCGCGACCATCGGGTGGGCCGTGCGGAAGCGGCCGATGAGATCGGCGACGGGCGACACCGCGAGGGTGGGGAGGCACACCAGGTCGAGACGACCGGCGCGCAGCCCGACCACCTCGTCGACAGCCGCGCGGGCGGTTCCCACCCCGCGTAGCGCCTGGCGCGCGGGCCCGACGAACGCCTCGCCGGCGGGAGTGAGCGACACGCGCCGGCCGGTCCGGACGAACAGGTCGACGCCGATCTCCTTCTCGAGCGTGCGCACCGCTTGGGAGAGAGCGGGCTGCGAGATGTGGAGCGCGCTCGCGGCGCGGGTGAAGCCCCCGTGGTCGACGATCCCCAGGACATACTCCAGCTGCCGCAGTTCCATTGATCTAGCTTATGGGATCTATCCATACTTTTCGTTGGACGAATAAGAATGGAAAGCGGTCCAATGGACCCGTGAGCCTTTCGATGTGGATCCTGGTCGCCGGAGGAGGCGTGGGCGTCCTCTACGGCCTGTTCGGCGTCGGCTCCGCCTTCGCCACCCCGGTGCTCGCCCTCCTCGGCGTGCAGGGGCTCGCTGCCGTGGTCGCACCGCTGCCCGGACTGCTGCCGGGCTCCGCGGCGGGCGCATGGTCCTACTCGCGGAGGGGCAAGGTCGACTGGTCCGTCGCCCGTCGGACGATCGTCGGAGGGGTCCCGGCGTCGATCGTCGGCGCGCTCACCAGCCGCTGGATCGGCGGGACCGTGCTGTTGGCTCTTTCGGGCATCGTGCTCCTTGCGGTCGGCGTGCGGGTGCTACGGCCCGCGGCAGGCGTTCAGGACGACGCCGCCACTCGACGCCGACGGGCGAACGCCGCCTTCGTCGTGGTCGCCGCCGCGACGATCGGCTTCGCGTCGGGTCTGCTCGCGAACGGCGGCGGGTTCCTCCTGGTGCCGCTCTTCCTGCTCATGCTGGGGCTGGACATGAACGAGGCCGCGGGGACGAGCATGGTGGCCGCCGCCGCGCTGACCGTTCCGACGCTCGTGACCCACGCGGTGCTCGGCGACATCAACTGGCTCGTCGCCGGCGTGTTCGGCGCCGGTCTCGTGCCCGGCGCGCTGCTCGGCGGAGCGCTCGCCCAGCGGCTTCCGGTGCACGGGCTGCGCAAGAGCTTCGGGACGCTGCTCGTCGTCTTCGCGTTCTGGTTCGTCGCCCGACAGCTCCTCGTCGCCCTCTGAGCAAGGCGAGTCGGAACGGCATCTCTCCGGTGGTCGGGCGCGGGATCGATCCGCGGACCTCGCGCTTTTCAGGCGCGCGCTCTACCAACTGAGCTACCCGACCGCGTCGTGACTCTTGTTGCGCGGTCCTGACGGGATTTGAACCCGCGACCTCCGGCTTGACAGGCCGGCGTGCACTCCAAACTGCACCACAGGACCGTGGCGTGCTGCGAGCACCCCCAACGGGATTCGAACCCGTGCTGCCGCCTTGAAAGGGCGGTGTCCTAGGCCGCTAGACGATGGGGGCACGAGCCTCCGCGGGGGCAGCTCACGATAGCAGCGCCTACGCCGGGCCCCATGAGGTCCCCTCGGGGGTGTCGCGCACCTCGACGCCTGCTGCCACCAACCGGTCGCGGATCTCGTCCGCCTCGTTCCACCGGCGGTCGGCCCGGGCGCGATCACGCGCCGCGAGAAGCGCCTCGACGAAGGGGCCGAGCGTGTCGCGTGGGTCGGCCGTGCCCGAGCGCGCGACCTCGCCCAGGCGGACGATCATCGATCGCAGCGCCGAGCGGCCGCGGTCGAGCTCGTCGGACTGCAGCGTGTCGCGCGACCAGTCGACGAGCGTCTGCTCGAGCTCGAGCACCGTTCGCACCGCCGCGGGGGCGTCGCCACGCGCGAGCGCGTTGTCAAAGGAGCGGTCGAGCGCGTTGACCGCCTCGAGCAACGGACTTCCGGCCGCGGCGGCCGCGGGACGCGGTGGCGCGGATGGAGCCTGCGTTCCGGCCGGCCGGACGCCGCCGGTCACCGCCATCTCGCGCAGCTGTGTGAGAGGCACCGTCGACCCGCTCGTCACCGTCGAGACCCGACCCGCGCGACGAACGGTGACGCCACCACGCCCTTCGACGGTCGCCGTCTCCGTGTCGAGATCGATGATGCAGGCCGTGTGCTCGTCGACCCCCAGCACGAACGTCGAGTCGGGGAGCAGCCGCTCCATCAGGGCCAGCCGGCGTTCGCCCAGGTAGCAGAAGCGGGTGTCGTGGTTGCCGCCCTCCGCGTTGTCGAAGTGGGGGATGACGACCGCATCGAGCCCGGCCTCGGCCACGAGGTTCAGGCCGTCGAGCCAATGGGGGTCTTCGCCCACCTTGTAGATCTCGTAGACGGGCACGGTGAAGCGTCCGAGCGTGAGGGCGGCGGCGCTGGCGAAGGTGACGCATCCGCCGGTACGCAGCTTCTCGGCGAGCGCGGCCGGCACGTCGGAGCCCGCCCACTGCGCGAGCGCGTACGACGGGCTCCCGGGGCCCGCGAACACGTAACGGGCGGCGCGCAGGCGCGTGAGCATGGTCACGTACCCGAGCGGGTCGTCGGCAGCCGGCCCTCTGCGCCACGTGGCCACCTCCACCTCGCGACCGACGCTCTCGCGGAAGTACTCGACCGCCTTGGCCGCGACGATCTCCGCGTTCTCCTGGAAGCCGACCGGCGTGTCGAGCAGCACCGCCGGCACCGCGGCGGTTTCGCTTTCCCCGAGGCGCGCGAACAGGGAGCGGTGGACCTTGATCATCGTCGGGCTGGTCTCGCCCGAACCCATGATCACGAGGAGCCGGGTCACGACGGTGCCGTCCCACCGGCCGCGGAGGCGGAACGGACGGCCCACTCGTGCAGGACGTCGGCCAGCTCCACCGGGTGCTGCACGTGTACGTCGTGGTCTGCCTGCGAGAACCAGTGCACGCGTACGTCGCGTCCGGACGCGACCGCCCGGTCGACCTCGACGCGCTTGGCACGAGACCAGTCGTCGCCGCTGTCGGCCGGCACGAGCAGCACGGGCGCTGCCACCGTGGCCATGACCTCCGCCGGGCTGTGCTCCCACAGCGCGCGCAGGATCCGGAGGTGGCGGGGCCGCGTCAGCCACGGCCGGACGGTGCCGTCCGCGAGCACCTCGAGGTTCGCGAGCGTGGCCTCGATCCCCTCCGCGCTCCAGTCGCGATGGGCGACGCGCATGGCGGCCGCGACGCGGGACCGCGGCATGCCGTCGAGCACAGGCGGGGCGAGCGCCCGCTCGCAGTCCTCCCACCGCGGCCAGCGGTGCCGGAGCTCGATGAAGCCGCCGTCGACGCCCGCCACGCCGGCGACCCGCGTCGGCGCTCGCGACGCGAGCTCGATCGCGAGGTTGCCGCCCGTGGACTGACCGGCCACCACCGCGTTCGCCCAACGGAGATCGTCGAGGACCGCGAGCAGGTCGTTCGCCAGGGTCGCGAAGTCGTAGCCGTCGTCGGGCTTGGCGCTCATGCCGTGACCTCGGAGGTCGACGCTCGTCACCGGGTGTCCGTGCTCGTACAGCCGGCCGGCCACGCCGTCCCAGGTGCGGGCGTTCGATGCGAGGCCGTGTACCAACAGGAAGGGCATCTCGTCGCCGCCCCACGTTCGCGCCTGCAACTCGACGCCCGGCGCGACCGCGATGCATTCGGTGACGGGAACGTTCACGCGCGAACCTTAGGCATGCTCCGCTTGATCGCCGCGGCGACGACCGGCTATGCGCTCGGCACGATCCCGTCGGCCGATGTCGCGGCGCGCCTCGCCACGCGTGGCGCGACCGACCTGCGTGACGCGGGCTCGGGGAACCCGGGGGCGGTCAACGCGATGGCGGTCCTGGGAAAGGGCTGGGGCTACGGCGTGCTGATCGCCGACGTGACGAAGGGAGCCGCGGCATGCGCGACCGGCAGTCGTCTCGCCGGCGCCGTCGGCGCGCACGTCGGGGGGACTGCCGCGGTGGTGGGCCACTGCCTGCCGGTCTGGAACGGCTTCCGCGGCGGCAAGGGCGTGGCGGCGAGCGCGGGCCAGTGCCTGGCCACGTTTCCCGCCTACTTCCCGATCGACCTCGGCGTGGCGTTGGCGACCGCGCGCTGGCGCCGGCAGGCGCTGGCGGCCACCGTGGCCGCGTCGGTCACCTGGGTGGGCGCGGGCGTGGTGTGGTGGCGGCGGGGCTGGCCGAACCTGTGGGGACCGCAGCCGTCGGCCGCGCTGCCGCTGGCTGCCGTCGCGACCAGCGGCGTGATCCTCTCGCGCTTCATGGTGGCTCGCCCCCGCGTCCGATGATCGGCTTCGTCACCGACTCCAACGCGCAGCTGCCGGCCGAGCTGGTCGAGCGCTACACCGTCGAGGTCGTGCCCCTCACCGTGACCATCGACGGCACGCCCTACCTCGAGGGTGTCGACATCGACGCCGACGGCTTCTACGCGCGCTTCGAGTCGGGCCGGCCGGAGGTGTCGACGTCGCAGCCGAGCCCGGGGCAGTTCTCGGAGGCCTACGCGCGCGTCGCGTCGCGCGGCGTCGACGAGATCCTCTCCGTGCACGTCGGCTCGGCGGTGTCGGGCACGATCAACGCGGCTCGCCTCGCCGCGCAGAGCGCGGTGCGCAAGGTGCGACTGGTCGACACCGGCACGGCCAGCTTCGGTGTGGCGTGTTGTCTCTGGGAGGCGGCCGAGGCGGTGGCGGCCGGAGCGTCGTTGGAGGACGCGGCCGAGGTGGCCGAGCAGGTGGCGAGCACCGTCGCCAACATCTTCATCGTCGAGGCGCTCGACCTCGTGCGCGCCGGCGGCCGGCTGTCACCCGACACTCGCATCGGAGACGCGATCCCGGTGCTTCGACTCGTGAACGGTGTCGTCGAGACGGTCGGCGAGGCGCGCGACCCCGACGACGCGGCCGACGTCATGGCGTCGTTCGTGCAGGCGTGGGGCACCGCCCTTCGCGTCGGCGTCGGCGTGGCCGCCGCGGGCACCCGGCCGCTGGGCGACGCGCTCGCGTCACGACTGGCGGACGCCGCCGAGGTGCTCGAGGTGGTGCGCTACCGAGTCGGCCCGAGCGTCGGCGTGCACACCGGCCCCGGCTCGGTCGGCGCCTGCTATTACCCGTCGACCAGCTAGTCCAAGAGGGCTTCGACGAGCTGCTCTTCCAGCCAGCTGAGGTAGTCGTACACCGCGATGGCCTGCGCGTCGGGGTGGTCGTCGGGCACCTCGCGACCCGCGCGGTCCTCGGTGACCGCGAGCCGGGTGCCGAGCAGCAGGCGGGTGTCGTTGATGGCGCGCATCCACGCCTCCATCTGGTTCTCGTCGAGCGTCGGCGCGTCGGCCGTGGCCTCGAGCGTGTCGAGGGCGGCGAGGCGGCCGGCGTCGAGCTCGTTGCCGATCAGGTCGCGGTACTCCGCCTCGAGCTCGTCGTCCGCCGGGTAGGCCTTGGGGTTGAGGCGCGCCAGGCCCGGGTCGTCGGCGGGCGTGCCCTCGGTGAGCGCGAGGCGCATCGACGCGGGCAGCGAGCGCAGCAGGGTGCGCTCCTCGGGCGGCAGGTCGAGGTCGAAGTGCCCGTCGGCCCGTCTCGCCACCCGTCTAGGTGTCATGTTCCATCGTCGCCCACAGCCCGTGCTCGTGAAGTCGGAACACGTCGAGCTCGGCCTTCTCGCGCGGGCCGCTCGACACCGCCGCCTTTCCCTTCTGGTGCACGTCGAGCATGAGCCGGGTGGCCTTCTCCTTCGAGTAGCCGAAGAGCTTCTGGAAGACGTAGGTCACGTAGGACATCAGGTTGACGGGGTCGTTCCAGACCACGACGACCCACGGGCGGTCGGGCACGACCTCCTGACCGCCCACCGGCTCCTTGACCTCGGTGGGCAGGAGCCCGACCGAAGGTTCGAGGCAACCCATCGCTACCAGGCTCGCGCGTACGCGGGCGCCCCGGTGTCACCTGCCGTCCCGGTGGGCGGCGGGTCGGCCGAGGCGCGACGCACGAGGCCGAGGTTGAACTGCAGCGCGGCGACCCAGACCGCCGTCGCCCCGGCGATGTGGATGCCGACGAGCAGCGGAGGGACGCCGGCGAAGTACTGCGTGTAGCCGACCCCGGCCTGGGCCACGAGCGTTGCGAGCAGGACATCGCCGCGGCGCACGGCGTCCGGCGGCGCCCCAACGCGACGAAGGCGCCACAGGGTCACGACGGTGAGGGCCAGGAGGAACATGACGCTGATGCCGTGGAAGCGGGCGACGTCGGCCACGTCGAGATCGAGGCGCCTCGCGGTCGGGTCGCCCGCATGGGGCCCGGCCCCGGTGACGACCGTGCCCAGGAAAATGGCCAGGGCGGCGCTCGCCACGATGAGGCGGGCCAGCGCGAGCAGCTCGGGCGGCACGACCGGTCGGCGGGGGCCCCGGTGCGGGCCGTCCTCCTCACCGGCCTCACCGGCCCGGTGGTGAAGCACGACGGCGTCCCAGACGAGGAGCAGGGAGAGCAGGAAGTGGCCCATCACGTAGGGCGGCGCCAGGTCGTGCTTGACCGTCTCGCCTCCGAGCACGATCTGCGCCACGATCCCGAGCACGAGCCCGGTCGAGAGCACGATCAGGTCGCGCCGGCGGGGCCGGCGTATCACCGACCCGAGCACGGCCAGGATCACCGCGAGCGACACGACCCCCGTGATGACGCGGTTGACGAACTCGACCATCGGATGGAAGGACCGCTCGGCCACGACGCGGCCGTCAGCACACGCGGGCCAGTCGGGACACCCCAGGCCGGAGCCGGTCAGGCGAACCGCGCCGCCGGTGACGATGATGAACGCCAGCGCCAGCAGGGCCACGAGCGTGATGCGCCGGTAGGCCCACGGCGAGAGGCGGAACGTGCGCATGTCAGGCGATCGTACGACCGGGTGCCCGCTTTGAGCATCTCGGCCGCGCCCCGTAGTGTCGGAGCGATGTCTCTTGCCGCCGCCGCACAACCCTTGACGCGGTGGGCCCGGCTGGGCGCCTACGTGGCGCTCACGAAACCGCGCATCATCGAGTTGCTCCTCGTCACCACCGTGCCGACGATGGTCGTCGCGGCGCGGGGTGTGCCCTCGGGCCGGCTCGTGCTCG
>Ga0066710_100001629_pt1 | contig 17103 bp, 15 predicted proteins | sample GraSoiAngelo_159_FD_79666 | JGI IMG/M metagenome (GOLD analysis project Ga0066710, IMG submission 79666) | Grasslands soil microbial communities from the Angelo Coastal Reserve, California, USA - 14_1009_16_40cm | ecosystem: Environmental > Terrestrial > Soil > Grasslands | place: USA... | reverse complement strand
GCCCAGCTCGGGCCCTTCGAGCAGCCCGCCAAGCTGCAGCCGCAGCGCCAGCAGCCGGCCCTGGGCCTCGAGCACGCGCTCCTGCCCCTCGTGTGCACCGAGCTTGAGACTGAGGTCTGCGTCTTTCAGCGAGGCCATGCCGTCTCGCCCGCCTCGGCGCCGGCCTCGGCTGCCTCGCCGGTGATCAGCCTGGCGCCGCGGCCGTGCGTGAAGAAGCTGACCGACCAGCGGATGAACACCAGCACGCGGTTCTGGAAGCCCACCAGGTACCACAGGTGCACCACCAGCCACGTGAGCCACGCGAGCAGGCCGCTCAGCTTCAGGCCCTTGATGTCCGCCACCGCCGCCGCGCGGCCGATCGTCGCCAGGTTGCCCTTGTCACGGTAGTGAAACGGGGCGGTTCGCCGGCCGCGGACGCGGCTCCGGACCAGCTTCGCCGCGTAGCGGCCCTGCTGCATCGCCACCGGGGCCACTCCGGGGAACACGGTCGGCGTGCCGTCGGCGCCGCGCACCCTCACCATGTCGCCCAGCGCCAGCACCTCGGGGTGGCCGGGCAGCGTGAGGTCTGGCTCCACCGCCACCCGGCCCGCGCGGTCGCACTCGGCCCCGGTCAGCTCGCCGAGCCGGGCGGCAAGGCCCGAAGCGGTGACGCCGGCGGCCCACACGACCGTGCGCGAGGCCACGCGCTCGGTGCACTCGCCGGAGAGCTTGAGCGTCACGCCGCCGGCGTCCACGCTCACGACCAGCGCTCCCAGCATCGGCGTGACTCCGAGCTTCTTCAGCGAGCGCTCGGCGCGCCTCGAGAGCGAGGGCGGGAAGCTCGTCAGCACGCGGTCGGCGCCCTCTAGCAGCAGGATGCGACCCTGCCTCGGGTCGATCGAGCGGAAGTCGTGGCGCAGCGTGTCGCGCGCGAGCTCCGCGATCTGGCCTGCCATCTCGACGCCCGTCGGGCCCGCGCCCACGATCACGAACGTCAGCCAGGCCGCGCGGCGCTCGGGGTCCTGCTCCATCTCTGCCGCCTCGAAGGCCGCGAGGATGTGGCTGCGCACCATCAGCGCGCTCTCCAGCGACTTGACCTCGTTCGCGTGCTCGCTCCACTCGTCGTGGCCGAAGTACGAGTACTGCGAGCCGCCCGAGACGATCAGCGTGTCGTAGGGGATCGACGTGGGCGCCGGCACGCCCGCGACCGCGCGCAGGTGCAGCTCGCGGCGCTCGAGATCGATGTCCGAGGCTTCGGCCAGCAGCACACTCGTGTTGCGCTGGCGCTTGAAGATCGCGCGCAGCGGATACGCGATCTCGCCCGGCGACAGCGCGCCAGTGGCGACCTGGTAGGTGAGCGGCTGAAACAGGTGGAAGTTGCGCCGGTCCACCAACGTCAGCTCAACCGGCGCGCGGCGCAGGCCCACGGTGGCCTGCAGTCCGCCGAAGCCGCCTCCCACGACGACCACTCGGTGGAAGCTGTTCGCAGTCATGCCGTGCGGAAGGTATAGCCGGGTGGGCGTTGGGTGCGGTTCAGTCCAGCCACATGCCGGTGGCCACCGGCACCTGCACCAGGCGCGGGCCGTCGTCCGCGGCGATCGTCGCGCGCAGCGCCTCGGCGAGCTCGGCCGAGGAGGTCACTTCCTGGGCGGGCACGCCGTATGCGTCGGCCACGCTGGCCACGTCCAGGCCCTCGAGGTCCAGGCCGGGCACCCGCTCGGCGCCCTCGAACTGCGCGAACCACTTCAGGATCATGTACTCCTCGTTGCGCAGCACCAGGAAGGTCACCGGGACGCGGTAGGCGGCCGCGGTCCACAGGGCGGTGATTCCGTACTGGGCCGAGCCCTCGCCCAGCACGCACACCACCGGGCGCTCCGGCTGCGCCAGCTGCACGCCCACAGCCGCCGCGATGCCGAAGCCCAGGCCGCCGCTCGCCGAGAAGTAGTAGCTGCCAGGCTGCGACAGGCGCAGGCGGTTGCGCAGCGCCACCGTGCTCGACGGCGTCTCCACGACCGCGATCCCGTCCTGCGGCCACACGCTCGCCAGCGCCGAGGCCGCCGCCGAGCCGCTGATCGGTTCGGTCTGCTCGGGCTCGCCCGGCAGGGGTCGCGGCTGCGGCGGCGGGCGCTCGGAGGGCCCGAGCAGCTCCAGCAGCCGCTCCAGCGCCAGCGCCACGTCGCCCACGATCGCCGTGCCCATCGGCGCGCGTGCCGCCTCGCCGGGGTCGCAAGTGATCTGCACCAGCTGCGTGCCTGGCGGGAGCAGGGGGCCGGGGATGTAGGGGTAGTAGGGGAAGACCGAGGTGCCGACGGCGAGCACCAGGTCGTGGCCGTTGAGGGTCTCCGACGCCGGGCCGATCGCCGGCGGGAGGATGCCCTGGAAGTTCTGGTGATCCTCCGGGAAGCCCAGCCGACCGCCGCCCGGCGCCGGCGTCGCCCACACCGCCAGCCGCTGCTTCTCCGCCAGCGCCACCGCCGCATCCCAGCTGCCGCTCGCGTCGATGTCCGGGCCCGCAATCAACACCGGGTTGCGCGCGTCGGCCAGCATGCCCGCCAAGTCCTCGAGCGCGACCGGGTCCGGCAGCGCGCGACCATGCATGGCGCGCGCTAGCGCGCCCCTCTCCAACTCCTCATCCGCGTCCGCGTCCCAGTCGTCCATCGGGATCGATACGAACGCCGGGCCGGCCGGGGGCAGCGAGGCGTGGTGGATCGCGCGCGCGATCGCCTGCGGCACGTCCTGGGCGCGCGGGGGTTCGTGCGCCCACTTCACGTACGGCTGCGGCGCCAAGATGGCGTCGCGGTTGGTCAGGTTGGCCTCCATCGTTATCTGCGCGCGAACCTGCTGGCCGGCCGTGATCAGCAGCGGCGACTTGTTCGCCTGCGCGTTGCAGATGCCGCCCACCGCGTTTCCCACGCCCGGGGCCGTGTGCAGGTTGACGTGCGTCGTGCGCCCGCTCGCCTGCGCGAAGCCGTCGGCCATCCCCACCACCACCAGCTCCTGCAGCCCGAGGACGTAGGAGAAGTCCGCCGGGAACTCCTTCAGCATCGGCAGCTCGGTCGATCCCGGGTTGCCGAAGATCGTCGTCATCTCGTGCGCGCGCAACAGCTCCAGCGTCGCTTCGCGGACGGTCGGCATGGGGCGGGACGCTAGCCGAAGCGGCGCTGCGGGAGAATCGTGGCGACAGATGAACGTACGGCTATTGCTGGCGGACGTCGACGGGACGCTCGTGACCAAAGAAAAGCTCCTCACCGAGCGCTCGATCGAGGCCGTGCGCAAGCTGGGAGACGCCGGCATCCTGTTCGCGATCACCAGCGGTCGCCCACCGCGCGGAATGCAGATGCTGATCGAGCCGCTTGCGCTCAGCACGCCGATTGCGGCGTTCAACGGCGGGCTCGTCGTCGAACCCGACATGACCGTCGTGGAGACCAAGGCGCTGCCGGATGAGCTGTTCGGGCCGATCCTTGGGCTGCTGGAATCGGCCGGGCTCGACGCGTGGGTGTACCGGGGCGCCGACTGGTTCGTGCGCCACCGCGGCGCGCCGCACGTCGATCGCGAGGCGTTCACCGTTCGCTTCGAGCCCACGGTCGTGGAGAGCTTCGACGGCCTTCACCACGGCGCCGTCAAGATCGTGGGGGTCAGCGATGACCACGACCTGGTTGCGTCGGTGGCGAGTGACGCGCAGGAGCGCTTCGGCGATCACGTCTCGGCCGCGCGCTCACAGCCCTACTACCTGGACGTCACGCACCCGCGCGCCAACAAGGGCGAGGTGGTCAAGTTTCTCTCGGCGCGATACGACATCCCCGAGGAGCAGATCGCGACGATCGGCGACATGCCCAACGACGTGCTCATGTTCGCGCGCTCCGGCCTGTCCATCGCAATGGGGCAGAGCGACAGGGAGGTGCATCGGGCCGCGCGGCGGGTGACCAGGTCCAACGAGGAAGAGGGGTTTGCCAACGCGGTCGAGCGCTTCGTGCTTCCGTGAGCGCGGAGGACGTGAGCTCGGCGCCGCGTATTGCCGTGGTCGGCTCGGCCAACGTGGATCTGGTCGCGCGCTGTGAGCGGCTGCCTCGTCCCGGCGAGACGGTCACCGACGCGCAGCTGGATCGCGTGCCGGGCGGCAAGGGCGCAAACCAGGCCGTGGCTTGTGCACGGCTCGGGGCCCGGGTCCGGTTTGTCGGACGGATCGGGACCGACGACCTCGTGCTGCGCTCGCTCGAGCGCGAGGGCGTGGATGTGAGCGGCGTCGTGCGCGACGAGGGCGAGACCGGCGTGGCGCTCGTCGTTGTGGACGCGAGCGGCGAGAACCTGATTGTGGTGGCGCCGGGCGCAAACGCGCGGCTGCGCGCCGAAGACGTCCACGTGGGGGAGTCCGACGCGGTGATGTGCCAGCTCGAGATCCCTCTGGAGGCGGTGCGCGCCGCCGCGACCGGCGCGCCATTCTTCTGCCTCAACGCCGCTCCCGCTCGCGGGCCGCTCGAGCTCGAGCCCGAGCCCGACCTGCTGGTCGTCAACCGCTACGAGTACGAGAGCGCGGGGCCGCGCGGCAAGCTCGTCGCGCTGACGCTCGGAGCGGAGGGGGCCGTGCTGCTCGAGGAGGGGCGCGAGGTCGCGCGGGCGAGGCCGCCTCGGGTCGAGACCGTGGACGGCACCGGCGCCGGCGACGCGTTCTGCGCGGCGCTGGTGGTCTCGCTGCTCGAGGGCCGGGATCGCGTAGAGGCCCTGGTTCGCGCGTGCGCCGCGGGGGCGCTTGCCGCCTCGCGTCCGGGCGCGCAACCCTCGCTGCCAACTGCCCGCGAGCTCGAGGAGATAGTCGCGTCGTGACCGCGATCATCCTCGATTGCGACCCGGGCCACGACGATGCGATCGCGCTCATGCTCGCGCTCGGCAGCCACGAGGTGGAGCTGCTGGGCGTGACCACCGTGTGTGGCAACCAGACGCTCGACAAGACAACCGCCAACGCGATTCGCGTGCTCGATCACCTCGGGCGGGACGACGTCCCCGTGGCCGCCGGCGCGCCACGCCCGCTCGTGCGAGAGCCTCACGTGCAGGCACGCGTGCACGGCGAGACCGGGCTGGACGGGCCCGACCTGCCGCCGCCGGCGCGCGAGCCGGTACCGGAGCACGCGATGGACTGGATCGCCGGCACGCTGTCGGCGCAGCCGCGTCCCGTCACGCTCGTGCCGACCGGTCCGCTGACGAACGTCGCGCTGTTCCTCGCCCGCTACCCCGAGCTCGAATCGAAGGTGGGGCGGATCGTACTGATGGGCGGAGCGATCGGCGAGGGCAACACCACGCCGGCCGCCGAGTTCAACATCTGGGCCGACCCCGAGGCCGCGCACCGGGTGTTCACGAGCGGGCTAGACGTGACGATGGCCGGTCTCGACGTCACGCACAAGGCGCTGATGCGCGAGCAGCACGTCGAGCGGCTCGCCCGGGCAGGGAGGGCCGGCCGGCTGGTCGCCGACCTGTACCGCTTCTACTCCCAGCACCACCGGCGCAAGTACGGATGGGACGGCTCACCGGTGCACGACGCCTGCGCCGTCGCGCACGTGATCGACGACAGCCTGCTTCAGACCGTGCGCTGCGGCGTGAAGGTCGACACCGGCCCCGAGCCCTCGCGCGGGCGCACGTATGTGGACCGCTGGGGCAGCACCGGCTGGGAGCCCAACTGCGGCGTCGCGGTGGACATCGACTCAGAGCGCTTCCTCGAGTTGCTGGTCGAGCGCATCGGCGGGCTGGGGTAGCTCCGCCGGCGTTGCGTCGAGCGCGAGCGGTCGCGGTAGCGGTTCGGCCCGGGCGAAGTGGGCAGCGCCGGGCAATCGTACGCCCTTTGTAAGTGCGAGTAAGTCGCAGTTAATTAGGCCAATTTCGGCGTTTTCTCTGTTACATTCGCGCGCAATTGGCTCGCGCCAAAGTTCAAACGGATTGGAGGCTGGCAATGAAGAAATTGATTCCGGCAGCGAGCGGAGGACCCGCCGCGGCGGCGGATGAGGGCACCAGCCGGCGCGAGTTCCTCGCGGGTGGCGCAGGTGCCGCAGCGGGCGCGGCCATGATCCTCGGCGCGCCCAAGGTGGCGTCGATCCTGGACACATCAGGCCAGGGGGCGGGGACCGAGCCCAAGGCCGTCGTGACCAAGCCCTCGGGCCCAGCGCCGCGCGAGCCCGTCACCGCGTACGTGCGAAACGAGCACCGCGGCGAGGTCACGGTGATGTCCGGCACGCGGGAGACCACCTACAGGGATCCGGCACTCGTGAAGCGGCTGCTCGACGCGGCCAAGTGACGCGAGACGATCAGGGAAAGGAAGGCAGCTTCACATGTCATCGCACCGCGAGGCGCCGGAGATCAGCACAGACCCCGTCGCCGATAACACCGACACGTACGCATTCGTCAGTCCCGACAATCCAAAAACGGTAACCATCATCACCAACTACCTCCCCGCCGAGGTGCCGGCCGGTGGTCCGACCTTCTTCGAGTTCGGCGACGACGTTCTCTACAGCATCTACATCGACAACGACCGCGACGGGCGCCCCGATATCACCTACCAGTTCACGTTCGAGTCGCAGATCTTCAACGAAGACACGTTCCTCTACAACACCGGACCGATCGGCTCGCTGGAAGACCCCAACTGGAGCAAACGCCAGTTCTTCGACGTCACGCGCAGCGACCGCAAGGGCACCAACGAGTTGGGCGAGGATCTCGCCTGCCCCCCCTGCAACATCGGCCCGCGCTCCACGCCCAACTACGCAAAACTCGAAAAAGAAGCCGTGCACGAACTGGGCGGCGGACAGATGGTGTTCGTCGGGCAGCGCAACGATCCGTTCTTCGTCGACATCGGCTCGATCTTCGACCTCGCCGACCTGCGCCCGATCCAGAACCTGCATCTCATACCGACGGCCTCTGCGCCCGGCGTGGACACGTTGCAGACGCTCAACTGCCACTCGATCGTGCTCCAGGTGCCGATCAACCAGCTCACCAGGAACGGGTCGACGCCCAGCGACGTGCTGGACCCCAACGCCGTGCTCGGCATCTGGGGCTCGGCCAGCCGCCGCAAGCTGCGAATCCACGACAAGGGCAATCGGGAGCACTCGGAGTCCGGTCCGTGGGTGCAGGTCTCGCGGCTGGGCAGCCCGCTGTTCAACGAGGTCCTGGTGCCGATGGCCCGCAAGGACGAATGGAACGCGCTCGAACCGCGCAGCGACAAGCGCTTCCTGGAATATGTGCAGCACCCCGAGCTGGCCAAGCTCCTGACGGTTCTGTACCCAGAAAAGTTCCCCAACCTCGAAGGCCTCACCGCGCCGCGCGAAGACCTGGTCGCGGTCTTTTTGACCGGGCTTCCGCCGGGCGTCGTCGAAGGCTTTCAGAACGTCAGCAAGAAAGGTGTGCTCGCGGACATGCTGCGGCTCAACGTCGCCGTACCGCCGGCCAAAAGCCCCAACCCGCTCGGGTTCCTCGGCGGCGACCTCGCGGGCTTTCCCAACGGACGCCGCGTAGCCGACGACGTCACCAACATCGAGCTGCGAGCCGTCGCCGGTGCGACCTACCCGCTGGTCGAAAAAAACTACAAACCCGACGCCGCGGTGGGCGCGGTCGAACAGGGCATCACGCCCCTGCCCGGTCGCTCCCAGGAAACGTTCCCGTACCTCACCACGCCGCACGACGGTTACGACTTCCCGTCGGCTACGAAATAGGCACGCCCGGGGGAGACGGCAAGCAACGCGAATAGCCACGAGGGGCTTGGGGGATAGGCACACGAGCTCGGGAACGCGGCGCTGTGGGTCGCGCGGCATGTCGAGCAGATGGCGGCGTCGCGAGGGAGCGCGACGCCGCCATTACGAGTCAGGGCGTCGCTTGCCTGCCCGCACAACGGCACCGATGATGAGGTAGATGAGCACCACGGCGACGACCGCGACGAGCAGCCCCCTGATCCCGCCCACCGTCCCGGCGAACGCCCACAACGCGAACAGCGCAATCATCCCGGGCACCCCGATGCACCCCCGCCGGCGCTCCTCGGAGGGTGGTCGCTCTTGCACGGAGCATCGAAAGTCGCGCGGGCTCAGGTCAGGTCGGCAACCGCCGCCTGATAGACCCCTATCGCATCCTGCACGCCGTCGCCGACTGCCGCGTCGACGACACCGACGTTCCGCACGACCAGCGCGGCCCGCGTGGTGACCCGTTCAAACTCGTCCTCGGCGCGCAGCGCGGCGATCTGGGCGTCGCTTCCTCGAACCAAGATGAAGCCCCCGAGGTCACCACCGTGGGGGCCGAGCAGCACCGTCTCGTGGCTCTCAATGCGTCCGTCCTGTTCGGCCTTCCCGTAGTAGGCCAACGCTTCGGCAAACACCTCCAAACCCTTCGCCTCACGTCCAGTGATCGGTTCGCCCCATCCGATGAAGATTCCAGCCTCCGCCATGACACACCTCCTGCTAGTCGGCAAAGGAGCGTGAGATGAGCAGCGCCTGAGACCGGGCGCTCCCTCACGTCCCTGTCCTCGCAGGACAACTCTACTGCGGCTGCGGTGGCCGGATCAATCCGAATGCGTCGTCCACTGCCGCGGCGCAGCTGGCGCACAGACCGACGATCGGGAAGTGGGTAAAGCGCGCGCGGTAGCCGAATCGGCGCTCGATCAGATCACGCACCTCGTCGAGCTCCTCCGGCGCCACGGCCCGGTAGTCGGCGCAGCGCTCGCACGTCAGGTACTCGCGCTCGCCCGCCACCGCGAGCGCGTGCAGCCCGGGCCCGTGTCCGAGGTGTACGTGTCGAACCAGACCGATGTCCTCAAACGCTTGCAGGTTCCGGTACACCGACGCGATGTCCGAGCACGGCACGCGGCCGCCGATCCCTTCGGCGATCTGCTCCGCAGACATCGGCCCGTCGGCCGCCAGAAGCGCCTCCACTACGAGCCGGCGCGCAGCGGACACGCGAAGGCCGCGTTCGCGCATCAGCGCCGTCGCCGAGCTCACGTCGGTGATCGCGGGCGCGGGCGGGCCAGCGCCTGCGGTCACAGCCGAAGCAGCCCCGTACTCTGCGGCAAGGTCCATCTCCCGCTCGCTCATTGAGTCCTCCACTCCGTGAATCGCCGAAGCGCCTTTGGGTCCTGCTCTGGTTCGGTATACGCGACCGCAGCGCGCGCGGATCACCCGGCGGCATCCCCATGATCCACGGCGGCGGGCGCTCATCGGTCAGCGGCGTCCCGATGATCCACCCGCGGCCACGGTGCGTATCCACAGAATCAGCCTTCGCGGGGCACGCGAACCTACTCCAGGAGTGATCTAAATGATGGGTCTTGACAATCCAATCCACATCGCCTTCCTGCTCTTTGTGGTGCTGCTCGTGTTCGGAGCCAAGCGCCTGCCGGAGATAGGTCGGTCCCTCGGCGCGGGCATGCGAGGCTTCAAGGACTCGCTCACTGGCGTGAGCGCTCAGCCGGCGGCGACAGCGTCCCAGCCCGAGCTCCCGGCGCAGACGGCCAGCGCCTCGGTCGCCACGCCTGCGCTGGCGCCGGTGCCCACACCGGCCGGAGCGCCCGTTGCCACGGCCGTCGGGTCGCCCGCTGCGACCGCCATCGCGGAGCCCAGCGAGGAGCCGAGCCCGCCGAGCGCGGCTTGAGCGCACGCGGCGGCGCGGCTGCTTAAGTGGCCATCGACGCGCCTCCGTACGTGGGGCCTCTCGGAGGCACCCCAGCGATGCCCTAGCCGATAGCGTCTTTAGGGGCGACAAGCGCTGCCCCGGGCGAACCTCGGAAAGGAGTCACCATGCTCAACAGTGCCTTCAGGCGGGCGCTCATCGCGGGCTCGGTCTCGCTGCTGCTCGTGTCGACGGTGCTGGCAACGGCCGATGCGACCAGAACTGTGACGATCAGCTCCCACATAACGATCAGGGGCAAAGGACTCACGTTCAGCGGCAACGTGACGTCCAGCAAAGCTCCATGCAAGCGCGAGCGCAAGGTGACCCTTTACCGCACGCCCGCGCTCGCGCTCGGCTCGACGACGACGAGCTCCACGGGCCACTGGAAGATCACCGCGAGCGGATCAGCCGGAATCACGCTGGGCCACTTCTACGCGAAGGTAAAGCGGCGCAGCGAGGGCACGGCCGGCACCATCTACGTGTGCAAGGCCGCCACGTCGAGGACGATCGCGTACTCGCCCTAGCAAGCCCGCCGAGGGCGCATTGGCGGGGGTCGGGGGGTCTGCCGGGTAGTCCGCCGGGCTGCGGAGACGCCCCGATGCGGCGCAAGGCTTCGTAATTCTCCCCAGCGCGATTCGTCCTACATCGGGCGAGCCGCTAAGACCGACGTTATGGACGGGCGATACGGACCCGTACGCGTATGTCGATCAACGTCAGCAGCGAGGCTGAGCGCTCGCGCGCCTCCAACGCACAGCGCACACAGCCGCTGCGACATGCGTTGCACCGCGCGGAAGCGGCCGTCGGCGCGGCCTCGCCACTGGATGCATGGCGGCGTCTGGGGGTGCTGGGTCGGGGCCGCAAGAGCGTCTGGGCCACGGTCGCCACTGTGCTGGTGCTGGCAGGTGTGGTCGCGTCGGTGTTCGGCGCGCGCGCCGTGGCTCGTTCGCAGTCCGAGCACAGGCGTCTAGCGTTCCACTTGGTCTCGGACGAGATCGCCTCGGCTCTCAAGCTCTCGCTCCAGCACGAGGAAGACCTCGTGGTGGGTGCGAGCGCGTTCTTTACCGGCAACCCGAATGCGTCTCCTGCTGACTTTGACAGGTGGGCCGAATCGGTCCACGCGATGCAGCGTTACCCCGAGCTGCAGAACATCGGCCTGGTCGCACTCGTGCCAGCGTCTCGCCTGGCGGCCTTCAAGGCGCGCCTGGCCGCCAATCCCGTCCGGCCGCTGGGGCCCGAATCGGTGGGACCGCCGGGGCGTCTTCAGATCGTGCCGCCCGGTCGGCGGCCCTACTACTGCTTCGCGATAGCCGGATTGGCCAGGAGCGCCGCGACCTACCTCCCGGCGGGCATGGACTACTGCGCGCTCGCGCCGCAGCTCATGCTCGATCGCGAGTTCGGCCTGACCGGCTACGCGCCGGTCATAAACGGGAAAACCACCCAGTTGGGCGTGGAGACTCCCGTGTACCGCGGCGGGGTCGTGCCCTCCACGCCGACGGCTCGAAAGCGTGCGTTCGTCGGTTGGCTCGGCGAGCTGCTCGAGCCCGGCATCGTGTTGAAAAGCGCGCTTCAGGGCCACCCGAAGCTAGCCGTGACGGTTCGCTACAACTCGCGCTTCTCGCACGTCGCGTTCACGCGTGGGTCGGCCCCCGCTGGTGCGGAAAGCACGACGATCAATCTCCTCGTGGGGCGGGCCGCCCTGGGCAATGCCCACGAAGGTTGGACTGTGACGACGTTTGTACACAAGTTCCCGCGCGGCGTGTTCGGCAACTTCAACTCGCTCGAGCTGTTGATCGGCGGCAGCATGCTGAGCGTTCTGCTGGGCCTGCTGGTGCTGGTCCTCTCGACCGGTCGCATGCGAGCGCTTTCACTGGTTCGCGAGAAGACAGGCGAGCTGTCTCAGAAGAACCGTGAACTCTCCTATCAGGCTCTCTACGACACGCTGACCGGGCTTCCCAACCGGGCCCTGGTGCTCGACCGCACCGAGCAGCTGCTCGGGCGAGCGGCACGCGAGCCGGGAATGCTCGTCGGTGCGCTGTTCATCGACATCGATGGGTTCAAGCACGTAAACGACAGCCTCGGGCACGCGGCCGGAGATCAGCTGCTGAAGGCCGTCGGGGAACGGTTGCAGAGCACGGTTCGCGACCAGGACACCGTCGGTCGCCTCGGCGGGGACGAGTTCGTCGTGCTGGGCGAGCTGACAGCCGACGGGGTGAAGCTCGACCTGCTCGCCGACCGGCTGACCGACTGCCTGCGCGAGCCGGTTGAGCTCGACCGAGGCCAAAAGGCCATCTCGATCACGGCCAGCATCGGTGTGGCGGTGGGGCAGTACTCCACCCCCGACGCGCTGCTACGCGACGCCGACCTCGCCCTGTACGCCGCCAAGGCCGCCGGCAAGGACCGCTACGCGCTATTCGACGCGAGCATGAACACGGGCCTGGAGTGCCGCCTCGAGCTGCAGGCCGATCTGAACGCGGCGCTTCAGCAAAAGCAGTTCCAGCTCGTCTACCAGCCGATCTTCAAGCTGCCCAGCCGAGAGTGCATCGGGGCCGAGGCGCTGATGCGCTGGCGCCATCCGCGGCGAGGCATGGTGCCCCCAGACGAGTTCATCCCGCTGGCCGAGGAGAGCGGGCTCATCGTGCCGATCGGTCGCTGGGTTCTCGATGAGGCCTGCCGCCAGGCGGCCGTGTGGGCCGGGGAAGGCCTTCGCATCGGCATCTCGGTGAACGTATCGGCGCATCAGCTCGGCCGAGAGGGATTCGCCGACGATGTTCGGCGGGCGCTTCATGAGCACCGGATAGACCCGTCGAGGCTGACGCTCGAGATCACCGAGACGACCCTCATGCGCAACGCCCGTATGGCCGCAAACCATCTGCAGGAGGTCAAGACGCTAGGCGTACGCGTGGCGATCGACGACTTCGGCACCGGCTACGCGTCTCTCTCGCACCTGCAAAGCCTGCCGGTCGACATCCTCAAGATCGACAGGAGCTTCGTCGCCGCATTGAACAACGGGGGCAGGAGCCGCCAGCTGCTTCAGGCAGTGCTGGGCGTGGGCCGAGCTCTGTCGCTGGCTGTCGTTGCCGAGGGGATAGAGGAGCAAAGCCAGTTGAGCACGCTCGAACAGATGGGCTGTCAAATGTGCCAGGGCTTCCTGCTGGCCAGGCCCAGCCCCGCAGATGCGATCACGAGCCTGCTTCATCCCCGCGCGGCCCAGCGGACATCCTCCGGCGAGGCGGGGCAGCTCGTGGAGGCCGAAAATGGGTCGGTTGGCGAGCGCGCGGAGGAACCCCGCGTGCCGACGCCGCGCCGGCGCGTCCCGGCTGGCGGATCGGGATAGCCCCGAGCGGGCACCAGGGCGCGCCGCCCGCGCCGACGCAGGTCGAGTCGCGCTGAGCCCGACGGCATACCGGAGCACTCGCCCGATGGGCGAGCCGCTGCCCGCGGGTGAGAGCATGCCGGTCGATGGTTCGTGTGAGGGAAGGTCGTTGCGGAGCGGGTGTGATCGCGCTTGCGGCGACGATCATCCAGACCGGTTGTGGAACGGCTCCCCGGCAACGCCTCTCGCCAGGCGAGCCGCAGTCGGCCGCTGAAGTGGCGAGAGACCTTCGCGAAGGCGAAGCAAGATTCGAGCACAAACGAGTGCGCGCGGCCACGTGCCGCCAGACGTCGGGAGGACACTGGAGGTGCTCAGTGCGCTTGTCCGACCGGACCACCGGAACGGTGCTCGCGGTCTGGTATGGCCGGGAACGGACGCTGGGCTTCACGCTGCTGCCGCGGACCGGCGTCGGTCGCTAAGAGCGTCGGTCTTCCGAGCTGTCAGACGCACGAGCACGCGAGGATCGAGCAGCCGCGCCGGCGAGCGACGGCGGCTGCCGACCTGCTCGAACGCGCGCCGCAACACCGTGTCGCGCGCGACGGCGCGGAAGAGCCGGCCTTCGAGCGGGTTAATCGGACGCCCCGACGCAAAGTCAGAGGTCATCAGGTAGTGGGGAAGCAGCCGGCGGCGATGCACGCGCTGGTAACGCTCGAGCGCTGCGTCGAGCTCAGAGCCGCCACCGAGCGCGTCGGCGGTCTCCTCCACGAGCCAGTCGGCGCTCTGCAGCGCCCAGCCGCATCCCACTCCCCACACCGGGTCGGCGCTCATCGCCGCGTCGCCGACGAACGCGAGGCCCGGGCGCGCGGCCCGGCGAAAGACGTTAGGCAGCTCGAGCTTGCCGAGCAGCTTGGACTCGAGGCTCGCAGTTCCGAGCCTGGGCGCGTCGGGCAGCGAGCTCAGCATCCGGCGGTAGGACCCGTGCAGATCCGATCTGAACTCGGGCATGCGGTCGCGGTGCGGGGCCACCAAGGCCACCGTGAGGTCGTCCTCCATCGGGAACGTGTACGCGCAGTCGGGGTCGAGCAGCCACACCCTCGAGCGCGTCGTGAAAGGCCGCAGCCCGCGCCAGTAGGCGAAGTAGAAGAAGCGCCCGTGAGGCTTCACCCGCCCCGGCACGGGCGCAAGGCGCGCGAGCTTCGAGTCGCGCCCGTCGGCGGCCACGACCAGGCGCGAGCTCACCTCCCGTTGCGTGCGTGCGCGGTCCTCGATCCGCACGCCCACCGGGCGGCCGTTGCCGACCAGGCCGACGGCCGTCTGACCCGCCATCAGCTCCACACCCGGGGTGTCGGCGGCGAGCTTGCGCAGGATCGGGTCAAGCGTGCGGCGCGTGATGCTGTAGCCGTACGGCGCCTCGCCGTCGCTGAGCCCGACCCAGCCGCTGTAGCGGGTCCACATATCGATGCTGTTGTGCACCGCGCCGCGCGCGTCCAGCAGCGGCGCGAGCCCAAGCTTCTCGATCGTGGGCGTGGCGCTCGACTGGATGAAATGCGTGCACACCGTCTTGTACGCGTCGAGCGCCGGCTGGCGCTCGATCAGCGCCACGCGCGCGCCGCGCAGCGCGAACAGCCGCGCCGCCGTGCAACCCGCAATGCTGGCGCCGACGATCGCGACATCGAAGTCGCCGGCGTGCGCGCTCATCGTCGCGAGAAGCGGGCCTGCAGGCGCTGCAGCGCCACCATGCCGCGCTCGGCGCCGCTGCCCGCCGCTGGCACGATGCCGAGCTGGCGGGCGAGGTCGTTCATGTCGTAGAAGGCGCGGTAGCGAGCGATCCGCCCGTCGCGCATCGTCCACTGATCGATGCCCTCCACGCGCGCGTTGCGCCCCGTAGGCGCGAAGCCGGGCGGGTCGATCGCGCCGCGGTTGGTGCCCTGCATGTACCACGCCCACAGCACGACTTCCCGGTCCACCGCGAGCACCGGCGGATCGGGCTCGCCGATGTGCAGGTCCGGGAAAGCGCGCGTGCTGGCGCGCATGAAGTCCTGCACCGCCTGCACCCCCCGAGCGGGCTCGGGCAGTGCCGGATCAGCCCACACGATGTCCTCGGTGATCAGCTGCGCCATCGCATCGGTGTCGCAGCCGTTCCAGGCGGCGAGGTAGCGCTCGACGAAGCTGCGCAACTCAACCGACCCCTGCTGGGAAGCATCCACTGCCACGCCGCGACGATACACGACTTGGGAGTACGCTCAAGCACGCTGGCGCGCGCTCGCGTTTGGGCGGCGAGCTCAGCCCCGAACCGCGCCGGAGACGGTCCGGGCATCCACATCGAATCGGATGAAAGGAAGGACGATGGCTCGCATCACAAGCCCCGCGCATGTCCCGGTGCTCGGCACGCACGAGCGCGAGGAGATCGGTCGCGAGCTGCAGGCGACGCTCGTCGAGCTGGTTGACCTGTCACTGCTCGGCAAGCAGCTTCACTGGAGCGTTGTGGGACCGCTGTTTCGGCCTCTGCACCTGCAGCTGGACGAGCTGATCGACTCCTGGCGCGTGCTCGCGGACACGGTCGCCGAGCGCGCAGTTGCGCTCGGGACATGGCCCGACGGACAGGCAGGCACGGTTGCCGCGAGCTCGGAGCTCGTCCCTCTCGAGCGCGGCGCGATTGAAGACCATGACGTCATCGTGGTGCTCACGCGCCGGCTGGCCGAGGTTGCCGAGCGCGTCCGCGCTCGCATGGATCGCCTCGGTGAACTCGACGCCGCCTCAGAAGACGTGGTGATCGAAGTCGTGCGCGCGCTCGAGGAGCAGCTCTGGATGATCCGCGCTCAGCACCCAGAGCCCTCGGCTTGATCAAGCGCCTCCAAGCGCCCACGCGCTAGCGCCACCACGGCGTGCGCCGGATCTCCGCGACCCGCAAGGCGGGCTGCACGAGCTCGCCGAGATGTTCGCCGAGGTGATCGAGGTGCTCGCACAACCAGATGGCGTAGTGCGAGTCCGAGGAGGAGCCCACGAGGTCCGCGGGACCGAAGCTCGGTGCGGCGAGCGCGGGGACGGCCTGCTGCCGGGGTTTGCCGAGCAGCTCGGCAAGCCGTGCATACCACGCCGTGAGCGTGCTCGTGCGCTGGCCGAGCGCGTCACGGACGGGATCGCCGCCGGTGGCGTCGCGGGGCAGGCGCGCGACCGCGTCGGCGGTGAGGCGCAGGCGCATGGAGCCGCCCACGAGGCGCCAGAGCTGTTGCTTTTCGATGTGCTTCGTTCCCTGCTCGGTGATGAATGCACGCAGGGCGTCATCGAGGCGCAGCGCGGCCACGCTCGCCGCGCTCGCCGCGCGCGGCGCGCTCGCTCGCCGTCCGCACGCCCAGTCGACCGCTTCGCGCAGGTATGAGGCGCCGGAGCGAAACGCGTCGGCGAGGTCATCGCCGACGACCGAGCCGAGGCCGCGCGGCCAGAACAAGATGCCGACGACGAGGCTCACGCCGCAGCCGAGCGCCACGTCCTCGATGCGCAGCACGCCGACTTTCCAGCCGACCGGCACGAGCAGGTTGAACAGCACGGCGATCGTCACCGTGAACGCCGCCTGCCCGACCGCAAACGGCGCCGTGCCGGGCGCGTACGCGGCGACGAGCACGGCGATTGGCAGCGCGACCCACAGCGCGGTGGAGTCGCTTCCGATCGCGAGCAGCAGCGCGCCGCCGATCACGAAGCCGACCGCCGTGCCGGCCAGGGCGCGCAGCGCGCTGGATCCGGTCGAGGCCGCGTTCGTGCGAAGCACCGACAGCGCGCCGAGCACGACCCAGAAGCCGTGCTGCACGCTGCTCAGGTCCGCCACCGCCACGGCGGCGGCCAGCGCCACCGCTCCGCGTACGCCGTTGACGAACCAAACCGAGCGCGTGCTGGCGTCGCGCAGCGCCGTCGCCGCGATGCGCGATATGCGGCTGCCCGCGCCGGTCGCCGGTCGGACGTGCCAGCGCCGGCGTCTGGGAGCGGCCTGCTGGGGAGGGTCGGACAGCCGGCACGCAACCAGCACGCTTTCGCCGATCGCGAGAACCGCGGCGGCGATCATGTGAGCGTGGTATGAGATCCGCGCCGCCTCACGGAAGCCTACGCCGTCGGGGGCCAGCTGACCCAGGGCGGCGTGACTTCGAGCACGGGAGCGCCGGAGCCGGTCCAGATCCGGATCTGAGCGCCCGCCG
>Ga0066710_100001627_pt1 | contig 17120 bp, 17 predicted proteins | sample GraSoiAngelo_159_FD_79666 | JGI IMG/M metagenome (GOLD analysis project Ga0066710, IMG submission 79666) | Grasslands soil microbial communities from the Angelo Coastal Reserve, California, USA - 14_1009_16_40cm | ecosystem: Environmental > Terrestrial > Soil > Grasslands | place: USA... | reverse complement strand
GTTTCCCCTGCTCGTAGCGCCGCAACGGTTCGAGAACGGCGTCTACATTCCACTCTTTCCGTCGTTCGACCAGCTCGAGATCAGTCTGGCGAACGGCGGATCCGTCCGGTTCGATCTCGAGGGCGACCTCTGGGAAACGGAGGATCAGCGCAACTGGACCGACGCCTCGTTCAAGAGCTACTGCACGCCACTGCAGCTCGGCTTCCCACACGAGCTGAAGGAAGGTGACCGAATCGATCAACGCGTGTCGTTCGCGGTTATCGATCTCCCCGCCACAGCGCCGACCGCGGCGCGGAGACGGCCTGCGACGACCCTCACCGTCGTCAGACGCGGCGACCGGACTCTGCCGCGACTCAGACTCGCAGTGCCCTACGACGGCGCTTCCTGCACGCTGCGTGAGCTCGAGCTCCTCCGCGCGCTCCACCTCGACCACCCTTCGCGTCGACGCGAGACTCCAGGCCGACGGCTGCGAGGAATCGCTCGAGTCCGCGCTTGAGCTCCGCGAGCGTCTCGGTTGGGAACTCGAGCTCGCCGTCTTCCTGCGGAGCGAGCACGAGCACGAGCTGAAGCGGCTTGCCGAGCGCCTCTCAGACGTCCCGATCGCGCGAGTACTCGTAGTTCACGGTGATGGTCAGAGCGCAACGCCAAACGAGACTACGCCGGCCGAGCTCGTCGAGCTTGTGCGCCGGCGTTTCCGCCGGGTCCCGATCGCAGGCGGGACCGATCTGAACTTCTGCGAGTTCAACCGCACGAGGCCCGTCGCGGACGCGATGGACGCGATCTTCTATCCGGTCACACCGCAGGTGCACGCCTTCGACGACATCTCGATCGTCGAGACGCTCCAGGCCCAGGCCCAGACTGTGGAGACAGCGCTGACGTTTGCTCAGGGCAAGCCGGTCGTCGTTTCGCCGATCACGCTCAAGTGACGGTTCAATTCCGTGGCGGTGGCCGATGAGCCTGTCGCTGCCGCGGGAGAGCTCCCGGACCCCGTTGACCCGCGCCAGCTCTCGCTGCTCGGTGCAGCGTGGACGGCCGGCAGCGTGAAGTACCTCGCGCACGCGGGAGTCTCGTCGCTGACGTACTTCGAGACGACGGGCTGGCGCGGCGTGCTCGAGCGTGAGAGCGGCTCACCGCTACCGGAGCGCTTCCGGTCTCGCCCCGGCGAGCCGTTCCCCCTGTACCACCTTTTGCGCGACTTGGGCGAGCTGCGGACTGGCAGCCTTCTCGACTGCGACGTCACGGACCCACTTGCAGCAGTGGGACTCGGCATCCGCCGCCGCGACGCGACGACGCTGCTCGTGGCGAACCTGCGGCCGGACTCTCAGACGATGCGGATCGATGGGCTCGAGTCGCGGGCGAGTATACGACGGCTCAACCAGGAGACGGCGGCGCAGGCAGGAGCATGCATCGAGGAATTCCGACGCCAGCCGGAGCCGCTCGAGGACGCTCGCGCGCTGAAGCTACTCCCTTACGAGATCGCGCGGATCGACGCCTACTAGAGACCGGACTTTCTCAACCCTCAAACGGCACGAAGCGAGGCGCGGTACGACGCCGTCTCGCCCGCCTCGAGCAGGCGCGCTTCGCCTCGCTCCAACGCATGCGCTAGCCCGCGATCGTGCGGCACCGATGCGGGCTCGATGACCAGCAACGAGGCGCGGCCGCGCCAGGGGCCACCGACCGTGTGCTCCTCGCGCCACAGCCAGACGTGCCGAAGCCACTCGGTTCCATCCCACTGGATTTCGTAGGCGAGGTTTCGGACCCGGTTCCGGACGCGCACGCAGCCGGCGTCGAGGTCGGCGACCGTCAGGAGTCGCCCGTCAGCTCGCTCCGGCATGCGGTCGACCCGCTCGATCCGGCCGTCAAGAAGGAGCCCGTCCGGCCAGTGCGGGGGGTCCACCGGCGGCGCGAAGGGCCCATCCGCACCCCATTCGTACGCGCGACCACTCCCCAGCTCGACCGTGACCTCCGGATCGAGCAGCTCGACACCGAAGGCGATGTGCTCGGCGACGAGCAGCGGAACCGCTGCATCGAGTGCACGGGCCGCCACGTCGACGTAAACACCATCGCTGTCGACGAGAACTCGACGCCGAAGCGCCAACCCCTGTCCCTGCCAGCTTAGGACGACCTCACTTGGCCCCGCCGACTCCACCTTCCAGGAAGCCGTCGAGGCTCGCCCGTGGAATCCGTGCCTCTCGCCATTGACGACGCACGGCATGCCGACGTTCGGCCCCACGAACTGCCAGCCCCCCCGATAGGCGCGGACCCACGCCTCGAAGCCGAGATCGTCCGGATCCGGCTCCTCGGGCGAGAAAGGCGGCCCGGCAAGCACATGCCGAGCCCGGTCGAGATCGACGAGCGAGAAGATCTCTCCTCCGTGTCGCGGGTCGATGCAGGCGGCGAACCGCCCTGACACGAGCGCGAGTCCTCGGCTCACGGTGCAGCCTCGATCGGAACGCCGACGGACACACCGCCGTCCACGACGATCTGCTCGCCGGTGATGTACGCCGCTGCATCCGAGGCGAGAAACAGCACCGCTTCCGCGATATCGAGCGGCTGCGCGAACCTTCGAAGCGGCACCCGTTGCAGATAGGTCGGACCCTCGACCGGGTGCTCGGTCAGGAACTGGGACAGCCGTGTCTGCACAATCCCGGGCGCCACCGCATTAACCCTGATGCCATACGGCGCGAGGTCCAGAGCTGCGGTGCGCATCAGCGTCAGCAGGCCGCCTTTCGATGCGCTGTAATGGGCGGTACCGCTCTCTACCCAGAAGGCGTTCGTCGACGTCGTCACGACGATCGAACCACGACCAGCCTCCACCATCGGTTTGGCGGCCTCCTGCATGCAGTAGAACGTGCCGGTCAGATTGACGTCGAGCACTCGCCGCCACTCTTGATCTTCAAGTTCCATGAACGGCTTCACGCCGGCGATTCCGGCGTTCGCTGCCAACACGTCGACTCGGCCGAAGCGCTCGACACACGTCTCGACGGCCGAACGGACCTGGTCACGCTGCGAGACGTCCGCCTCGATCGCCTCGCAGCGTCCTCCGGCGGCGGTCAGCTCCTCCGCCGTGCGCCTCAGCGGTTCTCCCTCCACGTCGACGAGCAGAACTGCCGCGCCTGCCATGACAAAGCGCTCCGCGACACCACGTCCGATCCCCTGCGCGCCACCGGTGACCAGCGCAGTCTTTCCCTTCATTATTCCGGGCTCCCGAGCGCTTGCCCGCCGTCGATATGAAAGATCTCGCCCGTTGTCCACGATGTCTCCGGCGCGACAAGCTGATAGATCCAGTACGCCATCTCCTCGGGCTCAGCCATCCGCCCCAGCGGAATTCGTGGCACGAGATCTTTCTCGGCGTTCTCAATCGACCCGGCCCAAAGCAGGTGGATGGGCGTTTTGACCGAACCCGAGGCGATGCAGTTGACTCGGATCCGGTCTGCCGCGAGCTCGAACGCGAGCGACCGAGAGAGGTACTCGACCGCTGCCTTCGTCATCCCGTACAGCGAGTTCCCGGGCTTGACGACACTTCCCACCGTCGAACTGATGTTCACGACCGCCGCGGCCGCCGACTCCCTCAGCGTCGGCAGCGCGCTCTGAATGAGGAAGAAGATCGAGCGAATGTTGGTGCTGATGTGCTCGTTGAAGTCCGCCACCGAGTAGCTCTCGAGCGGCCCGACCTTGATCGTCGCGGCGTTGTTCACGATCACGTCGAGCTGCCCGAATTCGCGCAGCGTCTCGTCCACGAGGCGTGGGGGCGTACCTTCCTCCGAAATATCCGCCTGGAGGACGTGCGCCCGCCCGCCCCCGTCACGGATCCCGGTTGCAACGTCGTCCAGCAACGACGCTCGCCTGCCGACGAGCACCACGGCGAGCCCCTTCTCGCCGAACAGCCGTGCCGTGGCTGCACCGATGCCTGTCCCTGCCCCCGTGACTATCGCGACCCGTCCGTCCCCGCTCCCCATCGCGCTTTTCTCCTTTCGCTGTAAAACGGCCGCACCGGCACTCGCCGCTCTTCGGAAGGAGCGGGGATAACCTGTGCGGCGAGAGTCTATGCTCTGTCCGCCTGTAGGTACAGGCGGACAGCATCTGAACCGCGAGGGCAAATCGATGGCGAGGGTCCAGGGTCAAGCCGGTGTCGGCGGCGAAAGGGTCGGCTCGCCGCATCCCTTTGCGGACATCGTCGAGGAGGCGCAACGCATCCTCGCCGAGGCTGCCATGCGTTCGCTCCCGGTGCGGCTCCTCGGCGGCCTCGCGATCAGGTTGCATTCGTCGACCGAGCCACACCCCCGGTTGGCGCGTGACTTGAAGGACATCGATCTCGTGACGGTGGGCGAGAAAGCCCGGGACGTGATGGCGCTTATCACTGAGATCGGGTACACGCCCAACGCATCGTTCAATACGCTCAACAGCGGGAGACGCGCGCTTTTCTACGACCTCACGCACGAGCGGCAGCTCGATCTTTTCGTCGGGAGCTTCGAGATGTGCCACAAGATCCCAATCACAAGCCGGCTCGAGGCGGACTCGCTGACAGTTCCGCTAGCGGAGCTGCTACTCACCAAGCTCCAGATCATTCAGCTCAACGACAAGGATCTCCGTGACATCGCCTCACTGATGATCGACCACCAGATCGCTGACCACGACGACGATGCGATCAACGCGGCATATATCGCAAGGCTCTGCTCGGATGATTGGGGGCTCTGGCGCACGTGTAGGCAGAACATCGAGTTCGCACGAACCGGTGTCGAGCGGTTCAAGCTCGAGGTTGCCGAGCTTGCGCTGGTCGAGCAGCGCTTGGGAACCTTGTGGCGCTGGATTGATGCGGAGCCGAAGTCACGCCGCTGGAAGCTCCGTGACCGCGTGGGCGACCGGATGCGTTGGTATGAAGAGCCTGAGGAGGTCGAGTGACCGAGCTGTAGGAGCCAAGCTCGCTCGGCTCCTACAGCTGGAGTCTAACTATTCCGGCGGGATCTCCGAAGCCGCCTTCGTGAGCGCCATGCCCTGCCGGCGCCGCACCGCGTCGGCGATGACGTAGACGACAAGGGCGGCAGCCACCACGATCCCGACGTTACGGAGCGCGTGCCCGCGGCTGGTGATTCCGAGTCCCGGGTAGTGCAAGTAAAGGAATCCGTTAAGGACAGCCACCACAAGAGCCCCCACTCCGGCAAGTGTCGTGACCGGGATACCCATGACACGTGCCGTCACCACTGACCCGCGCCAGACCTCGCGCCGCAGATGGGCGAACGCGATCACCGAGACCGACATAAGGATCAGAGCCACCACGGTAATCAACACGGCAGTCGCGTACACGGTGAAGAAGTTAGAGCCGTACACCGCCCAGGCATAAAGGCCGATAGTCATTGCCGAGACGATGCCCAGCGAGACGACCGGCACGTGCGACCTAGACGAGACGCGTGCGATGCGCAGTGGCAGCACGCCGTCGAACGCGTAGGCGAAGAAGGCCCGCATCGGTTGCACGAACTGCAGCCAAAGCACGACAAAGAATGTGAACACCAGCGAGATCCCGAGGAACCAGGCCAGCGCTGCACTTCCGCCGGCCACCGAGGAGAGGAACACATAGAAGGGTGGTGCGGAGAACGGCCACGCCTTGGTCCCATTGACAGCGTTTGCAGCCGCGAAGAACTTGCTCCCGAACCCGTGGAAGAAGATCGCCGTCATCACCAGACAGAGAATGAGGTTGATTGCGGTTGCGCCAACCATCGCAATCGGAGTCCTCCACGACTTCGCCTGACGGACCTCGCCTCCAATATGGGTTGAATAGAAAGCGTAGATGCTGAAGCCAATCACCGCACCGTAGGCCGGCCAGGTGTTCGCAAAGTGGCTACCCGGATTAACGTTGGTTCCTTGTTTTTGCGCTGCGGTGATAATGCTGTGATAAGAGTCCGTGTTGCCGGTGATCGGATTGGCGTAGTGATTGAAATGTGTCACGAAGTCGCTTCCACTATGGACAAGGACGACGATCGCAGTCACTAGTAGACCGAGGCCGGTAATCACGAATCCCAGATTCTGCACGCGGAGCGACCACTTCCAGCCGCTGGCAGCGAGGAGAGCCGCAAGCGAAATGAAGATTATGCCTACCCCAAACTGCCATCCGTGATTACTCTCGAGCGTTGATCCCCAATTGAGCATCGTGTGTGAATGCGAGACAACTCCGACCACGTTAAGGCTGGGTGCAAGGGCGCCCGTAACGAGGAAGAGGCTAATTCCTGCGGCAGATAGGAGCACGCCGGCGGTGAAGCAGAAGGATGAGACGATCCCGACAATCGGGTGAAGCACGCGACCGACGAAGACGTAGTCGCCACCGCTCCTCGGGATGGCTGACGTCACCGTGCTGATCGCGAACGCGAAGATGAATCCTGAAACGTATCCGAGGGTAAGCGCAACGTAGAGATTTGCCCCTGGAAAGGCGCCGAGCGTCCAGAAGAGCGCAATGGCCAAAACGAACGCTGCCGGCGCGGTGAACGTGTTGAAGATTATGTGAGAGAGCGGCGATACACTCCGGACTAGCCCGGTTGCCTGTCGCGTAAAGAGACGCCCTCCAGCCGCCTCCGACACTATCTCGCTTGCCATTCCGCTGCACCGTCCTTTCGACGGGCCTTCTCTAGCCCGATAGGAGCTGGAAGTGCCTGACACCGTCGTCTCCCAGATCGACGACGCATCCCTCCAAACGACCGCTGCTGTAGTCGGATCCAGGATTGATGGCCACCGTTTGTCCGATGTGTGTGATCCCACGCGACTCGTGGATGTGGCCATGCAGTGCGAGCAGCGGCCGAAACTCTTCGATCAGCCGGCGTACAGCCGTGCTGCCTACGGGGATCTCATTGGGGCGGCCGCCCTTAAGCACCGGCCTCAAGTCCCCATCGATCTCCATCGCTGTGTCCAGCCCGCTGTCGTACGGCGGCACGTGGACGTTGAAGATCGCCGTCTCGGGCGATCTCAGCTGCCCCGCGAGCCCCCGCAGTTTTTCGTATAGCTCGTCCTCAGGAAGCTCGCGAGGGCTCGCCCATGGAGTGGGATTCGAGAAGCCGCAGGAGAGCATTTCGTGCCCGCCGACATCAACGATCCTTCCGTCGCAGTTGTTGACGACTGGGCTCCGTTCGAGCACCTCGTCGATCGACCACGGGTCATCGTTCCCCGGCATGACGAACAGCTCGATCTCCGTGTCCGCGAGCCGCTCTTCTGCAAGGCCGACCCAACGCTCGAGATCTTCAGTCATCGCTCGCGCGAATAGCCGCTCCCTAATCGTTGCGTCGTCTCGCATCGCCTGGTGCTCCTCAGACGTCACGTGCAGCGGGTAAAAGCCGTTCAGACGGATGGCGCGCTCGAGCTCGTCGACCTGCTCCCGAGAATTGGCTTGACGATCCTCGCCCACCACCCACGCGGTGTACGAGCCGTTCGACTGGACTATCGGGACGATCGCCTTTCCCATCAGGTCGCCGCCCATGATGAGATGCGAGCACCCGTAGTGCTTGGCCGCGTTCAGAAACTTCCGCCAGAGGACGTCGCTGCCATGGACATCAGAGGCGTAGTAGACCCGGAGCCCCTGGGCGTCGCCCCGTCGCCGGAAAACGCCCATCAGCGGCCTTCCGACCCCGATTTGCGGACTGCGAACGCCACGAATCTAGACACCTCTCGTCTCCACGCTTGCCATTTCAGCTCCGCTATCCGATTCGGGGGCACGTGAGCCCCACCCGCCGTGGAGCGCCTCGAGCACATCCTGACCGCGCTGGAAATCGCTGCTGAATCGCTGCGGAGAGAACGCGTCTGCTACCGGATTGCTCGGAACGCCACTCACTACCAGCTCTGCAATGAGCCTGCCCCACCCGGGTGCGTGCGAGACGCCACCCTCGTTGCAACCGCCGATGACGTAGAGACCGGTGATATCTGCGGCCCCGCCGATGATCCCCCGCTGGTCAGGTGTGAAGCATGGAGTCCCGTGGGCGACCGTCAAGCTGCGGTAGCGGAGTAAGACGGGTATCGCGACGGCTGCCTGTGTGCCAACCTGCTGGCTGTACAGGACGCCGTCGAGCGGAAGCTGGTCGAAGCGCTCCGGCAGTGCTCCGTCGACAAAAGCAGCGTGCGGGTGGCAGTTGTAGTCCACGCCCCAGAGAAGGGCTCCGTTCTCCTCCCGCAACCAGATGAACGCGAACTCGGGAAACATGATCGTCGGCATCGAGGCAGGCAGATTGAGGTTCTCCGTGATGATGCGCGAGGCTACGAGCGGAACCATCGGCAGCCAGATGCCGAGCTCGCGGACGAGGTTGTTGCTCCAAGCGCCGCATGCGACGACGACGATCCCACTCGCGATCCGCCCCTGGTCCGTCATGACGCCGATGACGCGGCCGTCCTGAACGAGGATCCGGTCGACGGGTCGGCGGAGCGCGATCCTCCCGCCCGAGCGCCTGAAGCGGTCGGCGAGCGCAAGCGTTGCGAGCGGCGCCGACACGTACCCGCCCGACGGATGGAGGAGCCCGCGCAGCACACCGGCGGCGGAGACGATCCCAGTCATCTGCTCTATTTCCTCCGGCCCGAGGATCCGCTTGTCGGTCACGCGAGAGCTTGCGGCAAGCGGCACGAGGTGGTTCCTCCACGCGTCCTCGGTTGTGACCGCCCAGAGATTTCCGTTCCGCTTGAATCCGAAGTCGTAGCCTTCATCGGCGAGCTGCGCGTAGAAGCTCAGTCCGTATTCCTCCATCTCGAGCTCTTCGCCGGCCCACGCGGCGATGTAGCCGGCTCCCCACATGCCGATGAACCCGGCGCCGGCGCTCGACGTTCCCTGAGCCAGTCCGTCCCGCTCCACCAGCAGGACGTCCTTAACACCCGCTTCGACAAGATGAAGGGCGGCTGAGGCACCGAGGATCCCGCCTCCGATCACGACCGCGTCGGCTCGATCCACACTGCTCCCCTTCTGGCGCAGACATCGGGCCGCGCCGGTTGTCATTACCGGACGACGTCGGATCTTGGAGTAAACGACAGGCGCAGGCAAGGCATCCACGTATCGATGACCCCCAGGTTCGACGACGCACGCAACGACATCAAGCCTCGGTCGGCTGGTGTGGTCGTTGCCTGCTTGCTTTGTACGGACAGGATGACGTATTCTCGACCCGCTGCAAAGACGGGGACGACCTCGAGGAGGAGGAATGCAGACTCACGACGAGGGGAAGGTTGTGTTCGAGAGCGGCAGCGCGAGCGCCCCGCTGCCGATCAGCCAGATCGCCATCGTCGTGCGGGACATCGACGACGCGCTCGAGAAATACCATCGCGTGCTCGGCTGGGGCCCATGGAATGTGTACGAGCACAAGCCGCCGTCGCTCCACGACACCTACCTGCATGGGCAGCCGACCGACTACACGATGATCGGCGCCGAAACGCACGTTGGGCCGATAGTTGTCGAGCTGCTGCAGCCTGTCGACGGCCCGTCGATCTACAAGGAGTGGCTCGATGAGCACGGCGAAGGGCTGCATCACATCGCGGTCATGCGCCCCACCCCCGCCGAGTCCGAGGAGACACGCCGGCATTTCGAGGAACTCGACGCCGGCGTGCTGATGGAAGGCCGTCTCGGCGAGACGATCCACTTCTACTACCTCGACACCGAGCCAATGATGAAGGTCATCTTCGAGTCGGGGACCGGGCACGCCGTCGACCTGAAACCCGTCCGGACGTACCCGGAGCAGTAGCTTTCGATGCGCATCCTTGTCGTCGGCGACTCGTTCGTCTCAGCCGACGTTTTCCGCCGGGGCCTGAACGCGCTCGCCGACGAGCACGAGCTGACGTTTCTGCAGCTCGATGAGTCGCGGACACCGCCGGCGCTGTCGATCCGCGAGTACGCTGGCGACCCGCGCGAGATCATTGAATGGATCGTGGGTGTCGAAGTACTCGTCGTCCACGGCGCACCGGTCACGGACGAGGTGCTCGACGCCTCGGACATGCTTCGGCTTGTCTGCTGCGCCCGCGGCGGCCCCGTCAACGTCGACGTGGCAGCCGCCTCGGAACGCAGCATTCCGGTCGTGACGACTCCGGCGAAGAACGCGGACGCCGTCGCCGACCAGACACTCGCGTTCATGGTCATGCTTGCGCGCCGCTTCCCGCACGCCCAGCGCTTCCTGCTCGAGGGCAACGGGGTGGGCGATTCGGCGTTTCAGGGTGCGCGATTCTTCGGCCATGACCTCGGAGGTCACGTGCTCGGACTCGTCGGCTACGGCAACGTGGGCCATCGCGTCGCCCGGCGTGCCCGCGCGTTCGAGATGAAGGTCATTGTCTTCGACCCCTACCTCGACCTCGAAGGCGACGAGAACGTCGAGCAGGTCGCCGACCTCGAAACGCTCCTCGAACGCGCACACTTCGTGTCACTGCATGCACGCGCCACGCCGGAGAACGAGAATCTTCTCGGCCATAGTGCATTCGCGCGGATGAGGCTCGGCTCCTACTTCGTCAACACCGCGCGGGAAACGCTCGTTGACGAGGAGGCGCTCGATGAGGCGCTCTCGTCGGGTCGGCTTGCGGGCGCCGCGCTCGACGTTGTCCGTCCGCGTAACGCGAGCGGTCCGCACCCGCTGCTGCGGCACGAGAACGTCGTCCTCACGCCGCACATCGGCGGTGCGACGCACGAGACGCTGCTCCGCGGCGCGACGATGGTGGCGGAGGAGATCAAGCGGTTCGCCGCGGGAGAGCCGCTTGTCAACGTGATCAACCGCCAGGCGGTGGACGCTTGAGCGATGAGCTGCTGCTCGCGATCGACGCAGGAACCGGCTCCTGCCGTGCCGTGCTCTTCGACCTGGAGGGAAACCAGGTCGCAATCGGCCAGCGCGAGTACGCGCACGCCGAGCAGTTGGGCGTTCCGGGCTCGCAGGTCTTCAACACGGAGCGCAACTGGGCGCTCATCTGCGCATGCATCCGCGAGGCGCTCGAGGCATCCGCTTCCGGCGCCGACGCCGTCACCGCAGTCTCGACAACGTCTATGCGCGAGGGGATGGTTCTCTACGACGCGCGTGGGCGCGAGATCTGGGCGTGCCCGAACGTCGACTCGCGCGCCGGGGAGGAGGCGGTCGAGCTTGTCCAGACGGGTGCGGCGCAGGAGATCTACGAGCATTCAGGCGACTGGGTTGCGATCACCGCGCCAGCACGCTTCCTCTGGATCGCGCAGCACGAGCCCGCCATCTTCGCGGCTATCGCGCACGTCGGCATGCTGGGCGACTGGATTCTGACCCGGCTCTGCGGCGCGTTCGCAACGGATCCTTCGCTGGGGTCGAGCTCCGGCATGTTCGAGCTCTCGCGCCGGATGTGGTCAGAGCACGTGATCGAGCTCGTCGGCCTCGAGCCGAACGTCTTTCCGCCTGTGCACGAGTCGGGTACCGTCGTCGGCGGTGTCACTGCTGCGGCGGCCGCGGCGACAGGCCTTCGCGAGGGGACGCCGTGCGTCGTCGGTGGTGCCGATACGCAGCTCGGCCTCGTCGGGATCGGGGTCGTCGAGCCGAACCGATTCACGGTCGTCGGCGGCTCGTTCTGGCAGCACACGGTCGTCCTCGACGAGCCGTTGATCGACCCGGATGCCCGGCTGCGGACGCTGTGCCACGCGGTTTTAGACCGGTGGATGATGGAGGGAATCGGCTTCTACTCGGGCCTGACAATGCGCTGGTTCCGAGACGCGTTTTGCCAGGCCGACCAAGCACTCGCGGCGCAGCAGGGGGCAGACGTCTACGACCTGCTCGCGGCCGAGGCGGCGACTGTGCCACCGGGATCGAACGGCGTGCTCGGGATCTTCTCGAATCTGATGGAGGCCAAGCGCTGGGTACACGCGTCGCCAGCCTTCCTCCAGTTCGACATCGAGAACCCGGAGCTGTCTGGGAAGAAAGAGTGTTTCCGAGCGATCGAGGAGGCTGCTGCCTACGTCTCCCGCGGCCATCTCGAGATCGTCGAGGAGGTCGCCGGGCTGACCGTCGATGAGGTCGTCTTCACCGGCGGTGCGTCGAAGGGACGGCTCTGGCAGCAGATCCTGGCCGACGTCCTCGACCTCCCCGTGCGGATTCCGCACGTGAAGGAGTCGACGGCCTTCGGTGCCGCGATCTGCGCCGGCGTCGGCGCCGGCCTCTACTCCTCCCTCTCCGACGCCGCGAAGCTCGTCCAGTTCGACGCGACGGTCGAGCCGCAACCGGCGGCAGCAAGGCAGTACCGCGCGCTCTACGACCAGTGGCGCAGGGTCTACGAACGCGTGCTCGACATCTCCGAAGACGGGGTCGTGCGCTCGCTCTGGCGCGCGGCCGGAACCTGAAAGGAAACGCCATGCCCGAAGCCGACACCGAGGAAGTGAAGAACTTCTTTCCCGATATCCCCGCCGCGACCGAGGGGTTATCCCTCAAGGGCGCTGGCTCCTACGACTGGGGGATGCGGAACCGCCTCGCGCGTATCTTCCGCCCCGACACCAGCCGCACCGTCATGCTCGCGTGCGATCACGGTTACTTCCAGGGTCCGACGACGGGGCTCGAGCGGATCGATCTGAACATCGCGCCCCTCGCGCCTGTCGCCGATGCGCTCATGCTCACTCGCGGCGCGCTGCGCACGTCGATCCCGACCACCCATCGCGGCGGGATCGTCATGCGCGCGAGCGGTGGCCCATCGATCCTCAAGGAATTGTCGAACGAGCGGCTCGTGCTCGATATGGAGGACGCCGTCCGCATGAACGTCCACGCCGTCGCCGTCCAGGTCTTCATCGGCGGCGAGCACGAGACGCAGTCGATCGAGAACATGACGAAGCTCGTGGACGCCGGCTACCGGCTCGGGATCCCAGTACTCGGTGTGACGGCGGTCGGCAAGGAGCTGACGCGCGATGCGCGCTACCTCGGCCTCGCCACGCGTATCTGTGCCGAGCTCGGCGCGCAGTTCGTCAAGACCTACTACTGCGCCGACGGTTTCGAGACCGTCACCGCTGGCTGCCCGGTGCCGATCGTGATGGCCGGTGGGAAGAAGCTGCCCGAGCTCGAGGCGCTCGAGATGGCGTACCGCGCAATCCAGGAGGGGGCTGCCGGCGTCGATATGGGCCGAAACATCTTCCAGTCCGAGGCGCCGGCCGCGATGCTCCAGGCGGTGGCCGAAGTCGTGCACGAGGACGCGCCCCCCGCCGAGGCATACGAGTTGTTCCAAGATCTGTCGCGGGAGAAGGCTCGCGCGTGACCGATCTTAGTGTGGGTGTCCTGACCGCGGATCTCCTACGGCTCGGGGAAGAGCTCGAGGAGATTGCACGCACAGGCGTGACACGGCTGCACGTGGACGTGATGGACGGCGTCTTCTGCCCGGAGATCACCGTCGGACCTCCTTTCGTGAAAGCGCTGCCCGACTCCTTCCGGAAGGACGTTCACCTGATGATCGACGAGCCGGTCGGAAAGGTCGCGTCCTTCGTCGACGCGGGCGCCGACACGATCACCTTCCACCTCGAGGCGACGCGTCACCCGCACCGAGTCCTACACGAGCTTGCGGATAGCGGTGTCACGCGCGGTGTCGCCCTCAACCCCGGGACGCCCCTCGCCGCGGTCGAACCGCTACTCGACGACGTCGAGCTCGTCCTCGTGCTCGCGGTCGACCCCGGCTGGCGCGGCCAGCGGTTCATCCCGTCAACGCACCGCAAGCTCGCAGCAGCACGCGAGCTGATCGCCGATCGGCACATCCTCCTCGCGGTCGACGGGGGGATTACACGAGAAAACATCAGCGTGGTCGCATCGTCCGACATCGACCTCATCGTCACCGGGAGCGCCATCTTCGACGGGCTCGATGCTGCGGCAAACGCACGGTTCATGTTGCAGGCTGCGCGCGGTGCTGCAAACGACGACGGCCGCCTCGGCGCCGCGTCGGCAAGGACCAAGGCAGGTGATTGAAACACCCGTCCGGTACGCACCCGCGGCCAGCGACCACGCTGTCGCGCAGACCGGCCTTGAGAGCCGGCGCCATCGCGCTACGCCACGCGCAGATGCACTGCGTCACGACCGTCACCCGGCCGTCGCCGGTCAACCGCTGAGGCCTTCAAACGATGTCGAGCGGACCCCGAGGGAACCGGCTCGGAACGAGTCTTATGTCCGTTGATACCAACCACGAGCAGTGGCTCGACCGCTACCGCGATCAGCTTGGGCGCGCCCGCGATGAGGTCACGACCCCGGCCCTGCTAATCGACCTCGACATCGCGAAGCGGAACATCCAGCAGATGGCAGACAACTTTCGCGACCTTTCGGCCGAGCTGCGGCCGCATATCAAGGTGCACAAGTCGCCGCAGCTAGCGCGGCTCGCGATCGAGGCCGGCGCGATCGGCGTCGCCTGCGCGACCGCCTGGGAGGCGAAGGTAATGGCGGAAGCGGGAATCGAGGACGTGCTGGTCGCCAACCAGGTCGTGCACCCCGACAAGGTGCACGTCCTCGCGGAAACGGCGCGCGAGCATCGGATCACACTTGCGGTCGACGACGCACGCAACGTCGAGCAGCTCTCACGCGCCGCTGAAAGGGTGGCCAGTGAGCTCGAGCTGCTGATCGAGATCGATGTCGGAATGGGCCGATGCGGTGTCCGCGACCGCGAGCAGGCCCTGCCGGTCGCGGAGCGGATCGCCGATCTCCCCCACGTGCGGCTGCGCGGCATGCAGGGTTACGAGGGGCACTGCATGCTGGAACCCGACCGCGACGTGCGACTCACACAGGCGCACGAGGCAAACGAGAAGCTCGTCGACGCTGTCGACTTCATCGCCGAGCACGGGCACCCGTCGGAGGTCGTCTCCGGCGGCGGTACTGGCACGTGGTACATCACCGGCGCCCACCCACGGATCACCGAAGTGCAAGCGGGGTCGTACGTGCTGATGGACTGCTTCCACGGCAATCTCGTCCCGGGCGGATTCGGGGTCGCGATGACCATCCTCGGCACAGTGATCAGCCGCCAGGGAAACACCATCGTCCTCGACTGCGGCCGAAAGTCCGTCGGTATCGACTTCGTGACGCCGCCGCTGGCCGCGCACTCGGAGGCGCATATCCGCTACTACGCGGAGGAGCATTGCCTCGTGGACTTCCCGGGGCTTCCACCGCTCGACCTCGGCGATCGCGCCGAGGTAATCGCGGGCTACGGGCCGACAACGGTCAACCTCTACGACGTCTTCCACGTGATCGAGAACGATGTTGTCACCGACATCTGGCCAGTGACCCCGCGCGGGCCGGGGCGACCAGGGTAGACATCAGAAGCGAAATTGCAATGATCGAGGGTCGCTCCCTAAACGAAGTCGCCGAGCATTTCGGCGATGTCGGTCCGGCTTCACGGCGACTACCTGTGCGCACGTCATGCGGGACGCCGCACACAGACGACGTCGTCCGTCAACGTCATCTCGTCGGTCGCCGCCATCGTCAAGCCCGGCACCAGATACTCGGCCTGCCTGAGGCGGCCGGTGGCTAACGCGCAGGAACTTGCCTCCAGTGCCGTCCAGGAGGTTGGTCAGGTACTCGAGCGGATTCCGGCCGACACCGCCGAACGGCTCTGCGCGGAGATTGAGGGTGCCCGCCGGATCGTATGCTATGGGGTCGGCCGGGAGGGGCTGATGATGAGAGCGCTTTGCATGCGCCTTATGCATCTCGGGCTCGACGCGCACGTAGTCGGCGACATGGCGACGCCGCCGCTCGGCGTCGGCGACCTCCTGCTCGTCAGCGCCGGCCCAGGCAGCTTTGCCACCGTGCTCGCGCTGCTCGACGTCGCCCGTGGGGCCCGAGCCCGTACCGCGGTCGTCACCGCGCAGCCGGACGGCGAGGCGCCGCGCCGCGCAGACGTGGTGTTCCACCTTCCAGCCCAGACAATGTCCGATGACCGCGATTCGGCCGCGAGCGCCCTGCCCATGGGCAGTGTTTACGAAGCAGTGCAACTCCTGTTCTTCGATGTTGTCTCGCTCCGGTTGCGCGAACGGCTCGGCCAGAGCGCCGAGGACATGCGTGCTCGGCACACGAACCTCGAATGAGCCTCGGGATCAACGTCGGCTTCGCGATCAAGCGTTTGCCCGAGCCGGCACAGTGGGCCCGCGTGGTACGAGAGGAGCTCGGTCTCGAGTTGATCCAATTCTCGTTCGATCTGCTCGATCCCTGGTGGCCAGAGCATCACCGGCTCGCACGCCGCGTGCGCGACGCAGCCTGCGAACACGAGCTCACGATCCACAGCGCGCAGGTTGGGCTCGCGATGTACACCTACAACGGACTTCTCCACCCCGACCCCGACGCGCGCACCGCTGCTCACGAGTGGTGGCGTCGTGCGATCGCTGTGACAGCGGAGATGGGCGCCTCCGCGATGGGCGGACCGCTGGGCGCGCTCACCGACCCGGAACTCGCTGAGCCAGGCTTGCGCGAGCGCCGTTACCACGAGCTGGTCGAGAGCCTCTTTGTCCTCGCCGAGCATGCGCAGGCTGAGGGCCTGGAAGCGCTGCTTGTCGAGCCGACGCCCCTGCCGCGGGAGATCCCCTCGTCGATCGCCGAGGCCGAACGGCTCGCCGCCGACCTCGCAGGCGCCGCCGTGCCGATGCGCTACGTGCTCGACGTCGGTCACGCCCTCTACCAGCCGCTCTACGGTATCGAGACAGTCCTTGCCGACTGGCTCGTCCCGCTCGCGTCTCACATCGGCGTCCTCCATCTGCAGAACACCGACTTTCAGAGCGACTCGCACTGGGGATGGCCGGCCGAGCACGGGCTGCTCGACGTCAGGGACTTCGCCGCCGACGTCCGCGACGCCGGCCTCGCCAACGTTCCCGTCTTCCTAGAACTCTTCGACGCATTCGAGGCGGACGACGCGACGGTACTGACCCGGGTCAAGACGTCGGTGGAACACTGCCGCCGCGAACTCGGGGTGCCTTGAACATCGGTCGAGGGATCGAGGCCAGAGGCAGAGGCTCTGCTTACCGAACTCGAAGCCGAGAAGCTGATGTTGTCGGCCCTGCGCAAACACCTGCACGCCCCATATCGACGATCTTGCGCGTCACGCGCGATCAAAAGCCCCGGCCGCCGTCGCCGGCAAAGACTCCAGAGACGCGCGTGCGGATCGGCCCCTGACCCAGTACGCAGCGCCTACAGTCGAAGGCTCATAGCCGCTCGGAGCGCACAATAGGAAAAGGG
>Ga0066710_100001626_pt1 | contig 17121 bp, 11 predicted proteins | sample GraSoiAngelo_159_FD_79666 | JGI IMG/M metagenome (GOLD analysis project Ga0066710, IMG submission 79666) | Grasslands soil microbial communities from the Angelo Coastal Reserve, California, USA - 14_1009_16_40cm | ecosystem: Environmental > Terrestrial > Soil > Grasslands | place: USA... | reverse complement strand
TGAAGACGGGCAACCGGGTGAGCTTTTCATTACCATGTCAAAGGAAGGCAGCACCATCGGCGGACTCATGGACACGGTCGGCACCCTCACGTCGATCGCGTTGCAGTACGGTGTGCCGCTGGAAAGTCTCGTGAAAAAATTCGCGTATCAGAGATTCGAGCCGAGCGGGTTTACAAAAAATCCCGACATTCGTCACGCGACAAGCATTACCGATTACGTGTTCCGCTGGCTCGCGTGCCAGTTCATCAAAGGCTACAAAGAAGCAACGTCGCCGAACCGTGCGCAGCCCGATTTGCCGCTCAAAGAAATTGTCGAAATCGAGAATAAAGCGCTGAACCGGCCAGTCACTGATTTAGCGCGCACCGGCGACAAACAAGTGATCGACGTGATCACGAACAAGTCGTCCAATGATCCTGTCGTCGCGAAAGGAAATGGCAACGGCGCCGGTAATTCGGCCGACCGCGTGACGGTAGCGCTTGGCAGTATCTTCATGGGGATCACCTGTTCGGTTTGCGGCAGCGACAAAGTCATTCGTGCAGGCGCATGCGGCGTCTGCATCGAATGCGGCACCAGCCAGGGATGCAGCTAGCTGCGATGGCGATCAAGCCTCCATCATTGAACGGCGGGCAGCGCGTGTCGCCGCCAGAGGCGCACGCGCCTGAAACGCTGACGTGGTCGCAAGCAGTATCAATGATCGAACCGCACGTTGTGAGGGTTTCGACGACCCGCGGCCAAGGCACCGGATTTCTCGTCTCCATCTGCGGAGACCTATGCGCGATCGCGACGGCTGCGCACGTCGTCGATCACGCTCATTACTGGGAGGAGCCAATTCGCATCGATCACGTCTCATCAGGAAAGACACGGCTCGTTCGATTTGCAGAGAGAGCGCTGTTCCTTGACCCGGTGCATGACACGGCGGCGTTCTTAATCGCTCGCGGAGACATTATGTTTCCGGAATTTGCGCTACCACTCGCGCCTAAAGACATGTTCCTACGCGTCGGAAACGATATCGGATGGCTCGGCTTTCCGGCTGTTGAAGCGACGAGGGTTTGCTTCTTCGGGGGCCGCGTGAGTGCTTGGAATCCAAATGCTAAAGCGTACTTAGTCGACGGTGTCGCGATCAACGGCGTCAGTGGCGGGCCGGCTTTTCATCTCGCTAACCCACAGCCGACTATTATGGGAGTCGTTTCCGCTTACATGCCGAATCGTGCTACGGGAGAAGTCCTCCCTGGCCTCTCCGTCGTTCGCGACGTCACGCAGTTTCACGAGTTGGCGCCGACATTTGAGTCCATCAGCCAAGCGAAAGCTCAAGAGTCGCCCGCCACGCCACCGTCGCCTACACCCGCCGAGCAAACCGACAAAGTCGAGACGCGAAGATAAGTATATCGTCGCTTAAACGCTCGCGTCGTCCTCGCTGAAATATTCTGCTGTTTTCTGAAGGAAGTTTGGCTTCAGCGATGACGCCAAACCAAGCTGCTCGATGGCCTTCAGTTTCTCAACGAGTGAATCGAATCCCAAGAAACCGCAGATGGACGCAAGTGGCTTGTCACGGAGTTTGAACGTTGGCCGCATCAGTTCATTCTCGACTTTGTCACGGCGATCATCGGGCGCGACTAAAAACAGATTGATCGCAAGATTGGGCTGCAATGCGAGCAAGTCGCTCATGCGCAACAAGCCCGAATAAACCGACGTTGTTGATTCCACTTCAAAGGCCGCGACAATCGAATTGCCCTTCAACCAGAGAACATCGATCAGCTCGATCGTGCGGTTCGTAGCTTCATTAAATTGCGTCGGCAGCTGATCGACCATTCCTGGAATCGAACCAAGAGCTGTTCCGTTCCAAATCTTGGATCGATCATTTCGCGCAACCCAGAGATCAAATCCCATTTCTCGACCGAGCGTAAGTATCGCGCATTGGATTTCCGTGTGACGTGTCGTGGCTATATCTTTGCCGACAACCTCAGTTCGTTCTGCCCGCGTCGATTCGTCTGCGCCTGGAACGCTTACAACTGTCGTCACGGTTTTCTTGCCGCGTTTGCTCTCGGCTTTGTAGAACGGCTTTCGAGCGAGCTTCCTAGGATCGACACGTCGATCAACAGGTTCTCTCTCAGTTGCCCTAAGCAGATTCAGTATCAACTCACCGTCGCCTGGGCGTTTGAACCGATTTGGGCTCATTCGCAAAAAGCCATTGAAGCCCGGGCGATCTGCGCGTGATCGATAGAAATCAACTTTGCCTTCCAGTTGCTCCATCGGCACGCCCTGTTCGGGCGGCAGTAACACTATCGGCTTTACGCTCAGCCGCTCGGCAAACTCATCGAACTCCCAAATCATCTTCTTATCGTGACTCCGACCTTGCACTGAGAGTGCTCCAACCCATCGCATCACACCCGTTAAGTAGCAGAGAAGAACATCGCCAGGTTTGATGCGATTGACTGCATTACGCATCCGTTTCCGAAAGCCACTGACAGTTGCACCGTAGTCGAGGAACTCCTGCCATGTTTGGCCAGTGAATAAGTCAAGCCAGTACGTCACCGCCGTCCATAATACCGCTGCTTTTTCCACGGCCACAAGTACGGGATTTTGGCAAGCGGCCCTTTCCCATAAAGCTATTAGCGCGCGAGACGAATTGGACACGTGCGCGTGTCCGGCTACAATGCGTGGCCGCTGTTCTCAGGGCGAATTTAATGAACAAGCTCGACTCGCAACGCCAGAAAGAAATTCAACAGGCTGAGGAACTGCTTTTCGCAGGGCCGCAGGCGCTCGGGTTCGCCAAAGGACTTTTCCAAGGTCATTTCGTGGCCGATTGGGTGATGCCGTATCCGCGCATCCCCGCCGCGCAACAAATCGAACTGGATGAAACTCTCACCGAACTTCGGCAATTCCTCGATGAACATCTCGATCCTGCGGAGATCGATCGGCAGGCGGACATTCCGCGCGACGTGATCGATGGTCTTGGCCGCGTCGGTGTGCTTGGGATGACCGCACCGAAGGAATACGGCGGCCGCGGCTTCTCGCAAATGGCGAACTGCAAAGTGCTGGAAGAAATCGGCCGCCGTTGCGCGTCCACATCGGTTTTCGTAAACGCGCATCATTCGATCGGGATCCGTGCGTTACTGCTCTTTGGAACACACGAACAAAAACAGCGATGGCTACCCAAATTATCAAGTGGCGAGCAGTTGGGTTCATTCGCGCTCACTGAGAAGGAAGCCGGATCGGATGCGGCAAATGTGCAGATGCAGGCGCGTCCCAGCGAGGACGGGTCGCACTTTATTTTGAACGGCGAAAAACGTTATATCACCAACGCGGCGATCGCGCACGAGCTTACGGTAATGGCGCGCACGCCCGTGCCGGGTTCAGACAAGACCGCGATCACGGCATTTCTAGTCACGCCTGACATGCCGGGATTCGAAATCCTCGAAGCGCGCATGCCGAAGATGGGAATCCGCGGGACCGCCACGGGGCGATTTGCGTTGCACGACGTCAAAGTTCCCAGGGAAAATATTCTGGGCACGATGGGCAAAGGACTAAAAGTCGCGCTGACGGTGCTCGATTTTGGGCGGACCACTTTCGGCGCATGCTGTACGGGCGCAGCCAAGACCTGTTTGGAACTGGCCGTTCAACACGCGAACACGCGCAAACAATTCAACAAAACGCTGGGTAATTTCGAGCTGGTCCAAAAGAAAATTGCGCGGATCGCGGCGGACGCATACGCGATGGAAGCGATGACCACGGTCACCGCGTCATTCATCGATCGCGGTCTTGAAGATTACATGCTCGAGACAGCGATGCTGAAGGTCTTCACCACCGAGCGGCTTTGGGAATGCATCAACGACGTATTCCAGATCCATGGCGGTGCAGCGTACATGGCCGATCTTCCGCTGGAACGAATGCTGCGCGACGCGCGCATCAACCAGATCGGCGAAGGCGCGAATGAAGTGCTTACATCGTTCATCGCGCTTGTGGGCATGCGCGGGCCGGGCATGGAGTTCAAGGAAATTTACGACACCATGATGAAACCGTCCCGCGAGAGGATGAGCAAGGCGTGGGCCGCCGGGAAAAACCGGCTCGGCGCAACGATTCGCGTGCCCGATGTGCCGGTGCAAAGCGAGCAGCTTCGCGCGCACGCGCGGCAGCTCGGCCGCTTGATCTGGCGTTTTAACTTCGCCGTCAATCGCGCATTGATCATGTATCGCGAGCCGATCCTCGACATGCAGCTTGTGCAGGAACGGATCGCCAATGCGGCGATGGATCTTTTCGCCTCGACATGCGTCCTCAGCCGTTTGGACGGCGAAATTCAATTCGCTCGTCGAAACGGTGATGCGGCAGCGCCCGATCATTCCGCCGCCGACCTGTTTCTGCGTCAATCGTTTCGCCGGATTCGCCGTTTCCTAGCCGGGTTGACGGACAACGATGACAAAGCGGTGCTGACGGCAGCTAAATCATGCCTGGCCAAGCCTACCAGCTAACTCCGAAAGCATTCGCGAGTAAAATTTTGGCCGCGCGCATTTACACCGACAAGGATGCCGATCTTCGCTGGCTGAAGGGAAAAATTTCCTCGGTGATAGGCTTCGGCGCGCAAGGCCGCGCGCACGCTCTCAATCTTCGAGATAGCGGGATGGACGTAATCGTTGGGCTTTATCCCGGCAGCAAGTCGCGCTCGCGCGCGGGGCGAAGCGGCCTTCGTGTGCTCGACACCCCAGAGGCTGTTCGACGCGGCGACATTATTTTTCTGGCGCTCTCAGATACGCAGATGCCGGCGATTTATCGGGACCAGATCGCTCCCAACTTGCGTCCCGGTCAGACTCTGCTCTTTGCGCACGGCTTCGCGATTTATTACCGGACCATCGTTCCCCGCAAAGATGTCGATGTGGTGATGGTCGCGCCCAAGGGGCTGGGGCCGATGGTGCGCCGGGAATTTGTCCGTGGTCGCGGCGTGCCTGCGTTGATTGCAGTTCATCAAGATCGCAGCAGACACGCGAAGCAAACGGCCCTGGCGTGGGGGAAAGGAATTGGCTGCACGCGTGCCGGTGTACTCGAAACGACTTTTCGCGAGGAGACTGAGACCGATCTTTTTGGCGAGCAAGCAGTGCTTTGTGGCGGCACGAGCGCGCTGATTCGCGCCGGCTTTGACACGCTCGTCCGCGCCGGCTATCCGCCCGAGCTCGCGTACTTCGAATGTCTGCATGAGCTCAAGTTTATTGTCGATCTTATCCACGAAGCAGGACTCGCCGGAATGCGCAAACTGATTTCGGACACCGCAAAGTGGGGGGAATTGACCGTTGGCCCAAAGATTATCGATCAGACAGTGCGCAAACACATGAGATCTGCGCTGCGCGATATCCGCTCAGGAAAATTTGCGCGCGAGTTTGTTCGTGAAATGACAACCGGCTCGCGCCGTCGTGCCGATCTGCTGCGCGAGGCTGAAGCGCATCCGATCGAGAAAGTCGGCGCGCGCCTGCGCGGCTTAATGAGCTGGAAATAGAAAACAAAAAACAGTTGGCGCTGCCGTTCCGGCAGCGTACCGCTCGTCGAACTCTTTTTTGGCGAAATTCTTATTTGTACTGCTCGCGCCCGATAACCTCTAGGTTGTTGGCGGTGGTCGGAAAAACCCCTTCCAACTTTTCGCATCGCAGCGGAATGCCAGAAGCGATGGTCTTCACGTAGCAGATTTTTACGACCGTTGGATAAGCAATCTGCTGTGTCGGTCGCGCAACTACGCTCTTGCCCGGGTCTGTAGCAAATGCCGATGCGCAAAATGCAAGTGCGAGCACGATGCCTACATATGTTTTCATACCGTGATTGTGAGCCCGCTTCGAACTTTGCGCAAGCGAATTCGAAGCGTCTTTAGGACAAAGAAACGGCGCTGTCGGCCACCCGTCTTCGCAACGCTACGGCGCGACAAGGAAGCTTCGGCTGGCGAGTCAGCTGGCAGCGCAAAGCTTCAATCTGCCCAAAGAAAGTGTTCCAGGCGCAGATAATTCAGCCGGGCCTTGGCTTCCTCGCTTCGGTTGCCACCCGCCGCGGCCATGCGCTCATAGATCGCCGCCGCGGACTCCCATTTCGAATCCTCCTCCAACAACCGCGCCGCATTAAATCCAGCCTTGTAGTACCAGAAGAGTTCAGGTTCTCCATCTGGGCGTCCCGTAACTGCGGGATCCTCCAGGATTTTGTAAAACGTCTCGAGCGCGCCGGCGCGGTCGTTTTTCTTTTCCAGACAGAGGGCCTTTTTGAATAGCGCCTGGTTGCGCCAGTAGCTGGGCTCGTTTTTGTTCGACGCCAATTGGTCATAAATTTCGATGGCCTGCTGGTAATTTGCGCTCCCGCCCATCTCAAAAAAAATGTCGCCCTTGCCGCAAAGGGCTTCTCGTTTTTCAGATTGCGGAGCGTCGTTTTTCAGCACTTCATCGTACAATGTGAGAGCGTCTTTGGGCTTGCCAAGCTTGCGCTCGATGAGGGCTTGTTCATTGCGTGCGGCCCACCGTAGCGCGCCCTTTTTCTGCACGACCTGATCGAACAGAACAATCGCCCGGTCCAGCGCATGTTCGCCCATACTCGACATGGCCGATTCCGCCGCGAAAAAAAGCGCTTTTTCCGCGAGCGAGTCATCCGGATTTTGTTGCGTAATAATTTCAAACTGCGTCTGAGCGTTTGCGAAATCCTGGCGCCGGTAATAGAGCTCCGCCAATTTCATGCGCACTTCGCGAGCGAACGGTGAAGAGCCGTGTTGCTCCAGAAATCGCTTCGCCAGCTCAATAACTTTCGTCTCATTTCCACTCGCAAATTCCTCCACCCAGATGCGGAGGTAATCGGCCCGCTCCGCCGCCGCGGCAGTCGGCGCCGACTCGGCTGCACGAGCCAGATTTTTGCGCGCTTCGTCCACGCGCGGCGACGACGAGTGAAAGGCCAGCTCCGCGAAGGCAACCCATGCTTCCGACACGCGCGGATTTTTGGGAAAATCACGAATAAACTGCCGCATTGAAGCCTCCGCGTTTTTGTCGCCTTTCGCCGCCTGCATCAGACCTTCCTCCAATTGCAAATTGGCGCGAGCCTCTTCGTCGCCGCCCTGCTCCTTCAGCTCGGTGTAATCAACCAGGAAACGAGCGTGATTACCAAGTTGCAACCAGCCGCTGGAGGCGTTAACCAGCGCGGCTCTCGCCCATGGTGAATTGGAATGCGCGATTTGTTCAAAAGCCGCCGTCGCGGTATCAAATTGCTTCGCCAGATAGTGCGCTTGCGCAGATAAAAAATCGATCCGCGTCAGCAAAGCCCGTTCGGGATGCAGCAGACGCGCGTCATCCAAAATCGCAATCGCCTCATCGAAATGCCGGTCTTCCGCTTCAAATTGCGCAAACTCTAGCAAAGCAGGCGCGATCGCCGGCGATTTGATGCTGGTGCGCCGCAGATCAGTAAATAGTTGGCGGGCCCGCTCTCTCCGCCCGGCGCGAATTTCCAGCCGTGCGAGATACCACCTCGCGAATGTTCGACGTGGCTCTTCGGGTTTGCGCACCCATTTCTCGAGTTCGCTGCGCGAGGGTTTATGCTCCGCGCGATACAACTCATCTAATTTTGCAAACAGAAGAGGCAGAGCCGGGTCTGCCGGGTGACGCTCGATATATTGCTCGATGACATCATCTCCGGCTTCGGGCGTTTTTAGCTGCTCGTGTGCTTCCGCTATGCCGAAAAGTGCCGCGACTAACGTAGTATGAGTCGCTCCCTGTGGCCTTTTCAGAAGCGCTTGAAACGTACCGAGGGCTCTCTCCGGCCGGCGCAAGATCAGCTCCAGACGCCCGCGTAATAGTCGGCGTTCTCTTCGCTCCGCAACCAATGTTGGCCGCATTTCGTCCAGGAGACGCTGCGCATCAGGGGCGTTGGCCATTTCAATGTAGAGTTCAGCCGCTCGTAATTGCGCTCGGACAGCCCATTGTTTGTCATGGACGAGAAGATTAAGCTTTTTCAAAGCTTCTTCCGGCTTTCCTAACGCGCACAGCATTTCCGCCGCCCCAAAAACGGCTGGTTTGCGGAATGGTGAACCTTCGTCCGTCATCACTTCCTCATAGAGCGGCAGCGCATCTGCCCATCGATTCAGGTCCGCGAAGGCTTGAGCGCGCCAGAACTTTGCCCATTGGAGTTCGCGTATTCGAGCGTTCGCTAACAAAACGAGAGTATCTTCCGGCTCTTTTGCAGCCACCTGGGCTTCGGCAAGTTTCTCGGCAACCGCGCGCCATTCGTTATCGGGCAGATTCTTATTTAGCAATGCCTGCAACCGCACGACTGCCACCTCCGGCACCCCCTGTGTAAGCGGCGCACTCGCTCTGGAAATCTCAGCGGACACGTCCGCGCGGGCGGACTGCGCGAGCACGCTGATGAGACTGATGAGAGCTATGTATCTTACGGGGATCATTTCCGCTCCAGCATCTGCCGCAAGTATTGCCCCGTATGGCTATTTGGAACACTTGCAATCTCCTCCGGCGCACCGGCTCCGACGACCTCACCGCCACGTTCACCGCCTTCAGGTCCGAGATCAATGATCCAGTCGGCGCACTTGATCATCTCCAGATTATGTTCGATCACAATCACCGTATTTCCCGCGTTGCGCAGCTTCATCAACACTTGCAGCAGTTTCTCAATATCGGCGAAATGCAATCCCGTCGTCGGTTCATCGAGAATGTAAAGGGTGCGCCCGGTTGCTTTTTTCGCAAGCTCAGTGGCCAGTTTCACCCGCTGGGCTTCTCCACCGGAAAGAGTTGTTCCTGCCTGCCCAAGCCGCAAATAGCCAAGACCAACATCCAGCAATGAGTTTAGCTTTTCCGAAATGCTGGGCACATTGCGGAAAAAGCGGGCTGCCTCATCCACGGTCAGATCGAGTGCATCGGCAATATTCTTGCCTTTGTAAGTGATCTCAAGCGTCTCGCGGTTGTAACGCTTGCCATGACACACTTCGCATTCCACATACACGTCCGGCAAAAAGTGCATCTCGATTTTGATCAACCCGCCGCCCTGGCAGTTTTCGCAACGGCCACCTTTAACATTGAAACTGAAACGCCCGGCGTCGTAACCCCGCACGCGCGCCGCGGGCAATTGTGCGAACAGCTCGCGTATGGGCGTAAAGGCGCCGGTGTAAGTAACGGGATTCGACCGCGGCGTTCGCCCAATCGCGCTCTGGTCAATCACAATCGCCTTGTCGATCTGTTCCATTCCGCGAAGCGCCCGATAAGCGCCCGGTTTTTCTTTCGCATTGTAAAAACGCCGAAACAGAGCGCGCCGCAGAATGTCGTCCACCAGTGTAGATTTGCCGCTGCCGGACACGCCGGTTACGCAAGTAAGACTGCCAAGAGGAAACGGGACATCGATTTTTTTCAGATTGTTTTCGCTCGCGCCCACGATGGTAAGCCAGCCGTCGGGCTGCGGCTGGACGCGGTGTTTTGGAACCGCAATGCGCGCGCGTCCGGAAAGATAATCGGCTGTTAAAGAATTTTTCGCGCGCAGGATATCGCTAAGATTTCCCTGTGCAACGATCTCGCCGCCGCGCGGACCTGCGCCCGGGCCGAGATCGATAATGTGGTCCGCAGCACGGATCGTTTCTTCATCGTGCTCGACCACGATCACCGAATTGCCCAGATCACGCAGCCGTCGCAGCGTGCCCAGCAAACGCGCATTATCGCGCTGGTGTAAGCCGATGCTCGGTTCATCCAAAATGTAAAGAACGCCTGCCAGACCCGAGCCAATTTGCGTCGCGAGCCGGATTCGCTGCGCTTCGCCTCCGGAAAGCGTGCCGCTCTCGCGATTCAGCGTGAGATAGCCGAGCCCAACCTCGACAAGAAATTGCAGGCGCGATTGAATTTCGCGAACGACGTCGCTGACGATGGCCTGTTGTTGCGCGGTCAGCTCGAGAGCTCCAATAAATTGCAGGGCTGCCTCTACGGTTTGTTCACTGAATTGATGGATGTTCAACTCGCGCCCATGTCGATCCTTAATCGTGACAGCCAGGATTTCCGGTTTAAGTCTTGCGCCGCCGCACACTTTGCACCGCTCGCGGGTCATGAACGCGCGAATCCGAGCGCGCGTGAACTCGCTCTGTGTTTGCTCGTATAGCCGCTGCATTTGCGGCACAAGACCTTCGAACGGCTTTGTGACTTTTCCCGCGCGTGCAGGACCATCGCTGGCAAACTCCATTTCAATCCGCTGGCCATTGGTGCCGAAATAAAGCGCGGTTTTGAATTCGTCCGGCAACTCAGCAAACGGCACATCTTCGCCAACGTGGAAATGTTTCACGAGCGCGCTTTGCAGATGACGATAGTAGGCCCGCATGCGCTTCGTGCCGCGTCGCCACGGTGTGATTGCTCCCTCGGCCAGGGTTTTGCGCGGATCGGAAATCATTAGATCGGGATCGATGACCAGTTGCGTGCCAAGCCCGTGGCAAGCCGGGCATGCTCCGAGATGACTGTTGAAAGAAAAGTGTCTGGGAGTGAGCTCGCCCAGCGTGAATCCGGTCTCCGCGTTTCCGTAATCTGTGGAGTAACGGAGCTCTTCCGCATGTTCTTCTTCGATGTTCGGTGTTCGGTGTAGGGCGTTCGATCTTTTCTGCCTTGGTCGCAGGATAGCCAATCTGTTCCCGCCCCATTTGAGCGCAGTCTCAATTGAATCTGTGAGGCGCACACGAATCCCATCGCGCAGGACCAACCGATCGACGACCGCCTCGATCGTATGCCGGCTGTTCTTGTTGAGCCGGATCGGCTCGGGGCGATCCAGCTCGGTAATCTGACCGTCGATCCGCGCACGAACGAATCCTTCGCGCCTGAGCTTTTCGAGAACATCCCGGAATTCGCCGGCCTGATTCTCAATCAGCGGCGCCAGCACAATGATTTTGGATCCCGGTTCGTAGGACAGTATCTGATCGACAATTTGCTGAGGCGTTTGGCGACTCAGCGGCCGACCCGTCACCGGATCGTGCGGCTGACCAATAGCGGAAAAAAGGACGCGGAGATAATCATAAGTTTCAGTGGTGGTCGCGATTGTCGATCTTGGATTCGTGCCCGCGCTGCGCTGCTCGATGGCAATAGCAGGCGAAAGACCTTCGATAAAATCGATATTTGGCTTCTCCATCTGATCGAGGAACTGCCGAGCATAAGCCGAGAGGCTTTCGACATAGCGGCGCTGCCCTTCGGCATAAAGAGTGTCGAAAGCCAGCGAGGATTTCCCCGAGCCACTCAGACCGGTAATGACCACCAGCTTCTCCCGTGGAATCTCCACATGAAGGTTCTTGAGATTGTGCTGGCGGGCACCACTAATTTTGATAACTTGCGCAGGCATTCTGACGGGGAATGTCGAACCTATCAGTCAAGCACAGCCATTCGTTTTCTCCAGCGAAATTGCGGCAAGTTTCAAGATCAGCGCATGAACAGCGATTTTGCTGGCCCGAACCGGTTCAGTAGGTCTTCAGGGTGGTCACCGGCAGCAAAAGTCGGAGAGTTTGCCTACTGGACCGCGGTCGCAGTTATCTTCGCGTGGGCGGCGTGGCTGCGGTTCCGGCTACCGCTCGAGCCGATCGCTGTTCCTGACTATCTATTACCGGCGCTCAAAAAATTGATCGGGGACGAGTTTGGCGATATAGCGCTGGGGCGTACCATTATCTATCCGGGATTCGTGTATCTCGTGTTGCGAGTCTTTGGAGATTTTCGGGGGATTACGGTCATTCAGCATCTTCTTGGGTTGGTGGCTGGCGGTGTGTTGCTGCTCACTTGGCGACGGATTCGCGATTTCATTCCAAGTGCGCATTTGCCATTTCCGATTTATCGCTGTCTGGGATTAATAGCTGCGGCAATTTATATTTTTTCCAGAGAGCCGCTCTGGTTTGAAATGAGCATTCGGCCGGAGGGCATTTGCGGATTTTTGATCAGCATAAATCTCTACTTTCTCCTCCGATTCACTGCTTGCTGTTTTTTGGAAAGCCGCCGAACGGCCACGGTCACCTATGGAATCGCGACTGTGTTCAGCTCGATCCTGCTGGCTTCAGTGAAGCCAAGTTTTTGGCTGACTGCGATCGTCGTACTGGTACCGGTCGCCACGCTTTTCTTTCGACGGGGCTGGTTTCTGCAAAAGATTCTGCTCGGTGGAGCGGTGGCAGCGAGCGCAGCGTTGTTATTATTACCGGAGCGCTTCCTAATCCGTAATAACGACGTGAATGAGTGCTTTTTGCCGACCCAGCTCTTCGTAATTCATGCGAACTTAATCCGTGATCAAATGGGTGATGATCTGGAACGCAATGCGAAAGTCCCCTATCCACGGGAATGGCTTGGGCGCGTTCATGCTGTGCTTAGCGCCGAGATTGCTAAATCTTTCGCGGCTTGGCCGCGGCATTATCGCACACTGGGTTTCGATCCTGATTATCTGATGTACAACCCAGCGTCTATTGCGGTGCAATTACACAAGGAATTTGGCAATGTCTCTGCGCTTTGCGCTTTTTATTGGTATTACTACTGGCGAATCTGGCTGCACCGGCCACTTCTCGTGGCGAAGAAGATCATGCGCCAAATGTCAATCTTTTATGCGCCGAAGTGCCCGGCCTATCGACTAGGGAACTTTCTCTTGCTTAGCGAGGACTATAAACGCAGCGTTACTTCCCTTGGCTCCGAACCCTATCGCAAAGTTTGGACAGCTTATCCTCCAGCTATGAATTTTATGAGCCGGACGGAGCTGTTGGCACGCACTGCGCCGCTCGTGGAACAGCCAGCTTATATTCGGAGACCACTCGGCATTCTGGCGGCAACGTATCTGCCATTATTATTGATCGCGCTCGCGCTAAGCGTTGCGGTGTTCTCGCACGAGGGAACCCGAAGACGGCTCGGCTGGCTCGCGGCTATAGTCCTTCTCGCCTATGTGTATAGTGCAGCGAATTGCTTCGAAGTTGCAGTTGTTCATTCGTTGGATAATCCCCGCTACCTCACCGTGCAAATGTTCTTTGCGATTCTCGCGCAATTCCTGACAACCCTGCTGATTTTTGAGGTTCTTCTTGCCAAGGAAGCGAAAACCTTGAATCGCGCTGGAATTGAAGGAAATTGCGGCCCGAATCTGCGTGGTGGGCCCGCATGGAAGTTGTAATAAACGAGCGCAAGACGAACCAGGAAGCCTGCGGACCGGCTGCGCTGGAACAAAGGCGCGAAGGCGCGCGGCAGCACTTGGCAGCTATCGCCTCGCGCCGCGAAAGTTGGATAAAGCGCAACAGGTATTATTACGAACTCCTAAGCCGACTTCTTCGGTTCCTGGTCGAGCCGGGTAAAAGAGTGCTGTCGGTTCGTTGCGGCACGGGCTATCACTTGGCCGCCGTCGCGCCCAGCGAAGGGAAAGGCGTGGACCTTTGCGCCGAGATAGTGGAAATCGCGCGACAACGCGATCCCGCATTTCACTTCGAAGTCGCTTTTCCAGACAAAGAGGAATTCCGTCAGATTTTCGGATCGGATGAGAAATTCGATTACATCCTCTTCAATGGTATCGGCGACACGGTGGATGTGCTCCAGGCGTTGCGCAACTTGAGGCCGCTATGTCTGCGACACACCCGTTTGCTGGTCGAAACCTATAATCATTTGTGGGAGCCGTTGGTCGCCTTCGCCGAATGGACCGGGATGAAGGTGCCTCTCACGCAGCAAAACTGGCTTTCCACGACCGACATTCGTAACCTGATGAAGCTCGCTGGATTTGAGGTTCTCGAGACACACTGGATCGTGTTGCTGCCAAAGTATGTGCCGTTGCTGTCGGCGTTCTTGAATCGATTCTGCGCGCGTCTGCCATTGTTAAAAAAACTGTGCATGACGCAGATCGTTATTGCCCGAGCGCTGCCGCCGCCGGTTCCAAAGGAAGAGTTGTCGTTCTCGGTGATTGTTCCCTGTAAAGACGAGAGAGGCAATGTGGAAGATGCCGTCCAACGCATACCGCAACTGGGGCGCCAGACGGAAATAATTTTTTGCGACGATCAATCGACCGACGGCACTGCCGATGAGGTCATACGAATATGCTCACTTTACCCCGAAAAGAACATTCGACTCGAACGCGGTCCGGGGGTTTGCAAGTCCAAAAATGTGTGGACCGGGTTTAATGCAGCCAAAGGCGATGTGTTGATGATTCTTGATGCCGACCTAACGACGATGCCCGAGGAGCTGGTTTATTTTGTGGACGTAATTGCCTCGGGCCACGCGGAATTCGTTAACGGATCGCGCCTGGTCTATCCGGTCCCAAAAGGAGCGATGAACGCAGCAAACATGCTGGGCAACAAATTTTTCAGTGTTGCTTTTACCTATCTGCTCGGGCAACGAGTAAAAGATACGCTATGCGGCACCAAAGTCCTCTGGAGAAGCGACTGGGAGCGGATTAAACCGATGCTCGGAAGCTGGGGAACCGAAGACCGATGGGGAGACTATGAGCTGCTATTTGGCGCCGCAAAGTTAAACCTTAAAATTTTGGACCTGCCGGTCCACTACCAGGAACGCATCTATGGTTCCACAAAGATGACCAAGGTCTTTCGGAACGGACTCGTCATGCTAAAGATGTGCTGGCATGGGTTTTTGAAACTAAAACTGGGCTACTAACTCGCTGTCTCAAATTCTAGAGCTGGCGACCAAACGCATGGGTTTCAAATTCCCGGTCAACTGAAAATCTTCTAATGCAAGAGCGCATCGCCAAGGAAATTCAGCACGGCCGCTTCCTGGCCGAGCATGGGGCTGGTGAGATTTGGAATTGGGAGAGTCCAGCGGGCAGACTGCGCTGGGCGCGCCGAGTGAAGATGCTCAGTGGGCATCTCCAACCGGGAATGAGTGTCCTAGAGCTGGGGTGCGGTACTGGCTATTTCACTCGGGAACTGGCTCGCTCCGGAGCGGACATTATCGCAATTGACGTTTCGCCTGAGCTTCTGGAAATCGCGAGGGTGAACTGTTTTGCGCCAAATGTTCGTTATGAACTCCAGAACGCCTATGAATTGCGCTATCCTGACGCCGAGTTTGATTCAGTGGTAGGCAGCTCGGTTTTGCATCACCTCGAGATCGAAGCGGCACTACGCGAAATTTACCGGGTGTTAAAGCCCGACGGTACAATTTACTTCACAGAGCCAAACATGCTGAATCCTCAGATCGCAATCCAAAAAAATGTGCCCTGGGTGAAGCGAAAACTTGGCGACTCACCGGACGAGACCGCATTCTTCCGGTGGCCGCTCCGGCGACTGCTCGAACGAACGGGCTATCGTGATATTCGGATCGATCCATTTGATTTCCTGCACCCGAAAACGCCGCTTCCGCTGGTAGATCGAATAAACAGGTTAGGCCGTTTTCTCGAAAACATGCCAGTGATCTCGGAGTTCGCCGGTTCGCTGTATATTCGCGCCGTCAAATGAGCAACCCGACGGTCGCACTGAGCGAAGAGGCTAACGATCGTGAGATCACGTTGCAAAACCGCGCGCGCCTCGGGGCCAATAAAAATCTGCTCTTCTGGTATCGCAAACTCTACCGTGATCAGTTCAAAGCGTTTCCCGACCCGTCGGCGCTCTCGATCCTCGAGATAGGAAGCGGTACTTCGCCTTTGAAGCAATTTCTCTCAAACGTCATCACCAGTGATGTGCTTGAGCTTGATTATCTCGACCTAGTGTTTGACTGCCACGAGATCGACAAATTGGATACGATCAAGGACAACAGTCTTGACGTGATTACACTCACCAATGTGTTGCATCATCTTAAAAGCCCGATTGCGTTTTTGAACCGCGCGGCCAACAAGTTGAAATCTGGCGGCAAAGTGATCGCCACCGAGCCATTTTTTTCCGCGATTTCAACCGTTATCTTTAAGTATCTGCACCATGAACCGGTCGATTTCAAAATTTCCGAGCCAGAACTGGAGGAAGTGCAGGGCCCACTGGCATCGGCCAACATCGCGCTGCCCTGGCTGATTTTTTTCCGCCGGCGCGACTGGCTCCAATGTTTGAATGACAACTTCGATCTCGCCAACCTTTCGCTCCGGCCTTTTAGCGCGCTCTCCTACATGGCTACCGGAGGGATATCGCGCATGCTGCCGGTCCCGCATTTTCTTTATCGCGCATTATTTCCGGTTGACCTGGCGCTTAGCCGTTGTTGTCCGCAGTTATGCGCCTCGTTCTTCACTCTCAATCTCACGCGGCGCTGATGTCGATGCTTTCGCTGCTTCGCAGTATCGGAAACAAGATTTACCAACACGCCTTTCCAATCTACCGGCCCCTTTACGCCGCATATAAGGCAGGTGCCGACCGCGTGGAGCGGCAGCTACTGAGAAAAGTGCTCTTTCCCGGCGCAATTGTGGTGGATGCCGGGGCAAATATCGGGATTTACTCGCAATTTCTCTCCCGCTGTGTTGGCCCGACCGGCAGCGTCCACGCGTTTGAACCGTCGCCGGATAATTTCAAGCGGTTGCGCGCCGCTACCCGTGCGCTGCCCAACGTCCACGCCTTGCAGTCCGCGATTGGAGAGCGCAGTGGCCACTCCGAGCTCTATCTTTCGGATACCCTCAACATTGATCATCGCACTTATGCTGCTAACGGAAACGCACGTCGCACCGTGCCGATTCAAATGGTAGCGCTGGATGACTACTTCAAGCCCGGCCATCGCGTGGACCTGATCAAAATGGATATCCAAGGATATGAGCTTCATGCCTTGCGCGGGGCCAGCCGTGTTGTGGCGGATAATCCCGGTATCAAGCTCCTCCTTGAATTTTGGCCCTACGGCCTGCGGCACGCTGGCGCGCACTGGGATGTCCTGATTGCGGACCTCGAGGAGAGAGGTATGATGATCCGGCAAGTGTGCGCTGAGGGCCTAATTCAGTTGCGGCGTGACTCTGTGGATGAGAACCCGGACTGGTATGTAAACTTGTTCGCGTCGCAAGACTTCGATGCTGCAGAGCATAGGCTTGCATCTGGTGAGAAGTATCATTGTTAGCAGTCTCATTATTCTCACCGCAGGTGCTGGCGTGATATTACTGCTAGGGAAGGGCGGCAAGGCAGGTGCTAGCAGGGTAAGGCAAGTAAGTGGGCCTGTTAAGACCGGTGCGGCTACTGCGCCGCCGATACGACCCCAGAAAACACAGGGACGAATTCATGATTTTAACCAGGCCATTGCG
>Ga0066710_100001623_pt1 | contig 17126 bp, 15 predicted proteins | sample GraSoiAngelo_159_FD_79666 | JGI IMG/M metagenome (GOLD analysis project Ga0066710, IMG submission 79666) | Grasslands soil microbial communities from the Angelo Coastal Reserve, California, USA - 14_1009_16_40cm | ecosystem: Environmental > Terrestrial > Soil > Grasslands | place: USA... | reverse complement strand
TAGAGGAGGTGCGGGGGATGATTAAGACTGACATCATCAATAACGTGGCCAAGGCGGCCGATATCACCCGCATCAAGGCGGTAACCGCCGTGGAGGCCGTGCTCGATGCCATGAAGGAATCGATGAAGCGCGGGGAGCGGATTGAACTTCGCGGTTTCGGCGTCTTTCAGGTAAAGCCCCGAAAAAAGGGAATCGGGAGGAATCCTAGGACTGGGTACGAAGTGCGCATCCCTCCAGGAAAGACGATCCGGTTCAAACCCGGTAAGAATCTCAGAAATCTCAAGTAAACGTCACTTCAACCTTCATCTCTTGCTTGCGGTGCCCCTTCACCCGGGTGCTAGTCGGAACTCCGCGCAAACACCGCGCTTCACTGCAAGCTGTACGTCCCGAACCGACTATCAGTATAGCATCCCCGTTGGGTTTCACGGGTTCTCGGATTGGCGGCTTTCTCTGCACCCTCTTATAATTGCGAGCTGTCCGGCAGGGAGGGAGATGCAATGCCCGAAGCCGAGGTTGAAACAGCTCTCGAGGCGCCGCTCTTCCCCCGAAGGTCATCCTTTCAGCCGGCTCGCTCGCGGTTTGTGCTTCATTGCACCCTCTTTCTAGCCACCGGCGTCACGACCTTCATCACTGGAAGTCTGTTTCATGCCGAAAACTCTCCCTCCCCGGGTCACTGGGCTGAGGTGTTGTACCACCCCGCCCGCTGGGTCGAGGGTGCCCCTTATGCCTGCAGCGTTCTGGTGATCCTCTTGGCTCATGAGATGGGGCATTATTTGGCATGCCGCTATTACCGGATCCCCGCGAGTCTTCCCTATTTTCTCCCGGGCATCCCCATCCTGGGAACCTTCGGAGCGTTCATCCGGATCCGTGGCCCCATTCCCGATCGGAAGTCCCTATTCGACGTCGGGATCGCCGGACCTATCGCCGGATTCGTGGTCGCCCTGCCGATATTGCTCTACGGGATGAGCCAATCACGCATTATTCCACTCGACCAAGCGCAGGATTCCGAGTTCTTTGTTGGGTTTCCGCTTCTCTTCCTTGCGGCTCAGAGCTGGTATTTTCCGAATGCGCCGGACAATACAGTGTTGAGCCTGAGCCCCTATCTTTCGGCGGCCTGGGTCGGGATGCTCGCCACTTCCTTGAACCTTCTGCCAGCTGGGCAGTTGGACGGGGGCCATCTCTGCTACGCCATTTCTAGGAAATTGCACTCGCGCATGTCGCGGGCGACATTGGTGGCGGTGATTCTCTTGGGGGCTTTCCATCAAGCCTGGCTCCTGTGGGCCGTGGCCCTGCTCTTTCTCGGCGAACGTCATCCACCCCTTCTTGAGGAGAGGGAGCCTCTGTCCACGGGAAGGAGATTGCTTGCGGTGGTGGCTCTGATCATTCTCCTACTCTGCTTCATGCCGATTCCCATTCGACTTCGTTCTTGATCCTTCAAGGATTCGGAGATCTTTGCTCCCACCCTCGGCCGTAGCTCACAACTCCGATGGCCCCCTCCCGATCGGTCCGGTGGGTCGTGATCCCATATTCCCTCAAGCGCCGCAATACCTTCTCCGACGGGTGTCCCCAGGGGTTTCCGGTCCCCACCGAGACGATCGCCATGATCGGCGAGACTCGTTCGAGGAATCTGGCGGAGGTGGAAGATGCGCTGCCATGGTGTGCCACTTTGAGAATCTCCGCGGAAATCGGGAGGCCCGAGTCCAGGAGCAGCGCTTCTCCTTCAGACTCCACATCCCCAGTGAGCAGCAGGGCGGCGTTGTGGTAGGTCACGCGCAGAACCAGAGAATCCTCGTTGGAAACGGCGGCGCCCCGCCGGTACCCCAAAGGCGGGTGAAGCACCTCGAAGCAGACTCTTCCCAGACACCGAAAGCTCCCTCGCGTGGGATGCAGGAGCGGAATGCCCCGTCGGGATGCGAGGCAGGCGAGACGCATGACCAGGGGAGAGTCGGGAGGAGTCCTTCCCACCCAAATCTCCTTGACCGGGAATGCCTCAAGCACGGCCGATAGACCTCCTCCATGATCTTGGTGGGCATGCGTGAGGACAACCAGATCCAGGCTTCGCACTCCAAGCGCCATGAGCGCTGGAAGGACCACCCTCTCCCCCACATCGAAGTCGCTGGCCGCAAACCCTCCCCCGTCCACCAGGACCCAGTGCCCCCCGGGCAGACCCAAGAGCAAGGAATCACCCTGTCCCACGTCCAGCGCCGTCAGTGCCAGGGAATCCGGGCGCGGCCAGGGTGCGGGAGGGAAGCAGATCAGGGCCAGGCCGAAAAGGACACCGCAGCTCAGAAGACAAGAATCCCTGCGGCCGGCTGCGGATCCGAGTCCGGACCGGGCCAATAGCAGGACAGTGATTCCTCCTAGAAGCGGGAACGAGGGACAGGGGACCCGGAGGAACGCGCCTGGTACTTGGATCGCGAAGGCGCAGATCCAAGCAAAGAGATCTAGGCAGCTCGTGAGAGTCGCGGTAACCATCCGCAGGGGAAGAAAGAGGACCCCGGCCCCAAGGGTTAGGCACAAAGACAGAAAGGGTCCCGCCAGCAGATTCATCACCAGCGCCACCGGTGAGACCTGGAAAAAGAGCGCCGCCATCAACGGAGACGAGGCGACCCAAGCGCTCGCCGAAACCGCGAGCGCCTCTCCCGCTACGGGAACCCGTCGCAGGTGGGGCCACCAGGGCCGTGCTCCCGCAAGAATCCCGAAGGTAGCTAGGAATGAGAGCTGAAAGCCGGGCTGGAAAAGATGCAAGGGCCGGTAGGCGAGCAGAAGCAGGGCCGCTTCGGATTGGGCGTTCCAAGCCGACACTCTGCGGCCGGTCCAGCGGCCCATCGTCTGTACCAATCCTGCCAGGGCACTGCGAAGTATCGGGTCATCGCCTCCAGAGAGGAGTACATAGAAACCACCGATCAGGCCAAGCAGGATGGTCTCTGGTCCTGCCCCGACTCGAATGCTGCGGGCCAGACGATGTAAACAGGCCATGAGCAACACGAAATGCAATCCCGAGATGGAAAGGATGTCGTAAACGCCCGATTTCCGCAGGAGAGGGTCATACCTCCCCTCACCCCCCTCCCTTTCCCCCAAGAGGATGGCCCCCAGAAAGCGGCGGGACTCCTCCCCCGACTCGCCTGGAAATGCGTTTTCCAGGCGCGACAGCAGACGTCGTCGCAGAGCATGGGCCAGGGATGGGATCGAGCCTCCTCGCAATCCTGGGATACGCCTGAGCAGCCTACGGTTCTTGCAGCTTCCGAGCAGATGGATCCCTTCTGCCTCCAGGCTGCGACGATAATCGATGGCACCAGGATTCATGAAGTTTCTCGCCCGTCGGAGTCGAAGAGGCATCTCCAGGCGCTCGCCATATCGTAGGCGGACCTGCCGCTCCGGATCCCGCACAGACACTCGCACGGTCCCGGGACAGGAGTGCCACGTCCCATGCCACCATCCCTTCTCGACCTGGAAGACAAACCTCAGACGATCCCGACGGAAGATAGGATCGCCGGCCACCCACCCCTGCACGAGAAGCGCGTCGGAGGCGCTCTCGCTGATCAGCGCAGGGACATGGAGGAGCGGAGCCGAAGCAAATTGACGGTGGTGAAACGCCTCCAGCCAGCCTCCGGTGCCGAAAAAGAACGCCACCAGACTTGTCGCGAGCAGCGCGGGCCGTGGCAAGACCTGTGGGCGTCTGGGGATCTGCAAAAAGGAGAAGACGGCCGCGGAGCAGGAGATAAGGAGCAGAAGCGGTTCGGTGGGAGAGGAAAGCCAGCGCGTGGCGCCGACACCACCGGCAAAGGCGAGAACGCACCCGAACGGCAGGGTGAAAATCCGCGGAGGAGCGGTGGGCAACCACAGACCTTACGCGAGGTCGACTCTCTCCGATTCTACGCTAACATGAAATCCCGAAGGCCTTCAACCTTCTCCCAGAAGGGAAACGCGCGGGATTCCCCAGACTTGGCGAAGCAAATTCTCCTCCAGCGCATGGAGCGTCTCCCGATACGCTTGCCTGGTCATGAGCGCTGCACGATCCGCGAGGATTTCCCGGGCGCGCGACTGGAGTACCTTCCGGCCTGTTTCTCCGGCCGCGGCACGCGCGATGTCCATGAGCTCGGATTGGAGTTGTTCGAGGCGTGCCTCAGCCTCGGACAGACTCCATCCCCTTCGTGTCGCATCCCGGCGCACTCTCCTGACTTCCGCGCAGGTGGTGAGGAGGGCCCGGGGTAGCGCCTCCTGTCCCTGCTCTCGCGTCGACTCCGCCGCCTCGCAAAGACGCCGCGCCAGTCGGCCCAGGTGAGCATGGATCTCCCGACGCAGCCGCCCGCTCTCCTCCTCGTCTCCCCGCCGCAGCGCCACCAGTTCGCGATGGAGTCTGAAGCGGCGCTGGACCTCGGGCTTGATGTAGGCCAGAGAGGCGACGCTTTCCTTGGGCTCGCCCCGGCGGGCTCGGGTTGCGAAGACTTCTTCCAAGCATTCCAGGACTAGGCGAAGCGGAACTCGCTCCGACCACCAGGAGGCGATGAGAGCCCAGTCCCGGGGCGAGAGGAGCCTGGCGGCCCCCCGCAGGGCGCAGAACCGCTCCTCGACGCCACGGAAATAGTCCTTTTCTTCCTCTGAGATGGGAGGCTCCGGAGGAGAAGTCTCTCTCACCGGTTCCTTTCGTGCAGAATCCTGAGTCCCTTGAGGGTCAAATCGGGGTCGACCTCGTCGACCCATCCCGCGAGGTCACGCTCGAGCAGCGGGGTCAGGCCTCCGGTGGCGATCACCGAGGGTGCACTCCCCATCTCTTCCCGCATGCGATCAAGGATACCCCGAACCAGCCCCACGTAACCGAACAGTATTCCGGATTGCATGCTGGAGACGGTGCTCCTCCCGATAGCCCTCTCCGGCCTCTTGAGATCGATCCGTGGAAGCTTAGCCGTGGCTTCGAAGAGGGCCTGCGCTGAGATCTTCAACCCGGGGGCGATGGCGCCACCCAGATATTCCCCCTTGTCGCTCACGGCGTCGAATGTGGTGGCGGTCCCGAAATCGACCACGATGACCGCTCTCTGGAACCGCGTGAAGGCGGCTACCCCGTTCACAATCCGATCGGCTCCTACCTCCAAGGGATGATCTACCAGGACCGGCATCCCGGTCTTGATCCCCGGAGCCACAAAAAGAGGATCCACCGAAAGATAGCGACGGGCCACCTCCTCCAACACGGACTCTAGTGGCGGCACCACACAGGCCACCGCCATGGCCCGGACCTCCTCCACCTTCAGGTCCCTCGCGGCGAACAAGCTGTGGATGACGATACCGTATTCGTCGACGGTGCGGCCCCGGTCCGTGGAGAGAGACCAGCGGGCCATCAACTGGTCCTTACGAAAGACCCCCAGATCGGTTCCTGTATTGCCCACATCTACGGCAAGAAGCATCGTCATACCTCTCTCATGCGGCGGACCTCTCCGAACGTGAACGGACGCAAAGAACCTTTGGAAGTCTCCAGGAGGAGCTCTCCCGCCGGTCCAAACCCTGCGAACCGGCCGCGGATAGGACCATCCCCCGGATCGATTTGCAACGGCGCCCCTTCCCTGAATTCCGAAAGTTCACCAAATCGCTGCAGCAGACCCTCCGGGCCTCGTTGCACCAATCCTTCATACTCTTCTTCCCAGCGGAGGAGAATCTCTTTGAGAAGTCGGCTCCGGTCCCAGAGCCGACCCGTCACCAGACGCAGGGATGTGACGAACCCGCGGAGGTCCTCGGGGAATTCCGCCTCCGTCTGGTTCACGTTTAGACCCAGTCCCACGACCACGCCGGCGGCTGGTCCCTCTCCGCGAGCCTCCGAAAGAAGCCCCCCCATTTTCTTTCCCTCCAGCAGGAGATCGTTGGGCCATTTCAGGCTCACCCGCCCGGGGTGCGAGTCGCGCACCGCGTTGGCCGCACCCACCGCAGCGGCGAAGGAGACCAGTGGCACATGGTGCGGCGGCAGGGGCGGCCTGAGGATGAGCGTGGCATAAATCCCCAGCCCCCGGGGAGAGTGCCAGCTCCGTTCTCTCCGGCCCCGACCCCGGGTCTGCCCCTCGGCAATCACCAGCGTCCCCTCGGGCTCTCCCGCCTCCATTAGGTCCAGCGCCCGATCATTGGTCGAGTCGGCACTGGAAAAGTGGAAGATGCGGTGACCGAAACGTGCCCCCGAGAGCGCTCCGCTGAGTAGCGTCAGATCCAGTGAACCGGTCATCGCTTCGCGGCCTCCAGTCGCAGAGAGAGATCCACCCAGGGTGCAGAGTGGGTTAGGGCGCCCAGGGATACCGCATCAGGGCGCAGGGCGACGAAGCGCCGCAGGCAGGCCTGAGTGATGCCGCCGGAGACTTCCACCTGGATTTGCCCACGGGCCAGCTCCAGGGCACGTCGGATTTCCAGGGGCGAGAGGTTGTCCAGGAGCACCGAATCAGCGCCGGCGTCCAGCGCTTCCCGCAAATCCGAGAGAGTGGAAACTTCCACCTGGATGGGCAGGCTACGACCTCGCCCGCGGGCCCGGCGAGCGCGTCCCACCGAGGCGCCCACGCCTCCCGCGAGACGCCAGTGATTGTGCTTGATGAGGATCCCGTCATCCAGTCGAAACCGGTGATTCTCCCCTCCCCCCACCCGAACCGCGTATTTTTCCAGATCTCTGAGACCCGGATGGGTCTTGCGCGTGTCGCGCACGGCGCAGTCCCTTCCTGCCTTCGCCACGCAGCCGGAGGTGTAGGTTGCGATGCCGGAAAGATGCTGGAGGAAATTCAGGGCCGTACGCTCCGCCGTGAGGATGGAGCCGGCGGGTCCTTCCACTCTCGCCACCCCGGCGCCGCGCAGGACTCGGCTCCCCTCTTGCCGAAGGAGTTTGAATGTCACGCGGGGATCCACTTGCCGGAAAACCAGCCGAGCGACAGGGAGCCCTGCCACCACCAGCCGCTCCTTGGCTCGAATGATTCCGACCCCCGAGCACTTCGCGGGGATAACGCGACGAGTGGTCAAATCTCCTGCACCGATATCCTCGCGTAGGGCCCTCCGGACCGCATCCGCCACGGCGCGCCGGCTCAGGCCATCAGGCAGGATGGATTTCATGACCCTCACTCCGGTCGAGGGGAGATCTCTGAAAGGGACAGTGCGGAAAGGATGCGGGAAAGGCGCTCCTTTTTGTCGGCCAGATCGCGATGCGAGGAGCGCACCTTCTCCACGATCTCCGCAGGGGCCCTTCTCACAAACGCGTCGCTGGCCAGCTTCGATTCGAGTCCCGCCAATTGTAGCTCCACCTTCTCCAGCTCATTCGAAAGACGCCGGCGTTCCTCACCGACGTCGACCGCCCCGGCCAGCGGAATGGCCATTTCCAGCCCTGTCACCATCCCCCGGGCGGCGGCCAGGCCCTGCGGAATCTCCAGCACGAATCTCACCGTGGCGAGCCGCGCGAGCGTGGAGAGGAGGGACACCTGGTCTTGTAGGATTCGCTGCGGGCCTGCCCCATCGGTCTTGAGCAAGACATCCACTCTTCTTCGAGGATCGATGTTGTTCTCGACCCGCAGGTTCCGAAGTTTGGTGACAACCGACATAAGAAGAGCCATCTCCTTCTCAGCCTCGAAGTCTTCTTCCACGGCCCGCCATTCGGGAAAGGGAGCCAGCACCAGCGATTTCCCCTGGTGAGGGAGGAGCTGCCAGATCTCCTCGGTGAGAAAAGGCATGAAGGGATGCAGGAGCCTGAGTGCCCTGTCGAGGACCTTCAGGAGCATCGTTTGGCTGCGGCGGCCCTCGACCGAGTCGCGCCTCTCGCCCGTCAGGAGGGGTTTGACGGCTTCGATATACCAATCGCACAGCTCGTGCCAGAAGAATTGATAGAGCGCGGAAGTCGCCTCATCGTAGCGGAATTCCTCCAGAGCTTGGTTCACGTCACGAGTCACAGCATTCACGCGGCTGAGGATCCACCGATCGATGAGGGCCAGGTTATCGGGGGTGGATCGGAATGGGTTTTCGGCTCCCCAGAGGTCTTCGGGAAGACTCATGAGGACAAACCGGGCTGCGTTCCAGATTTTGGTACCGAAGGCCTGGTATCCCTCGACCCGCTTCAAGTCGAGGGCCATGTCCGCTCCCGGCGTGGCCATCGAGGTCAGGGTGAACCGGAGGGCATCGGTGCCGAACCGATCCATGAGATCAAGGGGGTCCACGGTGTTGCCCCGTGTCTTGCTCATCTTTCGCCCCTTTTCGTCCCGCACCAGCCCATTGAAGTAGACTTGGTGAAAGGGGATCCCGCCCATGAACTTAAGTCCCATCATGATCATCCGGGCGACCCAGAAGAATAGGATGTCGTAGGCTGTCACCAAAACGGAGTTCGGATAATACCGCTCGAGATCGTCGGTTTTCCGAGGCCAACCCAGAGTGGAAAAGGGCCACAGCGCCGAGCTGAACCAGGTGTCGAGGACATCGGGATCCTGCACCAGATTCGACTCGCCACACGAAGGGCAGGTAGTGGGGTCCTCAAGCGACACCGCCAGGTACCCGCAGGCGTTACAGGTCCAGGCGGGGATCCTGTGCCCCCACCAGAGCTGGCGGGAGATGCACCAGTCGTGTATGTTGCGCATCCACTCGAAGTAGTCGTTCTTCCGGTTCTCCGGGACGAACCGGATGCGACCGTCCTCCACGGCTTTGACCGCCTCCCGGGCCAGCGGCTCCATCCGGACGAACCACTGATCCGAGAGAGTCGGTTCGACCACCGTGTCGCAACGGTGGCAGTGGCCCACAGCGTGGGCGTGCTCCTCGGTCTTCACCAGGACCCCCGAGTCGGTCAGGTCGGCCACCAGCTGCTTCCTGCAGGCATAGCGGTCCATCCCCGCATAGGGACCCGCCTCGGCCGTCATGCGGGCCGTCTCGTTCATGATGACCACGGCAGGAAGGTTGTGGCGGCGCGCCATGGCGAAGTCGTTGGAGTCGTGAGCGGGCGTCACCTTGACGGCACCGGTCCCGAAGGCTGTCTCCACAGCCTCATCAGTGATGATCGGAATCTCCCGCCCCAGGATCGGCAGGACTGCCTTGGCGGCCACGAGTTCCTTGTATCGATCGTCCTCTGGATGGACAGCCACGGCCGTATCGCCCAACAGAGTCTCCGGGCGAGTGGTGGCCACGGGAATGACCCGAGAAGAATCCTTTATCGGATAGTTGAGATGGTACAACCTCCCGGCAGTCTCGCGGTGGACCACTTCCAGATCCGACAGGGCGGTGCGGCATCCGGGGCACCAGTTCACGATGGCTTTGTCACGGTAGATCAGCCCTTCTTCGTAAAGCCGGACAAAAACCTCTCGAACCGCTTCGGAGAGTCCTTCGTCCAGTGTGAAGCGAAGACGCGACCAGTCGCAGGAGGCCCCGAGCCGCTGGAGCTGTTCCACAATGACCCCTCCATGCTCCTCTTTCCAGGCCCAGACTCTCCGCAGGAAGGCCTCGCGGCCTAGGCTGTGGCGGCTGATGCCTTCCTTCTGAAGCTCCCGCTCCACCACCATCTGTGTGGCGATTCCCGCATGATCGGTGCCCGGGAGCCAGAGAGTGTCTCGGCCCTGCATGCGGCGCCAGCGCACCAGCACGTCTTGAAGGGTAACATTGAGAGCGTGGCCGATATGGAGGCGGCCGGTGACGTTGGGAGGTGGTATCACGATGCAGTAAGGGTCGGAATCCCCTCCACCTCGCGGGACGAAAAAGCCAGCTTGCAGCCAGAAGCCGCTCCAGCGACGTTCCACGCTGGATGGGTCATATCGCTTGGGGACTTCCATGGGTGAGACTCCCGGACGCGACAACTCCCTCCCCCTTTCTCTCGGAGAAGCGGAGCAGGCCCGCGGGACCGCGGTGCTGCTAGATTTCCTGGGGGAAAGAATCAGCCTTCCCGGGTGATCTTCTCTTCCAGCTCCCGGATCCGCTGACGTATGAGGTTCTCGGCGATCTCCGGAATGACCTCCCAGGCGATCTCCCGGACCACCCTGTCGGAGAGCTGCTCCAACACGCGGGAAGCAATCCGTTCCACCTGCTCGGCCGTCAAGGTCGGACCACCCAGCTTCGGCGATGCGCCGCCTCCCGGCGGGCAAAACTCCGAGGCCTGCTTTTCCACCGGCCGTGCCGGATCCATCGGGAGCGGCGGTACCACAGCCGGTGTTGCTTCGGCCCTTTCTGCTTCTCCCATCCTGGCCCCACCGGGGGCCGCCGCCAGTCCGATGGCCAATTCGTCCCACGTCTCGGCTACCGGATCGCGCGATGAACCCGCTCTTGGACCCTCCGCCCCCGCTTCCCGGGGTGCGGAAGGTTCCTCCTCCGAGAGGTAGTCGTCATAACGATCCGGGATGATTTGCCGTCGGATCCCATCCTCTTCCGGGGTGGGTGCAGGTTCCGCCGCAGAATCCCCATCGGTTTCGGGGACAGAATGGGAGGTCGCGCGGGCCTCCTTTTCCGGGGAGACTTCTTCCCTCCCGGCGACAGCGGCCGGAGATGCGGCGATCAATTCCTCCACGCGCGAAATCAGGACCTGTGACTCGAAGGGCTTGGTGAGGTGTCCATCCGCCCCCACCGCCTCGGCACGGTTTCGATCGAACGGCTCGAAGGTTCCGGTCAGCAGAAGGACCGGGATCCGGGAAGTCCGCGGATCATTCTTGACCTTCTCGCACACTTCATACCCGTTCGCTTCCGGCATAATAACGTCCAGCAGGGCAATGTCAGGGCCGACTTCGTGGATCTTCCGCAGCGCCAGAGAACCGTTGCCTACCGTGAAGACCTGGTAGTCGCCTTCGGAGAAGGTCAGCTCCACAACTTTCTGGATGGTGATGCTGTCGTCCGCAAGGAGAATCTTCTTCGGCATGGAGCCCCCGGCCCGGAAGGGCACTTCTCCTTCGGGACGCCCGTCCCGGGGAGTGAAGCCTTCGTCTTGAGCCCGCTCAACTTAGCAGATGGGATTCGGGGGTGTCAAGAAGAGGGGAAATCAGCGGCGCCTTTTACCGCCCGGTCTCACGGGGGAGCGCTTCGAGGGCGATGCCGGCCGGCTGGGGGGCGATTTCGGAGCGACCCCGGCAGCACCCCGGGGACGTATGTTCTTTCGGACCCAGTCGATCACGTCCTGCGTGGAGGTCCCGGGCGTGAACACGGCTTTCACTCCGGCCTTCCTTAGGAAAGACACGTCGTCCTCGGGAATGATCCCTCCCCCGAAAACCGGAATCGAAACTCCCGCTCTCTTCAATAGATCGATGACCCGGGGGAAAAGGGTGTTGTGGGCACCACTGAGGATGCTCAGGGACACTGCGTCGACGTCTTCCTGGATGGCGGTGGCCACCACCATCTCGGGGGTTTGATGCAGGCCGGTGTAAATTACTTCGAAGCCTGCGTCCCTCAGGGCCCGGGCGATGATCTTGGCCCCCCGATCGTGGCCGTCCAGGCCCACCTTGCCGACCAGTAGCCGGAGCTTGGAGCCTGCAGTTGCGGTCAGAGGCATGAAGAAACCCTTCAGAAGAAGGTCTTTTCCTCGCGATACTCGCCAAATTCACTCTTCAGGGTCGAACAGATCTCCCCCACGGAAGCGTAGGCTTCCACTGCCCGGATCATCGGGGGCATCACGTTGTCGCCCGTCTTCGCTGCCTCGAGCAGATCAGCCAGTGCCCGCTTGTGGCGGCGGGTATCTCTATGCCTGCGAACGCGCTTCAGACCACGGACCTGACTGGTCTCAACCGTGGGAGGGATCTTGAGGATGTCCACGGGGCAGTGCGTCTCTTCTGCATAGCGATTCACCCCCACCATCACTTTCTCCCCGCGTTCCAACTGCTGCTGATAATGGAAGGAGGCCTCGGCAATTTCCCTCTGCGGAAAGCCCTGTTCGATGGCGGGGATGATACCGCCCATTTTTTCGATGGCCGCAATGAGTTCCTGCGCCGCACATTCGATTCCGTCGGTAAGGGACTCCAGAAAGTAGGAACCGGCCAGGGGATCGATAGTGTTGGCGACGCCCGTCTCTTCCGCGAGGATTTGCTGGCTACGCAGGGCGATAGTGACCGCCTGCTCCGTGGGCAGGCCGAGCGTCTCATCCATGGAATTGGTGTGCAGCGACTGGGTGCCACCCAGCACGGCGGAGAGAGCTTGCAGAGCGACGCGCACGATGTTGTTGTGGGGCTGTTGCGCGGTGAGGGAGCAGCCCGCCGTCTGCGCATGCGTGCGGAGCATCCAGGAACGGGGATCCTTGGCGCCGAACCGCTCCCGCATCACCTTCGCCCAGATGCGTCGCGCCGCCCGGAATTTGGCGATCTCCTCGAAAAAATCGGAGTGGGCGTTGAAGAAGAACGAGAGCCTGGGGGCGAAGGTGTCCACGTCCAGTCCTGCTTCCACGCAAGCCTGCACGTACCCGATTCCGTCCGCCAGCGTGAAAGCCAGCTCCTGGGCCGCAGTGGATCCCGCTTCCCGGATGTGGTAGCCGCTGATAGAGATTGTGTTCCACAGAGGTACCTCCCTGGCGCAGAAGGCAATCATGTCCACAATGATTCTCATGGAGGGACGCGGTGGGAAGATCCATTCCTTTTGGGCGATGTATTCCTTGAGAATGTCGTTCTGCACTGTCCCCCGCACCCGACCCCACGCCACTCCCTGCTTCCTCGCGACGGTAAGATACATCGCCAGAAGTACTGCCGCCGGCGCGTTGATGGTCATGGAGGTGGAGACCTGTGCCAGCGGAATCTCCTCAAAGAGCGTCTCCATGTCGGCCAGGGTGTCGATGGCAACGCCTTCGCGTCCCACCTCGCCGGCCGAGCGAGGATCGTCCGAGTCAAGACCCATGAGGGTGGGCATGTCGAAGGCCACCGACAGCCCCGTCTGCCCGTGATCCAGGAGATATCGGTAGCGGCGGTTGGTGTCCCGGGCCGTTCCGAAACCCGAGAATTGTCGCATGGTCCAAAGCCGGCCCCGGTACATCGTGGGATGCGGCCCGCGCGTGTATGGATACTCGCCGGGCAGGCCCAGCTTTTCTCCAGGATCCCATCCCGCCAAGTCTTCAACGCTGTAGAGCCGTGAGACGGGAACTCCGGACAAAGTAGTGAATTCCGGCATCCGCTCCGGCGCCTTCTTCAGGGCAGGGCGTAAGGTCTCCTCCTCCCACTCCCGCCGGGTTCGCCGCCGGGTCAAGACGTGGGTGCTTTCGGGCTTCATGGACTATCTCTCCCTCTCCCGGCTAGACGCTCTCCAGCAGCCTGCGGGCAATGACGAGCCGCTGGATCTCCGAGGTTCCCTCATAAATGGTCGTAACTCGCGCGTCCCGGTAGTACCGCTCGACGGGGTACTCGCGAGAATAGCCGTAAGCTCCGTGGATCTGGACTGCCTGGTAGGCGACACGATTGACCATCTCAGTGGCGAAGAGCTTGGCCATCGACGCTTCCTTGGTGAACTGCACATCGCCCCGGTCCCGTAGGTGAGCCGCTCGATGGACCAGCAGACGGGCGGCGTCGATGGCCGTGGCCATGTCCGCCAGCATGAATTGAATTGCCTGGAACTGGCAGATGGGCCGGCCGAAGGCCTTGCGCTGCCGTGCGAAAGCGATGGACTCCTGCAGGGCCCCTCGGGCAATCCCTACAGCCTGCGCCGCGATGCCTATCCGCGCTCCGTCCAGCGTGGCCATGGCGATCTTGAACCCCTGTCCCTCCTCCCCCAGGCGATTGGCGACCGGGACCCGGCAGTCCTGGAGTTCGAGGCTCCCGGTGAGCGAGGAGCGGAGCCCCATCTTGTCCTCCACCTTGCCGAAGGAGAAACCCGGGAAATCTCGCTCCACGAGAAAGGCCGTCAGGCCGTGGGAACCCTGCTCGGGCCGGGTGGCGGCCAGAACCACAAAAACGTGACCCACCTGGACATTACTCACCCAGGCTTTATCCCCGGTCAGCAGGTAAGTGTCCCCCTCCAGACTGGCGCGGGTTCTCAGGTGGGCGGCGTCGGAGCCCGAGTCGGGCTCGGTGAGGGAGAAGCCGCCCAGGATTTCCCCTTTCGCCAGGCGCGGCAGGTAGCGGCGCCGCTGGTCTTCATTCCCGAAGCGTACGATGGGACCCGCGCAAACCGAGTTGGTGACGCTGACGGTGACCGCCAGCGACGCCGATCCCCGTGCGATCTCTTCGATGGCCACGGCGGATCCCAGAGTGTCAAGGCCCGCCCCTCCAAAGGCCTCCGGGATGGCCATGCCCAGGAGCCCCAGCTCGGCCAGTCGCTGGATGGCCCGGGATGGAAACTGCGAAAGCCGATCCAACTCCCCTGCCTCGGGAGAGATTTCCCGGCTGACGAACTCCCTCATCGTGTCCCGGAGAAGTCCCTGTTCTTCTGTCAGGGCAAAATCCATGGATGGCAATCAGTCTTTCAAGAGGGTGGTGGCAATGACCAAGCGTTGGATCTCCGAGGTTCCTTCGTAGATCTCAGTGATCTTCGCATCGCGAAAGTACCGTTCCACTGGATAATCGTTCATGTACCCGTACCCGCCGAAGATTTGCACCGCTTTTACTGCGGAGCGCATGGCTACCTCAGAGGAGAATAGCTTCGCCTGCGCCGCCTCCAGGGAGAACCGCCCTCCCTGGTCCTTGGTCCAGGCCGCCCGGTGGGTCAGCAACCGGGCCGCGTCCACCTCGGTAGCCATGTCGGCCAGCATGAACTGAATCGCCTGGAAGTCGGAAATGGTCTTGCCGAACGCCTTCCGCTGCTTGGAGTATCGTGTCGCTTCCTCCAGACAGGCGCGGGCGATCCCCACCGCCTGGGCGGCGATCCCGATCCGCCCTCCGTCCAGCGTGTTCATGGCGATCTTGAATCCCAACCCTTCCGCCCCCAGGAGACTCGTTGCCGGCACCCGGCAATCCTCGAACACCATCTCCACCGAGCCGGAGCAGGTGATCCCGAGCTTCACTTCGTCCTTCCCGAGGCGGAAACCGGGCGCTCCCTTCTCCACAATCAGCGCCGAGATGCCGTGGTGCCTTTTGGATTTGTCGGTGGCGGCGAAAACGATGGCGGTATCGGCCGCGACGCCGTTGGTGATGAAGTTCTTGGTACCGTTCAGGATGTATTCGTCCCCCCGGCGTACTGCCGTGGTCTGCTGGTTGCCGGCATCGGAGCCAGCCGCGGGCTCAGAGAGGCAAAAGCAACCGATTTTTTCTCCTTTGGCATGGGGAATCAGGAACCGTTGCTTTTGGTCCTCGGTTCCAAACCTCTCCACCGGATGGCAGAAAAGGGAATTGTTGACCGAGACGATGACTCCCGTGGAGGCGCAAGCACGGGACAGCTCTTCGATGATGAGAGCGCAGCTGATCGTGTCCAGTCCCGAGCCGCCGAACTGCTCGGGCACCATGACTCCCATGAGATTGAGCTCGGCGCATTTCCTCACATTGTCATAAGGGAATTCCCGTGTGCGATCGTAGTGCGCCGCTCTGGGAGCGATTTCGCGGGCCGCGAAATCCCGGACCATGTCCCGGATCGTCCGATGTTCCGCGGTCAGTTCCAGGTCCATGGATGCTCCAGTGGTTGTGCTACCGGCATCGGTCCTGTAGCGCTTCCCGGTCGGCTCCCAGGGCGTGGAGGTAGCGGGACTCCGGGCAGCCCTCCGGTTGTCGCGATACTCGTTAGACTCACGTCCTTGCAGGTCGTTGCAGGATAGCAACGCAGAGGAAGAACTGTCAACCGCGGCGCCGGAGGATGAGCCGATGTTACGCTTCGGGCTCGATGAGCCCGAAATTCCCGTCCTTGCGCCGGTACAGGACCGAAACCCTCCGCGAGGAGGCATTGCGGAAGACAAGAAACTCCCTCTCGGTGCCCGTCACCTGAAGGACCGCTTCTTCCACCGACATGGGCTTCAGGGGGCTGGCATCCACCCGCACCACCTGCGGCCCCTCGGAGCCGCTCTCGACCGGGGTGAGAATGCGGCGCAGCGAGCTCCGGGCTCCCTGTCGCTTCTTCTCCACCTTCAACTTCTCTCGGTGCTTCTTGGCCTGGCGCTCCAATCGTTCGGCCACCAGAGCGAGGGACGAATACATGTCAGCCGTCACCCCCGCCGCCGAGAGTGTCACATGCTTCCCGTGGACCACGACTTCGGCACGATGGCGGCGCTTCTCCACCACGAGAATCACGTGGGCCTCTCTGACGGGCTCCAGGAACTTCTCCAACTTGCCCAGGCGCTCCTCGGCCGCCTTCCGCAGGGACGGGGTGATCTCGATCTGTCTGCCGGTGAAATGGATTTTCATGATGCCATGTGCTCCTCAGCGAAATCCTTGGCGCCGCTCGTTGGAGGAGGGGATGCGTAGCTCCTCCCGATACTTGGCCACCGTGCGCCGGGCGATTTGCAGTCCTTCGTTCCCCAGGATCTGGGCCAGGGCCGAATCCGACAGAGGGCGTACCGGGTTCTCCTCCGACACCAGCTTTTTGATCCGCTCCTTGACCGTGAGGGAGGACACGTCCTCGCCCTGCACCGAAGCGATGCCGGAATGGAAGAAGAACCTCATCTCGAAGAGACCGCGGGAGGTGTGCATGTACTTGTTGTTCACCACTCGGCTGACGGTGGACTCGTGCATCTGGATGTCGTCGGCCACGTTTCTCAGCACCAGGGGCCGCAGGTGCTCGAAGCCATAATCCAAGAAGCTTCTCTGGAAATTAACGATGCTCCTGGCCACTTTGTAGATGGTGCGCTGTCGCTCCTCCAAGCTCTTGATGAGTCGCAGCGCCGAGCTGAGCTTTTCCCGGACGTAATCCCGGGCCTCCCGAGTAATCTCCGTGTTGGATCGGTCCACCATGCGGCGGTAGAAGGAGCTCACCCTCAGCCGGGGGAGCCCCTCCTCATTCAGAAGAATCGTGTACTCCCCGTCTACCTTCACCACATAGACATCGGGCACCACGTAGCTGGATCGGTCCGTGTTGTACTTCTTGCCGGGCCTCGGATCGAGCCCCCGAATGATCTCCAGGTTCCTTTGGACCTCCTCCAGGGAACAGTCGAGTACCTGGCACAGCTCCTTGATGCGGCGGCCCTGAAGGACAGCCATGTGGTCCCGAATGATGGTCTCCTGAAAGGTCCCCTCCATGTCCGAGGTCCTGGCCTGGATGAGCAGGCATTCCCGCAGGTCGCGCGCGGCCACTCAGGTGCGATCCAACTCCTGAATTTGGCCCAGCAC
>Ga0066710_100001622_pt1 | contig 17127 bp, 13 predicted proteins | sample GraSoiAngelo_159_FD_79666 | JGI IMG/M metagenome (GOLD analysis project Ga0066710, IMG submission 79666) | Grasslands soil microbial communities from the Angelo Coastal Reserve, California, USA - 14_1009_16_40cm | ecosystem: Environmental > Terrestrial > Soil > Grasslands | place: USA... | reverse complement strand
GACATCGGCGACTTCAAAGAAGTGCAGATCGTCGAGGTGCACGTCGCGCCAGGGGCTGAGCTCAAGGTTGAGGAGCCGCTGATCACCCTCGAGTCGGACAAGGCCAGCATGGAGGTGCCCGCGCCGGCGAGCGGTACGGTGGCCGAAGTCAAGGTCGCGCAGGGCGACCGGGTTTCGGAAGGTGACGTGATCCTGCTCATGCGGGTCGCCGAGGCCGGGCCCGCCACGCAGGCGGTAACGCTTCCGCCGACGCCGGCGCCCAGCCCCAGGCCGCCGGTGGCAGCGCAGGGCGACCTCCACGCCGAAGTGCTGGTCCTGGGCGCTGGGCCCGGTGGCTATTCAGCTGCCTTCCGAGCTGCTGACCTTGGTAAGCGGGTGGTGCTGGTCGATCGCTGGCCGACATTGGGCGGCGTATGCCTCAACGTCGGCTGCATCCCCTCCAAAGCACTGCTGCACGCTGCCAAGGTCCTGGCGGACGCGCGCGAGATGGCCGACTGCCGTGGACTCAACTTCGTCGAGCCCACGATCGACCTGGATAAGCTGCGCGCCTGGAAGGATGGCGTCGTTGCGCGGCTCACCGGCGGGCTGGCTGGCCTCGCGCGGCAGCGCAAGGTGATGGTTGTCCAGGGCTACGGTCGATTCGCTTCGCTGAACCAGCTCGATGTCGACAGCGGCGACGGCGGGCGCAAAGTGGTGAGCTTCGAGCAGGCGGTCATCGCCTGCGGCTCGGAGCCCGTGACGCTGCCGTTTGTGCCGCACACGGACCCGCGCGTACTCGACTCGACCGGCGCACTGGTGCTCGACGGAGTACCCAGGCGGCTGCTGGTCATCGGGGGCGGCATCATCGGCCTGGAGATGGCAACGGTCTACAACGAGCTCGGGGCACAGGTGACGATCGTCGAGCTGATGGACCAGCTCATCCCCGGGGCTGACAAGGACATCGTCAATCCCTTGATGAAGCGGCTCGAGAAGCGCTACGAGCACATCTTCCTCAAGACGAAGGTCACACAGGTCTCGGCGCAGCCCGACGGGTTAGTTGTCCACTTTGAAGGACACAATGCGCCAGCCAGCGACACTTTCGACCGGGTGCTGGTCGCCGTCGGCCGCAAGCCGAATGGACGGCTGATTGGCGCCGAGAACGCGGGCGTTGTCGTCGATGAGTGGGGCTTCATCCCGACCGACAAGCAGATGCGGACCAACGTCCCGCACATCTTCGCCATCGGCGACGTGGTCGGCCAGCCGATGCTCGCGCACAAGGCGGTCCACGAGGGCAAGGTCGCCGCCGAGGTCGCGGCGGGTAAGAACTCCAGCTTCGATGCTCGAGTGATTCCGTCAGTTGCCTACACCGATCCGGAAGTTGCCTGGGTCGGTTTGACCGAGGGCGAAGCGCGCGCACGCGGGGTCCGCTACGGCAAAGGCGTGTTCCCGTGGGCTGCCAGCGGCCGCTCGCTGTCACTCGGCCGCGACGAGGGTCTCACCAAGTTGTTGTTCGATTCAGAGACCGAGCGGGTGATTGGCTGCGGCATCGTCGGGCCGTCGGCTGGCGACCTGATCAGCGAGCTGGCGCTGGCGATCGAAATGGGCGCCGACGCCGCGGACATCGGGCTGACCATCCATCCGCATCCGACGCTGTCTGAGACGATCGGCATGGCAGCCGAGGCTTTCGAGGGGACGATCACGGATCTCTACCTGCCAAAAAAGGGCTGAGCACGTCAGAGCGGGGCACCCGGTCCTCGCTTAAGTAGCGGGCGAGCGGTACAGTGGCCGAGCCAGAATCTCGGGACTATTTCGTGCGCGCTCGCTTCGCACTCCCGGCCTTCGTCGGAGCGCTGCTCGCGCTCGCAGCGCTCGCATCGACACGCCCCGTCGCGGCCGAGGCCCAGGGCAGTCCAACTGTCGTTGTGGCTCACCTGACCGACATCGTGAGCCCTGCCACGGCGCAGTACGTTCATCGTGTCGTCGGCGCCGCGAACGATCAGGGCGCCGCGCTGCTGGTGCTGACGATCGATACGCCGGGTGGTCTGGACACGTCCATGCGCCAGATGGTGCAGGACCTGCTGAATAGCTCGGTACCGTCGGTGGCCTACGTGGGGCCATCCGGTGCGCGCGCCGCATCGGCTGGAGTATTCGTCGCCGAAGCCGCCAATGTCCTGGCGATGGCGCCGGGCACGAACATCGGCGCGGCGCACCCGATCCAGGGCGGTGGCGGGGATATCCCGGGTGATCTGCGCGAGAAGATCACCAGCGATGCAGCGGCGTACCTTGCCGGTATCACCCGCCAACGGGGTCGGAACGACAGCTGGGTCCAGGATGCCGTCCGACAGAGTGTCTCGCTGGACGCCGAGCAGGCGGTTTCGCAACATGTCGCGGATCTCCTTTCGCCGGACGTCCACACACTGCTCAGGGATCTGGAGGGTCGCAGCGTGGTGACTGGCGCCGGCTCGGCGACTATCCACGTGACAGGTGCAGAGGTCAGAACCATCGACCCGGACCCCGTGGAGCTGGTCGCCCAGAAAGCCTTCGATCCGAACGTCGCCTATTTGCTGATGACCATCGGCTTCTTCGCGGTACTCATCGAGCTGTTCCACCCGGGGGCGCTGGTGCCTGGCGTGACCGGCGTGGTGTGTCTGGTCGTGTCGTTTGTCGGATTCGCCGCGTTGCCGATGAACTGGGGCGGGATCGTGCTCATCCTGGCCGCCGCGGCGCTGTTCGTGCTGGACATCAAATCCGCCGCGCACGGCGGGCTCACCATCGCCGGGCTGGTGTGCTTCGTCCTGGGCTCCCTGCTGCTCTACTCGCCGAGCGGTGTTCCATCACCGACGCTGCCGGAGGTCTCGGTAGGCCTGCCGGCGCTGATCGGGGCAGCCGGCGTTGGAGCGCTCTTCAGTCTCCTGGTGGTCAGGACCGCGCTGCGCATGTCCGGGCGCCCGGCGATGACCGGCTCACAACGACTGACCGGTGCCAGCGGTTTCGCGCGGAGTACGCTGGATCCAAGCGGCACGGTCCACGTCGCGGGCCAGGTGTGGTCCGCTCGCCTGCGGAGTGGTCGACTCGAAGCGGGCCGACCCGTTCGCGTTCTCGGGCGTACCGGCCTCGTGCTGGACGTGGAGCCGGGCGACGCGACCGGTCCCGCGGAACGAAAGGGAGCCAAGCCATGAATGCCGAGCTCATCGCCAACATTGTCGTGCTCATACTTCTGGTTGCGCTGATCGCCGGCACCCTCAGCCAATCGATTCGCGTCGTGCGCGAGTACCAGCGAGTCGTCGTGTTCAGGCTTGGTAAGTGCATCGGCGAGCGTGGCCCCGGACCGGTGCTGCTGATCCCATTCGTCGACCGGCCGGTGTGGGTCGACTTGCGCGAGCTCTTCATAGAAGTGCCGCACCAGACGTGCATCACCAAGGACAACGTTCCACTCCAGATCGATTTTCTGGTGTACCGCCAGGTGATCGACGCGGTGGCCAGTGTCGTGGCAGTGACCAATTTCGCCAGCGCCTCGCAGGGCATCGCCGCGACGACCTTGCGAGCGGTGATCGGCGACATCGTGCTGGACGACGTGCTCGCTCGTCGCGAGCAGATCAATGATCACCTGCGGGCCAAGCTGGACGAAGTCACCGAACGCTGGGGTGTCAAGGTGACCGCGGTCGAAATCCGCGAGGTCGTTCCTCCGCGCGACGTGCAAGAGGCCATGAACCGCCAGATGTCAGCCGAGCGTACCCGACGTGCCGCGGTCACCGAGGCCGAGGGCAAGCGTCAGGCCAACATCACTGTCGCCGATGGGGAACGACAAGCCCAGGTGTTGCGGGCGGAAGGTGAAAAGCAAGCGAACATCCTCAAAGCGGAGGGATACGCGCAGGCGCTGCAGACGGTGTTTTCCGCCGCGCAACTGGTGGATGCCAAGACGATGACGATCCAGGTGATCGAAGGCTTGAAGGCCCTCGGCGCCAGCCCCAGCAGCACGTTTGTCATCCCGATGGAGTTCACGCGGCTGCTCGGCCAGATCGGCACGTATCTCGAGCAAAGCACCGGCGCCACCGCCAGCGGCAACGAACACGCCGGATTACCCGTTGGTGTGAAAGGAGACCGTCTGCGAGCCTAGATGCTCCCCATCAGGAGATGACATTCACGCAAGAACAGCTGGGAAGCATTTAGCTATTGAGTCTCGTGCATTACCCTGCGGCTTGCGCGTTTTCGTTCGCGCGTTCGCGCGTTCTTTCGCCGCGGTGTGTTTGGCTGCATGTGGCCCCGTCTTTCGCCCCCGTCGAGGCGCGCTCGCGCTGCGCGCTGACCGAGCCAGAAGATCGAGCCATTGAACGCGCGAACGCGCGAACGCGCGAACGAAAACGCGCAACCAATAAAACGATCATCAGGTAATTGCCGTAGCGGTCGACTTTACTCGACGCCCGCCAGCTCGAGCGTGTCGGCGAAGTGGCAGGCTGCCACGTGACCGCCGGCGACCTCTCGCAGCGGGGGCGTCTCGACTTTGCAGATGTCTTGCGCGTAGCGGCAGCGGGTGTGGAACGCACAGCCGGGCGGCGGATTGGCCGGGTTCGGCACGTCGCCGGGGAGCACGATGCGTTGCTTTTGCTGGCGGGGTGAGCTCTTCGGAATGGCGGACAGCAGCGCTTCAGTGTACGGATGCCGGGGATCACGGTAGAGCTGTTCGGCCGGTGCAAGCTCGACGATCTTGCCCAGGTACATGACCGCGACGCGGTCGCTGATGTGCTCCACGACGGACAGATCGTGGGCGATGAAGAGGTAGGCGAGCCTGAACTCCTTCTGCAGGTCTTTGAGCAAGTTGAGCACCTGAGCCTGGATGCTCACGTCCAGCGCCGACACCGGTTCATCACACACGATCAACCGTGGCCGCAGCGCCAGAGCGCGCGCGATGCCGATCCGCTGGCGTTGACCACCGCTGAAAGCGTGCGGATAGCGGTTCATGTGCTGGGCGCGCAATCCGACGCGGTGCAGCAGCTCGCGGACCTGGGTCTTGAGCTCGCCGCCTCGTGCCGCTCGGTGCACAACCAGTGGCTCGGAGACGATGTCGAACACGGTCATGCGTGGATCCAATGATGAGTACGGATCCTGAAAGATGACCTGCAGCTCTTTGCGGTAAGGCTTGAGCGCCCGTCGCGAGAGGCTGGTCAGATCGACCATCTCTCCGTTATGGCGGAACAGCACCTGGCCGCTGGTGGGCTGGCCGGCGCGCAGAATCAGTCGGCCGGTGGTGGTCTTGCCCGAGCCGGATTCGCCCACCAGTCCGAGTGTTTCACCCTCGCCAATCGCAAAACTCACGCCGTCAACGGCCTTGACGTGGCCCACCACACGCCGCAGCAGACCGCGCTGGATGGGAAAGTACTTCTTGAGCTCACGTACCTCGAGCAGGACCGGCCGCTGGGGATTCTCGGCCGCGGACTCCGGGCCGACGGACTGATCTCGAACGGGGGGCTCAGCGACCATGGCGGCTACTGGTATAGCGTGCACCGCACCCAGTGGCGCGGCCGCGCTTCGGTCAGCGGCACCGAGTCGGGTCCCTGACAGGTGGGCTTTTTCGGTGCCGGACAGCGAGGGTAGAAGCTGCAGCCCGGCGGAATGCTGAACGGGTCGGGCACGCTGCCGGGGATCGCCACCAGACGTGCCTTCACGTCCTTGCCGAGTTGCGGCATGCTGCGCAGCAGGCCGACGGTGTACGGATGCATCGGCTCGTCGAAGATCGTCGCCGAGTCCGCCATCTCGACGACCTTGCCCATGTACATGACCGCGACCCGATGAGCCATCTCGGCGATCACCCCCAGGTTGTGCGTGATCATCAGGATGGCCATCCCGAATTGAGACTGCAGCTCCTTCAGCAGCTCCAGGATCTGCGCCTGGACCGTGACATCCAGGGCGGTGGTGGGCTCGTCGGCGATCAGCAGCCGCGGGTTGCACATGAGCGCCATGGCGATCATGGCCCGCTGGCGCATCCCTCCCGAAAACTGGTGGGGGTACTCGTCCAGGCGTTGGCGTGGATTGGCGATGCCGACACGACTCAGCATCTCTTCAGCACGCTGGTAGGCATCCCGCCTCGTGGCGCCCTGATGGATCTGAGCGACTTCGGCGAGCTGCGCTCCGATCGTGTGGACCGGCGACAGCGACGTCATCGGCTCCTGAAAGATCATGGCGATCTCGTCACCGCGGATGCCACGGATGAGTGGCCCTCGCGGATCGACCTGCGCCAGATCAACCTGGTCGCCCGCTCTGCGTCGAAAGCGAATCGCGCCTTCGGTGATGCGACTGGATTTCAGCGGCAAGAGCCGGAGGATCGAGTGAGCGGTGACGCTCTTGCCGCAGCCGGATTCGCCGACCAGGCCGAGGGTCTCGCCAGGTTGGATGTGGAGGGTGACGCCGTCGACGGCGCGCACGACGCCGTCATGTGTGAAGAAGTGGGTGCGCAGCTCATCGATCTGCAGGAGGGCGCCGGAACTGACGGTATCCTCGGCAGACCTTGGCGAAGCGACGACCTCCATCAGACTACCGAATACGGATCGGTCGCATCGCGCAGGCCGTCCCCGAGGAAGTTGAAGGCGAGTACCGCGATCACGATGGCGCCCACTGGAGCCAGAAGCCACGGTGCGTGAGCGAGCGTCTGGATGTTCGAGGCGTCCTGCAGGAGGGTGCCCCAGCTCACCAGTGGCGGACGGATGCCGATGCCCAGGAACGTCAGCGCCGTTTCCGCCAGGATCATGCCGGGGATTGCCAGCGTCGAGATGACGATGATATGGCCGGCCACGCTGGGAATCAGATGGCGGCCGATAATCCGCGCGTCGGACGCGCCGGCCAGCTGTGAGGCGAGGACAAACTCCTCCTCGCGCAGCGCCAGCACCTTGCCGCGGAGCTGCCGCGCGAGCCACGTCCAGCCGATGAACGACAGGACCAGGCTGATCGCGAAGTAGACCTGCAGCGCCGGCCAGTGTGGTGGGAAGGCTGCCGCGAGCGCCATCCACAATGGGATGGACGGGAACGAGCGGATGACTTCGATCACTCGCTGGATGATGTTGTCGATTGCGCCACCGTAGTAGCCGCTGGCCACACCCAGTAGCGAACCGATCAGCAAGCTGAGGAACACGCCCAACAATCCGATCGTCAAGGAGATCTGGCTGCCGATGAGGATGCGGGAAAACTGGTCCCGCCCCTGGCGATCGGTCCCGAGCAGGAACACACCGATATCGGCGCGATCGACCCCGAGGAGGTGCACATCGGTCGGGATCAGGCCCAGAACGTGGTACGGGGCGCCCTTCGCGAAGAACTGGACCGGGAACTTCTGGCTCGGGTCGGCCACATACGTGCGAAGCAGCGTTTCAGGGTCCGTTTTGGGCGTCAAACCCAGGATGTGTGGATAGACCTTCCCTTCGTCGACCCAGTAGATGGGTTGCGGCGTGGTGTAGATGGCCGAGTCGAACCGCTGGTCGGCGTCATATGGGGCGATGAAGTTGGCGAAGACCGCCATCACGTAGAGCAAACCAACCACTCCGCCACCAACCAGCGCAGCCCGGTTGCGAACAAATCGGAGCCAGATCAGCGCGATCTGATTGCGACCGTAACGCGCCTCATCCGCGGCGCTGAGCGGCTCCTGCTCAAGCCCGGTCGGCGAGGTCCACGATTCTGGCAGGACCGTGCTCATGACTGCCTCTCCATCAGTCGTACCGAATGCGCGGGTCGGCCCAGGCGAGCAGGATGTCGGCCAGCAGGTTGCCCAGCAGCAGCAGCAACGCCAGCATGAGCAAGAACGTCCCTGCCAGGTACGTGTCCTGGTTTTGCAGCGCATGCAGGAACAGTGGCCCGGTGGTTGGCAGCGACAGCACGACGCCCACGATGGTGGCCCCTGAGATCAGGTTCGGGAGCTGCATACCCATGACGCTGATCAGCGGATTGATCGCCACACGCACCGCGTAGCGATTCACCACTCTTCGCTCGGTGAGACCTTTGGCGCGCGCGGTGGTGACGAACTGCTGACCCAGGATCTCGAGCAAATTGCCGCGCATGATGCGGATGAGCTGGGCCGTACCCGCCACCCCGAGAATGACGACGGCTGGAACCAGGTGGCTGATGAAGTCCCACACTTTGGTGAGTGTCCACGGCGCTTGTTCGAGGTCGGACGACACGATGCCGCTTGCAGACGCGCTGAACGCGGTGGTGGCCACGAACAGGTACACCAGCCCGAGCATGAAATCCGGAATGCTCAGACCCAGAAAGCCGAGTGTGGTCAAGCCCACGTCGCCGGGCGAATACTGGTGGGTCGCCGAGTAGATACCAATCGGAATAGCCACCAGCCAGCTGAACGCCAACGCAAGCAGTGAGAGGAGCAGGGTGAAGGCGATGCGGCTGCCGATGAGATCGGCAACGGGTTGCTTCCATTCGAAGGAATAGCCGAAGTCCCCGTGCAAGCAGCCCACGATCCAGGTGACGTACCGCAGGTACAGGGGCTGGTCGAGTCCGTACTGATGGCGGATCGTCTGGATGAAGGCTTCGTCACCGGTGCCGCCCGACGCCGCGGCTTGCGCGGCGAGGGCAGTCGCGTAGTCACCCTGCGGCAGCTGGATGATGATGAACGTCAGGACGCTGACGAGAAACAGCGTCGGGATCATGCCCAACAATCGGCGCGTGATGTACGCGGCCATCGGAGCCCGCTCAGCTCTTCAGGTAGAACTGCGCCGGGTCCAGATTGCCCGGGCTCATGAAGATCCAGTCGGTGACGGCCTGATCGGGCACATTGCTCATGTTGTTCTTGATCACGGGGATGGACGGGAGTGCGCCGACGGTCTCGATCGTCCACAGGTTCTCGTGGGCCAGCTTCACGATCTGCTTGCCCAGCTCGATCTGCTTGCTGGCGTCGATGGTCGCCTTGAACTGGCCGAACAACTCCTGCGCCTGGGCCAGCGGGCCCTCGGGCTTCTCGCCTTTTTGACCTCCAGTGCTGAACCAGATGCCATACGCGGGGGCCATCCAGGAGCGCTCGTCGTACGGGAACAGGTAGATCGGGTCGACGAACGGCTCGAGCCCGCGGTCGGTCCCCCACTGGGCGATCTGCACCTGGTTGCCGGTGGCGCGGGTCCAGAACACCGAACGCTCCGATGACTTGACGACCGTCTTGGCGCCCACGCTCTCCCAGCCCTTGCGCACCAGCTCGATGGCGTCGAAACCAGAGCCGGAGGTCTCGATGGTCTCGACCGTCAGCTCGAGCGGCTGACCGCTCGGCAACGAACGGAATCCGTCGGCGCCTTTCTTCAGTCCCATGTCGTCGAGAAGCTGGTTCGCTTTCTCAGGGGCGAACTCCGCATACATCGCTTCGATCTCGGGGGTGTAGAAGGGCGACTCCGCAATCAGCAGCGCATTACGCTCCTTGCCCAGGCCGAAGTAGCTGACCTCGTTGATCTGCTTGCGGTTGATCGCGTACGACAGCGCCTGGCGGAACCGCAGATCCTGGAATACGCGGCGCAGATCCGGGTCGGGAAATGTCTGGTTGACGAAGAACGAAACGGGCGAGCCGTTCGCGTCATCCCAGCGGAGGACGCGGTAGTTGCCTTTCTGCTTGTTCTCCTGGAGAAGCGAATACTTGGCGATGTCGATGCGGCGGAACTGCATGTCCAGCTCGCCGTTGACGGCCTTCAGGTTGACCGCCTCGCTGTTCTCAACCAGGTCGAGCCGCAGCTGGTCGATGTATGGAAGCTGATTACCCTGTGGGTCAACTCGCCAGTAGTACGGGTTGCGATCGGCGATCAGCTGGCGGTCGCCGGCGGCCCACGACGTAACGTGCCAGGCAGTCATGACCGGGCGGCCCGGGGTCAGGTCGTCGGCTTTGTCGGTGAACACCTTGTAGTCGTTCGCGCCGTTGTTGTATTTGGGATGGAACCGCGTGAGGTAGTGCTTTGGCGCATAGAAGCCAAAGCGCTCGAAGTTGAGCGGCCACTGGTTCCCGTGGAACGCCAGCATGCGCAGCGCCATGCCGTTGGGTGCACCGAACTTCAGCGTGATGACCTCGGGGCTGGATGCCTCGACAGTCATCGGCTTGCCGTTGATCACCCACTCCGGCGGCGGGGCGGGGTAGAGGTTCGTGTCGAGCGCGATGTCGTTCCACCAGAAGAGGATGTCGTCGGTGGTGAACGGCTGGCCGTCGGACCACTTCAACCCCTTCCTCAACGTCAAGGTGAGCGCGGAGCCGTCCGCATTGAATTCCCACTTCTCGGCCAGACCAGGCTGAATGGCGTCCTTTGGATCGCGCGGCCAACGCAGCATCGGGTCGTAGTTCTCGCGACCGTAGGCATGGAAGTCGGCCGGGCCCGTCCAGGCCAGACGCCACGTGCCACCGTACTGGCCGACCCCTTGAACCGGTTGGACTACCTGCGGGCTGGCAGGCAAGCGCTGCTCAACGGGCGGCAGCTTGCCAGCCTGGACCATCTGGGCCAGGACAGGCGCCTCGCTGAATTTCGTCGGCGCCGCGGCCGCGCTGGTCGGAGCCGCCTGCGCGGGTGCCGGTGGGGCGGACGTCGGCTTCGCACCGGCGGCCGTGGTGGGTGCCGCCGGCGGCGCGGCGGGCGCCGACGGTGAGCAGGCTGCCAGCAGCCCGCCGCCCGCGGCGAATCCGACAAGGCGCATGAACGATCGGCGCGAAACGCCTGAGGTTGTGCGAGGTGTACGCACCACCATGCGATCTTCCCTCCTGGCAGCAGCCACGCTCCCGTCAAGCGCTGAGGGAACGATGCCTGCGAGTGATCGTTCCGACTTCTCTTCTTTTAGCTAACGTACGCCGCCGTGTGTTAGACGCGCAAGGAGAGTTCCCTGTTACCCACACGGTTATCGCTGATGTAGTCGAAGTTGATGTCCATGCCCAGGCCTGGTTTTGGGGACACGTGCACGTAACCCTCGTCGTCCATCGGGTCGACGCTCTCGTTCAGCCAGGGGGGCGGTGCGTCGTAATCGACAAACGGGTGCAGCAGACCCCGTTCGTAGTACAGGCCCGGGGTGGCCATCGCGCACAGCACGTGCAGGTTGCCGACTCCACCTCCGTGCACCTCCATGTGCATCCCGAAAGCCTCGGCCAGGTGGGCGACTTTGACCAGGGGCGTGATGCCTCCCACATCGCCCACCCCGCCGCGCACCATGTCGCACGCGCCAGCCTTGATCCACTCGGCGCGCGTATACATCTTGCCTTCGGCCGTTTCGGGTCCGCAGATGGGAAGCGAGGTCTGCTCGCACAGCCAGACGAACGATGACATGCTGTGCTCGTCCATCGGCTCTTCCATCCACAGGAAATGCAAGCCTTCGAGTCCCCTTGCGAGCTCGAGTGCCTCCAGCCGCGAGTAATAGTGAAACGGGTCGAGCATGAGCGGCACATCTGGGCCGAGCGCTTCGCGCACGGCAGCGCACGCTGCCAGGTCGCGCTTGACGCTAGGCGCGCCCGGCAGGGGCGGCTGCCAGGTGTGTAACTTGAACGCCGGGTAGCCGCGTTCCTTGCACGCCAGCACAAAGCGGGCGTACGCCTCGGGTGTATCCAGTCCACCCTGCAGGTCGTCGCCGACCATCGTGCTGGCGTACGCGGGCACCTTGTCGCGCGCCGCGCCCAGCAGCCGATGGACGGGCTGCCCGAGGACCCGTCCGGCCAGATCCCACAGGGCGAGATCAACGGCCGTCAGCACGCGGTCGGGGAGGGCGCTCAAATTCAGCCGCTGCCGCTCCTTCAGGGCGTGCCAGATGCGCTCGCGATAGAACGGGTCCTCGCCGACCAATACCGGCGCGACGATGTGCTCAATGGCGCCCGTCTCGATCGCGCCGAAGTAGTGACCGCTCGCGCCATCGTCGGTCTTTATCGTCAGCAGCGATTGCACAGCATCCTGCTCGGCCCCCGGATGTCCATGACCCTCCGAGTCTCGGACGATCTTCGAGCGGTAGTGAAACTTCTCGACATTGACCGCGACGATCTTCATGCTCAACCCTCCCGATCGACTTCAGGGTACGGCGGAGCGCAGTCGTACAATGGCTGAATCCGCAAGGGAGGCTGAACGATGTCGACCACGACTGCGACCATCGCGCCCCAAGCGGCCTGGTCCGCAAGCGGCGAGACGCGCTCCACCATCGAGCGGATACGCAGCGCCCTGTACTTCGTGCCGCTCAAGCAGCCGGCGAGTGACGCCAAAGTGTTCACCGGGCGGCAGAAACCCCTCGACCGTGTGGCCGTCCTGATTGGCTGGATCACCACGTCCGACGCGTTGGAAGGCTTCGGTCTCAGCTATTCCAAACGTGCGGGTGGGCCGGCCTTGCTCGCTCATGCGAGAGAGATCGCACCCGAGCTCCTCGGCGAGGATCCGAGTGACATCGGCCGACTCTGGGAGAAACTCCAGTGGGCGGGCGCCTCGGTCGGACGCGGCGGACTGGCGGTCCAGGCCATCGCCGCCTTCGATGTGGCTCTCTGGGACCTGAAAGCCAAGCGCGCAGGGCTGTCGCTGGCCAAGCTGCTCGGGGCCTACCGTGACTCAGTTCGTTGCTACAACACTTCGGGCGGCTTCCTGTCGGTCGCGGCCGACGAAGCCGTCGCTAACGCGCAGGCCGCGCTGGCATCCGGCGTCGGGGGTATCAAGCTGAAGGTGGGTCATCCCGATGCTGGAGTCGACATCGAGCGCGTCGAACTTGCCCGCAAGCGGTTGGGTGATTCAGTCCCGTTGATGGTCGACGCCAATCAGCAGTGGGACCGCCCCACGGCATTGCGCATGGGACGACGGCTCGAAGCGTACAACCTGGTCTGGATCGTGGAGCCGCTCGATGCGTTCGACGCGGCCGGACACGCCCAGCTCGCCAGCCAGCTCGACACACCGATCGCGACCGGTGAGATGCTGACCAGCGTGGCCGAGCACTGGCGCCTGCTCGAGGCCGGGGGCGCGGACATCCTCCAGCCGGACGCCCCGCGCGTCGGCGGCATCACGCCATTTCTCAAGGTGGCGGCTCTGGCCGACCACGTGGGCGTGCCGATCGCGCCGCACTTCGCGATGGAGCTTCACCTGCATCTGGCAGCGGCTCAGCCGCGCGATACCTGGGTCGAACACTTCGACTGGCTGGAGCCATTGTTCAACGAGCGTCTCGAGCTACGCGACGGTCGAATGGTCGTACCCCGGTCGCCGGGCCTCGGCCTGACGCTGAGTGAGCAGGCGACGGCGTGGCAGCAAGGCGTCGCCGAGGCTGCGTTGCCATGACTCAAGGAGCCGTGGGCGCGTCATTCAAGCAGCGGGTGCGGGCAGGTGAGGTGCTGCTCGGGACCTTCCTGCAGCTGGCTTCGCCGCTTGCCACGGAGATCGTGGCGCAAGCGGGCTTTGACTGGCTGCTCGTCGACCTGGAGCACGGGTCAGGCTCGGAGGCCACCCTGCTGGGCGACCTGCAGGCAATGAACGGCAGCCCGGTGCGTGCGATGGTGCGCGTCGAGAGCGGCGAGCGGCTGCGGATTGGCCGCGCGCTGGACGCTGGCGCGCACGGCATCATGGTCCCGCGTATCGTGAGTGCCGACCAGGCGGCGCAGGTGGCACGCTACCTTCGCTTTCCACCGCAGGGCCTACGCGGTGTCGCGCTCGGGACGCGGGGCGCCGGCTTCGGTCGGGTCGCGGTTGCCGACGTCTCTCGCTTGAACGATGAAGTGCTCGGCATCGTGCAGATCGAGACCCTGGAGAGCGTCGAATCGGTAGAGGCGATTGCTGCCGTCGATGGCGCGGATGTGTTGTTCATCGGCCCGTCTGACCTGAGCGTCGCGTTGGGCATCCCCGGGCAGCTGGACCACCCACGCTTCCGCGATACGCTCGAGCGCGTGCTGGACGCCGCCCGGCGCCACAACAAGGCGGTCGGGACGCTCTTGCGCAATGCGCAAGAGGTCGAGGCGGCCACGCGTCAGGGCATCACGTTCGTGGGCATCAGCTCCGAGGCGAGTCTGCTCGCCAACGCGGTGCGCACGCTCGCGCGCGACGCACGCGCGGCCGTCTCCCGTACCGTCGCGCAGGTTTCCAGTTAGGCTAGGCTGGGCGGTTGCGGGGCCGCTTTGACTGCGCCTCGAGCAGCGCGGCCAGCAGGCGCCCGTCGCCCTGCTGCGCGCGAGCCCGGCGGTCCAGTCGCGACTGGCGCTGGTGACGGACGATAGCGGCGCCCAGCGCCAGCACGCCGAGACCGATCAGCCACGGGAACACGTCCGAGCGTCCACTTGCTGAGGTAAGCGGGCGAGCGTAGCCGGCCGGCCGGTTGACGGCGAACACCGTGATCTTGCCGTGATTCGTGACGACCCGCGCCTCCAGCGGCCCTTCAACGCAAGAGCACGTGTAGGTCCAGACTGCGCGGTTCGCCACAACGTGCACGTTCTGTGTGGAGACACGGGCCTCTGGAGTGTCGAAACCGCTGGCCTGGAGGAAGGCCAACAAGCCATCGTGGCCTTCGAAGTGGCGTCCGCTCAAGTCGGTAGCCGAGCCGTACTGATCGAAGAGGTCCAGCGCGGCGGCAGCATCGTGCGAATTCAGGGCCGTGGAATAGGCGTTGATGACCGAGGCCGAATCGAGCTCCTCAGCGAAAGCACCGCGCCCGGTGGCGAAGACCAACAGGACCAGCACCAGCGCGCCGACGACATCCCGCCGTGGGCTCACTCCACGGGTCGAGGAGGGAACGGGCTTACGCGGGCATGTCATACGCTGGGGACGTGTGCTCGAACGTTGAGATTGGAGTTGGTCTTATCGGGTACGCCTTCATGGGCAAGGCGCATTCCAACGCGCTCAAGACGCTGCCATACATGGTGTACCCCCCGCCGGCCGTGCCGCGCCTCGCCGCGATCGCGGGCCGCGACGCGCGCGCCGTCCGCGAGGCCGCGGAGCGCTACGGCTACGCAGCCGCGTACACCGACTGGCGGGACCTGATCGCCGACCCTGCGGTCACGCTGGTCGACAATGGCGGCCCGAACGATCTCCATGCCGAACCCTGCATCGCCGCCGCCGAAGCGGGCAAGCACGTGCTGTGCGAGAAGCCGCTGGCGCGCACCGCGGCCGAGGCGAAACGGATGCTCGAGGCTGTCTCGCGCGCAGCGATCACGCATATGGTCGGCTTCAATTATCGCTTTGTGCCCGCGGTTCGCCACGCCCGTGACCTGATCCACGACGGCCAGCTTGGCAGCATCTACCACTTCCGAGCTCGCTACCTGCAGGATTGGCTGGCAGACCCGACGACGCCCCATACCTGGCGGCTGACCCAGGCCAGCGCGGGTAGCGGAGCACTCGGCGACCTGGGCTCGCACGTGGTCGACCTGGCGCGCTTCCTCGTCGGCGAGCCGACATCGGTAAGTGCGAGCCTGCGCACGTTCACCACCGATAGACCCGGCGGCAAGGTCGACGTGGACGATGCGTTCGTGGCCACGATCGAGTTCTCTTCGGGCGCAGTGGGTACCATCGAGGCCTCCCGGGTGGCCACTGGCAACAAGAATGGCTTCATGTTCGAAGTGAACGGCTCCGGCGGGTCGCTGCGATTCAACCTGGAGCGACTGAACGAGCTCGAAGTCTTTAGTGCCGGTTCGGACGGATTTACGGACGTGCTCGTCACCAGCCCATCACACCCCTTCATGCGCTACTGGTGGCCGAGCGGCCACATCATCGGCTGGGAACACACCTTTGTCCACGAGTTCGCCCATCTGCTGGAGTCGATCGCGAACGGCTCGAGCGTGGCGCCGTATGGTGCCACGTTCGAAGACGGCTACAAGGCTGCCGTCGTGTGTGACGCGATTGCCAGCTCGGCGCGTGAGCGGACCCATGTTGCGATCTCCTACTAGCCAGCCAGAGCTATGCGCGCGGTTGTAACCCGCCCGGGCGCGGGCCGGGCGTGGCTGGCCGACATTCCGCGGCCAGCCATCCAGCGTCCGGACGAGGCGCTCGTGCAGGTGCTGCGCGTCGGCGTGTGCGGCACCGACCGTCACGTGATCGCCAGGCCCGCCTCCGCCACACGCGCGCTGCCCGACGGAGATGACTACCTGGTGCTGGGGCACGAGGCCGTCGGGCGCGTCGTTGAGGTTGGTGAGGACGTTCGGACCGTTGGTGTCGGCGACCTCGTGGTGCCCACGGTGCGGCGCGGGTGCGCCGAGTGCGTCGCGTGTGCCAAGGGCCAGGCCGACCTGTGCTTCACCGGCAAGATCCGCGAGCGGGGAATCGTCCGGCTGCACGGCTTCCTGGCCGAGCTCATCGTCGACCAGGAAGAGCATCTCATTCGCATACCTGAGGAGCTCGCGCAGGTAGCGCCGCTGGTCGAATCGCTGTGCACGCCGGAGAAGGCGCTTCGGCGCATCGGCAACGCGCGTGCGCACTTGCCGACGGACGGCGCCGTGCTTGGCGGCGTGACTCGAGCGCTGGTCACCGGCAGTGGACCCATCGCGATCCTCGCCGTGCTGGCATTGAGACTCCGCGGCGTGGCCACCTGGATGCTGGCGCGGCAACCAGCGACTGGCCCAGCGGCTCGCCTGGCCGAGGACTGCGGCGCCACGTACGTCTGCCTGAGCGACGTCGACCTCGAAGCGCCTCAAGCGGGAATCGGCGCCTTCGACGCCATCATCGAAGCCACCGGCGCCGCCGAGCTCTCGGTCGCCATGGTGGATGCACTCGCGCCAAACGGCGTGCTGGACCTGGTCGGCGGACCTCCGGAACGTAAAGCGGTGCCCATTCAAGCCGCGGCGCTCGGGGCGATGGTCGGGCGGAATCTCACCCTGCTGGGTAGCGTGAACGCCAACACCGCCGACTGGCAGGCGGCAGTCACTGACCTGAGCGACATGGGCCGACAGTTTCCCGGCGCTGTCCAGGCGATCATCACGGATGTCCTGTCGATGAGTGATGTCAATCTGGCCTTTGGTCGCACGCCTGGCCAGATCAAGGCGGTCATCGATATTGACAGCGGCGGGTGATCTCAGGCTGGCTGGCTTGCTTGACGCATCGGGAACGCCGCGCGTAACCTCGGCCCGGCTCATCGTGGGCACGGGACGGTATGCCGTTGGGGGACCGCGTCCGGGACAGGAGAGGGTATGAACGAGCAGGCCAGATCTTCGTCGTCGCTCAACCGCCGTGAATTTCTTCGGGCTGCGCTGCTGACAGGCTCCGCGGCACT
>Ga0066710_100001620_pt1 | contig 17131 bp, 13 predicted proteins | sample GraSoiAngelo_159_FD_79666 | JGI IMG/M metagenome (GOLD analysis project Ga0066710, IMG submission 79666) | Grasslands soil microbial communities from the Angelo Coastal Reserve, California, USA - 14_1009_16_40cm | ecosystem: Environmental > Terrestrial > Soil > Grasslands | place: USA... | reverse complement strand
GTTTTTCGGACCCCACTTTTTCAATGCCGACGCCTCCTTAAGCAAGCGTTTCGCAATAACCGAAACCCTCAGTGGTCAATTCCGAGCGGAGTTATTCAATGTTTTCAATCACGTGAATCTTGGGCAGCCAAACACGCTTGTGGACTCGCCATCAGGTGGCAAGATCACCGGCCTTGCCGCGCTGGCTCAAATGAGGAGATGGCAGTTCGGTTTGCGTTTTGACTTTTAGAGTCGGGAGTAAAAGAGTAGGCAGAGATCGTGTTCGCGGCAGCGTTCCGCCGGTGCTATTCCTTCGGTTGTGGTATGTTGCCAAGACGCCTCGAATAGCACGGAGTGAGGGCCCGCGGTGCTAGCAAGGCCAGCCACAGCCGCCCCAACAAGAAAGTAAGGGAACGTCCATTCATAGCATTGCGGCCAGATTTGTTTTAGGGATTGCCCCTCAGCCAAGGAGATGACCAGCGACACAAGCCCGGTGTCCAGCACCACGTAGACGTATGCTCCCAGGACCATCATTGCGGCGACTTCAAACCCAGCATTGCCGGAACACTGTGCGAGGCCCAAAATGCCGCCGCTGTACAAACCGTCAGACAAGTGCTGTTGAAAAAAATCTGCACAGGTTTCGGCCGCTGCAGCGGTCTCCAGAGCGACTGCACGAGCGCTCCGCCCAGACCGATCAGAACGGTTTCACCAAAACTGAGTAGGGCTATGCCAATCAGAATGAAGACGAAATTTGTCGATATCGAAGTCTTGAGGCCCGGAAGCCGGATCTTCATCGTCGAACCCATCATCGCCAGCGCACATACGCCGTCGGGCCTTTCGAGCTGTACGTCGCGACTACATCGTCTCCCCGGACGGCACATTGCCACGACGGTGATGACGTAGGGATCGTTCCCTGGCGCGGTGATCGTGCCGTATCCATTGTTGCCCACGGAGTTCAGCCGCCCATAGTTCCCTGCGGCCACGACAACCACGATACCCGCTTTCCAGGCCTGTTCGACGGCCTCGCAGAGCGGATCGAGCGCGGCGCTCTCGTAAACAGGCCGGCCGAAGGAGAGATTTATCACTCGGATGTTGTACTGGTTCTTGAGTTGAATTGCCTTTTGGATTGCAGATATGAATGCACTGTCGTACCCATTTCCGTTTTGGTCGAGGACGCGCAAGTTGATCAGTTTTACTCCTGAGGCGATGCCTACGAAGTGGCGGAAATACGTGTCGCCGATGGACTTCGCACCATTCGAGGCTAGAATGCCGGTTACATGTGTTCCGTGCCCGTAGCTGTCACTCGGGCTCGTATCGCCGGGAACGAAGCTTTGTTGATAGACGGCATCGAATACGCTGCTGCCACCATAGCTAGATCTGCTGTCAGATCCACTTCCATTGTCCAAATCTGGAACATCCGTGACGCCGCTATCAATTACCGCCACGCCGATTCCGGAACCATCCAGTCCTAGCGACTGTGCGGAGCCTCCGTTCACTGTGGCCACGGACGTATCCAGCGCTCCCTTAACCGGCCGGTCCGGTGAGACGTACAAGACACCGGACTGAGCCGCCAAAGAGCGAAGCGTAGCGCAGCGGACCGTGACCAGCTCGCCGTTCACAAGTGGCAAAGCCGTGGCCTTCTTTCCACTCTGCCGGTGCAGATATTCCAAAGCCTCATCCGCTGAAAACTGGTTGTATTTCATGATGACGTTGACCGGAGCCGCCGGGTCAATGCTGCGGAGTTCGGGGGCCAATCTAGCCTCGATGGCCGATTGGCTTTCATTCGAGTTCATACCGGCAGAACCCAGCCCCATGTCACGGTCAGAAGGATTTGATCGGCCCGCCTGTGGCTGATTCACCTGGTTCAGGTTCTCGCGCGTGGCACCCGGCGAAGCAGAAATGGACGTTCCAGTATTGACACTCGACGCAGACTTGCGGTGGCGGGGGATGATCTGCCCAAGCGATTCGCCAAGCGAGGTGCCCCTTGAGCAGGCGTCGTAGAATGCGCCATCGGCGGCAGAGTCTGTTCCGACAGTTGAGCGGCGGATCGACCGAGGCCGCCCAAATAGGTCCACGGGTTGTATCCGAGGAGTCCTGCCACGAGGATCGCAGCAGAGAGAGCGATGAGCGCACCCCAAGTCGTCGTTTTGAGTACGCTGCCAGCTGTGCGGGGGGATTCGTACGCGCCGGGCGTGAGCTGGACTCCTGCACTGGATTGCGGGCCTCAAATCTCTGTCAGAGACCCGGTAAAACATTGTGTTTCCAGCACAGCGAGTATCGCGAACAGGGCGAATCCGCGTCGATGGTACAGAGGCCCCCGGGTTTAGTACTAAAGTACAGGTGGTTGTGAGTGCCGCTGAGGCTCCTCCGGGGTGACGTCGTGCGGGATTGGTTTGGACCCTGCCATCACCCCCTTCCATTTCAAAGACAGTATCCCTTTCAATACAAAGCACTAGCCGTACTATTCCCAACCCAATGCCTGGTCTCTCAAAATTCTATGGAAGGATTCGATTCCGCCGTTGGCATCGAGTTGGAGCTGTGGCAGTTATCTAGCCGTCCACTCTGACCTGTTCATGGCCTGCTGGAGAACCAGTCTGTTCGGAGGGTTCCGGCGTGCCATCGTCAGGTGAAAGAACATTCGCATCCGGATAATAGAGAGCGAGAGCACGAGTGGATGTAACAAAAAGAGAAAACTTCTGGAGCATCACCTGGCTTGACTTACAGTCACTCGGGGTTCCTGCCGTCACGTTCATTTTCACCCAACTCATTGGTGGACTGCCGCTCTTGCCGTACGCTATCTTCCGCTGGCACTCGGATGATTTGTTCCGATATGTGTGCTTCCTGGTTGTCGCTCTGGCCGCCTCCGTCTTGAAAGTGCGCCTGCCGGGCATCAAAGCCACGATGTCCGCCAATTTCCTCTTCATATTGGTCGGCATCATCGATCTTTCCTACTCTGAGACCTTGTTCATGGGTTGTTTCGGGGGTTTGGTTCAGACGCTATGGCGGGCCCATCCGCGTCCCCGTCCGATTCAGTGGCTCTTTAACCTTGCCAACCTGGCTCTATCCATTACTGCCGCGGAGATGGTCTTCCACAGCCGGCTGGCAGCAACGATTGGGTTCCGCTGGCCACTTCTGATGGCGGCGGCAGCAACCACATACTTCGCCTTCAACACTATCTCCGTCGCCGGAATCATCGCCATGACCGAGGGACGTAACCCCGTCCACGTCTGGAAGGAATGTTATTTGTGGGCCTTTCCCTATTATTTGCTGGGTGCGCTGATTGCTTGTGGCGTGAGTCTTGTCAACCGGCTGCTTGGGTGGCAAGTCGCGCTTCTCGTTTTCCCCATCGTCTATTGGATCTACCGCTCCTACCAGACCTACCTCAGCCGTCTCGATGCGCAAAAGAAACACGCCGAGCAAATTGCGGCTCTACACTTGCGAACGATCGAAGCGCTCTCTCTTGCGATTGAAGCGAAGGATCACACCACACACGATCATCTGCGCCGGGTGCAGGTTTACGCGGTAGAGATTGCCAAGGATCTCGGACTGGACGAGTCCATGTTGAATGCCATTCGTGCGGCTTCCATGCTGCACGACATTGGTAAGCTCGCCGTCCCCGAGAACATTCTCTCCAAGCCGGGACGCCTCACTCCGGAAGAGTTCGAGAAAATGAAAATCCATCCGATCGTTGGATCGGAGATTCTCGATCGTGTTGAATTTCCCTACCCCGTTGTTCCCATGGTGCGTTCCCATCACGAAAAATGGGACGGCACGGGATATCCCGACGGCCTGAAGCGTGAAGCGATACCGATCGGGGCCAGAATCCTCTCGGCCGTGGATTGCTTCGATGCCCTGGCTTCCGAGAGGCCCTATCGTCGGGCATTGACTCCTGAGGAGGCGATGAGCACGCTTAGTGCGGAAAAAGGCCGCAGCTTCGATCCGCGTGTTGTAGAGGTCATGGAGCGCCGTTATGCTGAATTGGAAGTGATAGTCAGCACCATGGAAACAGAACGTAGGCGCTTGGACATCGCTCCAAGGATGGACCGTCCGGTTGCCCCCTCCTCGGGTTTCGCAGAAATGCCGAATGAGGCTGAAGTTCGCGCGACATCCTTCCTGACTTCGATCATTTCGGCGCGCCAGGAGGCTCAGCTGCTTTTTGAGTTGGCGCAGACACTTGGAAACTCCTTGAGCTTAAAGGAGACGCTTTCAGTTGTGGCAGTCCGTTTGAAAGAAATGATTCCGCACGACTCGATCGTTTTCTTCGTTTGCCAGGACGGGATGCTAATTCCTGAGTATGTTCATGGCGTTGACTACGATCTATTTACGTCCATCCGTATTCCTTTGGGTCAAGGTCTTTCCGGTTGGGTGGCGCGCAACGAAAAGTCCATAACCAATGGTAATCCCGCCGCCGAAACTCTCCATCTTGGCGCCTCCTCGCGCATCACAGCCTTGCAGTCGGCCCTGTGCATCCCTCTTCGTGGCCGCGATGGCGTCGCCGGTGTGCTTACGCTTTACCATCGCGAGAGGAATTGTTTCACCAAGGATCATCTGCGCTTGCTGTTGGCAGCGAGCTCCAAACTCGGGCTTTCCGTGGAAAATGCCCTCCAGTACGAACAAGCTCAAAGCACCGCCAGCACCGATTACCTCACGGGCTTGCCCAACGCCAGATCGATTTGCCTGCATCTTGAAAAGGAACTCACCCGCATCCGGCGTTCCAGAAGACCGCTTGCCGTGTTGCTGTGTGACCTCAACGGGTTCAAAAAGGTAAACGACAAGTTCGGGCATTTGACGGGAAATAAGCTACTTCAGGAAGTGGCTGCGAAGTTCAAGGCATCCTGCCGGGAATACGACCAGGTTGGCCGGCTGGGAGGGGATGAATTCGTCTTTGTCCTCCCGGAGGTGACCAAGGAACTCGTGGCAGAGATGGAAAAGCGATTGGCGCGGGCTGTACGCGAAGCGAGCCGCACCATATGCGGCGAGACGATCGTGTCCGTCAGCGTAGGGAGCGCCCTTTTTCCCGCCGACGGGATATCGGGAGAAGAGCTTCTCTCGGAAGCGGATCGCAGCATGTACGAGATCAAAGAGAAACACTATTCGAAGCTCCAGCCAGTCCCCTAGTCGGGTTGCCTGGCAAACTTTTTTGTGTGGACGGAAAGTGGTCGAGACAAGAAAATCTACGAAATTGTTTCGCCTCGGGCTCCGGCGCCTGCTGTTCCTCTTCTGCTTCGGCCTCGGCGGCACCCTCGTTAGCGCCACCCTCGTGCGTCTTGCGCCTGGATACGGCGTTGAAGAACGTGAACTCGATCCAAGATGGCGCGCAGACAGTGTCGAAGCCTTGCGCCAGAAGCAAGCGCTCCGTCAAGGACTGCCTTCATTCTACTTCCATTACCTCTCGGCGCTCGCCCACGGCGATCTGGGCGAATCCGATTCGCTGAAACGGCCGGTTCGCGAACTGCTTCGGCAGAGATTGCCCGTAACCGGCAACTCGGTCGTTCGAGGCCTCGGTGTGGCATGGCTGGCAGCCGCGATCCTGGCATCTCTGGGACTTGCGAAACGCGGCCGGTTGCTCGAAGCTTCGACTACGGCGTTCAATAGTTTTCTGCTATCTCTGCCCTCGGCCGTAGTTGCCATGCTCGCCGTTCATTTGCGAACTCCGGCCTTCTGCGCGATCGCGGTAGTCGTGTTTCCACGGCTCTATGGTTACATCCGAAATCTGCTGATTCGATCCTACGACCAGCCCCACGTTCTCGCCGCCTGCGCGAGAGGATTGGGGAGCACCGCCATCTTGTTGCGGCATGTCCTGCCGTTGGCAGCTCCGCCGCTCCTGGCTCTTCTCGGTGTATCGTTCGCCATTTCCTTCGGCGCTGCCATTCCCATCGAAGCGCTGTGTGATTCGCCGGGTCTGGGTCAGCTCGCTTGGCAGGCGGCGCTCAGTCGTGATCTGCCGCTCATCGTCAATGTGACTCTGGTTGTCTCTCTTGTGATGCTCACGGCAAACTCTCTCGCCGATCTGGCCGGCCGGACTTTCGCAGGGAGCATGCAATGAACCCTCTTCAGAAAGCGGCGGCCTCTATCCTCTGCGCGATTTTCGTATCGATGGTGCTCGCAACCTTTCTGCTTCCGGCCCCTTATGCCCGGCAGTTCAGAGATATTCCCAACGCCGGTCCTTCGACCGCACATCCTCTTGGCACGGATGCGCTGGGTCGCGATTCCTTGTCTCGATTGCTCTACGGTACGCGCGTTTCCCTGCTCCTCGCGCCGGCTGCCGCTTTTCTTTCGGCCCTGATCGCCGCTTTGTTGGGAAGCATTGCGGGCCTTTTGGGAGGCTGGTTCGAACGTATTGTCCTCGCCGCAACCGACCTCTCTCTCGCCTTACCGTGGCTATTTCTTCTTCTTGTCGTTCGAGCCATGTTGCCCCTGGATGTTCCGCCGCTCGTGTCCGTCGTCATTGCTTTCTTGATGATGGGTCTCCTGGGCTGGCAGGCCTCCGTCCGCGTCATCTGCGCTGCCGCGCGCGGTGTCCGAGACTCCGATTTCTTGCTCTTGGCGCGCTCTTCCGGCTGCAAACCTGCGCGCCTCTTACTGTGTCAGGTGGCGCCAAACCTGCGCCCGCTTTTCTACACACAATTTTTCATTTCTATCCCGCTCTTCATTTTGACCGAGGCTAACCTGAGCATCCTGGGCCTTGGCGTGATGGAGCCGATGCCGTCCTGGGGAAACTTGATGCGCGGCTTCGAGGATTTTTCCGCGCTCTCGGCAAATCCCTGGAGGCTGGTGCCTCTCTTTCTGCTCGTAATTGTGGTGATGTGCTTTCAACTGGTTCTGCCGTCTCAGGAGGTCTCACAGTGATACGCCGCTTCGCGGTTCTTCTCATGCTTACCCTTGCGTTGTGCTGGCCGGCCTTCCTCCGCGCCGAATCTGCTGGCCAATCCGGCGGCGAACTCCATTTCTGTCTCCGCGGCGAGCCGAAAACTTTTAATCCCCTGCTGGTGGAGGAGGATGCCTCCGAAACCATTCGCTACCTCACCGGCGGCGTTTTGATCCGCTTGAATCGCCAGACTCAGGCTCTTGAGTCTGGTCTGGCTGTCTCCTGGAAAATCAGTGACGAGGGTCGCAAAATCTCATTCCGTCTCCGAAGCGGGCTGCATTTCTCCGACGGCACGTCATTCACCGCCGAAGACGTCGCCTACACGATAAAAGCATTAATGGATCCGCAGCTTCACTCGCCCACGGGCGATTCCTTCCGCTCCGGCGAAGGCCAAGTCGTCGTCCAAACGCCATCATCGGACGCGGTAATCCTCACCTTTCCGGCTCCTATAGCGGGACTCGAGCGCCTCTTTGATCAAGTCGCGATTCTCTCCGCTCATTCTCCCAAGAAGGAGATGGCCGTCCTCGGCCCCTTCTATGTTGCCGATTACAACCCCGGCTCCTACGTCCTTCTCCGGCGGAACACGAACTACTGGAGAAAAGATAAGGAAGGCAGGCCCCTGCCTTATCTCGATTCCATTCGCCTCGATATTCAGCGCAATCGCGACATCGAGCTGCTGCGCTTCCGTCGCGGTGAAATTCACTTAATCAACGCTCTCGACGCCGATTATTTCGACCGTTTGCAGAAAGAATCGCCTGCCGCCGCCCATGACGCGGGCCCCGGCCTCGATTCCGAGCAGTTGTGGTTCAACCAAGTCTACGGCGCGCCGCTACCCGAAAACAAAAAGATATGGTTCCGCACCACCGAATTCCGCAAAGCCATCTCCATGGCCATCAATCGCGCCGACTTGTCCCGCATCGTTTTCGGCGGACACGCGCATCCGGCTTTCGGCCCTGTTTCACCCGCAAACCATTTCTGGTTCAACTCTTCGCTTCCTATCCCACAGTATGATTCCGCCGGAGCGCTTCGCCTGCTTGCTCAAGCAGGCTTCCGGCTCGAAGGCAGAACGCTGCGCGACTCTTCCGGAAATCGCGTCGAATTTACAGTCATCACCAATTCAGGAAATAAATCCCGTGAGCAAATGGTCGCTATGATTCAACAGGATCTTTCGCAGATTGGAATCAAGGTGAACCTGGTCACTCTTGATTTTCCTTCTTTAATCGAGCGCATCACTCGCACCTATGACTATGAAGCTTGCCTGCTCGGTCTCGTGAACACGGACCTCGACCCCAACAGCCAGATGAACGTCTGGCTCAGCTCGGCGGAAAATCATCAGTGGAATCCAAAGCAATCGAAGCCTGCGACGGCGTGGGAAGCGGAGTTGGATCGTCTCATGCACGCACAATCCTCGGCAACCACGGACAAAAAGCGGAAATCCGACTGGGACAAAGTCCAGCAAATCGTTGCCGACCAGCAGCCCTTCATCTATCTCGTCAACAAAGATGCCATGTCGGCCATTTCTCCAGCAGTCGTGGGGTCTTCTCCCTCGGTTTTGGATCCCCACGCGTTCTGGAACGCCGATGTGCTCCGCCTGGGTCCCGATCCCGCTTTGGGAGCGCAGAAGTGACCGAGGCTTCTCCACTTCTGTCACTCCGGCTCTCCGTTGATTACCGCAACAAGACCGGAGTTTTGCGCGACGTCTCGTTCGAAATTCAGCCCGGCGAAATTCTCGGCCTCGTGGGGCAGAGCGGCTCGGGAAAAAGCACATTGTCGCTCGCGATTCTCCGTCTGCTACATTTGAAAGGCGGCACGGCGCATGGCGATCTGTTTTTCAAGGGGCAAGACTTATCTGCAAAGACCGAAGCGCAGATGAGATCGCTCCGCGGTCGCGAAATCAGCATTGTCCTGCAAAGTCCGTTGTCGTCTCTCAATCCAGCCCTTCGCATCGGCTCCCAGCTCAGCGAAGCCTGGCGCGCTCACGCCACCGGCACGCAGGTAGAATGCGCCGCCACAATCGCAAGCGCACTCACCAACGTGAGTCTCCCGAACGACAGCGACTTTCTCCGCCGCCGCTCCGGGCAACTCAGCGTCGGCCAAGCTCAGCGCGTCATCATTGCCATGGCTATCCTCCACCGTCCTTCCCTGCTCATCGCCGATGAAGCCACCAGCGCCCTCGACACTATCACCCAGTCCGAAATTCTCAGCCTCTTCGCCCGGCTCAACCGCGAACTCGGCATGGGCATCCTTTATATTTCCCACGATCTACTGTCGGTCGCCACGCTCTGTCATCGCATCGCCATTCTCAACTCCGGCGAAATCGTCGAATGCGGCTCCCCGTCGCAAATTTTCGGCGCTCCCCAGCATGCCTACACGCAAAAACTCGTCACTGCCCTGCCCCGTCTCCCTATTTTTGATCATCCTTCCGGGACGCTTTCAAACATGGGTTCGAGCGAAGAACATCTCGATCCAGTCTTCCGAAGCAAATAGGCATGGAAATGAAAGGAAATAGCGCATCCGGCGGAGGCGAACCGAGAAGGGGCAAGACAGCAAATCGCACCCGGTATCGCGTCTTGTCGGTAGTCGAGTTAACAGCAATCGTAATCGCCACATTTGTGGTGATCATGCCCATTCAGGACTATGCCCTCAAGGAGTTCAAGGAGTGGCCCCGCCATCCTTTACCCGAGACACTGACGGCATTTCGCAACAAACAACAAGAAGAGTCCCACTTCCGTACGACCATCGCGGGCCCTTTCGTTACCCTGGCAGCTCTGTTGGGCCTTCCCTCTGTGGCGATTGCGTCCGAAGTCAAAGAGCTAGCCCGTCCGAGTACTATTGCCAAATCCTCTCCTCTCATATATGCTTTCAGCATGTCGATTTTCCCCCAGAAGAGCGCGCAGTTTTGCATCTGTTGTATGTGCTGTATGCGTGTGTCTGCTGGCGCGGGGAGGCTGAGTTTCTAGGAATTTAAGGGAGCCTCAAGAGCTTTTCAGCCCACCGCCAGAAATGAACTGGTAGGTGGGTTTTTTGTTTTGGAGCAAACGGTTTTCCGAGCTGAACGCAACAAGTCGGAGTAGGGATCATGATTGCTCACAACCCCCTCCACGGATCCGGACAAGCGGCACTACCGCATCCGGCTCTTGCCTTAGGTGACGACGCCCATGCGACGCAGGGGATGGCAGGCGACAGGCAGAGGCAGCCAGCGAGTGATGAGGCGTCGCATGCGATCCCAAAGGACGCGGCCGTTCTGGCTGCGCCGCGACAGCGCACGGTGCCAGAGCCGCCCCACTTGGAATCGAAAAATCCACAGCGCGTTTTGATTCATGGGCACCCCGTAGTACCAGCTGTGTCAACGCACCACCGCTTGCAACCATTTGCCCTGGTCGGGGATGGGTTCGTGCATGCGTCGCTGAAGTTCGGCTTTCACCTCGTTCAGCTTCGTCTGCAGTCTCTTGCGTATCGTTTGCCGCAACACCGTAAACCGTCCATTGCTCCTCTTCTTCACGCAGATATGCGTAACGCCGGGCGCGGCTTCCTTCTTCAATCGGAAGTAGGCCATGCGCAGAGTTTCCGGGTTGTAGATGTGGTGCAGAAGCGCCGTGAACCGCAACTTCTTATCCTTTCCTGCTGCTTGACGGTCGGGATAGATTTCGGGCGCGCATGCTTTAGGGTCCGGTGGTTGCTCCCCTGGCTTTCGCCACGGACCTCAGTCCGGCTCCCTTGGCTACGGTTCCCGAAGCCCCCCTACGATCCCGGACAGCCGGTTTTCCCGGGTCCGGTTCAGACCTTGGCTATCCTGCGTTGGTCTTCCCGATGTCAGAGAGACTTAAGTGCTGGCACACATACCTCTCTACCTTCACGGGTTTACCATCGCTCTCGTCCTCTTAACGAACAGCGGCATTCCCTGGCTCAGTGGGCAGCTGCCGTCTGCCCAGTGGACCGCCAAGTCCCCAGAGCTCCTTTGCCCGACGGGATCATTACCTCCGCCGGGGCGATGTCGTGCACCGCCTCGAAAGGCGTTACCCTTTCTTCATCGCTCCTACGAGCTCACGCGCCAGCCCGACTCCCTTCCGCCTACTTCGGCCTTGGCCTCGTTTGGCGGATCTTTGCAGGTTATTGCCAGTTCTTGCTGAGAGTGGGGCCTTCCCGACGTTATCTCCGCGCGACCTTGCTTGGATGTCTGGACCTCTGCCACGGTGGGATATGGAGTGCTCTTGCTCGTTACTTCCTCCATATCGTCGGCCTTCCCCCACGGGTAATGGGTCGGCTTCCCACAAACCTCCACCCAATGACTTCTTGGTGGGCGCTGTTTTCGAGGTTGCAGCCATTCCTTAATGTTCAAACCTCCAAGCTTGCTTGCCATCCAGGTCATCCCTACCGCAACGGTATTCCCGTTGGGCAGCCATGGCGTTTACATCCGGGCAGAACATGTGTCGTTACCTCCACATGCACCGGATATGCTATCCGTCCGAAACGAGCAATTGACGGAAGGGGACTCTCACCCCATAAGTCTTACGGCATTGTCGGCTACTCCTACCCGCTCCAGCGCACTGGGCGCGTCGCTCCAGCTCGGTGTCCGGGACGCGTTTTGCTGTGGCAGGTTCCCTTTGGCCAGCCCTCTTCCCTCCATCCCCTCCGCCACCGGTTCCCCGGGGTTGTTCGGGGACTTCCCAGGTTCTACAGGGCTGTCCGACTTCCCAGGTCCGTTCGTCATCGGCGTACGTCCTTAGACTTCCCGATGCATCCCGAGGCAACTGCTGGCCGGGGCGGACTTGGGATCTCCCGGTTCCCGCGCGAGGTGTCTCGGTACGTGCACGGGGTCTCTGACCGCGCGGGACTCTGGTACACCTCGCGATATCGGTGCACCCGATGGGGCCTTCCGCTTCTCCTTACAGCGTCGGCGTCCCGGAGCGAGTGTCTTTCGCGGCTGAATACCCGGCCCGCACGTTCCCCTGTCAACGCTTCGACGCCACCCTTGCGAGTGACTCCGCATGACTCGAGGCCGATGTGGGTCGCTGCTTCACATTCGTATGACTTTTTCATTCACTACACCTCGCCGGTTTTAACCGGCGCACAAGGAGAAAGCAATGTCCGACTATAAACACCCTGAAGTTCTGGTTTCAACCGATTGGGCCGCTCAAAATCTCAATTCTCCCAATCTCCGCTTCGTCGAAGTCGACGTGGACACCACTGCCTACGACCAGGGTCACATCCCCGGCGCCGTTGGCTGGAACTGGCAAACCCAGCTCCAAGACAACATCCGCCGCGACCTCATCGACAAGTCCGCGCTCGAGAAGCTTCTCAGCGCCTCCGGCATTTCCAACGGCACCACCATTCTTCTTTACGGCGACAACAATAACTGGTTTGCCGCTTACGCCCTCTGGCAATTGAAGCTCTATGGCCACAAGGACGTCCGCCTCATCAATGGTGGCCGCAAGAAGTGGCTCGAAGAAAAGCGCCCGCTCACCAAGGATCCCGTGAACGTCGCCCCGGCCTCCTATCACGTCTCCGGTGCTGACGATTCCCTTCGCGCCCGCAAGGAAGAAGTCTTCGCCATTCTCGAAGGCCGCAAACCTGGTCAGCTAGTCGACGTTCGCTCCGTTGATGAATTCACCGGCAAGATCATCGCCCCACCGGGCATGACCGAAACCGCCCAGCGCGCCGGCCACATCCCGCAGGCCGCGAATATCCCGTGGGCGCAGGCTTCCAACGAGGACGGCACCTTCAAGTCCTATGACGACTTGAAGAAACTCTACGAGTCCAAGGGCATCACCGGCAAAGATGAAGTCATCGCCTACTGCCGCATCGGCGAACGCAGTTCGCACACTTGGTTCGTACTAAAGTATTTGCTGGGCTTCAACCAGGTGCGCAACTACGACGGCTCGTGGACCGAGTGGGGCAACCTCATCGGCGCGCCCATCGTCAACGAAACCCGCGCTGCCCAACCCGGGGTGGCCGCCACCGCGAGGTAGGCAAGTCTTTGTAGGGGCGGGTCTTTAGACCCGCTGACTGAGGCGAGCGACATAATCTTGTAGTGCAGAGCAGAGAAATGGATGGGAGGAGCCTGCACTCTCCCCCGGGCTTCACCCGTCCAGATCTTAGTCAGTTCGGTGAACTTTTGAATGTCTTTAACTGACCACTGATGACTGAAAACTGACACCTTTTTCGTCCGGGGCGCGGTAGCCAAGTGGCAAGGCAATGGTCTGCAAAACCATTATCGGCGGTTCGATTCCGCCTCGCGCCTCCAAAATTTTCTTTCTCGCGCTGTTTGATGCCGATGGAGACCCGGTGCCGAATTCAGTGACAAAGGCAAGCTGGTTTTGCCGCCTGTCGAGGCCCACTAGAAAGTAAGGCTATGATTGATTTCCCTCCGCGCGGTCGTTCCATTCGGTCGCATATGATCGCAGTGCGGCTCTTCTTTTGTACTCTCGCCGCCGTGTTTTTTCCCCATTCGCCGGCAGCAGAGACGAATATCGACGGCCTCTGGGATGCTTCCGTTGTCGTCGGCCAGGCCGAAATCCCGTTTCGCTTTGAAATTGTCTCGACCAACGGCCAAGTCCAGGGCTTTTTCTTCGAGGGCGATAAGAAAATCGGCTCGGCTCCCGGCCGCTTCGTGAACAATGAACTCCAGCTTCAATACGAGTTCCTCTACAGCACCCTCACCGCTACCTTCGATGGAGAACAATTCCAAGGTACCTACCGCTACAACCGTAAGAATGGCAAAGAGTATGCCTTTCACGCTCGCCGTTTTCACTCCGTCGATCCCCAGCCTGCCGCCTTCCCCCAAATTGCCGGCAGCTGGGAAATGAAACTGGTGGGCGAAGACAAGAGCCCCACAAAAGATTCGCGCTCTGTCCTTTCCTGGAAACTCTATCTCCGTCAGTTCGGCCAGGAAGTTTCCGGCTCTATCCTGCGCATTGATGGAGACACCGGCACGCTCACCGGCCGATGGCGCGGCAGTACTCTTGTCCTCAGTCATTTTGCGGGAGAGCGTCCTGTTCTTTTTGAAGCTGTGCTCCAACAGGACGGCACACTCGACGTAACTTACAACCGACTCAACAAATACTTGGCCGCTCGCACTGCCGATGCGCGCGCCAAGGGCATTCCCGAGCCTCCGGATTCTTCGCGTTTCACCAGCGTCAGAAATCCCAGCGAGCCTTTTCAGTTCCAATTTCCCGATCTCGACGGAAAGACGGTCTCAAACGCTGACGAACGATTCCACGGCAAGGTCGTTCTTGTGACCATTGGCGGGACCTGGTGCCCCAACTGCCGCGACGAGGCTCCGTTTCTCGTCGATCTGTACCGGAAATATCACGCGCGCGGCCTGGAAATTGTCAGTTTGAGTTTTGAAGTCGCTGGCGATCCGGTGGAAGACCAGCCCCGCATCGCCTCATTCATCAAGGAGTTTGCCATTCCGTATCCGGTCCTGCTCGCTGGTGTCACCGGGGAAGTCTCCGAAAAACTTCCGCAACTCGTCGGTTTCGGTGCCTATCCCACCACCATCTATCTCGGCCGCGATGGCCGCGTGCGCAGCATTCACGCCGGCTTCGCCAGCTCCGCCACCGGCGAAGCCAACGCCCTGCTTGCCCGTGAGACCCGATCCAACATCGAGCATCTCCTCTCTGAAACTCCAAGCCCCGCCACTCCAGCTCGTTAATCCCTGCGTCGCATCTTTGTAGGGGTGCAATTCATTGCGCCCTCTTCCTCTCCGCAAGGGCACCCTTGTCATACAACCCACCGTGAATCGCGGAAGTGCTATCCTCTCATCGCATTCTGCCACGAGTGTTATGGTTAAATAGAAATCCCAGAAGAATTTCTATCCCGGGGCTCGCCACGGCGGGCGATGACGGACCTGCTTCACTTCACACCCGATATCGTACGCTTTCGGCGTCCCGAATGGGGTTACAGGACGTGCCCCCTACGCGCTGGCCATTTCCTTGAGCAGCGTCTTGCCTTTGCGGAACCACGGCCGCTCCCGCCTCTGCATGTACCGCGGCAGCGTGCGTTTCTTCGCGAGCAACTTGTGGGCCCACTCGCGCGACTCTTCGCGCCGGTTCGCCGTCTTCAGAAAACTCGCGTAGTTGTACAGCGTCTCCGGAGTCGTCGATATCTGCGTGACCTCCGCGAAAAGCTGATCCGCGCGCTCCAGTTGACCCGTTTGCGCATACGCATTCGCGAGCAGCCCCGCCGCCCGGTAATAATCGAACTTACGGTCGCCGAGGACCACTCGCTCCAGGTCCGGAATCGCCGCGGCCAGGTCATTCATCCCCAGCGACGATTGCGCCCGCGAATAGAACGTGTAGATCGAATCGCTCCGCCCGGTGATGGCGTGATTGAACGCCTCGCGCGCCTTCTCATACTGTCCTTGGTCTTTGTAGAGTTCTCCTAGTTCTTCGTAGTTTGCCGGAGAGGGGTTGTCGAGAATGGCTGTCTCGACCTTTTGTATGCGCGACCGTCGCCCAAATCCCTGGAACACACCGCGAAGAAGTCCCAGATCCGGAATCACTTCCGCGACGATATACACACCAGCCCCCAGGAACCCGCCGAAAAAAATGACATAAAACCAGTAATTCTCCGGACGTCGTCGCACAAAATGCACAATGGCAAAGATTTGAACCAGGAATCCCCAGGGATAAAAGAGATGGCTGAGCCCAAACATGGATGACCATCCTATCAACAGAATGGCTTTCCTTCATCAGCCGGTCAAACAGAAGCTCAAATCTGTGTATACAGGAGTAACTGCCTGTCCGGACCGTTCTCGCCTGCTATGATGGACTCATATGAATCCCATCGAAACGCTCGGCCTCGCGCTTGGCGCCGGATTTTCCTCCGGGTTGAATCTGTACGCCACCATCGCCACTCTCGGTCTTCTCCAGCGCTTCGGTGTTCTTCATCTGCCGCCCGGGCTGCAGGTTCTTTCTCATCCATGGGTACTCGGGATCGCGCTCGCACTCTACTTGATTGAATTCCTCGCCGACAAGATTCCGTACTTCGACACGATCTGGGACGCCATCCACACCTTCATTCGGCCGCCAGCCGCCGCGCTTCTTGCTTATGCCGCCGCTGGAGGGGCTGCACCGGAATGGCGCTGGGGTGCCGCCCTAATCGCCGGCGGAATTGCCCTCACGGCCCACGGCACAAAAGCCAGCGCGCGAGCCGCCGTCAATGCCAGCCCAGAGCCGTTCAGTAATTGGGCGTTAAGTTTCGGAGAAGACGTCTTAGCCGTTTGGCTGACCTGGATGGCCACGGCCCATCCGCTGGCGACAACCGGCATCGTTGCCGCGCTCGTCGCGCTCTCGGCCTTCTTGCTCTACCACCTCTTCCGCTTCGCCCGCCGCGCCGTGCGTGAGCTCTTCTCGACCAGCTAGAGCAGCGGCAGCACTTCCCCGCTCGTTCGCAAGCCGGCACCAATCGCGCTCTCATTCGCCGGGCTGGACTCCACATCCTGCGCGTGGAACACCTTGTCCCAGGAGGTGCGAAAGGCCTCCGCCGTCTCTTTCCATGATAGCCGCCGCGCCCAACGGGCTAGGAAGAGCATATAAGCTTTGGTCAGTGTGCGTTTGCCGTCGCCCCAGGGGACTTCTTCGACGGCGACAACACCACAGCGGCGACAGTCGACGCGCCGCATAGTGTACAGAGGGAAGACGAGAAATCCCCACAGGGGGATGAACTCAAAGCGCCGTTCGGCGAGTTGGTCGTAACCGGGCGCCGCCAAATGGCAACGCGAGCAGACTGCGGCCGAACCCTTGCGCGGTCGTACGGCCACTTCGATGGCGTGCAGGCACACAAAACCCCGGAAGCGATAGCAGCGGTTTAGAATCGTGATCAGTTCCATGGCGCGGAGGCGAGTGGCGGCGAAGCCTCCACCATAAACCGCTTCCAGGTGCAGCTCGCGTTTCCGTCCCGATAAGCTGTGCCCCTTCGGGGAGATCGTCCAGATCTCAATGGAAAGTTCTGAGAGGAGCATGTTGAAGCACGGCGGGAGCCGCGCTGGATCGGTAAACGCTGCGCGACTGATCGGGCGGAATCGGCCGATGCGGATATTGAGATGACCAGGCGCAAAGCATTTCCGGCCATTCTACGACTACGGGACCGTAGCTACAGAAAACCGATTGAGTAAGAGCAGTGGAAGGCCCTTAGGGCTTTGCGGACGGCGGCTGCCAAAGCTCAATCTTATTCCCATCCAGGTCATAGATCCAGGCAAAGCGACCGTAGGATTCATTCATTCGTTTGGCGTCAATCTTTACTCCCTCTTGTTTTAAGCGGTCGAGCAAAGCATCCAGATCG
>Ga0066710_100001618_pt1 | contig 17137 bp, 11 predicted proteins | sample GraSoiAngelo_159_FD_79666 | JGI IMG/M metagenome (GOLD analysis project Ga0066710, IMG submission 79666) | Grasslands soil microbial communities from the Angelo Coastal Reserve, California, USA - 14_1009_16_40cm | ecosystem: Environmental > Terrestrial > Soil > Grasslands | place: USA... | reverse complement strand
GGGCTACGGCAAGGCCGAGGCGCTGCTGGAGGGCAAGTGGCCGGAGCGCTACAACGGCGCCGGGCACGTGGCCTGGGCGGGTCGGATCTATGGCGCCGGATTGACGATGGGTCTGCCCCTGCCGGCGCGCATCTATCGAGGAGTATGGGGGGCGGCTCCGTTCCAGTCGATGTACGAGCGCCGGCCGGGAACGCTGGCGTCGATGCCGCTCATGCCCGAGTGGTACCTGGTCGTCGCGGTGCTGGGGATCCTGTCCGCAATCGGCGCGCTCTGGCCCCCGCTGCGGCTCGCGGTTCCGCTGCTCGTGGCCGCGATCGCAGTCCCGGTCGTCCAGGCGTGGCGGAGCGCTCTCCGCGCGCGGTTTCCCGGCCCCGCGAAAGCGGCGCGCGCGCGCCTGTCGCTCCGGGCCCTCACCGGCTTCCTGCACCTGCTCCAGCCGGCGGCGCGGCTGCGGGGGCGGCTGCGCCACGGCTTGACGCCGTGGCGCCGTCGCGGCTCCGGGGGGCTCGCGGCCCCGGTCCCGCTCACGGCCCGCATCTGGAGCGAGCGCTGGGGGGCACCCGAGGACCGCTTGCGCTCGATCGAGCAGGAGCTCGAAGCGGGCGGCGGCGTGGCGTGGCACGGAGGCCCGTTCGATGACTGGGACCTCGAGGTCCGTGGCGGCATGCTGGGCGGCGCCCGGCTGCGGATCGCGGTGGAGGAGCACGCGGGGGGGCGGCAGCTCGTGAGGCTCCGGGCGTGGCCGCGGTGCGCCGCGTGGGCGGTTGGGCTCGCGGGCGGCCTCGCAGCACTCGCGGTCGCAGCGGGCATCGACGGTGCGCCGCTGGCCTGCGCCGTGCTCGCCGCGCTCGCGGGGCTCGCGGTCGCATGGACGGTATGGGATTGCGCGGCGGCCATGGCGGCCATGCGTCGCGGCTTCGCCCGCGCGGCAAAGGAAGGATCGTGACGGCAAAGACCGGCTACGCCGACCGGACGCTGGTCCGGCGGCTGCTGGGAGAGGCGCGACCCTACGCGCTCCACATCGTGGGACTGCTGGCGCTCGGCCTCCTCGCAGCGCCGCTCGCGCTGCTCGGGCCGCTGCCGCTCAAGATCGCGGTCGACAGCGTGCTGGGCGCGCATCCGCTGCCGCACGCGCTCCGGTTCCTCGGGACGCGGCCTACCGCCGAGGTCGCGCTTCTGATCGCGGTCGCGCTGCTCGTCGGGACCGCCCTGCTGAAGCAGCTCCAGGACCTGGCGACGCAGCTCCTGCGCGCCTACGTGCTCGAGAAGATGACGCTCGACATGCGCTCGCGACTGTTCCTGCACTCCCAGCGGCTGTCGCTCACGCATCACGACCGGCAGGGCACTGCGGACTCGATCTACCGGATCCAGACCGACGTGCGCGACGCCCAGTCGATCTTGATCGAAGGGTTGTTCCCGTCGATCACGGCGGGCCTCACGCTGGTGGGCATGCTCGTGATCACCGCCCGCCTGGACTGGCAGCTCGCGATCGTGGCGCTCGCCATATCGCCGGTCCTGTTCGCCATGAACCAGTACTACCGCCGGCGGTTCCGGGTCCGCTGGCGGGAAGTCCGCAGCCTCGAGACCTCGGCGCTCTCGGTCGTCCAGGAGGTGCTGGGGACGCTGCGGGTGGTCAAGGCTTTCGGCCAGGAGACCCGCGAGCAGGACCGGTTCTTGGAGCGCTCCGGGCAGGGGATGTGGGCGCGACTGCGGCTGACCGCGGCCGAGGGCGGATACGGGATGCAGGTCAGCGTGCTCTCCGCGCTGGGGACGGCCGCCGTGTTGTTCGCCGGGATCCGGCACGTCCAGTCGGGAGTGCTGACGCTGGGCGAGCTGCTGATCGTGATGGGCTACCTGACGCAGCTCTACGAGCCGCTCAAGACGCTGAGCAAGAAGGCGACCGGGCTGCAGAACAAGCTCGCCGCCGCCGAGCGCGTGTTCACGCTGCTGGACAGCGAGCCCGACGTGGTCGAGCGCCCGCAGGCCCGGCCGCTCGCGCGCGCGCGCGGGCGCGTGGAGTTCCAGCACGTGTTCGCCGGGTATTCCGACGACCGCATGGTCCTGACCGACATCTCGTTCGTCGTGGTACCGGGAACCCGCGTCGGCATCGCCGGGCCGACCGGCGCCGGCAAGACCACGCTCATGAGCCTGCTGCTCCGGTTCTACGACCCGCGCCAGGGCCGCATCCTGCTCGACGGCGTCGACCTGCGCGATTACCGGCTTCAGGATCTGCGGCAGCAGTACGCGATGGTGCTCCAGGAGCCGGTGCTGTTCTCGACCACGCTGGCCGAGAACATCGGCTACGCGCGCCCCGACGCCGGCCGCGACGCGATCGTGGAGGCCGCAAAGGCGGCGCACGCGCACGAGTTCATCGAGGGGCTCCCGCAGGGCTACGACACGCAGGTGGGCGAGCGCGGCATGTCGCTGTCGGGCGGCGAGCGCCAGCGCGTATCGCTGGCGCGCGCGTTCCTCAAGGACGCCCCGATCCTGATCCTCGACGAGCCGACGAGCGCCGTCGACATCCGCACCGAGTCCCTGATCATGACGGCGATGGAGCGCCTGATGCAGGGCCGCACGGCGTTCCTCGTCGCGCACCGCTTGAGCACGCTCGAGATCTGCGACCTGCGCCTGGAGCTGGACCAGGGAAAGCTGGTCGCGTACCGCGAGGCCGCGCGCGCCTCCGGCACGGAGGACTAGCAGGCCCCTAGATCACGGGGTGAAGTAGTAGGACGCCTTGACCAGGAAGATGTTCTGGGGGTGAGGCTTCACCAGCTCGGTGCTGACCGAGAACGCGTCCACCGGCTCGTACTCCGAGCGCTTTTGCGTCCACACGAAGAACAGCGCCGAGCCCGGCAGGTATTCCCAGCGCAGCACGGCGTTCCCCTTGAGCGACCGGACCGTGAAATCCAGGTTGTCGCCGTACGTGGCGGGCACGAACGTGTAGCTCCTGGGCGCCACCAGCGCCTTCATGTCCCGGTAGTGCGCCGAAGACACGAACGGCTGCACGTAGGTCTCGAGACTGAGCTTGGTCGTGAACGTCCAGTTGAGCCGGACGCTCGCGGAGGCGGTCTTCTGATCCAGCGCTGCGAACACGTAACGCCGGCCGTAGGTCGCGACGGCCGTGGGATCGGCGTGCGAGGTCACGAACTGGGCGTCGTCGTGCAGGTACTCCCACCCCGGGGAGAGCTTGAGGTTGAACGTGGCGGCGGGCTTCCATTCCACGCCCGGGTAGAAGTCCTCGAGCCATGACCCCGACCGGGAGCTGCTGCCGCTCAGGTCGGCGAAGTAGAACAGCCGCCGCTGGGCATCCGTCTCGAGATACGTGCTCAGCGAGTACCCCGGCAGGTTGAGCGTGAGCGGACCGCCGCGCGTGCGCCGGTTGTTGTAGGACCGGGGGTTGAAGGACCCGGCCAGGCTCCAGTCGCCGCCGCCGTGGAACTCGCCATAGTAGGTGGCCTGCACGCCGCGCTTCGTCATGTTCCCAGCGTAGTCGTAAGTCGAGAACGCGGCCGCCTTGAGGCTCTGGTAGCGCCACAACCGGGTCGGCCGCGTCCACTTGTAGCCGGTGCCGACGTGGGCGTTCACCACGTCCGAGCGGTCCTGGTATCCCAGGTCGTTCAAGTCCAGCTTCGGGCTCAGGAAGCCGACCGAGGCGTTGAACTGGGTCGCGCCCTTCTGCTTGTTGAGCCAGTAGCGGCTGCCGTAGCCCGTGAGCGACGTGGCGCTGGAGTCGACGCCCACCTCGCCGGCGTCCGGTCGCTGGAAGTAGTGGGTGGAGCTGCGCTGCACCGCGATCATGCGCGCGGGGTCGCCCTGCACGCGCGACAGCGCGGACCAGCCCGACAGCACCCAGGTCCGGCTCCGGTCCAGGAACATCCAGCCGTCGAAGCCGCCCATCAGGGACGCGCCGTTGAGCTGGTCGCGCAGCTTGGGATCGTCGAACGAGCGGACCGCGGCGGTGCCGAGCAGCCCAAGGCCCACCCTGCGATCGCCGAACTCGCGCTGGCCGCGGGCGACGCCGTAGTACGTGAGCGGCTCGATCTCGGCCTGCGACGACAGGCCGTCGCTGGAAAGCCGGGCGGTCTCGCGGTTCGTGATCGCGTGCAGCGTCCCCAGGCTCCAGGCGGGGGTGATCATTCCGGTCAGCTTCGCGGCTCCCAGGATGCGCGCCGCCACCGGGACGTCCGCATAGTCCGCGTCGGGAACCTGGCCCTGCGGCTGGCGGCCGATGCGGCGGCTGTAGAAGAACAGCGGATCGGACCAGTCGTAGTCCCAGTAATCGCCCGCGCCTTGCCGGCCGAACTGGAACGTCGAGGCGCCCTCGACGAAGAACGGGCGCTTCTCGTCGAAGAACGACTCGACGTCGGTGAGGTTGACCTTCGCGGGATCCACCTCCACCTGCCCGAAGTCGGGATTGACCGTGCCGTTGAGCGTCAGGCGGCTGCCGATCCCGACGCGGAGATCGCCCCCGGTGTTGCCGCGCAGCCGCGAGCCGTTGTTGAACGGATCGCGGGGCTTGTGAGCCAGGTACTCGGCCTGGCTCGTCACGTAAGGCATCAGCTCGATCGAGTGTGCGGTGCGGAGGTGGTCGATTCCCGTGAGTTCCGGGAACCGCGACACGAAGCCGCTCGCCTTGTGCGGCCTGAACGCCGCGAAGTCCTTCTCCCGGCGCCGCGGGATCTCGCGCGCGAAGTTGATCCCCCACACGCGCGCGTCTCCGCTCTGGAAGCGGAGCTGCGAGTACGGGATTCGCATCTCGACCGTCCACCCCTCCGCGGTCACCCGCGCCTTCCCCTCCCACACGCCGTCCCACAACTTGTCGTCATCGACGTCGTTGGACAGCGTGCCGTCGTACTGCGTGCCGGCGGCGTTCACCATGAAGTAGTAGCCGCTGCGCCGGTCGTGATAGGGGTCCAGGTAGACCGCGAAGCGATCCGCGGAGATCGAGGCGTCGCGACGCGCGAGTCGCGCCACGATCGAGTCCGGCGAGGGATCGTAGAGCCAGGCCGCGACGTAGATCGCGGCGTCGTCATAGGCGACCCGCACCTCGGTCCGCATGCTGGGCACTGAGCCCTCGACGGGCTCCCGCTCCGTGAAGCCGTCGAACACGTTGTCGGTTCCCCACACGGGCTCGGACGGCACGCCGTCGATCGTGATCGGGCCCTGGACGGGCACGGCGCGAACCCGGCGGGACTCACCGCCGGGCTCGTCGGCCCGTCCGGCCGGCGCAGTGCCGGCGCTCGCGGCCTGCACGAGCGGAGCGCCCGCCGGAGGGCTGGCGGGGGGAGCCGCGGCTGAGGAATCGGCGGTGGCGAGCGTGGTGGACAGGATGAGAGTCAGGAGCTGCACGGCTGGGACCTCGAGGCGGAACACGGTGAAGTGGCGAGTTCGGATGGCGACAAGAAATCGAAGCGGTGATCGGGCGGGCCGCCACGGGCGTGCCGGCCCGTAGCGGGGCAGTGGGGGTGAACGCTAGCGCAGGGCGACCTCCAGGATGCGCGCGGCCACCTGCTTCGCGTCGAACCGGGCTTCGGCGAGCGCGCGCGCCGCTCGGGCGTGCCGTTCGTACTCCGAATTCACCGCTTCCAGCGCCCGCACGGCTTCCTCGAGCGTCGAGAACCGGAACATCCCTTCGCCGTTCGGCAGCCAGGCGCTCGGTCCCGTGTTCTGGACCACGACGGGCTTGCCGCTGGCCAGGTAGCAGAGCGTGCGGTCGCTGACCCAGGCGTTCTGGAACTTCATGCACGACGGCTTCGCGCAGCTGAACTCGCCCCGCGAGCCCTGGATGTAGGCCTGGTAGCGCTCGGGTGTGGCCGCCACTTCGCGCGAGTGGCGGACGCGCCAGCCGCGGCGCTCCATGAGGTGCCGGTCCTGGGCATCCATCTCGGTGCGCAGGAACAGCGCCAGCTCCAGCGGCTGGCCGGTGCGGCTGGGCAGTTCCTGGAACTGGAGGAACGACATGCGCTTCGTGTTCTCGTACACCGCCTCGCCGTCCACGATCCAGTCGCCGCCGTCCCACGCCGACACCGTGGTCATCGCCTCGTCCCGCGGATCGGACATGGCGGGCCAGCGGTCCAGGTATACCGCGGGGGGGATGCGCTCCCACTCGAGGCCGCAGTCCGGGAACCGCGCCGCCTCCGTGCCCACCGTTTCGCCGGTCGTGAAGTAGACGTCGTGCGGCGGCACCACGAGCTGTCCCCGGCTGATCCAGAACTGCAGCAGGCCCGGGTCGATGTCGATGAGCGCGGTGCGGCGGAAGCGCGCCAGGAACGCGGGATCGATCGCGTAGTGGAAGTTGAGCAGCAGGTCGGCGCTGCGGAACACCTGCTCCGCCTCGGCCGCCGGCAGACCCGAGTAGCTCGGCTCGGCTGCTCCGCCCCGCTTGGGATCCGGGCACACCCGCAGCACGACGCGGCCCTCGAGCCCGAACGCGGCGGTGCGGTCGAGGAACGTGGCGATCGCGGCGTCGTCCCGCGCGGGATCGCCGCTCTGGACGAAGCGCTCGAGCAAGTAGACGTCCGCGCCGCACTGGCGCAGCCCGAGCGCATATTGCATGTACACCCAGAAGTGGCCGCCGCCCTCGGGGAAGTTCGCCACGTTGTATGCGGACAGCACAACGGTCGGCATCGGGCTCATCCCTGTTCCGGCGCCACGGGGGCGTCCTGCGGTGGATCGACGGGAACGACGGGCCTCAAGGCCTCGAACCAGCTTTCGATGTCCGCGAGGGCGGGGAAGCCCCAAGTTACTTGCTCCCGTCGCAGTGCGATCGCGGGCCAGATCACGCGGTTCGCGTAGCGAGCGAGCTCGGCGGTCTCGAACAGCAAGTTGAGCTCCCGTACCCCGGACCGGCTCCAGCCGTGGCCGGCGGCCTGGCGGTAAAGGTCCAGGATCCACGGCCGATCCGCCGGATCGAACCGCAGCAGGAACGTGGAGACGTCGTAGCTCGCCGGGCCGACGCCCGCGTGATCCCAGTCGATGAGGCGCGCCCGGAGGCCGTCGGGAGCGGGCTCGACGAACGTGTTCGTTGTCCACAGGTCGCCGTGCAGGAACGTCTCGGGGCCTCCCCATTCCTCGAGCGCTCGGGCCCGCAGCGGCAGCTCGTCGCGCAGGCACCGGAGCCGTCCCAGCAGCCGGTCGCGCAGCGCCGCCTGCTCGCCCGAGGGCGAGACGTGCGGCGGCCGCAGCGCGTCGAGGGCGTGGATCGCATCACGCACGTTCGAGGAGAAGTACGCGATGCCGAGATCCTTGCCGTGCTGCCGGCACTCCGCGAGCCAGGGGTGCTCCGCGAACCGCGAGTGCAGCATCGCGACCACCCGCACGACGGCCGCGACGCGCCCGGGGTCCGGCCTGTCGGTCTCGAGCGCCTGGGCGTCGAGATTCTCGTAGGCGTGCCAGACCCAGTGCCCGCCCCGCTCGGCCGCGATCCCGGCGATCGCCGGAGTGACGCCATCGAGCCCCTGGGCGGGAAGCCAGCGGCGGGTCGCGAGCTCGTTGCGCAGCGCCTCGGCCGGCTCCATGCGCTTGACCACGAACGAGCGAGCCCGGTCCCCGACCTCGAATCGCAGCCGGAACACGCGCGGCTTGAGGCGCTCCTCGGCCACGAGCTTCGCCGGTCCCATCGCCAGGAGCTGATCCGCGAGCACGGCGCGCAGCTCGACGAGCCCCGGCTGGCCGCTGCCGGCGAGCGCCCGGTCCAGGCCGTCGATCACAGCCATTCCGGGGCCGCCGCCAGCCAGTCGGTGATCCGCGCCGAGTAAAGGCGCACCGTGCGCAACGGGCCGATCAGGCAATCGGGGGTTTCGAACACCAGGTTGAGGCACTCCCAGTCGATGCTCGCGACGGTGCGGAATATGCGGCCGAGCATCGCGAGCTTGCGGACAGCCGCCGCATCGAGCTCTGGCCAGCGCGTGCGAGCTTCCTCCGCGTACGTCTCCACGTCCACCTGCATCGGCGCGTCGGGGCCGCGGGCGGGCGCCAGATCGGCCGCGGGAATTCCGAAGCCCGCCATCTCCCAGTCGATGGGGTAGAGCGTCCAGCCGCCGCCGTTCTCGCGAACCCTCACGTTCTTGGGCTGGAAGTCCCCGTGGACGAGCGTCTCGGGCAGCCCGGCACAGGCGCGTTCGATGCCGTCCCAGCGCGCCTCGACCGCCTCGGACTGCGCGAGCAGCTCGACCAGCAGGGCGCGGTCCTCGGTCGTGAGCCCGCGGTTCCCCATGTTCCGCCGGATCATCGCGCGCGCGGAGCGCAGGTGCGCGAGGTAGCGGGTCGCTCCCGCGGCCGGGAGCCGCTGGGCCGCGGGCAGATCGGCCGCTGCCCGGTGCAGCGCCGCCAGCCAGCGCGCCGCCAGCACCCGATGCGCCGGATCCCGGGCGGACAGGCGCTCGCCGCCCACGTCCTCCAGGAACAGCCAGTCCGAGCCGTCTGCGTCCGCATGGAACCCGAAGTAGCGCGGCGTCGAGACCGGCAGGCGGGGCAGGATGTCCTCGTAGATCCCGCGCTCCAGCGAGAGGCTCCCCCGCGGCGCGTACTTCGCGAACACGGACGGATGGCGGGGGCTCTCGAAGATCAGCCGGTAGACGGTCGGCTTCTTGTTGCTCTGGCGCCAGAGCTCGATGCTCGTCGGCTCGGCTCCGTGGCCGATCTTGTTCCAGGCGCGGAGGGCGGGGGTGTCGGTGAGATGCGTGGAATAGGTGGCAATCGGGGCCTTCTTGCTCATCTAGTCGGCTCGGGGGATGGGGCAGGCGGCGGCGAACGCGTCCTAGAACGCCGGCCACAAGGCTTTCGGGGCCGTCGTGGCCTCTGGTGGCGACAAGGTCTCTACAATTCTAGATGAATCGAATGGCGGTCGTCAGCCCTTTTGATGGGCGTGACGTGCTTCCTCGAGCGCGCACCGAACGCGATCCTCCAAAATGCGCAGCTCGCGCGTGCGCGGTCCATCAACCTCGCCGAGCAAGGGCGAGCTCCATCGCGGAGAGCAGCTCGATACGATCGGAGAGCGCGAGCGCTTCGCCATCCGGCGAGGCGCGACCGCCGGATTCCCGAGTGGGCGAATCCGCGGCGGCGGACAATCCCGGTCAACCCGATCGGGCATACCGCCGATAACTCCTTTCGAAGCCACACCTTGATCCTGTTCCGGGGCAAAAGACGCGATGACCTCATCCGCCGGGATGTCCGGCATTTCCAGCGAACCGATCGACCCGGGCGACGAGCCTCGGTCCGAGGAGACGCCGGCGCGCAAGGCGGCGCGGCTCTGGGTGCATCAGTTCGCGCGCGCGCTCAAGACCTGCAGGCTCTACGAGCAGAACATCAACGCCACGGTGGAGCGCCTGCTCGACGAGGTGACCGGGACGCTCCGCCGGTTCCACGAGGAGCACGGCACGCTCGCGCTCGAGTTCACCGCCGACGACGTGCTGTACGACGGCGCTTCGACGTACCTGGCGCGCTCGCGCGACGACAACCTGGCGTTGCCGTTCTACCGCGACGGCATTCGCGGGCTCGCGTTCCATGCCGGCACCACCCGGGATCAAATCGAGGCGCTGATCGCTGCGATCATCCGCGTCACTGCGCTGTCCCAGACCGACGACGACCTCGTGACCTTGCTGTGGGAAGCGCACCTGGACCACGTCGACATCGACTATGTGCCGGCGGAGGGCGACGTCAATGCCGGTGCCGAACTCGACGACGACGAGCCGATGCCGTGGCCCGAGCCCGAGCCGGACCCATCGCAGGTGGTCTCGGTGGAGGAGGGCAGCCCGGAGGAAGCCGCGGGGCCGCGCTCCGACGATTGGACGATGCGCGAGCTCACGACCGAGGTCGAGGCCGGGTTCGCGGAGCTCGAGAGCCTGGCGCCGTCCGAGGTGCAGCGTTTCCATGCCGAGTATCAGGCCGAGCACCAGGTGCCGGTCACGACCACGGCGATCGCGGTGATCCAGGCCTATCTCGCCTCGGGCGGCGCCGTGCTCGACACCAGCGATCTCGGACGGTTCATCCCGCGCGTGCTGCGCGAGGCGCTGGCTCACGGGAGCTGGCTGGAGGCCACCGAGGCGGTGTCGCTGGTCGCGCATTACGGGGGCGACTACTGGTCCAAGGAGACGTTCGTCCAGGAGCTGATGCAGCCCATATCCATCGCGAACATCAGCGCCAGGCTCGACGGCCAGGACGTCGAGGCGGCGCTCGATTTCATCGAGTTCGCGCGCACGCTCGGCGACACCGACATCGACGTGCTGGTGGCGGTGCTCGCGCACAGCGAGTCGCGCCGCAACCGGCGCATCCTGTCGGAGGCGGTGATCAAGCAGTGCCGCGACAATCCCGAGCGGCTCGCTCCCTGGCTCGCCGATCCGCGCTGGTTCGTGGTCCGGAACATCGTGCACATGCTGGGCTCGATCGGCGGCGAGGGCGTCGTGGGGCTGCTCGAGAGCGTGCTGCGGCACCCGGAGCCGCGCGTGCGCTACGCGGTGGTGGCGTCGCTCAGCCAGGCGCCGGCGCGCGCCGCGCGCCCGCTGCTGCTGGCCATGCTCGAGCAGGCCGACACCCGCACGTTCTGCTCGGTGCTGCAGGTGCTGGCCGGCGAGCCCGATCCCGCGCTCGTGCGGCGCATGTACCAGCTCATGCAGGACCCGGAGTTCGAGAAGCGGCCGGGGCCGGAAAAGCGAGCCGTCTACCAGACCATCGCCTCGAGCGGCAGCGACGAGATCGTGGCGGATCTGGAGGCGGAGCTGTATCGCGGCGGCTGGTTCCCGGTGGTGCGCGACGAGCACGTCACCGCGATCGCGCGCTGCCTGGCGCGGATCGGCACGCTGCTTTCCATGCAGGCGCTCGAGCGCGGCGCTCAGTCGCGGCGCGCGACGGTGCGCCGGGCCTGCGAGGAAGCCCTGCTCGGCTGGGCGCCGCACGAATGATGCGGGGATCGGAATGAGCGACCGCACGCGGGGACCCGCGGAGCAGCGACCGTCCGGGACACCCGACGATGCGCGGCTGGAGGGGCTCGTGTCGGGCTTCGACGCAATGGAGCCCCCGCGGCCGGCGGCCGCTCAGCCTCCGCGCTGGACCGGCGCGCCGCCCGTGCCGGGGCCCACGGCCGCGCACGCGCCTCCGCGCGCTCCCGAGCCGGCGTCCGCGTCCGGCCCAGCGCGCCCGCCGCGGCCGGCGCCCGTGTCGCGGCCGGCCGCGCCAGCCCCGCCGCCCGCCGGAGCCGCCGAGCCCGCCGCCTCCCGGGCCAAGGTCGCGGGCGACTCCGACGAGGCGTTTCTCGCCACCATCGGCGTGCCGCTCGTGATCCTCCTCGCCACGCTGGTCCGCATCACTCGCACGCACGACGTCACGAACCAGGCGTTCCAGCGCAAGCTGCAGGAGTTCATGAGCCTGGTCTTGAAGGCGCTGGAAGAGGAGTCCGAGCTCACGCTATCCGCGATCTCGGACTACTTCTACCTGAACGGCATGCGGGTGCGGGCGAGCGCGGCCTACCTCGCCGTGTACCACGCGCTGCTCGTGGAATTCGAGCGCCGCTCGCTGGGCGGCATCCGGTTCGTCCATGGCGTGACCACGGCGGAGTTCGAGCGCTTCTTCCAGCTGTTCCTGGCGGCCGAGGACCCCGCGCTCGCGGCCCGGCTCGGTGAGGCCGCCCAGGAGGCGAGCATCTTCCACGTCGTCCCGCTCGACGAGCAGAGCCTAGACAGCGAGGACACGGTTTCGCTCGAAACTCACGATTCCGGCTCCGAGCGCGGGCGCGCGAAGCGCGTGTTCTGGCGCGCCGTGCTCGGCACCAAGAAGATCGTGCTGCGCGCGCGCCAGAGTGGGCGCCCCGACCTGCGTCATGCCAAGCGGCTGGTGCAGCCGGTGGTCGACAACATCATGCGGAACGAGTACTCGATCGTGGGGCTCACCGCGCTCAAGGATCACGACGAGTACACTTACGCCCACTGCGTCAACGTGAGCATCCTGTCGATCAGCATGGGCAATGCGCTCGGATTGTCCCGGCAAACGCTGGCCGATCTGGGCGTGGCCGGTCTCCTGCACGACATCGGCAAGCTCATGATCCCGGGCGAGGTGCTGCGCAAGCCGTCCAAGCTTTCGGCCGGCGAGTGGGCGCTGGTCAAGCGTCACCCGCTGGAAGGCGTGCGCATGATGGTGCGCATGCCGGGGCTGTCCAGCCTCACGCTGGATTCGATGCGCGCGGCGTTCGAGCACCACATGAACTTCGACCGCACCGGTTATCCCGAAGTCGAGCACGAGTGGGGGCAGGCAACGCTGTCGCGCGTCGTGGCCGTGGCCGACTGCTTCGACGCGATGACCGCGCACCGCGTGTATCAGACGCGGCCGCCGTCCGCGTTCGAGGCGCTCCAGTACTTCCTGGGGCCGAACCGCGTGATGTTCGATCCCGCCGTGCTGTGGGCGCTGGTGCGCACCGTGGGGCTGTATCCGGCGGGCTCGATGCTGCAGACGGAATCGGGCTGCATGGTGCTCTCGCTGTCACCCAACGCGAACGACCTGCGGCGCCCGCACTGTCGCGTGATGGTCAGCCCCGACGGCAGCGTGGTGCCCGAGCACGACCCCATCCTGTGGACGCCGATGCCGGTGCACGAGCGCGTGATTCGCGTGCTGCATCCCGACGAGTACCAGCTCAACACCGGAGAGTTGCTCGCCGCGTAATCGGTCCGGGCCGGGAGCGCGCCGGCCGCCAGCGTGCGCCTGAGGCCCGCTCGCTCCGCCATCCTGGCTCCGCTCGCTGCATCCAGTCGCGCTCCGCCGTCCGTGGCTCCCGCGCTCCTCGGACGCACCTCAGGCGCACGCTGGCGGCCGGCGCGCTTCCTGACGCAACACGAACGGGCGGTGCCTCTCGACACCGCCCGTTGTTTGGTGAGCCCGTTGTCGCAACTCTGGACGCTCCCCATCTCCGAGTGCGCTTGGCGGACTCACACGCCCGTATCAGTCGTCGTCGCCGTCCCGATCGCGGCCGTGGTCGGAGTCGTCGTCCCAGTCCCCGCGGTACGTGTGCCAGTCCCCATCGCGATAAAGGAACCGGCCGCTGCATCGGCCGCTGCGGATGTCGATCTGCTCGACGATCAAGGGATGATCGCAGTCGTGCTCGATGTAGTGCGAGTAGCACGCGTCGAGCGAGCCGAAGCGCTCGTCGCTGTAGGGGTCGTAGTAGTAGGTGCTGGCGGGATGCGGCGCGCAGTAATGATCCGGCGCCGGATGCGAGATCACGGTGCCGAGCACGAGGCCGCCCACGAACCCGGCCAGCGCCGGGCCGAAGCTCGAGCCTTGTTCGCGCACGACCACCCGCGGGGCGCCGTAGTCCACGTAGCGCGGAGCGTAATACCGCTCACGCACGATGACGCGCGTGCCATGGTCGCCGTAGCCGCAAGCGGGGCCTGCGTCGACGTAGCGCCACTTGTTCCCGTGTCCGCGGCCGTGCCCGGCATGCGCCGCGGGTGCCACGGTCGTGAGCGAGATCAAGCCGAGTACCACGATCGCCGTCCATCGATTCGAGAGCATTCTCGAGAGCATCAGGTCCTCCGGTTGCTTCCCCAGGGGGGTGGGCGGATTTCCGACGGGGCAGGAACGAACAGCTTCGATGTTGGATGGACTTAGCACGCGAGGTGCCAGCCGGGGAGGACACTGCCGATGGACAAGCGCGCAAACGGCTTGCGGCCTTGCATCGTTCTTCGCCAGCGGCGCTCAGCCGCCATGATGTGGCGCCCCCGCCACAGGTTTCGCGGCGGGGGCGCTGCTGCGCTGCAACAGTCGGTCGCGCCCGGAGAGGCGCCGATCAAAGGTCGTGTCAGTCGCTCGTCACCGTGTGCGGCGCCGTGCTCACGTTTCGCCACGTCACCTTGCCCCCCGGCTTGACGGTGCCCGTCCGCGGACTGAAGCCGGTCGACGTAGCGCTCACGATGCTCACATCCATGGAGTCCACCCCGCTGCTCGCAACGGTGATCGAGGCCGTCATGACCGGGTGGATCGAACAGTGGTACGGAAACGTGCCGGCGCTCGCGAAGATATGCACGAACACTCCCGAGCCCGCGGCCAGTGTCCCCGAATCGAGTTCCTTCGTCGGTGGCACGGGATTCGTGGTCTTGTTCTTCGAAGAAGAGCACCCGAAGTAAGCGAAGGTGAGCAACAGCAGGGACGTCGCGGCCAGGACCACCGAGCGTCTGGCGAGCATGAAACCCTCCATGTAACGAGACGAAGAAACCAGCCGGCACCGGTTCGGCTACACGCTAGAGTACGCTCGCGGGGGAAGCGCCGCACGCCACGATTGTCTTGTCGGCGCTACGATCCGCAGCGGCCCCCGTGACGCGGCGGCCGATAACCCTACGAAAGAAATTGGCTCCGCGCGGTCGGGAGGCGCCGTCCTGACGCAGGCTTGTCATTCGGACCGAGTTCAATCCGCCTCCGCGGGGCAAGGCGGATCGCTGCGCGCGGCGGGACTGAGCAGGCTCTTCGTGAAATACCTGATCGTAAACGCCGATGACTTCGGCCTGAGTCCAGGCGTGACCCGAGGCATTCTCGAGGCGCACGCTGGCGGCATCCTCACGAGCACGAGCCTGATGGTGGATGCGCCCGCGAGCGAAGCCGGGGCGCGAGGCGCCCGGGAAGCCCCCCGCATGAGCGTGGGCCTGCACGCCGACCTGCCGCCAGCGCTCACGGACGGCGGCGGCGACGCGACCGCGAGGTGCGGCGAAGAGCTCGAGCGCCAGCTCCGGCGGTTCATCGAGCTCGTGGGCCGGTCGCCCACGCACATGGACTCGCACCACAACGTGCACCGGCTGCCGGCGCTCGAGCTGGCGTTCGTGGAGGTCGCGGCCCGCCACGGGTTGCCGATGCGCGAGCACTCGGGCGCCAGATACTTCTCAAAGTTCTACGGCCAGTGGAGCGGCAAGAGCCACCTGGAGCAGGTCGCGCTGGAGAGCCTGGTCGACATGCTCGAGCGCGAGGTCGGGGAGGGCCTCACGGAGCTGAGCTGCCATCCCGGCTACGCCGACATCGCGAGCGGCTACTCGATCGAGCGGGAAGCCGAGCTGCGCACGCTGTGCGACCCGCGAGCGTCCCAGGCGATCGACCGGCTCGGGATCACGCTCGTGAGCTACCACGACTACCCACACATCGCCGGGCGCTAGCGGGACACGGGCCGGCCGCAGCTCGGGAAAAATCCCGCAACCTTCCTGAAACCCCCAAAGTTGCACGACTCGCCCGCCGATAACCCGGCTGGATCGTCGGCACTGCCACCTTTTTCCAACCCTTGTCCTCCGGATCCTGATGGCGCGCAACGCTTCACTTCACATCGTGGTCGCAGGCGGGGCCGGGATGATCGGCTCGCACCTGTGCGAAGAGCTGGTCATGGACGGCCATCACGTCACGTGCCTGGACAACCTGTGCACCGGCCGCTTCATCAACCTCGAGCCGATCCGGAACCATTCCCGGTTCCGTTTCATTCTGCACGACGTCATCGAACCGCTGCCCTCGGTGGGCCACGTCGATCGGGTTTACCACCTGGCGAGTCCCGCGAGCCCGCCCGGCTACACGCGGCTGCCGCTCGAGACCATGCGCGTCAACAGCGAAGGAACGCGGCGGCTGATCGAGCTCGCTTACGCGCACAACGGGCGCTTCCTGTTCTGCAGCACGTCCGAGGTCTACGGGGATCCGCAGCAGCACCCGCAGGCCGAGGACTACCGCGGCAACGTGAACCCCATCGGTCCGCGCTCGACGTACGACGAGGCCAAGCGCTTCGGCGAGGCCATGACGATGGCCTACGTTCGCAAGCAGGGGCTCGACGGCCGGATCGTGCGGATCTTCAACACGTACGGCCCGCGCTCCGATCCCCACGACGGGAGGCTGGTGGCCAACTTTGCGCTGCAAGCGCTGCGCGGCGAGCCGCTCACGCTTTACGGGGACGGCACCCAAACACGCTCGTTGTGCTACGTCACCGATCTCGTCGGTGGCCTGAGAAGCGTGATGGAATGCGACCGGGCGCGCGGCGAGGTCATGAATCTCGGCAATCCGGAAGAGCGCACGGTGCGGGAGTTCGCCGAGATCATTCTCAAGCTGACGGGGTCCAAATCTCCCAAGGTGTTCACCGAGCCCGCGGTCGGCGATGACCCGCGCATGCGCCGGCCGAACATCGACAAGGTCAGGGCACTCGTGGGCTGGCAGCCCCACGTCGCGCTGACCGACGGCCTCACGGCGACGATCGCCGGCCTGCGCGCGGCCCTGAGCCAGGCCGCGGCGGCGGAAGTGTCCCCGCTCGGCAATGGTCAGGTCATGGACGCGGGGCTCGTCGAGCGGCGGCTCGTCAATCGGCGCCTGGCCGAGCGCCGGCTCGACGACCGGCGCCAGGCCGAGCGGCGATTCGCGGAACGGCGGGCGAACCGGCGCGCCCGGAAGCTCGAGAGCAGTCGCGAGCGGATCCACTGAGGCGCAGCGACCGCCCTAGGGTCCACTACTTCGCGTGAGTGCGCGCCCCGGTGCCACTTCTCCGTGGTCATGGCCAATTGAAAGTTAGGTCTGCCTAATTACAGGGTTTGCCGACGGGGGTCGAGGAGAAGACAGGGTGCAGGCCAGGTGCAGTGTGGCCGCGGACCAGGCGAGAACGACCTCGGCGACAAGGGGCTAGAGGTCGGAGTCGGAGCGCGAGTCGGGGGAAACCTGATGCCGGTAACCTGGGAACTTCAATGCTGCCAGGGAGACTGCTCGCTCATCAAGACCACGCAAAGTCTTCGACTTCCTCCTGGCGCCGTCGAATCTTTCTGGGCTCTTCTTGCGGCGCCTCGCATCTACAGGCTCGTGGGGGAGGTTGATCACTAAGGCATTGGGTGCGGCCCCCGATCCTCATGACAGCATCCCCCTCGTAATTTTCGGAAGGCCCGTCGATCGGCGGGCCTTTTCCGTTGGTGCGCCCGACATGGCGCCGGAGGCACACTAGCTGGTGTTCCGCGCCGGAAGTCATGTGTACGCCTTCCGTGAGGCATCGCGGACCAGCGACGACGAAATCGTCTCTTGAACGAGGTGGGGCTCCCGTGAGTCTCATGAACGGTTCGGTCCCCGCGACTCCTGGGCTTCTCACCAGATGTCGGCGTACCGCGGGCGCGGTCGAGAGCGCACTCGAGATGGGCACCGTCGGAGCCATCCATGCTCG
>Ga0066710_100001617_pt1 | contig 17138 bp, 15 predicted proteins | sample GraSoiAngelo_159_FD_79666 | JGI IMG/M metagenome (GOLD analysis project Ga0066710, IMG submission 79666) | Grasslands soil microbial communities from the Angelo Coastal Reserve, California, USA - 14_1009_16_40cm | ecosystem: Environmental > Terrestrial > Soil > Grasslands | place: USA... | reverse complement strand
TCTGATCGTCGGCCTCACGATCGCTGCAGGGGTCGCGGTCGTTCCCTTCCTCGGGCAGTCCCTGATTCCGGAGTTCAAGGAAAGGGATTTCCTCGGACACTGGATCTCGAAGCCCGGAACCTCACTGCCCGAAGAGACCCGGATCGTGAGCAAAGCTCAACGCGAGCTCGCCTCGATACCTGGAGTCAACCACGTCGGCACGCACATCGGACAAGCGTTCCTGGCCGACGAGGTGGCAGGAGTGAACTTCGGCGAGAACTGGATCGCAATGGACCCGTCGGCCGACTACGACAAGACAAGATCCACCATCGAGAAAACCGTCGCGGGCTATCCCGGGCTGTTCCATGACGTCCAGACCTATCTCAACGAGCGGATCGACGAGGTTCTCGCCGGCTCGAGCGAGCCAATCGTGGTGCGCATCTTCGGCTCCAGTCTCGAGGGCATTCATCGCAAGGCGGACGAGGTGAGGGACCGGATTGCGAAGATCAGGGGCGTCAGCGAGGCGTTCGTCGAGTTCCAGGAGGGTGTGCCGCAGTTGGAGGTCAAGGTGGACCTTGCGGCTGCGCAGCGGTACGGTCTCAAGCCGGGTGACGTGCGCCGAGCGGCATCGACGCTGGTCGAGAGCGAGGAGGTCGGCGACATCTTCCGCGGGGGCAGGGCGTACGACGTGCACGTCTGGAGCACACCGCAGACGCGCAACAGCGTGACGGCGATCCGAAACCTGCCGATCGACACGCCCGACGGGGGCCACGTCCTCCTCGGACAGGTCGCGCATGTCCAGATCAAGCCGCTACCGAACGTGATCCACCACGAAGGGACCTCAAGAAGCATCGACGTGCTTGCGGGCGTGGACGGACGCGATCTGGGCTCCGTTGCCGGCGAGGTCAAGGAGACTCTGGAGACGACCCGCTTTCCGCTTGGGTACCACGCAGAGCTCCTCGGTGAGTACACCGAGCGACAGAAGGCCCAGAATCGGCTGCTCGTCTACGGAATCGGTGCCGCGATCGCGATCTTTCTCCTGCTCCAGGCGTCGTTCAGGAGCTTTCGTCTCGCGACGCTGTCCTTCGTCACGCTGCCGGTTGCACTGGTCGGAGGAGCACTCGCCGCATGGATCGGCGGCGGCGTCCTGTCGCTCGGCTCGCTCGTCGGGTTCTACACGGTGTTCGGGATCGCGGCTCGGAACGGCATCCTGATGATCAACCATTTCCAGCACCTCGAGGCCTACGAGGGCGAGGTGTTCGGGCCTGAGCTCGTGGTGCGCGGCGCGAAGGAGCGCCTGTCGCCGATCCTGATGACGACCCTGGCGACCGGGCTCGCGCTCGTGCCGCTCGTGGTCGAAGGCGACATTCCCGGCCATGAGATCGAGCATCCGCTCGCGATCGTCGTCGTTGGCGGACTGGTGACGTCGACGCTGCTGAACCTGTTTGTCCTGCCGTCCCTCTACTTGCGGTTCGGGAAGCGCAGGAGCGAGGCCTTCGCAACCAGCCTCGCACCTGTCCCCGTCGGCCAGCCGGTCTGAAAGGGCACTCCGATGCGCGGAGGAACACGATGAAACGACGAAGAAGGCAGCTGGGGCTCGTGGTCGTGGGGCTCGTCGTCCCGGCGCTCGTCGCGGCGTGCGGGAGCGGCCCGGCACGCCAGCCGGCGGAGTCGGCGAAAGTCGAGCACGTCGCCGGCTCGGACAGCTATCGGATCACCTTGGCCCCGGACGCTGCCAAGCGGCTGGACATCAAAACGACGGCCGTGCAGCCGAACGGGACGGAGACGGTGATCCCGTACTCGGCGGTCTTGTATTCGGCGACCGGAGAGACGTGGGCGTACGTGAACCTGAAGCCGCTCGCGTTCGAGCGACGCCGGATCGTCGTCGACCGGATCTCCGGAGATCGAGCGATTCTGTCCCGCGGCCCCGACTTGGGCACAGCGGTCGCGACAGCCGGGGTGCCGGAGCTGCACGGCATCGAGTCCGGCGCCGCAGCCGAGGGTCGGTGACGAGATGAGACGGACGACCGTCGTTGCCGTTACAGCGGCGATCGCCGTCGTGAGTACGGTCGGCGTCGGCCGTTCCGCGAGCGAGGTGACGAACGGCGCGACGCAGCTGCGAACCTCCGCGCTGCCCGCCTTCGACCCGGCCAGATTCGACGGCTCCGCAACGGTCGACAACAGATGGTTGCCTTTCGAGCCGGGAATGCAGTTCGTCTTCACCGGCCATTCCAAGGACGGTCGGAAGCGGCTGATCTTCACGGTCACCGACCTCGTCAAGACGGTCGCAGGCGTGCGCAACGTCGTCATCTGGGACCGCGACTACACGGAGGGCGAGCTGGTCGAGGCCGAGCTCGCGTTCTTCGCCCAGGACAACGACGGCAACGTCTGGCACACGGGCGAGTATCCCGAGGAGTACGAGGGCGGGAAGGTCGTGAACTCGCCCGCCTGGATCGCCGGCGTCAAGGGCGCGAAGGCGGGGATCGAGATGCAGGCGGAGCCGCGTGCCGGATCGCCGAGTTACGCACAGGGTTACGCACCACCGCCTGTGAACTGGACCGACCGGGCGCAGGTGTTCAAGATGGGCCAGGCCACGTGCGTCCCATTCAGCTGCTTCGGCGACGTCCTGATCACACGGGAGTACAACGCCGACGAGCCCGGCCGGTTTCAGCTCAAGTACTACGTGCCCGGAGTGGGAAACGTCCGTGTCGGCTGGATGGGCGCGAGCGACACGGATCGCGAGGTCCTGGTGCTGACGAAGCTGGTCCAGCTGGGACCGGAAGCGCTCGCGAACGTCCGCGCCGAGGCGCTGAAGCTCGAACGGCGCGCGTACAGGACGAAGCGAAACGTCTACGGAGGCACGCCGCCTGCGGAGAGCGCCCAGGGGTAAGGGAGGTTCAGCCCGTGCTGCTCGAGCGTGACGGCGTAGGCTATGGGCGTCGTGTGATCGTTGCTCGGGGCCGACGTGGCGGTTGCGGACAGGGGAAGGCCAACGGCGGCCCCGAACCCGAGCGCGCCAATCACTGCGTGCAGCCGTCTGTTCACGGCCGCGCCGCGTAGACGATGATCAGCGGGTCGTGTACCTTCGCGCCGTCGCGCGAGGTGGTGGCGATCGACTCAGGTCGGACGGCCCGACGGTTGCAGCGACGGACGTGCTGCAGCAGCGTGTTTGCGTGGTACTCGGTCGATGTCACAGCTGTCACGGAGTTATCGGGACGGGAATGGAGGCGACCGGCCCAGTCTCGACCGGCACCGTCTCGTGATGAACAGCGTGGCCGTTGGCGAGATCGGCGACGTCGTTCGCCCAGTCCATCGTGGAGCTTCGGAGCATGATCGCCGGAATGCCGTCGAGCGCCCCCCCGATGATCTTCCGCTCGTCGTCGCGTAGGTCGCGCCCGTTGCCGCTGTGGAGGAACTGCTCGATGAACGGGTACGGAGGGAAGCCGTACGCGTCGTCGGTGTTGTGAATGAGCGTGGTGACCGCGTCATCCGGGCTCAGGTCCGAGCTGCCCACACCCTCACGGCTGATGACGATGAGTCTGGCGACCTTGGCCGTCGAGGCCCGCCGCACGCCGGGGACGAGCCGGCCGACGTCGTACTTGGGCGGCGGGATGATGAGCTGGACGATCGCGTTGATCGTCGCGACCGGCAGGTGGCTGCGCGCGAGAAGAAGCGCGAACCTGCGTCCGGTTCGCGAGTGCACCCTGCTCTGAACGAGCAACGTCAGCCGCTCGGCCCACCGGAGAGGAGCCTGGATAGCAGCAACCGTGTGCCGGCTGATCGTCACCGGCTTCGGATAGCTGAGCACCCGCCCGTCCGGCCGCACCAAGGTGAGGTCGTCTGACAGAAACGCGCAGCCTTGCGTCTGGAGGGTCTTGAGGACTGTGGTCGTCTTGCCCGTATCCGTCCGCGCAGTGATCAGATACGCGTCGTCCCCGAAGGTGATGCACGCGGCGTGTGCGAGCGCGTAGCCTCGTTCCACGAACTTCCAGCGGAGCACGGGCTCGACGACGTTCGTGTAGAGAACGTGCGGCGAGAACCTGAGCATGGGCGAGGCGACGATCTCGGTCGACCTGCCGACTGCGATCTCGACACCGAAGCCCAGTCTGCCGAGCCCTTCCTCGTACCGTGTGTGACGCGTCACGAAGGTGAGCTTCGAGACGAGATCGCTGTCCGAACGACTCAGCCTCCCTAGCTGCACTCGAATCGTCGGGCGGCGCGCCAATGATGCGACGCGGAACGGCTCGAGCTCCGGGAGGCCCACCGGCGATTGCACGGTGACGATCCCGTGGATGTCGTACTGGTGCACCGTCGGCTTGAGCGGAGCATCTGCTCCGCCCCAGATCCAGCCGTCGGACACGCCGAAGCGGATCACGGTCAATCCCACGATCGTGATCAGGTTCGCGAGCACGTCGTTGAGCTTGAGACCGGAGACGAGCAGGACGAGCCACGGCCCTCGGAACGCCAGCGCGATGTTGTTCAGCGCGAAGAAGAGCGCAACTCGTGCACGGAGCGAGCGCCTCGCCGTGCGTGAGCGAAAGGCCCATCTCTCGATGAGGACGAAGTTCCACAGTGTCGACACCTGCGTCGCCCAGAGAGCGGCGACGAGGTAGTGCAGCCCCATGAGTCCCGAGAAGAGGCCGAAGGCGAGCGTGTTGACGACGATCCCCGAGGCCCCGACGCCGCTGAAGCGCACGAAATGACCGAGCCGTGGCCCAAAACGGAGCTCGACCAGCTGCGCCAGGTAGCGCGCCCCTTCCACCGTGGTGGCCTTGCTCTCGCCGGCGTGGCGCTCCCCGAACGTGAAGGGAACTTCCGCCACGCGGAGGTTGGGCGTCCGGACGAGGATCTCGAGCAGAATCTTGAAGCCGCGAGGCTCGAGGACGTCAAGGTCGAGAGCGTCTCGGCGGACGAGGAAGAATCCGCTCATCGGATCCGTGACCGCATCGAGAGCGCCTCTGAAGATGAGCTTGGCGGCTCTGGTCGACACCTTCGACAGCGCCGATCGGAGGAAGCCGAAACTTTCGACCCGATCGTTGCGGCGATAACGGCTCGCAACGACGAGATCCAGCTCGTCCCGGCCGATTGCCGTGAGAAGCTCCTCGATCAGCAACGGTGGATGCTGCAGGTCCGCGTCCATGACGCAGATCCACGAGCCGCGCGCTCGACGGATGCCTCCGACGACCGCTCCGCTGAGACCACCCTGGCGCTCCTCGCCACGACGGTGGATCAGGGTGACCCGTCGGCGTGCCCTGGTTGCGGCTGCTCGGACGGCAGCCGGAGTCCCGTCCGTGCTGTCGTCGACGAAGATGATCTCGATCGATTCGTCGCGCGCGATGACATCGAGCTCCTCGACGAGCCTCGCGATGTTCCCTTCCTCGTTCTTCGTCGGAATGACGATCGAGAGCCGCGGCGCGGCCGTATCCTTGCGCGCACGTGCACGCAGGCGGTCGTTGCTATCCGGCCGCCGAGGCTCCTGTCGTGTCGACGATGTCCTCGGCGCCGCGGAGCCGTCCGTCGGCGCCCAGACCGGACCAGTGTCTGGCGAGCTCTCCCCCATTTGCCCTCCCCCATCCCGTCCCGCCGAGGATCGGCGTGCCGCCGACGGTAGCGACCGGGGAGGGGTGACGGGAAGACCGCGAATCCAGCATTCGCAACGAACGTAGGCTTTACGGTGGGAATGAAGGATTCACGTACTGCATACGCAGTAGTTGCCTGCGGAGAAAGTTGCACACCAGGTTAACGGGGTGTAAAAGTCTGGTGGGAGAGGGAGTTGGGGGGTATGACGATCGACTGTGGCCGCGGTGGCATTCTTGTCATCGATTCTGACGACGAAGGCAGGGCGGTCGTCTCCGCCCTGCTTGCGGATGCGGGTTACATAACCCGCGAAGCCGCGACGGGTCGGGAGGGGATGTCCGCGGCGCGGCGAGAGCGACCCGACCTCGTTCTCCTCGAGGTCGAGTTGCGCGACATGACGGGCTACGAGGTATGTCGGCAACTCAGGGACGCATACGGCGAGGGGCTGCCGGTGATCTTCGTCGCTGCCACGCGCACCGGGTCGGCCGATCGGATTGCCGGGCTCCTGATCGGCGCAGACGACTACGTCGTCAAGCCGTTCGCGCCCGACGAGCTGATCGCACGCGTCCGGCGTGCGCTGATCCGGACGATGTCACTCTCCAGACATCGAAACGGGTCGCGGTCGTCCTACGGCTTGACCGAGCGCGAGCGTGAAGTGCTGAGGCTGCTCTCTCAGGGTCTCCCGCAAAAGACGATCGCCCGCGAGTTGTTCATCAGCCCACAAACAGTCGCCACGCACATCCAGCGAACGCTTGCAAAGCTCGACGTCCACAGCCGCGCCGAAGCGGTCGCGCTCGCCCATCGCGAGCGGCTCGTGGACGACGGAGTGGGCCTCTCCGCCGTCCCAGAGGCTGCGCCCTAGCCAGTCAGGCGGGCAGGCGCAGCAGCGGGCGCGTGAGACAGGTCGGCCCGCCGTCGCCCTTGCGCGAGATCTCGTCACCCTGGTAGACGGTCACGTCGACGCCGGCCCGCTCCAGGCGTCGCCGCGTCTCGTCGTTCCCCTCGAGGGCGAGAGCCCGGCTCGGTCCGAGCGCGAGGACGTTGGGCCCCATCGACTCGAACTCCTCGTCCGGGACCTCCACCGTCCGGATCTCCAGCTCCGCGAGCAGCTCGAGCAGCCGGACGGGCGCCAGCCGCGCGTAGACGAGCGCGAGGTCATGATCGAGCGGCGAGATGTACGACATCAGATGGAGCACCTCTCCGGGGCCCGTCCAGTGCGGGAGGTCGAACGGGATCACCGTCACGCCGGGAAAGGCGTCGCCCAGAGCACCGATGCCTTCCGCGTTCGTCCGGTAGCCGTGGCCGACGAGCAGCGTTTCGTCGTCGAGCCAGAGCGTGTCACCACCCTCCACGCACGCCGGCGCCTCGAGCCTGCCCACGATGGGAATACCGGCGGACTCGAGCGCCTCGACCGTCGCATCCGGCTCGGCCCTCCTCCCTGCCTTCCCGGGCCGCAGCAACACCGCACCCGCACGCCCCACGAGCGTCGGGTCGTACGCATAGATCGCATCCGGATTGCCGGGGTCGTGCCGGGAGACGACGACCTCCGCACCGGCCTCCTCGAGCAACAGGCACAGCGCCTCGTGCTCCTCGCCGGCGCGAAGCGGATCCGGCGCCGACCTCCACCCGTAGTCCCGCCACGCTGCCGCATCGTCGGCGAGCGGCGGCCGGACGAGGACACGACGAAGGTCGCCCCACATCGACGCTGCGCCGTACCCGGTCACGGCGCGACCACCGCGTTGGCCGGGATACGGCTGTCGAGCAGCACCGCGCGCAGCCCTTCGACGCAGAGCATCCCCATCGCAACGCGGGTCTCTCGCGTGGCGCTGCCGAGATGAGGCGTGAGCACGACGTTGTCGAGCGAGCGCAGCCCGTCCTCCACATCAGGCTCACGCTCGTAGACGTCCAGCGCCGCGCCGGCAATCGTCCCCACGCGCAACGCGTCGACCAGCGCGCGCTCGTCCACGATCGGCCCCCGCGCGGTGTTCACGAGCACCGCAGTCGGCTTCATCCGTGCAAACCGCGCGGCGTCGAACAGGTGATGCGTCTCGGCCGTCGACGGGCAGTTGACGCTGACGATGTCCGCGTCCGCCAGGAGAGCGTCGAGGTCGTCACCGCGTCCCGCAAACATCGTGCGGGCCCCGAACACCTCTGCGAACCGCGCCACCTCGCGGCCGATCCGACCGGGCCCGACGACCAGCAACGTCTTCCCGTCGAGCCCGCTTCCGAGCATGAACTCCAGCGAGAACCGCCACGGCTCGGCCGAGCGGACGAACCGGTCGCCCTCCGCGATCCGGCGCAGCAGCGCGAGCGTGAGCCCGATCGCGAGCTCCGCGGTTGCCCGTGTGAGAACGTCAGGCGTGTTCGTGACGACGATCCCACGCCGCCGCGCAGCCTCGAGATCGACGTTGTCGACGCCGACCGCATAGTTCGCGACAACGCGCAACTGGGGTCCAGCGACGTCGAAAAACGCGTCGTCGACACGCACCGTGAGCATCGCCACGACGCCGTGCGCCCCGGCCAGCGCGTCGACACGCTCGAAGTCGCGGTCGATCGCCTCCGTCACCTCGCGGAGCACGGGCTCGACGAGATGCACCGTCGGTCGCATCGCGGACGCGTGCCGTTCCCCGAGGCCTAGTCCGCGAGCACCCGTGGCCGGTGCGACGTCGAGTAGACGTCCTTGCGCATGATCAAGCCGTCCGCGAAGGGAAAGACGTCGATGCCGTCCCATTCGAGGCGTCGGCCCTCATTGTCGGTAGCAGACGCGGTCCACTCGCTCACGACGAGCCCGTCGCGCACGTACAGCCGCCTGCCGCGGAACGTCAGATCGGGCCAGTTCTCGAAGATCCTGCCGATGTGATCGCGAACCGCAGCGCCCTCGACGCGTTCGCCCGAGGAGTGGTTCTCGAAGACCATACCGGGAGCGTGAAGCGCGACGATCGCCTCGAGATCGTGTGCGTTCCACGCATCGTTGTACCGGCCGATCGTCGCTTCGAGCTTCGCCGCACCGTCGTTCCCGCTCACGCGCGGAGTATCGCAGCCGCGGAGCAGTGGCTTATGGCGCGAGCAGCGGGCGGCGCGCGCGGAGCGCGCCCAGAAGGCGGTCGACGTCCTCGGCCGTGTTGTAGAGATGCAGCGAGACCCGGAGCCGGTCGTCTCGCGAGGACGTGATGATACGTTCGCCCAGGAGCTCCCGCACGAGTGCGTCCACGTCGGTCGAGCGAACGCACACGAGCGGACCGCGGCGGGCAGGGTCACGCGGCGTGGCCACGTCGGCGCCGAGCTCGAGCAGACCGTCGATCAGCCGCTCCGCCAGGACGCTCACGTGCTCCTCGATGGCCGCGACGCCGGCTTCTTCGATCAGCGAGACACCCGCCACTCCGGCGTAGATGTTGGGGACCGGCGGCGTGCCGGCGTCGAACCGCCGTGCGTCCGCTGCGGGCGAGTAGTCGGAGATGTCCATCTGGAAGATGTCCTCGTCGGCGAACCACCCGGTCTGCGTCGGGAGCAGGCGCTCGAGCAGCTCACGCCGCACGTAGAGGAAGCCGAGACCCGCCGACGCGAGGAGGTACTTGACCGTCCCACCGGTGACGAAGTCGACTCCGAGCGCGCCGACGTCGAGGTCGACGGCCCCGACGGCCTGGTAGCTGTCGGCGAGGCACAGGGCGCCCTGGTCGTGGGCGATCTTCGCGATCTCGGCGACGTCCTGGCGGTGGCCTGTCCGATACGAGACCGTCGTGCAGCAGACCAGCGCCGTCCGCTCGTCGATCGCCTCCGCGAAGCGCTCGACGGAGATCGACCCGTCGGCGTCGGGCAGGACGTGGACGACCTCGGCCCCGCGTAGCTCCTGCGCATGCGCGATCTGACCGACGGTCGGAAACTCGTACTCGCTGATCACGATCTTCGGCCTGCCGCCGCGCTCGAAGGGAAGCGAGCTGACGATCCCGTTCACGCCCTGTGAGACCGAGGTCGTCACGGCCACATCGGCCGCCTCGGCGCGCAGCAGTCTCGCGAACGCGGCACGCGCCGTCTCGGCGCGCTCCACCCAGTGCTCCCACTCGGCGCCGTTCTCGTCCCAGCCCTCCAGGTACTCCTCGTACGCCCGCCGCACGCGATGCGACAGCGCTCCCTGTGAGCAGGAGTTCAGGTACGTCGTGTGCTCGAAGATCGGAAACTCGTCGCGGATCGCCTCCCCCACGCGCGCCGACCCGAGAGCGCTCATGTCACGACCTCGGGGGCGAGGTACGCGGCGGACGGGCTCCCCGCGGGTGTAAACAGACCGACGACGACGAGCTCCTCGGTCGCCGACGTGTTCTCGACGATGTGCGCCTCGCGCGGCCGGATACGGAACGCCGAACCTGGCGCGAGGGGCTCGGAGCAGTCCCGCGTGTGGAAGCTGCCCTCGCCGCGCCAGATCCAGACGATCTCGTCGTAGAGATGGAAGTGCCACGGCGCCGCCCCGGGCGGCACATGACCGATGAAGAGCGTCGCCCTCGTCGATCCGTTGTGCGGGCCGAAGAGCACCTCGAACGAGCGCTTCCCGGTCGCACTCTCGGCATCGACCTGACCCCGGACGACGGTCCGTTCGCGCTGCCCCATGGGCGCGTGCCGGTCGGCTCCGGCACCGATCGACGCCCGCAGCGCAGCGGTCGCATCGCCGGCGTTCGTCACGGTCGCCCGTTCACCGGCGAGCACCAGATGTGTGACGCCGTCCTCCGGCGTGCAGAGGAAGACGATCGTGTCTTCGTCATCCGCACCGCACTCGAGCGGCTCACCGGCGGCGAGGTGGGTCGTCTCCACCGATAGCTCGGAGCCGGGAACCGGCGGCTGGTTCCCCTCGGCGCTGACCCTCATCGACCGAGGTATGCCTTCCTCAGATCCTCGTTCTGGATCAGCTCGGAGGCGCGGCCCTCGAGCACGACACGGCCGGTCGAGAGCACGTAGCCGCGGTCGGCGATCGAGAGCGACACGTTCGCATTCTGCTCGACGACGAGCATCGCGACGCCCGCCTTGTGGACCTGCTGGATGATCTCGAAGTTGCGCTCGACCAGCACCGGCGCGAGCCCCATCGAGGGCTCGTCCATGAGCAAAAGACGCGGCCGCGACATCAGCGCGCGACCCATCGCGACCATCTGCTGCTCGCCGCCCGAGAGCGTGCCCGCGTACTGGGCTCTGCGCTCGTAGAGCAGCGGGAAGAGCGTGTAGACCCGCTCGAAGTCGTCCCGCAGATCGGCCTTCGGGCGCAGATAGGCACCCATCTCGAGGTTCTCGAGCACGGTCATCGGCCCGAACAGCCGGCGGTTCTCGGGGACGATCGCGAGACCGCGCCTGATGCGGTGTGCCGTCGGCAGCCGCGTCACGTCCTCACCGGAGAGGAGCACGCGGCCGGTTCGCGGCCGGACGATGCCGAGGATCGTCTTCAGCGTCGTCGACTTGCCGGACGCGTTGCCACCGAGCAGGCAGACGAGCTCGCCCTCCCCGACGCTCATGTTGGAGTCCTGGAGGATGTGGATCTGCCCGTAGTAGGTGTTGATCCCCTCCAGCTGGAGCAGCGGCTCGGCGCTCACTTGCGCTCCGCCGCACCCGTGCCGAGGTACGCCTCGACGACCCTCGGGTTGGTCGCCACCTCCTCGAACGAGCCCTCGGCGATCTTGACACCGTGGTCGAGCGCGATCACGCGGTCGGACACGCCCGCGACGACGTGCATGTCGTGCTCGATCACGAGGATCGTGTAGCCGCCCTCCGAGCGCAGCGTCCCGATCAACTCGGTGATCTCCTGCGTCTCCTTCGGGTTCATCCCGGCCGCGGGCTCGTCGAGGAGGAGCATCCGGGGATTCGTCGCGGTGGCGCGGGCGATCTCGAGCCGGCGCCGGTTCGCGTAGGAGAGGCTGTACGCAGGCTGATCCCAGCGGTAGCCCATCAGCCGATCGCCGAAAAAGGCGAGGCGGCGCTCTGCGAGCTCGCGGATCTCCTTCTCCTCGCGCCGCTGTCCCGGTGTCCTGAACATCGATCGGAACACACCCGCCTTCGTGTGCCCGTACGCGGCCGCCATGACGTTCTCGCGCACGCTCATGTTGAGGAAGAGGCGAAGCGTCTGGAAGGTCCGCGCGATCCCGCGGCGCGCGATCTTGTGCGGCTCGAGCCCTTTGATGCTCTCGCCTGCGAAGACGATGTCGCCCGTCGTGGGCTCGTACACCCCCGTGACGAGGTTGAAGAGCGTCGTCTTACCGGCGCCGTTCGGCCCGATCACGCTCACGATCTCGCCCTCGTCGACGTGTAGGTCGAGCTCGTCGACGCATTTGAGCCCGCCGAACGCCATCGAGACTCCCTTCAGCTCGAGGAGCGCGCTCAAATGATTTCCACGCGTTTCTCGCCGAACAGGCCGTTGGGCCGCACGATCATGAGCGAGATGAGCAGGACGCCGAGGACGATGTAGCGCGTCGGCTCGGGCTTGGCGAGCATCACGTTCTCCCAGACGAACGCGGCGAGATAGAGCACCGGCGGGACGCACACGAGTCGCCACCACCCGCGCACGAGCGTCAGCGCCAGCACGCTCGCCACGAGGCCGACGTACGAAACGGGACTGATCCAGTCGGCCAGATGCGAGGGGACGATCACCCAGTGCGACGCCCACCCGGGAACGACGCGGCCGTCGGCGGTCTGGCCGGCGACCCAGCTCGAGTCGATTGCGCGGGCGACCGCGTGCACGGCGAAACCGAGCGCGACCGTCGCAGCGAGCACGATCCCGAGGCGCCGCGAGATGCGCAGGGCGGCGAGCAGACCGAGAACGACGCCGACGTAGAAGAGGACGCGGGCGTTGCCGGGATCGCGGAGGAGCTCGAGGACGACACTGACGAGGATGGCGCCGATCGCGACCCCGAACTGGTTCCCCGAGCCTCCCAGGATGACCATCGTGTAGACGGTGATGAGGAGCGGGAACGAGAAGGTGAGGGGGAACACGCTCGCGTTGAGCGCCGCGAAGAACGTGCCGGTCAGCGCCGCGACCGCGGCGCCGAAGGAGAAGCTCATCAGCTTCAGCCAGTTGACCGGCATGCCCATCACCTCGGCGGCGAGCGGGTCCTCCCGCAGCGACCGCCACGCGCGCCCTGTGCGCGACTCGTTGACGAGCCGGAGCGCGACGTAGACGACGACGAAGATCCCCAGCACGACGTAGAGGTACGAGACGGCGAAGATGCCTTCGTGCTGCACCGGAAGTGAGTGGCCGAAGAAGCTCAGGGGATCCACGCGGAGGATCCCGTTGGCGCCGCCGGTGATGTTGCCGAGCCCGAACAGGTCGTCGCCGTTGATCGAGAGCGTGAGGAAGATCTGCAGGAAGAACAGCGTCACGATGGCGAGGTAGTCGCCGACGAGCCGCCTTGAAGGGAGGCCGACCAGGAAGCCTGCGATCGCCCCGATCACGACGACGAGCGGGATCAGCGCGATCGTGGGAATGTGGATGCCGAACTTGTCCGAGCCGAGGATGGCGTACGTGTACGCGCCGACTCCGTAGAACGCGACGTACCCGAGATCGAGGAGCCCGCCCCAGCCGACGACGATGTTCAGCCCGAGCGCCAGCAGCATGTAGAGCAGCGTGTCGAAGGCGACGCGACGCACGTAGCCGCTGGAGTCGGCGACGGGGAGAACCGCGAAGCCCGCCGCGATGGCGGTGAGCCAGGCCCACCAAGGCAGCGTCCGGACGCGCTCCTCGATCGTGCCGAGCACGCCCTCGCGGTGCAGACGTCTCTCGCCCGACCGGGCAACCCACTCGTCCTTGCCGATCGCCGGCCCGCTACCGCCTGGCCCCTCCGCGCCCGGTCTCGGATCGTCAGCCATCTACACCTTCCTGATGTCCGCCCGGCCGAACAGCCCCTGCGGACGCACGAGCATGAAGACGACGAGCAGCGAGAAGACGGCGAGGTCGGACCAGCGCGTGTCCCAGTAGCCCTGCGCGTATGCCTCGGCGAAGCCGAGAATCAACCCACCGGCCATCGCGCCGGGCACCGAGCCGATCCCGCCGATCACCGCCGCGGTGAAGCCCTTGAGCCCCGCCAGGAACCCGATCGTCGCAGTCGTCGGCACACGCAACGCGAAGAGGACCCCAGCGGCGCCCGCGAGCGCCGACCCCAGTACAAACGTGAACGCGATCACGCGGTCGATGTCGATGCCCATCATCGCGGCGGCCTCGCGGTCGAAGGAGGTGGCACGCATCGCCTTGCCCGTGCGCGTCTTGTTGACGAGGAACCAGAGCACGACCATCAAGGCGAACGCCGAGGAAATCGTGATGATCCGGAGGATCGGCACCCTGACGTCGCCGATATTGAAGCCCTTCAGGTAGAGGGAGCCATTCGAGAGCGCGAAGGTGCCGTAGTCTCGCTGCTGGGCGCCGAACATCAGCTGCATCGAATAGGTGAGGAAGAAGGAGACACCGAGCGCGCTGATCAGCGGAGCGATACGGGGTGCATCACGGAGCGGTCTGTACGCAAAGCGCTCGATCGCCACACCGAGTGCGGCGCAGCCCGCCATCCCGGCCAACGTGATGAGGACGAGGAGGAGCCACACGGGAACAACTGGGTCGGCGGAACCACCGAGCGCGTGGAGGGCGCCGAAGCCGATGAACGACCCGACCATGAAGACGTCGCCGTGGGCGAAGTTGAGCAGCTTCAGGATTCCGTAGACGAGCGAGTAGCCGAGCGCGATGAGGGCATAGGTGCTGCCCTCCGTCAGCCCGTTGAGCGTGAGCTGGATGAACTTGTCCACGGCGCGGGGCGAGTCTACTCACGGGCGCCGGTGGGCCCGGATCGAGCTCCGGGCCCACCGATCGCGCTCGTACTACTGGACGAGCTTGTAACTGCCGTTCGACTGGATCTGGAAGATGTAGAACCGTCCGTTGAACGGGTCGTTCGTCTTCGTCGAGAAGCGGAACTCACCGCCGAGGATCCAGTTCTTGATCCGCACGTGCTTGACGGCGCGGATCACGGCGCGTCGCTCCACCTTGCCGTGTCCCTGTGCACACGCCTTCTGGATGGCGGTGAGCAGGACCTGGACGGCACCGTAGGTCGGAGGGCCGAACGAGCCGGGCTGTGCCCCGCCGTTGTCCTTGCTCCAGCCGGCGATGATCGCCTTGTTGTACGGGAACAGGCTGACCGGAGCGGCGAAGTTGGAGACATACGAGCCGGCGAAGTGGAACTGCGCCGGGTTGTTGGATCCGTCGCTCCCGAAGACCTTCGCCTTCTTGCCCTGCTCGACGAGCTGCTGTGCGAACGTCTGGGCAGCCGGCGGGGTCTGGGTCGGGAAGAACACGAAGTCGGCGTCACTCGGCACCTTCGTGACGAAGGACGAGAAGTCGGTGACGGTGTTCGCCACCGACAGGTGGATCGTGGACACGCCCTTCGACTTGAGGAAGGCCTCCACCTGGCCCGCGATTCCCAGCGAGTACGGCTCCTGGAAGTCGAACACGACGACCTTCTTCGCGTGCAGCTTGTCGATCATGAAGCGCGCGTCGGTCGGGCCTTGGATGGCGTCGTCGGGGACGACGCGGAAGAAGCCCGGCGTGGCCTCCTTCGGCTTGCCGTCCACCGACTTCGTGAGCGACGTGCGGGTCGCCGACGGTGAGACGTGTGCGAGCCCTGCGTCGAAGTAGGCCTGGCTCGAGGCGGCAACTGCGCCCGATGTCGACGGTCCGAGAATCGCGATGACCTTCTTGTCGGCCACGTACTTCTGAGCGAGCGCCTGCGCCGGCGCGGGGCCTGCCTCGACGGGCGTGTCGCCCGAGACCAGCTGGATCTTGAGGGCGAACTTCGCGGGCAGCGTCTTGACCGCGTACTTGGCCCAGCTCAGCTGCTCGTTGCCGAGGAATCCGGCCGCACCGGTGAGCGGCGTCACGAACGCGATCTTCATCGTGCTCTTGCAGTTGAGCGCCTGAGTCGCGGTGAAGTGCGTCTTGGCCGACGGTTTCGCCAGCGCGGCCGCGGTCGCGCCGCACGCGACCACGAGCACGAAGGCGAGCACCATGGCTCTCTTCATGAAATGTGCCCTCCTTGGGATGTTTTGCAGCACTGCTTTCTCTTTACGACGCCACCGCTGCCGATGAGGTTGCCCGCAGTAGGCACGGGACGACGCTTGTCCTGTGGATTGCTCCGCTGGAAATCTCGCATCTACAGTCGTAACATGTCAACGGAAGCGCTGCGAGCTAGCGGATTGACGTAGTCAAATCCGCTAAAGCGGCATTCCATCCTGCGGTATCCAAGAATTGGCGGAACCGCACCGCTTTCCCGTCCTTGAGAGTCCAGACGTGCACGAACGGGACGTCGAGGCGTTTCCCCGTTCCCTTGGCGATGCCGCGGTAGCGGCCGAGCACGACGACCTGGTCGCCGCCGTCGACGAACTCCTCCGGGTCGGCGGCGAACTCCGCCCACCAGTCGCGGTCGAGCGGGTCGAAGATGTTGCGCCTCACCTCGTCGAGGCCCTTGTAGAAGCCGCCGTGCGGCAGCCCCTGCGCCTGGTGCCACTCGATGTCGGGAGCCATGTCGCCGAGCACGCCGTCCATGTCGTCGCGCGCGAACGCGGCGTACGAGCGACGGACGATGTCGACGCCGGACATGAGCCGAAGCCTACGTGGCTCCGCCGGACATGACCCGTCTCTGACCCCGGTCATGGCTCCGCCGGGCATGACCCGTCTCGGCATGACCCGTCTCTGACCCCGGTCATGGCCAGAGCGGCCCCGATAGAGTCGAGTCATGCCGGTGGTCGAGGCCGAAGACCTCCGGCGGACGTACCGGACGACCACCGGGACGTCCCGCCGCCGCGCCCTCGATGTCGAGGCAGTGCGAGGCGTGTCCTTCGAGATCGGCGAGGGCGAGCTCTTCGGACTGCTCGGCCCGAACGGCGCTGGGAAGACGACCACGATCAAGATGCTGATCACGCTGCTCATCCCGACGTCGGGGTCCGCGCGGGTGCTCGGACACGACGTCGTCCAGGACGCCGCCTGGGTGCGGTCTCGAATCGGCTACGTCTTCGGCGGCGACCGCGGCCTGTACGAGCGGCTGTCGGCGCTCGACAACCTTCGCTACTTCGCCGAGCTCTACGCCGTCGAGCCGCGCAGGCAGCGCCAGCGGATCAACGAGCTGCTCGAGCTCGTCGGTCTCCAGGGTCGCGAGAAGGAGCGCGTCGAGGGCTACTCGCGCGGGATGCGCCAGCGGCTGCACATCGCGCGCGGCCTCCTGCACGATCCGCCCGTGGTGTTCCTCGACGAGCCCACGATCGGCGTCGACCCCGTTGGGGCGCGCGAGCTGCGCGCGACGATCGCCTCCCTCACCGACTCGGGCAAGACCGTGCTGCTGACGACCCATTACATGTTCGAGGCCGACCAGCTGTGCGACCGGATCGCCGTCATCGCGAAGGGCGAGATCGTCGGCGAGGGGACGCCCCGCGAGCTCAAGGAGCGCGTGAACGACGGCACGGTGGGCGAGAGGTCTACGGCGTGCCGGAGGAAACCGTCAACAGGATGCGCCGGATCACAGGCGTACGCACGGTCGCCGTCGAGGATCGCGACCAAGAGCAGCGCCTCGTCGTCCAGACCGAGC
>Ga0066710_100001616_pt1 | contig 17138 bp, 13 predicted proteins | sample GraSoiAngelo_159_FD_79666 | JGI IMG/M metagenome (GOLD analysis project Ga0066710, IMG submission 79666) | Grasslands soil microbial communities from the Angelo Coastal Reserve, California, USA - 14_1009_16_40cm | ecosystem: Environmental > Terrestrial > Soil > Grasslands | place: USA... | reverse complement strand
TCTGGATACTAGATGCTGGATTCTGGATCACAAAGCGAGATTCTGCGAGATCTGCGCAGCGCACGCTGGTGTCGGCACCTTCGCCGACACGAACTTTGCTCAGAGTTCGATCAAAAGCATGAGCAAGTTAAGGTTCAGAGGAAAGGGAAACGGAAGATTACTCCATCTGTCGTAGATACTCGCAGTCCCATGCCGCCGGAATACTTTCGCGAGAACTATACGGCCCGGGTTGATACGCGCGTGACGCGATGCCTCGCTGGCTTAACTCGCACACGTGCCAATCCTGTTTGTTCGTCACGTCCCAGAATTCGATCGCGTCCTCCGGTTTGAAATCTTTGCGGGTGAACGCTTCCGGATGAAAAAACCAATCGCACACAATTAGCGTCCGCTCCGGCGACAGCGGGCGAAGCTGGTGCACCATCGCGTAATCCGGGTGCAAGCTGAGCAGCATGTTCGGGAAAATGGAATAATAGAAAATGCGATGGAAATCTTCCTCGCCGAAATCGCCCACCGAAAGCGCGCAAGATTTGCCGCTCATGGTCAGACTGTTGCCCTTCGTGATCCGCATGAATCCTCCGAGAAAAGGTCCTTCAGTCAGATCATTCTCTGCTGAATCGTACGGTGTCAGTTTCGAGAGCGCCGGATGCACGCCCGGGCAGTGATAGCACTCGGAATAATTTTCGAAGATCAACTTCCAATTCGCCTGCACATCATAATCGATCCGTTTGGCCGAACGCAGCATCGGCAGATTCCAGTGCGAAAATTTCCCGGCCAACGGCGCAAACCATTCCTCCAGTGGAGTAGGGGAGCCTGCGAGATTCACGAAGATGAATCCTTCCCACAACGCCAGGTTCACCGCGTGTAACGAATAGTCCGCCTTACTAAAACCCGGAACATCATCCATGTGCGGCGCGCCGATCAACCTTCCATCGAGCCCGTATGTCCACGCGTGATAAGGACACTGAATTGCGGACGCATGTCCGCTTCGATCTTCTCGGAGTCGCGTCCCGCGATGGCGACAAACATTGTAGAACCCGCGAATTGTCGATTTTTGATCGAGAACAATGATTAAGGATTCGTTGACAACATTTGCTACGAAATAATCGCCAGCCTTTGAAATCTGACTTTGATGTCCAACCAATACCCATTCCTGCGAAAAGATTTTCTCTTTTTCTTCGGCAAAAACCTTCGGTGAAACGAAATAACGCTGCGGCAAAGTTTTCGCGCCGGACACGAAAGTTTCGGCGGTCTTGCGAAATCCGGGCTTCGTTTCCGTCTGCGCTACCGTGGGCACACTTGAATGATCACACGCAGCATGGGCGTCCGTCAAAGGTTGGATCGGCCACTCCGTGTGTAGAGGCGCTTGTGCCAAGCGCCTAATTCAGATTCAGGTGCTTGGTACAAGCACCTCTACAACTCATCAACCTTTCAACACCGCTTGGTGAAACTCGTACCAGTCGTCGAGATTGTTCAGATTAACCGCATCTTTCGGGGCAGCAGCGTCATCGGGAATCCCGCACGCGCTCAGAATCCCTTTCCGTGTATCGTCGTCGTGATTGTAACCGCGCACCGCGGCGTTATGCCTCTCGATTGCCTCCGGGGTCAGCGACTTCGCGTTTTTCTTTACCCACACTTCGAACTGCGGATACGTCGGCTTGTTCTGCGCGATGTAATCTCTTACCGCCTGCTCCTCGAGTCCGAGTGCGGCAAGAGTCATCGCATCGAAGCCTTTGCCCACGGCCGGATAGCCGGAAGCAAGTTTACCCGTCGCCTCCAGAGAGACCTTTTGCCAAAGACGTGGGAGATGCACAACGCCAAGTGGACCGGCAACGCCGGAGCTGATTAATGGAACGTAGGTATCGCTCATAGTAATCGTTTTTCGTGTTAATATTTTGATTCGCACCCGCCGGAGCCGGCGAATGCTTGGAGAAAATCTAGACTAAATGAGCCACAAGCGCGAAGACAATTCAATTCGCCCACGATCGTGCATTAGACAACCGGCTTGGAAAGTGGCCGCTGCAGCAGCGGCGTCGATGCTTTCCCTAACAGCAACGCAGGGTTGGTCCCAGCCAATGGCTGGAACGTTGGATGTGCACTGGAATGAAGGCGCCTCAGATTGTAGTGCAACTCCGCAAGTGGCCCTTCAAGTCCATACCTACGAGCCACAAACGTTTATCTTGCGGCAAAGTCCTTGCGCGAACTTCGAAGCAAATTTTCTCTATCTTCTCGTCGGCTCCGACAAAGCTCTTCTGATCGATACCGGCGCTGTCGCGGACCCGAAAGAAATGCCGCTGGCGAAAACGATCTTGGAGCTACTGCCGGATAAGGATCACAAAAAGCTTCCACTTCTGGTGGCGCATACGCACCGCCATCTCGATCATTGCGCCGGCGATTCTCAGTTTGCGTCGCTTCCATTGGTCCAGATCGTGCCCGTAGATTTGGAGGGAGTTCGAGCGTTCTTCGGTTTCACTAACTGGCCCAACGAGATTGCCCATTTGGATTTGGGTGACCGAACTGTAGACGTAATTCCGACGCCGGGACACCACCCGACGCACGTGGCATTCTACGACAACAGAACCGGGATTCTTTTTTCGGGAGATTTTCTGATGCCCGGCCGATTGCTGATTGAAGATGCCGCGGCGTACCACGAAAGCGCCTTGCGGGTTGTCGGCTTTCTGAAAAAGCGTCCGCTCGCCCACATCCTAGGCGGGCACATCGAGTTGAACACGGCGGGGCAAGCGTATCGATTCGGATCTCATTACCATCCCAATGAACACCGGCTTGAGTTGGCGAGAGAAGATTTAATAGCGTTACCAGCCGCGTTTGAAAGCTTCAACGGCTTCTACGCGCGACATCCGAATTACATTCTGACCAATCCGGTTCACAACCTTGTGGCACTGGCGATAGTTGCGATTACGGTGCTAATTCTCATCGTGTGGGGCGTACGCCGGTCGTGGCGCCGGCACCGGAGCGCTTCACCGTCGAAATCTGGATGAGCACTTTTTGTCGCGAAGCCTTTCGACGGCGCAGAGCGTCTACCGATGGGGAGTTGATGTGGGTCTGACCGCTCTCCCGCGAGTTCCCTCCCTGGCTGCCTTCGGACCGATGATTGTCGTCTGGTCGGAAGTTGTCTGCTGCCTGGCTGGCAGGAAAGCTTTCATTGCCGTACTTGCCTCGTTGCTCCACTGCTTAAAGGGCACATCCCATCCGAAATAAATCAGGGCCCCGACAACAAGTATTTCGAGCAACAATCGCATAACCTCACAGACTGACAGAAAATCCTCACCAGAATCAATCGGAATCTACACAGCGGAAAGCCGGCCGAGATTGCCGATCCCAGCTACAACGGCTCCGCCGCGCTCTCCTTACGGCAACAAGGGAGCGATAAGAGCTCGTTCTTCGGGCAAAAGGCGTTCGGCACCAAGGTTGCGCGCATCGCCGCGGGCGCCTTCTTCGTAGCCGTTTACCGCGAGAATGGCAGCACGAACCGCAAGCGCGCCGGGAGGCTCAGAGCCTGTTGCGCGCACGGTACGGAAGACTGCCAGGGCATCTTCTTTGCGGCCCAGACGAAGTCGCGCCAACCCCAGGGTTGCGCGAGCGGACCAATTCCAAGGTTCCTGTGCAACAAAGATCTGAGCTTGTCGCTCTGCTGCTTCAGCTGCGCCATCCGGGAGCTGCCGGCGCAAGAGTCGCAGATAAGCATCTTGATTTCGTGCGGCCGCATCATCCGGCCAAAGCCGGACAATCTCCGCCGCGACAGTTTGCGCCTGGGCGGTGTGGTCGGATGCCAATGCTATGCGTAACCGGCCGGCATACGCTGCGCGATTTTTGGGTGCGAGTTTGATCGCTTCGGAGTAAGCAGCATCGGCGATGTCACTGGCATGGTTTTGCTCGGCGTATTGTGCCAGGGCAAGCAACTTTTCCAGGGTGTTGGCGGCTTCCAAAGCGCGCTGCCATTCATTAGTGGCGCCAGTGGCTTCGCCGAGATGTGTCCGTGCCATGGCCAGATACATGTGTTGAAGAACTGGGTCGATCGGAAAACGCTCGCTGGTAAGTGCATCTTTTACCTCATTCCAACGTTGAAGGGTTGCCAGGGCGTTCAGATGCTGCAGAAAAAGGTCCTGGCGACGTGAGGCGCGTTCTGTGGGCAACAATTGCAAAACTTTCGCGGGCTGGCCGAGAGTGTTTAGCCATCCGGCAAGCGCGACAAGTGTTTCGTCATCTCCATTTCCGAAACGCTCCACCGCTTGCGCGACATATTCATGGGCCAGTGCCGGATCGTGCTGAGCGCGCAATTCAAGCGCGAGCAGCTTATGATAAGGCCGGCCTTCCGGATGATTTTCAAGAGCGTTCGCGACTTCGAGGGGGCCCATTGTGGGCGCGCCTGAGGCGGGTTGCGGGGTAGGGCCCGGTCCAAACGACAAAGAGCCGGCGCCAAAAGCATTCGGGGTTCCAAGCGTCGTTTGCGCACTCGCCACGCCGCCAAGCGAAAGAGAAGGATTGTCGCTGGTAGAAGCCGCAGGCGCGCGCGGCTGCTCACGCGCCAGGAAAACGAGCGCTTCAAGCGACACCGCATTCTTTGGGTCGCGAGCCAGATCTTCGATTCTTTTCCAAGCATCGATGTAGGGCTGCGAATCACGCGTGGTGACCGACAGGACGAGTGTGGCGGCAGAAAGGATGTCGTAAGGCTTTGCGAGTTTGTCGGCCAGCGCACGCTCAGCATAATCGACTGCGAGAACTGCATCGCTTCGGCGAACGGCAAGTTGACCGGCCAGCACAATATCGACAGGCGCCGGGCCAGCTCGCTGCGCAAGCAGCGCCTCAATCTGCGGCGCGGCTGTCGTTAAATCGCCGACTGCAAGAGCAGCTCCGGCAAAATCGCGCCGATCTTCAATGGTAAGCAGATGTTGATCGTCAAGCTTCTTCCACCAATCTAACGCTGCGGCAGGCTGTCCCGCGCGCGACAGAAGGCGCCCGATCGCGCGCCAGGCCTCCGGTTCGCTTTGGCGCAAAAGATACGCGTCGCGCGCTTTGTCATTGGCGTCGCTCCATTGTTTTCTTTCGATCATTGCGAACGCCTGACGCGCAAGGCGACGAGATTGCCAGCCCTTAATTGCTCCGCCAAGCCGGGGAGCGGTGAAGTAGATGACGGCGGCGAACACCACGATGACCACGGCGACGAGCAAGAAGAACAATCTCAACCGTCGCGAGCGAAGTTCTTCGAGTGAAGTCAGATCGGGTTCGTGCGCGGCCGGACGAGGGCGTGATTGCTTACTACGCACGAGAGACGTTTACTACGGCGTGGCGTTGGATGCAATGCAGCCGCCGTCGCCTTGCCTGCGCCTAAGTGCGACGCAAACGGAGAGAGCGAATTAACCGGCGGCGCTGATGCCAGCAAAGCCCCACAACGCCAAGCGCGCCGCCGCCGACGGTAGCGGGTTCTGGAACGGCCGCGTTAATTTGGAGATTGTCGAGATAAGTATGATTAGCTGCGTTGTTGCTTGTACTCCCAGTGAAACAGACTTCGATCAGGGCATTGGCTGTGTTACCAGCTCCGCTTATGTTAAAAGTGTAAACGTGGTAGGTGCTGTCGTGCGGTATGGTAACCAGGCCCTCGGGAGTAACCGTAAAGCTGGCGCCGCCATTTGTGCTGTACCGGACTTCCGTTTGGGTGAATTGTGTTCCGTTTCCGAGGCTCTGGAGCGCAAAACTAAGTGAAGCTTGCGCAAACCCCGTGGTGTTCACGCCGAACCGGAAGCAATTCATGTTGGCCGTGCCTTGGGTATTACCCCTGAGTTCGAGAGCCGTATTCGTTGTCGGGACGTCAGGGACGAGCTCGTTGAGTATGGTGCCGACTGCTGGGGTAACAAGGAGACCCCCAGGCGGGAAGGGATCGGTGGGGGAGTTGAGAATTGTCTGGTTCTGCAGGAGTGGATACAGGCCTCCGGGACCTGGCGCAGGAACCGAGGTAAAGGTGTTACCTTCGAAATTGAAATAGACTAATACATCCGCATCGGCCCTGGGGGCGAGAGCCCCGGCGAGTAAAAATGCGCCCGCGACTGCACCCAAAAGCCAATGAAATTTCCGAAAGCGGACTGGCCTCTTGCGACTCCCAAGCGGGGTCGCTAAATCGAGCGACAAGATTTTCTTAAAGCTTCGCATATTTCTCCCAAAGTTTGCGATTGCGCTCTGTTGTAACAAGCTCCGCCGGCAGAGCAAGACATTTTTTAGATTTTTTGCGGGGGGCAGCCTTGAGCAATCACCCTCGCGTATGTTTCTAAGCGCGCCGCAAACGGCCCGCCCTTCGCTCAGCTCCGGCGTCGCCGGAGAAGACGAATCAACCAGCGGCGTCAAATGTGTCTTCCTCGAAGTTGAAATAGACTAATACGTCCGCGTTCGCCTTGGGAACGAAAGCTGGGTCATCGCCGCTTTTCTAAATAAGGAAGGCGACTGGTACTTCTACCAGTCGCCTTCTTACTACGCATACTTTCGTTTACGTTATTGTAAAAGAGGTCCCGTTTTTTCTTAAGGACAATGGCCCGGGCGGGTTACACCCATATTATAGTTATATAGCTCGTTCGTGAGCGTACTCGTAGCGCCGGGACTTAGGAATCCGTTGCCGATCGGCGGCACAACCAGTGTGCCGATTAGAGCGCCTGCGCTGGTGACCGCCGATTGAATAGCTGACGGGTCCGCTCCGTTGGCGATGTTGAGCTTTGCCGTCATCAACTGATGCGCCAGCGCGACCAAACCATTGTCCGCTGCGGGCCGAGTGAAGATTTGCAGCAGTTGTACCTGCGGGTAGTTAAGGGTGCCGAGCATTACGTTTTGGACCGGCCAAGTGTTTGGATGATTTTCCCAATAGCCCTGCGTATGAGTGCAGCCGCCTGTGCCGCCATCGCATGGAGCTGTGGAGCACTGGCCGTAGCTGAATGGGCTTCGTTGAAACTGGTTGTTTGCATGCGCAAAAGCGCGAAACGCATACACGGTGTTACAATCCAGCGGCGTGTTACATCCGTTGCTGGTTCCGCAAGCGTCAATCAGAGCGTCGCTAATAACGATTTGAACCTCGGCGTCCGGAGTAAGGTTGTAGTTGGTGCACAGAGGCACAGCGGAGAAACTAGCTCCACAAGAGCTATTTTCGGCCGAACGCCACACGCCTCCGAGCGCGCCCAGGTCGTTCCCTTTCGTCCACTCAACGGAAAAACCAGCGGGCGCTCCTGTGGCTCCGGCCCTGATTGTCAATGTAATGGACCCGGGTGTCGAGCTGAAGCACAACACGGTCAACGGAGCCAACGGCGGTTTGATTCTGCCATTATTATCGTGCGTCGGATTGGATTGGCCAGCCGCGTAGACACTGCTACACGCGACAAGCGCGAGCAATGTTGTTATAGTTTTATGCATATTTGTTTGTTGCTGCTTTTGTTTGGCCAAGGAGAACGTCTCTTTGATTAGTTGGCCGTGCCTCACATCTTTCTCCGGAAAGGACGGGACGGAGTTCTCGAAAAAGATCCGATTCCCGAATGAGGCCAGTCCGCGGCAGCGGACTCGCCCTGTGACGAATTTGCTGGTTTAAACAGGCTTTTGCGCGAGCGAGCTAAGCTACCAGGCGTGATGGATCACCTGAGCGTTGGCCTCTTTCATTTTTTGGCCGAATGCCCCTCAAGACGGCGCGCGGGATCCTCCCGTCGATGTTGGGAGTGGGGCCTAGGGCCTCCATTTTCGTGCGCGAATGTCGCGCAAGCATCTCCAAGTATCAGAGGTCAGACATCAGAGATCAGGAATCAGTAGCCAGTGGTCACTTTAACCAGCCGCGGCAGTGCTTGAGCGAAGCGAGCATCGATTTCATCATTATCAATCGGACCACGACTCAGCGCGACGAATTCCATCATCTGCTGGCCAATATGGCGACGTCCTTCGATCACTGTGCGAAGGCGCTCAGCACGCGTCCATGACGAACGACTCCCTGACATTTGCGGCAGTTTCGAGCCGGCAGCGGAAGGGCTGGCGACGCGATCTTCCCATAAACAATAGAACGCGTGGGCGACTTGCTGGCTGGGATTTTCGCGCGCGCCATGGCGAAATTCGAAATGACGAAACGGAAGCGCAAGCGAGCCATCGACCCGATAATTGCGTACGCCGGTATCGGCAACCTGGGTCCAGCCGACCGCAGGCAAGCAGACATCCGGCCGGTGCAAATTTGCCAGAAGGGCGCTATTTCGGCCAGGATTCCAGCGGAAAAAGTACAGAACGCAAGTGATAGATCGCGAGTTCGAAGACTGCGATGTTCCGGACGAAATCGCGGTGGGCCAAGTCCAGGAAGCCGCATGTCCTTCATCGAAACGAAGTTGGCGGCGCACCTCGTCGTCGATCTTCAACTGCTGAAAATTGGGTGCGCTCACCGGCCACTCCACTTCCCACTGTATGCTTGCAACAAGATTGCGCTCGTGCGCGCGATACCAAAGCTGGGCGCCCGCCTCGACCGCGACGATCCAGCAGAGAACTGCCAAAAAGTAGAAGCCGAAAATTGCGGATTGGTCCGAGCCGGACCGGCATTGAGTGCGAATTGCCAATTGCGGAACCTGACTTCGAATTTCGGATTTCGGGTTTCGGATTTGAGACTTCCCGAGCAAATATGCGAGACCGAATGTGCCAAGAAAAACAAGCGCGACGATCGTGTAGCCGGCGACGTCGTGCCAGCGATTGGTTTCTGAAATACTTTTGGTGGCCGCAATCCAAACGAGAAAAATTGCGCGCAAGAAATTGGTGCCAAGCGCAATCGCGACCGCGCCGATGACAAGCAGAACGCGGTGCGAGATCGACAGTCGTTTGAGTTCGCCAAAGAGCAGGCCGATCATGAGCGACGTCTGCAATGAGCGCACGCCGCTGCAGGCTTCATTTACGCCTATCAGGCCGTTGGTCACCCGGATCAGGTTTCCTTCCAATTGCGCAGGAATTCCAAGGAGCGTGATCGTTTCCGCAGCGAACCCAGCGACCAAGCGCATCAGCCCTTGAATAATGGGACCTTCGATTGGTGTTACCCACGGCACCGCGACGAAAATGAATGCGACCGGAAAGGCGAAATGGCGGAGCCATCCGGCAGCTGCCGGACGACCCATGTACCATAGATACAAGAGGGTCAGCGTCACGACTGACGCGGTGTGGAGCCAGGCAAGAGGGCGCCACTCTGGATTCGCAATTTCAAAAAGACGAACAGGCAGAAGCAACAGAAGCGCGGCGAGGCCGACCAGTACCGCGATTATCGCGGCGGCGCGGTTATTGCGGATTTGGGATTTGGGATTTGGGATTTCCGGAGGTGGCCGATCCTGCCAGCGGAGCCAAAAAAGATAGAGCGCAAAAAAGGGAACGAACCAGCCGTAATTATATTGCTCATTAACCGACCATTCGCCGCTGAGTTGTTGGCAAAGAAGAAACCAAAGCGCCGTCAGCACGACGAGAGCCGCCATCGCAGGGGCAAACAAGTTTTTCAGAGCAGACCGCTCCGTCGATGGGGCTGATCGCGCAGCCGTAACTGGTTGCATGAACGGGCATCTTACCAAATTTGGACGCAAAGCGAACGGGGAATGTCTCCCGCGGGAGTTAGTGCTTGGTTGAGAGTTGAGAGATCAGAACAATGCCCACAGTCTGGATCGTGAATTCTGGTTTCCGTTCGATATTCGGCGTCCGATGTTGAATGTTCAGTGCTCATTTTATGATTTCCACCCGCCAGATTCTCGGCATCAAATTCTTCAACGGCGATGTCGATGAAGCTGTCGCGTTGATGGGTCGGCATGGCGGTTTTCTCGTGGCGCCCTCTGGGACCTGTTTTGGGCGGCTGCGTGAGGACGAGCCGTATCGGCGCGCCGCGCTGGCGGCCGACCTGGCGATTGCTGACAGCGGTTTGATGGTGCTCACGTGGCGCTTGTTGCGACGTGAAAAAGTGCAGCGCGTTTCCGGTCTTAAATATTTAACACAACTCCTCGAAGGGTTAAAAGGCGAGAGGAGCGACGAAGTGTTTTGGATTCTGCCCAACGCGCGCTCGCGGCAAAAATTGTTCGATTGGTCGTGCCGCAAAGGTTTAACGGTCAAGATCGACAACTGCCATGTCGCGCCGCGGTATAGTTTGGAAATCGAAGATCGACATCTCTTGGCGCTCGTTGAGGAAAGCCGCCCGGCGCACGTGGTGATCGCGATTGGCAGCGGCGCACAGGAAAAGCTCGGATATTATCTTCGCGAAAATCTCTCTTATCGGCCGGCGATTCATTGCACTGGCGCAGCCCTCGGTCTCATCACGGGCGATCAGGCTATCATTCCCGACTGGGCCGACCGCATTTATCTCGGATGGCTTTTGAGGCTGTTGCGCCAGCCTCGAATTTTCATTCCACGTCTCACCCGCGCCTTTGGATTGCCGTGGTTAATTTGGAAATATGGCGAGAATTTGCCCCCGATGCGAGATCGCGGGCAGAAGTCGCAAGCTATCAGATAGCAGTTGGAAGATGCGCGATCAAACTCCGATCTTCGAACTTCAATTTTCGATTGCAGCAACTTTTTTCGTGCTTCTTGCTTTGAGCTTTTCCGCCGGCGTAAGTCGGGCAAATGCGCAATCACAAAGCGACTTGGCCAAGGTGTCACCCGATCTTCAATCTCCTGCCGCAAAACAAGGCTTGGATTTCTCCGTTGGCACGCGCGGACTCGATTCCCTCTCATTTAACGGACAATCGCTCTTCCGTTCCGCTCAGAGCGGGGAGTTGCAGCCGTGGAAATCTGTTTTCCGCGCGGTGCTGGATGCGCTCCTTTCGAATCCATCGCCATCGGTCCAGGTGGCAAAAAAACCGGTGAGCTCAATCGACTTGGCTTATCCATGGGGACACCTCGCGTGCGCCTATGCCAAAAAGGGCGAGACGCTCACAATGCGAATTGAGGTTTCGAATACTGGCGCGCAAGAGATTGATGAGCTTTCGCTTCGTTTAATGGAACTAAATTTTCCGAGCGCTCCGAACGGAGGCACACTTGAAGCCGGCATGTTTGGCTTCGGCTTCAAAGGGACCATGCATCCGCTGTACCAGTACCCCTCAGTTGTCGATCCGCAGTTCGTTGCCCCGATCGTCCGGGTGGACTTTGGGACTGGCGCGCTCAATTTTTGCAGCGACGATCTCAAGTGTTCCCTCAGCGTGCCGTATTCAACGAATCCGCCGGCTAACACCGGCTATCCGTTTATCATTAGTTGCCGCGGCATTATGCCGGGCGAGACCAAGACTTTCAATGTTTCGCTGCGATTTGGGCCCGCGGGTTCACGGGTGCAAGATTTGGCACATGACGTTCTGAACCGTTACGCAGAGAAGTATCCGTTCCAAATAAAATGGACAGACCGCCGTCCGATTGGCGCGATTTTTCTAGCCAGTTCGGGAATTAAAGTAGCAACCAATCGGCGCCGCTGGATTCTGAACTCGGGGAAGATCGACGTCACTACTGAGGAAGGCAGGGTCGGCTTCCGCGCCGCGCTTCTCGAAATGGCCGATAACAGCATCAAAGTGTTAAAGGGTGCAAACGCACAGGGAATGATTACTTGGGATCCAGAAGGAGAAGAGTTTCTGGAAGCCTGCTACTACGGTGATCCTCGGCTGACGCCGATTCTGGCCCCTGAAACGGGCTTTAAGGGTGCCGGCCAGAGAAGCGCTATTGACGATTACTTTGAAAAGTTCCGCGTCGCCGGACTAAAGGTTGGGGTCTGCATTCGTCCGCAACAAATCACCTTCATTGACGGTAAACCGGTGCAACAAGCTGCCGATAATGAGCACGCAGCGCAGGTTCTTAAAGACAAAATTGGCTACGCAAAACAACGGTGGGGTTGCACGCTTTTCTATGTGGATTCGAGCGCCACTATGCGTGGCCCAATTAATTCGGACGTCTTTAAGACTGTCGCCGACGCGTATCCTGATATCCTGTTGATTCCTGAAAACGAATCGATGCGTTACTTCGCGTATTCCGCTCCGCTAAATTCCTATGTGCACCACAGAGTCACTTCCACGCCGAGTGGGGCTCGCATGGTTTACCCGAAAGCGTTTAGCATTTTAATGGCGGCCGACGGCGATCGGCCCGAGGACCACGCCGCCCTGCTAAATGCCGTGCGATGCGGCGATATCCTTCTTTTTAATTGCTGGTACGACAACGCTGGCGTTGCAAAAATTAAAAAACTTTACGCAGAAGCGAGTCGGTAACGAGATAACGAGACGACTGACGAAGTTCCGATGGAAGATCGAGGATTGAAGTTCGTCTCCCATTTTCTAGCTGCTATCGTCTAGCTCCTGTCCCGTAATTTCTACCGTTCCTTAGTCGTTCCATGGCACGCGATGAATTCCGATCCTGACACCCACGCGGAGGTCGTGTTAAAGGACGGCGCTATTGCGGCCGACGTCGCAAGCGCGCCAAGAATACGTCCCATCGGCTCGCGGGAATTCGCTTCCACACTGATCACCAATGTTGTCATCCAGGCGTGCACAGTTGTTCAGGGAATTTTAGTTGCGCGGTTGCTCGGTCCTGTGGGACGCGGTCAGTTCGCCGCTGCCATTCTTTGGCCGGGAGTGTTCGCGGCCATGGGTGGAATGGGTGTTAACGTTGCGCTGGCCCGCCGCGCCGGACGCGCCCATGATCTCGCGCGAGTGATCCGGACCGGCTTGGTGCTTACGCTGCTGACCGGAACAGTTGTCGCGGTGCTTTGCGCTGTAGCAATTCCGTGGCTTCTGCCTGGCAATGATACAGTCCTCCGGAACGCCGCGTACGTTTTCGTCCCGTTCATCATCTTCAATCAAGTCTCGCTGGCGATGATCGCGATCGATCAGGGGGCGGGTTGGTTTGCCCAGATGAACTGGACACGCCTCATAGTGAATCCCGTTTACCTGCTATTTGTCGTCGTCTTGTGGTTTACGGGAGTTCGCGACGTCGGCTGGTTCGTCGTAGGTTTGCTTATCGCAAACGCCGCAGTCGCTTTCGCTCGCGTGACCTTGGCAGTGCAACGCGCGCCCCTCCCTGGTCCAATGGAACCCGTAGATGCCGTTCTTCGCGAGGCGCTCCCGTACGGTTTGGCCGGATTGCTTGGTGCGCTTGCGGCATCCGCCGACAAAGCGTTGCTGCTTTATCTGCTTGGCACCGCACAGCTCGGCTTTTACGCCGTCGCTCTTACCGCAGCTTCCGTCGTCAACAGCCTCGCTGGCGCAGCGGGGACAGTGAGCTTTGGCATGTCCGCCCAGGTAAAAGATCGCGAAGGTTTCGATCGTGTCGCGCGAATGTTCCGGTTTACTGCCTGGACATGGCTAATTGCCGGTCTTGGAGTAGCGGTCATCATTCCAATCGTGTTGCCATTATTATATGGAGCGGTGTTCCGGCCGGCGATCTGGCCGGCGATTCTACTCATTCCCGCGGCAGCATTGACCGGGCAGGCGAGCATTCTGGAAGAATCAATGCGCGCGCAGGGTCGCGCGTTCGTTGGCTTGGAAGCCAGAGCGGCCGGTCTGGTGGTGATGATTGCGATGGGTTGGTTGCTTGCGCCGGTGGTCGGGATTTATGGCGTCGTCTTTGCCGCGATCGGTTCGCAGACAATCGTTTTAATTGTGATGATGTTCGCCGCGCGATGGCATTTTCATCGTGCTTTGCTGAACGCATTGCTGCCGCGAATCAGCGATCTTTTGGAATTGAAAACTCGATTGCTACGGTTTTGAACGAGACATACCAGGAATACAGATTTTCCAGCGGCGCCGCGTCGCACATGCACGCCCGCTTCATGCCGCACGTGTTTGCGTTTGCGGATGATTTGATGCCCGGCACACGGGTCCTTGATGTTGGCTGCGGAAACGGTTTCCTTTGTGGCGAATTCCTGGAGCGCGGCTGCGAAGTTGTGGGCACTGATTTAAGTGCGCAAGGGATCGACTTAGCGCGCAAGACATATCCCAATGGACGCTTTGAACTTCTCGCCGCAGATGCGGAAGTCTTGCAGCAACTCGGCGAACCGCCGTTCGACATCGTCATCAGCACGGAGGTCGTCGAGCACCTTCACGCTCCGCGCGCGTGGGCCAAAGCCTGTTTCGAGGCTCTGAAGCCAGGCGGACGTTTCATCTGTACGACGCCGTATCATGGTTACCTCAAGAATTTGATGATCTCGTTGCTCGGAAAATGGGACACGCACGCTAATCCGTTGTGGGAGGGCGGACACATCAAGCTATGGAGCAAGCGCACACTCGGTCGACTGCTGACGGAAGGTGGCTTTAGGAATCTGGAGTTCCGCGGCGCCGGAAGGATACCGGGACTCTGGATGACGATGATCGCAAGAGCGACGAAGCCGCTGTGAAATTTATCGTCGCTCAGATTGGCGCGCGGCGTGGGTACGCGGTGCCCGCAATTCTCGAAGAAGCCGGAATGCTCGAGCGTTTTTACACCGACATCACTGGCGATATCGGTCTTGGAGAGTTATTTTCCGCTGCGGCGGTCTTACCACTTTTAGGGAGACCGGCACGGCGATTAGCCGGGCGCCGTTTGCCAGGAAACATCCGCGCGAAGACGACGACATTTCCGGGAATCAGTCTTACCCATGGTTTGCGGCGAGCATTTACTAAACATGATCCCACCGCAACTGTTCGTGAGTCACTCCGCTTTTCGAATGCGCTGGGTCGCGCGATGACGCGACATGGCTTTGGCAACGCAACGCACATCTACTCCATGCTCAGCGAATGCGGGCCATTGCTCGTGTCGGCAAAACAGCGGGGTCTCAGTATCGTCTCGGAAATTTACATTCCGCTCAGCACGGAACGCATCCTTGCCGAAGAACGACGACGATTCCCTGACTGGGAACCGAACGTGCCGAACTCTTCGGCGATCCGCCACGAGTTTGGCGTTGAGGATCTGATACTGAAGCTTAGCGATTATTTCGTTTGCTCATCGGACATGGTGCGCGAGGACCTGATTGCCAACTGGGGAGTTCGGAGAGAACGCACGGCGTTTGTCCCTTACGGGATGCATGCGCGCTGGTTTGAGATAGAACCACATTCGGTACGTGGCCGCATTCTTTTCGCTGGAACAGCGGAGTTGCGAAAGGGTATTCATTACTTTGCGATGGCCGTCGAAAAACTGGTCGCGCTAGGAATCCGCTGTGAATTTCGAGTTGCCGGCAACGTGCAACGTTCGGTCGCGGATCAGAAACATTGCCGTCACCTGACATTTCTCGGGCGCATTCCGCGTGCGGACATGGCGCAAGAATACGCTGCTGCCGATGTATTCGTGCTGCCGTCACTGGCGGAAGCTTCGGCGGAGGCGATATACGAGGCGCTGGCTTGCGGAATTCCCATCGTCACGACGTGGGAAACGGGGTCTGTGGTCCGCGATAGCATCGAAGGCCGCATCGTGCCCTCGCGCGATCCAGAAGCGCTCGCGAATGCGATCGCCGAAATCATAGAGGATCGACAACTACGTGAGCGCATGGCGCACGCTGCGCGTGAGCGAGCGCGCGACTTCACGTGGGAACGTTACGGTGAGCGTTTAGTTGCCGCGCTCAAATCACTAGCTGCAAGCGAAAGTGATTTGTTAGGCGCGGTGGTCGAAGGCCAAAAACGATGACTGTTCTGCACGTTGTACCCGCTAGACCGTTCGGCGGAATGCAACGAATTGCTGCACTGCTTGCTGCCGCGCAGCGACGTTCCGGACTGGATGCGCATGTGCTGGCGATATACGACAGCGTGGAGTTTCTCGATTTGCTCGAGCGGTACGACGTGCCTCACACTTTTCTCCACGGTTCCTGTCCGAATTTCAGAGCGGTGCGACATTGTCACGAAGTGTTGGCGCGAGATTGGTCCGTTGTTCATGTCCACGGTGGATTGCTGTGGAGCAACACTGTCGCGCTCTTCGCAAAGCGGAGTCCCGTCGTTTACCACGCTCACAATTACCCGCCATTGGATCGTTCGTTGAAAACGCGAGTGCTAAACCGCGTCAACCGATCGCTTGTTGATGTGGTTATTGCAGTGAGCAAAGACGTAGCGCGCGCGTGGCGTGTAGCCGGTTTAGATTCTGCGGTCGAATGTGTTTACAATGCCGTCGACTTGCCGAATGCGGCAAAGCCGGACCGATTGCCACGCTCGACCGATTCACCTGTATTCGGAATGGCTACTCGCCTCGCAAAAGACAAAGGTATTTTCGAATTTCTCGATGTCGCCGAGGCGATCCACGCGCAACGCAGCGGCGCTCGATTCGTCATCGCAGGTGAGGGACCTGAGCGGAGCAAGCTGGAGGAAGAAACGAACCGCCGCGGGTTAAGCGGAGTCTTTTTTTTCCCGGGATATATTCGCGATCTCGATGCATTCTGGTCGGGTATTGACATTGCGCTCTTCACTGCGGCGAAGGAGCCTTTCGGTTTGCGAATTCTGGAAGCGATAGTGCGCGGTGTGCCCGTCGCGGCGTATCTAACCGGCGCCGGCTCGGACGAAATTCTCTGCCTAGGTTTAACTGCGGTCACCGCAAAGTACGGAGATGTGCCAAGCTTGGCAGAAAATTCGTTGGCGCTTTGTGACGATGCAAGTCTCTACAAGCAAATCACAGATGCGGCATATGATGACGTGAGCGCTCGGTTCTCAACTGCTGCGATGAGAGACGGGGTAGCGCGTATGTACGACTGGCTCACCGGCTCGGTCACAAATCCGTCTCCTTTATTCTGACCACACAAAGCTCATGTTCCCGCAACAATTCTGTAAGAACTCCTCGACTTTGTTCATAACGCCAGCGATGTGGTTGCCGTGGATACGTTGGTGTTCTAAGCGATCGCGATACGTCGAACTCGCGGGTGGCGGCCGACTCGCTGGTTTTGAAACGTTCGGCGAATTCTGGGAAGCGCATGGAATGATGCCGACGAAAAAGGAACGCCTGTTTATGGAGCGACTTGTGCTACCAAGCGGCGTAGTCTTCGACATTGGTGCAAATTCTGGAGCGTTTTGCATCACGATGGCGAAGATTCAACCTTCTGGTGCCATCCATGCCTTCGAACCTTCTCCAAGGACCTTCGAACGGCTGTTGGCGAATGTGAGAGCCAATGACGTGGAGAGAACAATTGAATGCCACGAATGCGCGGTTGCGCGTTCGACAGGGCGTATGAGTTTTTTTGC
>Ga0066710_100001614_pt1 | contig 17143 bp, 13 predicted proteins | sample GraSoiAngelo_159_FD_79666 | JGI IMG/M metagenome (GOLD analysis project Ga0066710, IMG submission 79666) | Grasslands soil microbial communities from the Angelo Coastal Reserve, California, USA - 14_1009_16_40cm | ecosystem: Environmental > Terrestrial > Soil > Grasslands | place: USA... | reverse complement strand
CGTGACGTAGAGAACCTGCTTGCCGTCCGGCGAAAGCACCGGACGAAACGCGCTCTTGATCTGGTGAATGAGATCGTCTTCGTCGCCGGTCTTGCGGTCGCGCCGGGCGATGTGCCAGGTGGGCAGCTGCTGGTTGTAGTACAGCGAGCCTAGCTTCGCTGCATAGTAAAGATATTTTCCATCCGGGGAAGCCACCACGCCCAGGGCATTCGGGCGCTTGCTCCTTTCCGTGGTCGGGGTCGGCTTCGATTTAGTGATCTGCACGCCCGAGCCGCCGTCCACGTGGTACATCCAGATTTCGCTGGAGCCGATTCCGAATTGCGCTTTCGAAACAAAAATGTATTTCCCATCCGGAGCCCAGTTCGGCGACGTGAATTCGTTATTGGGGTCCTTGGAAACTTGCTTCACGCCGGTTCCGTCCGTATGCATGATCCAGATATTCTCGCTGCCTTCGCGGTCGGAAATGAAAGTGATCCACTGCCCGTCCGGGGAGAACTTTGGTTGGCTGTCGAAGGCCATCCCCCCGGAGATCCGTTTCGCCTGGCCGCCTTCGATGGGGAGTGTGAAGATGTCGCCCACCAGTTCGAACACGATTGTCTTTCCGTCCGGCGAAACGTCCAGAGAAAGCCAAGTGCCCTCATCCGTGGTAAATTCGATCTTCCGGTCGGACTTTAGAGGCAGGCCTTTATTTTCCTCTTTCTTTTCATCTTTCTTTTCCTCCTTTTTGTCCTTCTCCTGCTCTGCGCCATCCTGCCGTTTTGCGCCGGCGTTCAGCGCCGTTGCGCCGCCGAAAATGACGCCGAGGACCATCGCCAACACGACAAACCGCGCGGTCCGACTGCGCAGACTGGGCTGCTTCACACTCATGCTCGATTTCCTCCCTAGCGTCTATCGAAAACTTTGAACAGGAATTCACGGATCGGCCGGCCGATGCCTATCGCCTGCCGATTGACACACCCATTTCTGGCCCTTAGACGCAAGCCGCATCGAAGCGTCTCGGTGATACCGACTCCACAGCCTGTACTACTGCCCCGACTCCTCTTGGCCGCTCCGTCCGCCGCGTGGCTGCGGCGGCGCAGGGACGATGTGGGGAATGCCGGCGTCATTCATCTTCTTATTCAGCGCGGGCAGTTCCTCCTCGGCGATTTTCTTGACCTGCGCCGAAGCATCGTTGACCAGCGGCGTCAGCTCAGCCAGTTTTTCCTTCTGCTGTCCATTGGGAGCAGCCACAAACCCGTCCAGGTCATCCAACAGGTTCTGCACTTGATTCGGTAGCGGGTCGGGCTTCCATTCGAATGGCGGCCCCGCATTTCCCAACCCTGGGCGTTCGCGAATAAACTTCTCCGCTAGCGCGTCTACTTTTTTCTGCAACTCATCGGCGGCTTTGACGATATCGTCAGGGATCTTGGTGGTGCTGGATTTTCCCGCATCCTTCTTCCACTGCTCTCGCGCGGTCTTCAGCGCTGTCTGTATGCCTTCAATTGTTTTTCGATCCTTATCCGTCGTCTTGGCCATGGGGTAGAGCTGCTCCATCATTTCGCGCCGCGCGGAGCGGTCTGCTGCCAAGATCACGATGCGCGTATCTTCTTCGACGCTCACTTTTTGCGAGGCTTCCTGGTCTCCTGCCTTGATCTTGATTGTGTATTCGCCGGGCTCGACGAACGGGCCGCGGGGGCCGAAGCCATATCCCGCGGCGATGGCTTCGAGTTGTTCGGGGGTCGGCTCCGCCGGTGAATTCGAACGCAAATCCCAGTTTGTGCGGTTCACGCCCGCCGCGCCGGGCCCGTCCATCTCGCGAAGCACTTTCCCGTCTTTGTCGAGCACGGTGATTTTTGCTTTACCTTCCTTCTTTTCCGCTGCGTCGCCCTTGGTCTCGGTCTTCGGCTTCTCCTCGGCCGCATCTTTCTTGTCCATTTCGTCCTTGTCTTTCTTGGGCGTTTCCGGCGGCACGACATCCTTCAGGTAGTAACTCAACATCGCGCCGAACGGCGGATTCTTTGCGGTGAACATTTTCTGACCCGCGCTCCAACGGCGGTTGCGCAGATGCCAGGTTATCGCCGGCCGCGGCGGGAAGAATGTCAGGGGTGATCCCGCTACGTTCGCATCCATCTTCTCGATCGGTGTCAGGTCGTCAAAAACCCAGACCGATCGCCCGTGTGTTCCGAGCACCAGGTCATTTTCGCGGGCCTGGATTTCGATGTCATCTACGGGCACGGTGGGGAAATTGTTTTTCAGCGCGGTCCAGCTTGCTCCGCGATCCCACGATAGCCACAATCCGAACTCCGCCCCCGCGAACAAGAGGTTGGTGTTTCGCGGATGCTCGCGCACCACGTGCACGCTTCCGGCAGAATCAGGAATGCCGTTGCGGATCGCTTTCCAATTCTCGCCGTAGTCGCTCGTCCGAAAGACATAGACGCTGTTATCGTCTCCGCGATGGCCGTCAAACGCCAGGAGCGTCGCGCCTTCACTGGTCTTCGACGCCACCACGCGGCTCACATAGGTTCCCTTCGGCACTCCCGGCACCTTCGACGCCACGTTTTTCCAGGTCTTTCCGCCATCGCGTGTCACCTGCACGTTGCCGTCATCGGTCCCCACCCACAGCACATTGGGAGTCAGCGGCGATTCGCTCAACGTGGTGATCGTGGGATATTCCTGCACGCCGTCGTGGCGCGACAAGGTATTCTTGTCCGGAGTTTTCCCAAAAATTTGCAGCTTGTTGCGCTCCACGCCAGTCGTCATGTCCCCGCCAAGCCGGGTCCAGTTATCTCCGCGATCCGTCGACTTGAACAGATAATTTCCGCCGTAGTACACCGTGGTATGTTCGTGAACAGAAACGGCCACCGGCGAATTCCACTGAAACCGGTAGTGCGGCTCTCCTGCTTTGGCCTCCGGCCGGATCGAGCGTTGCTGCCCGGTGCGTAAGTCGCGGCGATCGAGGTAACCGTCCTGCGACTCGGTGTAGACGATCCAGGGCTCCACATTGTCGATTGCCGCGTAGAAACCGTCGCCGCCGTGAATCACCTGCCAGTCTTCATTCACGATGCCGTCGCGCGTCAGCGTCTGGCTCGGCCCGCACCAACTCCCGTTGTCCTGCAAGCCGCCGCAGATGTGATACGGCTTCTCGTTGTCGAGGCCGACTTCGTAGAACTGTCCGATGGCGATGGTGTTGACGAAATCCCAGGTCTTCCCGCCGTCGTAGCTCCAGTGAATCCCGCCATCCGAGCCCGCGAGCATGTGATTCGAATCCGCGGGATCGATCCACATGGCGTGATAGTCGCCATGAATCCCCTTCACGCGCTGCGTCGAAAACGTTTTTCCTCCGTCCTCGGAATAGAACATCGGCGCACCGAGTTCCCAGATCCGGAGGTCGTTATGGGGATCGATCCGAATCTGGCTGTAGTACGACGGCCGCGGATTCGTATCGCTCATCTTCTTCCACGTCTCGCCCTTGTCCTCGCTGCGATAAGTTCCGCCCTTCTCGTGCTGCACGATCGCGTAAACGATGTTCGGATCCTTGCGGTAAATATCCAGTCCGATGCGGCCGGTGTCTCCGCCATTTTCGTAGGGCAATCCCTTGGTCAATTTCTTCCAGGTCAATCCGCCATCTGTGGTCTTGTAAATCGCGCTTTGCGGTCCGCCGCCGTTGAATCCATAGGGTGTGCGCCTCCGCTCATACGCTGCGGCATATAAAGTGTCCGGACTCTCCGGGTCCATCGCGATGTCGCTCACACCGGTGTCGTCATTGATCTTCAGCACTTGCGACCAGGTCTTCCCGCCGTCCGGCGTCTTATACACTCCGCGCTCTGGATTCGCTCCCCACAAATGTCCCAGCGCCGCCACATACAGCACCTCCGGATTCTTCGGATGAATCACGATTCGCCCGATGTGGCGCGTCGCCTCCAGCCCCATGTTCTTCCAGGTCTTCCCGCCGTCGAGCGACTTGTACGCTCCATCGCCCCAGGAGGAACTTTGCCGGTTGTTCGGTTCGCCCGTTCCGACCCACACGATGGACGGGTCCGAAGGGGCAATCGCGATGTCGCCAATCGTCGAGACGCTCTCCTTGTCGAATATCGGCTCCCATGTCGTGCCGTTGTTCGTGGTTTTCCATACGCCTCCCGAAGCCGTGCCCACGTACACGATGTTCGGATTGCTCTCCACGACTGCGAAATCGTCGATGCGCCCGCCCATCGTCGCGGGACCAATCTCCCGGAATTCAAGATTCTTGAATTTATCGGTGGGATTTGACTGGTCGCCGGGTGCCGCCGGCGCGCTCATTGACAACGCTCCAAAAATGGTCGCGCAAGCCAGAATCGTCCGCAGAGCATTGCACCTGTGCTTCATTTCCATCCCCCTGTGTGCGAGGCCCGGGATGTTACTCCGGCTGGGCCGCATAGCGCATCAAATGTTTTGAAAGGGCAAACCACCGGTGCAAAGACAGACGCACTGCGCGGGCGCTTCGTTTCACGCCTGTGCAATTCTTTCCCGCGGCCGTTCCGTCTCCGCGTGCAACTCATGGCTTTCCCGTGCCTTCAAATCCCTACGACCGCATGCTAGGCTATCCAACTGTCTTCATTGACCGCATGTTCTGTGTGAATCGCCATCCCTATGCACGGGTTCTTTCCGCGCTCCGCCCCTTTCTTTTCCTGGCTGCGCTTGTCCTCCGACTTGTAGTCGCACCGCCGTCGGTCGCCTCCACGCAGCAAACTCGCTTTCCTTCCGGCAAAGGAGGAGTGGCAAATCTAGAAGCGAAAACGCAGGGCCGCAAAGGCGATGTCACCACCGCTGACGGGGACGTGGACATTCACTACGCGGACACTCGTCTTCGCGCCGACCACGTCGAATACGACAGCAAGACTTACGAAGCCACCGCTACCGGCCACGTTCAGCTTGATTACGGCAACGAGCACCTCGAGGCCGATGAAGCTCATTACAACGTCAGCACCGGCCACGGCCTCTTTCACAACGTTCGCGGCATCGTCAAAATCGAGCGGCGGCCCAATCCGACAATTTTAATTTCCGACAATCCTCTTTACTTCGAAGCGCGAGACGTCGAACGCTTCCCGGGCGATGTCTACCTCATTCACCGCGCCTGGATCACCATCTGCGATCCCCAACATCCGAAGTGGCAGTTCTACGCGCCTAACGCGCGGATCCGTCTCGATAGAACCGTCGCGCTCATCAACGCCAACTTCCGTCTTTTCCGCGTACCCCTCATCTGGCTTCCTTACGCCTCCGCCCCCGCGGGCCGCAGAGTCCGCGCGTCCGGTTTCCTCATTCCCGACGTCGGCCAGAGCTCGCGCAAGGGCTTCATTCTCGGTGATGCTTTTTTTCTGGCCCCCACTCTGTGGATGGACGCTACCCTTGGCGCCCAATTCATGAGCCGGCGCGGCTTTCTCGAACGCGGATTATTCCGCGCCAAGCCCTTCGAGAACACTTCGATTGAGTACACCTATTTTGGTGTCGAGGACCGCGGGCTCAATTCGGACAGCACACGAAGTCCTCAGGGTGGCGAGCAGCAACGCCTCGAAATCCAATCCCTGCTCCCCGGCGGTTGGCGCTTCGTAACGGACTACAACCATCTCTCCTCGCTTACTTTCCGTCTCGCCTTCGCCGACTCTTTCGGCGAAGCCATCAACTCCGAAGTGCGCAGCGCCGTCTTTCTCTCGAACAATTTCCGCGGCTTCAGCCTGAATTTCGCGGGCCTCAGCGACAAAAGCTTTCTCACCCTGCCGGTTGCCGCAACGTTAATCACGCCCGCGGTTCCCGCGACCAGCGTCACCCTCCGCAACCTGCCGGAGGCGCGTTTCGGCTCCGTCGAGCAGGCCCTCTGGCATAGCGCCCCCGTTTATTTCGGCTTCGACGCCTTCGTCGGCGCGGTGTTCCGCAGTGATCAAATGACGCAAACTTCTAACTTCGTGGATCGCTACGAATTGGCGCCTCGGGTTACTGTTCCGCTGCACTGCGGACCGTGGCTCGGTGTGACCACTTCTGCCGCTTTTCGCAGCACTCGCTATGGTGACTCCTCCAATTCCGCCGGCCTGGTCAGTGCCGCTTCCATCTCCCGCAACACTGGCGAGTTCACCGTGGAGCTCCGTCCGCCTGCGCTCGAACGCTTCTTCGACCGCACTCCCTTGAAGAAGGATAAGACTCCACGTCGGTACAAGCACACCATCGAACCGGCGCTCACCTACCGCTACGTGACCGGCGTGAATCATTTCGCTGAGTTCGTCCATTTCGATTCCAATGCCACTCTTACCAACACCAGCGAAGTCGAATATGGCTTTACGCAGCGGCTCTTCCGGAAGGATGGTGACGGCCAGCCTCAGGAGCTTATTTCCTGGCGCATCGTCCAGAAGCACTACTTTGACCCCACCTTTGGCGACGCCATCGTCAACGGCCAGCGCAACGTGTTCCAGGCGTTCGATTCCATCTCCCCTTTCGCATTCGCTTTCGGTCCCCGCAACTGGTCTCCGATCGTCAGCGATTTCAAGATCACTCCCGGCGGCCTCTACGATGTGGAGCAGATTCTTCAGTATGACCCCCAAATTCAAAGACTCGTCACCATCGGCACGCTCCTGAAAGCGAAGCCCTACCGGGAATTCTTTGCCACTGTTTCCTATTTCCGCCTGAATGACAATCCGGCGCTCAGCGATCTTCCTCTGCAGCCTCCTCCGGTGCTTCCTATCTTCCAGCAGCCAGATTCCAACCAGATTCGCGGGCTCGTCGGCTACGGAAGCGAATCCCGCAAGGGGTTTAATCTCATCACTGGTGTCGGCTACGACTTTGAGAACAAAACATTGCAGAACCAGATCGTTCAGCTCAGTTACAACGGTGGCTGCTGCGGCCTGGCTGTCGAATATCGCCGCATTAACCTCGGGCAGGTGCGCGCGGAGAATCAGTTCCGAATTGCGTTCATCATCGCGAACATCGGCACGTTCGGGAATCTTCGTCATCAGGAAAAGATCTTTTAGCAGGGACCCTGGTAAGGGCGGGCTTTAGCGTGGGCATCTTCGCTTGTGATTTAATGTGACAAGCATGAACGACGCCGGCCTGGCCTTCGCATCCATCGAGGAAGTCGGAAAACTCTTCCGCAAACGCAAGCTCTCTCCCGTGGAGCTCACCAAGCTGATACTCGCCCGCATTGAGCAGCTCAATCCAAAACTCAACGCTTACATCACCGTCGCCGCTGAACTGGCCCTCGCTCAGGCCAAGAAGGCCGAATCCGAACTTTTCACACCGCGCGGCCGCAAGGGGCTTCGTGATCGCGGGCCGCTCCACGGAATTCCGATTTCGCTCAAAGACAACATCTACTCCAAAGGCATTCGAACAACCGCCGGTTCAAAAATCCTGAATGATTTCATTCCACAACACGACGCCCAAGTCGTTGTTCTCCTGAGAGAAGCGGGCGCTGTCCTTCTTGGCAAGGCGAACATGCATGAGTTTGCCTACGGGGTGACCTCCAACAATCCCCACTTCGGCCCGGTCCGAAATCCCTGGGATCTCGCGCGCGTCCCCGGCGGCTCCAGCGGAGGTTCTGCCGCTGCCGTTGCCGCCGGCCTTTGCTACGCCAGCATTGGAACGGACACCGGAGGTTCCATTCGCATTCCCGCTTCTCTCTGTGGCATCGTCGGCTTCAAGCCCACTCGCGGTCACGTCAGCGACTCCGGTGTCATCCCTCTTTCGCCCACACTCGATTGTACGGGCCCACTGGCCCGTTCGACTCGCGATGCGGCCGTCGTTTTCGAGGCAATTGCTCAGACCCATTCCTTTCCGTTCGGCTCATGGTCCGCCCGGAAATATTCCACCGAGCTTCGAAAGTCCCGGCTCGGCCTGCCAAAGGAAATGTTCTTTGATCTACTGTCGGACGATATTCGCAATGTGTTCGACGCGGCGCTGCGCGATTTTCGAAAACTCGGCGCGACAATAAGAAAAGTCTCAATTCCGCTCCTCCACGAAACGGAAGAGCACGGCAATCAAATCGCCTGGGCAGAGGCGACCCACTACCATCAGCAAGCGGGGCACTTTCCCCGTTGCGCTGCCGACTACGGTGAAGACGTACGCGCACGCCTGGAGATGGGAACCAACGTTCTCGCAACCTCTTACCTGCAATCGGTATACCTTCGGACACTTTTCATTCAGCAATTGCGGTTTGCTATGGACGAAGCGGGCGTTAACGTACTGGTTGTCCCCACGACGCCTATTTCTTCTCCTGTCATCGGCGAGGAAACTACCGTCCTCGCCCGAGAGCAGCATCCTACTCGTGCGCTTTTGCTTCGAAATAGCCGTCCTGCGAACCTCGCAGGAATCCCGGCCCTGTCAATTCCCTGTGGCTTCACGCCATCTGGCTTGCCCGTCGGGCTGCAACTCATGGGGCGCCATGCCGGCGAGCAGACGCTGCTCCGGATCGCTCACGCTTATGAGCGCGCACATCCGCGGCCAGGCGGTCCGTCCTTGTAGCGCCGACTTGCTTGGGAGGGCTGTCGAAGGGGCATCGTGGGTGCGTTTTTCCATGTGCAAAATACCGAGTTGGGACGCCGGTGCTACTCTTCGACGGCCACGGCTCCTTTTCTCCGCAGCATCCATCTGCCGATCACGTACCCTAACGTCCCCGTCACCATCCCGCCGAGAACATCCGCCGCGTAATGGTTTCGCACGTAGACCGTTGAAACGCACATGCAGAAGACACACGGAAGGAATATCCGGAAGAGCCACCGCTGGTGCCGCCACGCTCCCCAAAGTGCCGCTACCGCTCCCGCCACGTGCTGTGAGGGAAATGCCGCCCCGTGCACCCGTCCGCATTTTTCGATCAAGTTGATGAGCGCCGTGAACGGTCCGCCCGTGAGATTGCCGTGCCCCAGGCCCGCAAAGGTGAACCACGGACTCTCGACCGGAAAGAATATCGAGATGACATAGCCGAACACGTAGCCAACCGCCGAATACGTCATCACTCCCCAATAACTTTCCCAATCGCGGCGATAGTAGAGAATCCCGCCGAGTATCAGCAGAAAAACAAAATAGGTGAAATAGGCGAATTGCATGAATTCGTTCAGCGCCGGGTGCCGAAAGCGTTCCAGCCACAACGAAGGATTCACACCCGTCAGCCATTGATCAAATGAGATCAGCTTCGCGTCCTGCCAGCCGGGCGTGACCAGATGCACGAGCTCTCCCAGTTCCTCAAAACAAAACAGAAAAAACAGATGGGGATACCAGTGCCGCCAGAAGTGCCAGAACTTTGCCAAAAACGTGTCGCGTCTCCGATCCGACTGCTGCGCAACTCGGGCTTCTAAACGGCACAAAACCAAAATCATCGCCGCAGCCAACGCTTGTACACCGAACAACTTCACTGGATGCGCAAGATTTTGCGCAAATACCGCGATCAGCGCGCTCGATGCCCCCAAATACGCTAGCGCCACCCACTCGAATGCCCCACACGCCGCCCACGCTGCCGCCGCTTCCCGGGTGACCCATCCCGCCAGTCCTGGCCTCTCCGCTTCGAAGCTTGCCGCACGCCCCTCACCTCTTGCGGCGCCCACTTCCGCACGCCAAACGAGCGCTGCTTCCTTCCCTCGACAGTTCTGTCTCGGCACGCCATTCATTGGGGTTCTCCGGTCTCACTAATTCCATTGGGCAATTTCATTGCGCTCCGCGCGCAAAAGGCGCGCCGCCACGCAATCCATCTGGGCCGTTCTTTCCTCTCTGCGGTTTCTCCGTGCCCTAGGCTTTCCTTCTCCTGCCAATCCAGAACCGGCCAGCCACGCGTCCGCGCAACGCCCGCAAGGTCTTTCGACGAATTCACTGCGGCCGACCGCCCTACCGCGGCCATCAGCCACCGGTCATTCAGCCCGTCGCCATACGCGTAGCACTGCCCCAGGTCGAGCCGCATCTCCTTAGCCATGCGCTTGGCCGCGCGCGCCTTCGCTTCCCCAAACATCGCTTCTCCTAAAACTCTTCCCGTCCACCTGCCGTCCATTACCTCCAGCAGCGTAGCGATCACGCGAATTGTCACCGTGATTCCGCGCTCGGCAAGCTCGGTTTCCATGGCGCGCGCGGCTCCCCTCGCTAACGGCTCCAGTGTCCCGCTCACCAGCACAATCTCGTGCCCCTGTTTCCCGTGCCATGTCACTCTCTCGATCGCTTGCGCAAAAAATACGGGGACAGGCAGTCGTGGATTGGGCCGCAGAGGAGCGGAGACCCGTCCCTCGGCCTGGTGGCCGTCTTTTTGCCAAGAAGAGACCTGGCCGTCTCCCTCGCTGCGCTGGTCAAAAATTTGCACGCCTCGCAGATACATTTTGTTGGCCTGCAAAATTGCGCTGATCCCGTGTGGCACCAGCCGCAGCGCTTCCCTCAACCACAGAAGATAATTTCTTGCTGGGATCGCTCTCCGGTATCTCAAGATCCGAAAAAAGCTTCTCTCCAGCGACGGCGGCGCCAAGAGCGTTCCATCCAAATCAAAAAACGCCGCAACTCCTCCGCACTTCTCCTTTACTTCCTTTCGCTCCATTCTTCCCTTCACATGGCCTCCTGCGCTGCGGTCCGTGCATCCCGGATGGATTTGCGGGACGCGCTCTTCGCCCCACGCACCGGCCCCACGTTTCCCGCAGTGTATTTCCATCCTTCCACCAGCACCGGCAATCCACGCAGCAAGCAGAATGCCGCGGTCGTCCACGTCAACAAATGCGCCCCCCAACGAATCATCGCGTGTGCATTGGCCGCCAGTTCACCCACCAGCGCCACCGGCCCACGTGTCAGCGCCAACTCCAATCCCAAATAGCAGAAGCACAGGCACTTCATCGCCGCATACAAACCCCGGCTCCAGCGCGACGTCACCAGCGCCTGCCCCCACCAAGTCCGCAGCATCCGATCCGCGCCCCAGCCGGAATGTCCCGCCTTCATGGCCAGCCCGCGCAAAAAATCCGTTGCCGCCCCGCGCGCAAAAAACAAAACCGGCAGCCACAGCGACACCATCCCGACGACCGCGAAATAGGTGAAGTACACGTTCTCAATCATGCGGTCGCCTAGAATGTCCAGTTGCGCGCCCACAGGCGTGGCCATTTTTTTCTTCCGCGCCATATGCCCATCCAAGGCATCCAGGGCGACCGCCGCCACGGTCAGTCCTACCGCCGTAAGGTTGGCCCACGCCCCGCGTCCGAACAGACCCACCGCCAGGAACCCCACCGCGACCCGCAGAAAGGTCACTTTGTTCGGCGTCCATCGCACATTCACCTACCGCACGCCTCCAGGGCGCTCTAGGGAACGAATGGCAACCGCAATGCCAATCTCGCTCCTGCAAGACACGTCTGTTCAGTTACTTACAGACTGATCCGGCATGCTTGTTCGCGCCGCGCGCCAGCCAAATCCTTCATCTGTCGCCCATTCGCTTCCACCTCCGACTTGTTTCCTTTCCTCGTTTTGCGCGTCTAATAGAGAGGTTGGCCCCCTCAGACCCGCCAAGCGCGACGTCATCCTGAAGCGAAGCGGTGAGCTTCGCCGAAGGATCTGGAGCTCAAGCACGAACCAGATTTATGGGAGAATAATAGGTGGGGTTCTCGGGTCTCCCTAAGTGGATGCAAACGCGCAGCCGAGGATGCACAACGGATGAACGATGTTTCTCTAGCAGGAGCTTTTCTCGCCGGGCTCGTTTCGTTTCTCTCGCCCTGCGTTTTGCCGCTCGTTCCCGGCTACATCTCCATGCTCTCCGGCATCGGCACGGAGCAGCTCCGTAACGGCGAGGTTCCTAGTTCCGGCCTATTCACTTCTGCTCTCGCCTTTGTCGCCGGCTTTTCCGTCGTATTTATCTCTTTCGGCGCCTCCGCCAGCGCCGTGGGTTCCTTCTTGCGCCAGAACCGCGCCCTCCTGGCTCCTGTCGCCGGCGCCCTGATCCTACTTTTCGGCCTTCACCTCATCGGCGCGCTCATCAAGCTCAATCTTCGCACTGGCATCACCCTCGGTGTGAGCCTCGTCGCTCTCGGTATCGTCGCTTATCTCCGCCACGGCCCGCTCTTTGCCGGGCTAGGCGCTTCGCATTTTTTCTCCCTCTCGCTCGTCGGCTTTTTCGGCCCTTCGATGGCCCGCTGGCTCAATCGCGACGTCCACCTCCGCGGCGGCGCCACGCAACCCGGCATCTGGAGTGGCTTCCTCCTGGGTTTCGCGTTTGCCTTTGGTTGGACGCCATGCATCGGCCCGATCCTCGCTACCGTTCTCGCTCTGGCCGCCGCCAGCGACACCATCGCACGCGGCGTCCTTCTCCTGGCCGTCTACTCCGCCGGCCTGGCCATTCCCTTCCTGCTCACCGCGCTGGGCATCAGCCAATTCATGATTTTTTATAGGAACTTTCGAAAATATCTCCACGCCGTCGAACTTTTCAGCGGCGCTTTGCTTTTGTTTGTCGGAGGATTAGTCTTCGTCAACAAACTGACCTGGCTCTCCAGCAAACTGACTTTTCTGAATCGCTTTTCACTTTAGAGGAGTGCGCCTGAAATATTCAGGGAAACGCCAATGAAAAAAGCTCTCTTGATCGTCTTCACGGTGCTCGTGCTCATCGGCGCCACTGTCTATGCAGACAGGGCCACTCGCGTAAAACCCAAGGTCTCCATAAAGAACACCGACGAAGCCAACGCCAAGCCTATCGGCCAGCCCGCTCCCGAAGTCACGTTAAGAGATCTGGACGGTAAAGACGCCACGCTTGACCAGTATAAAGGCAAAGTCGTCCTCGTCAATTTCTGGGCCACCTGGTGCGATCCCTGCTATATCGAAATTCCCTGGCTCATCGAAATGCAGCAGAAGTACGAAGCGAAAGGCTTCACCGTTCTGGGCATCTCCATGGACGAAGAAGGCAAGAGCGCGGTCGTTCCCTTTCTCGCCAAGGAACGCTTCAATGTCAACGGCGAGAAACTCCCCATGAATTATCCCATCGTCATCGGCAACGACGACGTCGCCGACAAGTTCGGCGGGCTTCTAGGCTACCCCACCAGTTTCCTCATCTCCCGCGACGGAAAAATCGTGAAAAAAGTTCAGGGTCTGATTAGCTACGAAGAACTAACCAAGGCCATCGAATCTCAATTGTAGTTCTTTGCCTAGGGACACGACATGTCGTGCCGCCTTTTTGCCTTACTGCTGGAGCTTCCCGACATCTCCGTCCGCTCACCACTCACCGTCCTCGGTTTTGTTAGACTGTTTCGGCCATGAGCGTTATTGACGAGGTTCTCGCCGCCAACGAGATTTACTCGCGCACCCATGAATTGCGCAGACTGACCCCGCGTCCCGAGCGCAAGCTGGCCGTCCTGACCTGTATGGATACGCGGCTTTCGATTCGCACCTTGGGTCTGAAAACGGGAGACGCTCACATCATCCGCAACGCCGGCGGAATTGTTACGGAAGACGCCCTACGTTCCCTGGTCGTATCGCATTATCTGCTCGGCACCGAAGAATTCATGGTCATCAACCACACCGATTGCGGATTGATGCACACAACCGAACATGACTTGCGCACCAGAATCCAGAATCGCACCGGAACCGCCGCGGTTGCCCCCGCCTTCTTTTATGCCTTCCAAAACATCGAAGAAAATGTCCGCCATCAATTGCAGAAGCTCCGCACCCATCCCTGGATTCCCGAGACCGTCGCCGTCCGCGGCTTCGTCTACGACGTCACTAGCGGCCATCTCCGCGAAATCAAGGACGTCTGAAGCTCATCCTGCCTGCAGATCTGCCGTGAACAACGAAACTCCCAACCCGCCTGGCATGAAGCAACAAACGAGTCCCATCCAGCGCAGGAAGCGTTTTGGTATGTGGTCTACGCCGCTGCCCTGTGGATCGCCGTCGCCCTCGCGCTCGTCTATGGGGTGAAAACTCTAAGGTCCGCCGAAGACTAGTGTCAGTGTCGACGATTCCGCCGGGTCCTGCACCCTTTCTGGTTTGTTTCCCCTACTGCCCACTACCCACTACTCACTCTCTTCATGTACGCTAAATGTATGATCGATGAAAAAGACTTTCAACGGAAAGCGGACGCCGCGTTCGAGGACCTCAAGCGCCGCCTGCTCGCCGCAGGTGATGAACACGGTTTCGACGTCGAAGGCGAATCCGGAAAACTCGAAGTTCTCTTCGAGGAACCCGAGGAGGCTAAATTTGTGATCTCGCCTAACACGCCCGTCCGTGAAATCTGGGTCTCCGCGCTTTCCAGCAGCTTCAAGCTCGGCTGGAACGAATCGCGCAGCACCTTCGTGCACGAAAAAACCGGCGAAGATCTCCGCGCCGTCATGAGCCGCGTCATTTCCCAGCAGCTCGGGGCACAGGTCACTTTATGAAAGCGAAAGCAGGTATCATTTTGCTTGGCTTGCTGGTTCTGTCGGCGGCGCTGCAATCGCAAATTCCCTCCGGCCGCGACGTCGTCAAACCCGAAACCTACTCCTCGCTCGATCCCGCCGGCCGCGGCAGTGCCTTTCAAGTTGCCGTGGTCATGAAGATTCGCCCGGGTTTCCACGTCAACGCCCGCGAAAAATCGGAAGACTACCTCATTGCCACCGATCTCAAGGCCGAACTTCCCGCCGGCTTCAACAGCGGGGAAGTCTCCTACCCCAAGGGCAAACTTGAAAAATTCGCCTTTTCCAAGACTCCGCTGAACGTCTATCAGGGCACCGTGATTCTTCGCATGCCTGTCACAGCGCTTGCGAATGCCCCTCTCGGCGAACAGCACATTCCTCTCAAGCTCCGCTACCAGGCCTGCAGCAGCGCGCTCTGCCTGCCCCCGGTCACACTCACTCTCGACGCCACCCTCAACGTGGCCGCGTCAGCCTCGGCTGCCAGGCCCGCCCACTTGGAGATTTTTGGAAAACAATAGGCCCGCCATATCAATTTCAAGAATTGATCTTTAACGAGTACGGCGGAGTTCGAATGCTTTGAAGGAAGTCTTGCGCTAAGCTTTACCGAAACTTGCCACCGCATCGCGCAAGCGGCGGACGACGCGCTGCTGGCCGAGAACCACCATCGTGTCGAAGAGCGGCGGCGCCACGGCCTGGCCGACGATCGCCACGCGCGTCGCATTAATCAACAAGCCGGCTTTGACGCCGCTGGCTTCGGCCACGGCACGCGATGCGTGGTCGCAAGCGTCGTGATTCCACTCGCTAAGCGCTTCGAGCGCATCGGCGAGTTTCGCGAGGAGTTCGGGAACTTTCGGGTCTTTCCAGAATTTTTCTTTTGCCACCGCGTCGCGCGTGAATTCGTCGCTGAAAAATGCGCGCGACCAGCTCGAAAAATCCGGCAACAAGCGGATTCGCGGCCGCAGCAAATCGACGGTCTTTGAAAACCACGCGTGATCGCGTCCGTCCGCGCCAGGAGCGGCCCCTGCGGCCCACTCCGGCTTCCACAAGCCGCTGCGCTTCAATTCATTTTCAACATCGGGCAGCAGCTCCTCGATCGGAAGTTTCTGCAGATACTGCGTATTGAACCACTCGAGTTTCGGCCGGTCGAACACGGCGTTGGTGCGGCTCACGCCCTCGAGCGAAAATTTTTCCAGCAGATCCTTCGTCCGCAGAAACTCTTCATCCCCGCTAGGAGACCAGCCAAGTAGCGCAAGAAAATTGCGGAACGCCTCCGGCAGGAACCCTTCAGCGCGGTACATGTTTACATCGGTCGCGCCGTGTCGCTTCGAAAGGCGGGATTTGTCCGCCCCGAGAATTAGTGGCACATGCGCAAAAACAGGAGGTTCCGCGCCCAGCGCGCGGTACAGCAGCACCTGTTTTGGAGTATTCGAAAGGTGATCCGCGCCGCGAATCACGTGGGTGATGCGCATGTTGATGTCGTCGACGACGACCCCCAACTGATACATAGACTGGCCGAATTCTTCGCCGTCTTTTGCGGAGCGCAATAAGACAAAGTCCTCGATTTCATCGTTCGAAAACTCGCGTTCGCCAAATACCGCGTCGCGGAACTTGGTTGTGCCACCAAGCGGTACTTTGAAACGGACGGCCGGTTTCACACCGGGGGTCGACGGTTGGCCATCGCGGCAGGAACAGCGCGTGACGCGTCGCGGACCGCCAGCCTTCGGTTCCTCGTCTTGAGCCGCTTCGGCGTGGTCGCCGCCCAAGTATTTTTCCGCGGGACAGTAGCACAAGAATGCGGCCCCGTTTGCCAAGCATCTTTTCGCGGCCGCGCGATACCATTCCGTTCTCTGCGACTGGTAAAACGGCCCCTCGTCCCAACCGACGCCCAGCCACTCGAGGCCATCCAGAATTCCTTGCCCCAGTTCGGGCTTGTTGCGCTCGGCATCGGTGTCCTCAATGCGAAGAATCATTGTGCCGCCCTGGCGCCGTGCGAACAGCCAGTTAAACAGCGCCGTCCGGGCTCCTCCCACGTGCAAATAACCGGTGGGGGACGGGGCAAATCGCACCCTCACAGGGGATGTTTTGGGAATGGAGTCACTCATGGTCAGCGCGTCTTTCGGAGTTGAATGCAAACCCTCAGTGTAGCCAAACCGTCTATCTAGGTCCAATTGACCGGTTTATGGCAAACCGGAGCAGACTATGCTCCTTTGTATTCGAATTCGTTACCCATCGGGTCGTAAAGCCTCGGCGTTCACGCCGGGGATCTAGGACCCATTAAGTCTTTTGTTGCCCGACGTATTGTTTAAGGATGCCTGGCGGGGCCCCGCCACAACTGGCGGCCAAGTAAGACGGCGACCACAGGACATTTTTCCAATAGCGCTTCACCATATCAGGGCGTTCGCGTCTGAGCTAGCGACTGGAAACACCTTTCAGACTGTTGACCAGGCTCGACACCGAGTGCTTCGATGGATAGTTAACGAGCAAATGAACGAGCTGGGCCTCGCCGTTCATCTCCGCAAGTTGCGCCTGGAAGTCCAGGCAAACCTTCTCGAAGATGACCTGAAGTCGTTGGAGAGCATCGCCATCAAATACTTTCTTTCGATACTTTGTGACAAAGACCAAATGGACATGCAGTGAGAAAACGCAATGCCTGCCGCGACGGATATCGCTTGACAGCCTCATAGGCCAAGAGTCTGGGCTGGTGTTGCGATTGCAAGCATACAAATTCGAACTTCGACCAAACGCCCAACAACTCCGCAACCTGCGGCAGTTCGCTGGCTCGTGCCGCTTCGTCTATAACAAGGCGTTGGCTCTCAATGTCCAACGCT
>Ga0066710_100001613_pt1 | contig 17143 bp, 11 predicted proteins | sample GraSoiAngelo_159_FD_79666 | JGI IMG/M metagenome (GOLD analysis project Ga0066710, IMG submission 79666) | Grasslands soil microbial communities from the Angelo Coastal Reserve, California, USA - 14_1009_16_40cm | ecosystem: Environmental > Terrestrial > Soil > Grasslands | place: USA... | reverse complement strand
ATGACAACACCAAGGAACGATTGATTGACCTACAACGTCCCCCTCGGGACTTTTTGTTCCTGTGAGAACCAGTAATCGGCTTGTTTTGCCAGCCTTCTATCGGTGGTTTATCCGCTGAAATTACGGATGCAGACCCACATCCTCATCTTAAGAGATGTACCAAAGCAAGGGAGCTAAGTCAAGTGATAAAAGCCTTTTCCTCGGCTCTCCCACCCTAGAGGGGCTGCTGTTGGGTGAGACAGTGCATAGCACCAAGCCCCCAAACCAGGTCCAAACTGTGAATTCCAATCACTTCTCGTCGCGGGAAAAGCTGAGCCAGGATAGAAAGGGCAACCCGATCTCTGGAATCGTTGAAAGTAGGGACTAACACGACCTTGTTGGCGATATAAAAATTTGCATAGCTAGCAGGCAATCGCCGGCCATTAAAATGAACCGGGTTGGGCATGGGCAAAGGAACAATCTCCAGAGGCTTTCCGTCCTGATCGCTCATGGATTGAACTAGCTCCATGTTTTCTTTTAAATTTGAATAGTTGTCATCCTCAGCCTTGTCTTCGGCAACGACCACAAGGGTGTTGGCATTGACGAACCGGGCTAAATCGTCCACGTGCCCGTGGGTATCGTCGCCCGCAATCCCCTTGCGCAGCCATAGAACCTTACGGATGCCAAGGTACCTCCCAAAGGCCTCTTCCAAGTCAGACCGGGATAGCCTGGGATTGCGCTGTTGAACAGCACTGAGTAAACACTCTTCGGTTGTGACCAATGTTCCTTTGCCGTTGACCTCGATACTGCCGCCTTCCAGCACAATAGGCTGGCGAATCCTTCCAAGGCTGGCGTGGGGTTCCCATTGCGCGAGCTTGAGCGCTTTGGCAATCTTACTCGGAATGGAGTTGTCCTTCTTCCAATTAGAGTATTTTGCCCAGGCAGTGAATTTCCAATTAGTGGTGGCAATTTCAGACACCCCGTCTCCTTGCTTCCTCACAAAAATAGGTCCGTAGTCCCTGATCCAGACACGATTTGTCGGAAAACGAAAAAAGCAAATCCGGCTCAAGTCGATGACTGCACGAGAAAGCATCCGCTTCACGCGGTTTTCCATTTCCCGGTCCTCTACCAGGATACAAACCCGTTCACTCTGATGGAGGTGACGGACGATTTCCACATAAACCCATGGAACGGGCGCGAACTTACCCGGCCAATCCTCTCTGTTATGGGGCCAGGAAATCCAGGTGGCTTGATGGGGCTCCCATTCAGCCGGCATTCTAAAGCCTTCGGGAGTTTCAGGGGTTGGCAACGGGGCCTTCTCGCGGAGACAGATTTTACCCAGGGAGACTTTGGGCCGAATTCAAATCTTGGACACCTTTCAAAAGATCAGTCGATGAGCCGATGGACTATCCTGTCATAACTATCAATGCGGCGGTCTCGCAAGAAGGGCCAGTGTCGTCGAATATCCTCAAGATGAGAAAGGTCACATTCGACGACCAGCAGCTCTTCGCTTTTCTGTGAGGCCTCCTTCAGGATAACGCCAAAAGGGTCGCAGACGAATGACCCTCCCCAGAACTGAAGTCCTCCCTCCGGCGGTCCTTCGTGTCCTACGCGATTGACCACAGCCACATAGACACCGTTAGCAATGGCATGAGCTCGTTGGATAGTTTTCCAAGCGTCATAGTGCACCAAACCATATTGAGCCTTTTCTGTAGGATGCCAGCCAATGGCTGTCGGGTAAAAGAGGATCTTTGCCCCGTGGAGTGCCGTCAATCGTGCTGCTTCTGGATACCACTGATCCCAGCAAACCAGGACTCCAATGCGACCGAACGAAGTATCAAAGGCTCGGTACCCCTGGTCGCCAGGAGTGAAGTAAAACTTTTCATAATACAGAGGGTCATCGGGAATATGCATTTTTCGGTAGGTTCCCAGCAGAGTGCCATCGGTGTCCATCACAACCGAGGTATTGTGATAAACGCCGGCATCGCGTCGTTCAAAGAGTGAAGCAATAATAACGATCTTCTTTCTTTGGGCGACATCGGACAAAGCCCTGGTACTGGATCCGGGAATTGGCTCGGCCAAGTCGAACAGCTCCGGATCCTCCTTCTGACAGAAATATTGAGACCGAAAGAGTTCCTGCAAGCAGACGATCTGGGCTCCACGGGTTGCAGCCTCCTGAATGAGCGAGATGGCCTTTTCCAGATTTTCCTCAACCCTAAGCCCACAAGACATCTGAACAAGACCTACGCTGAATTTTGAGGGTGTATTGATCTTGTCAAGCATTCAGTTAACTCGAAGGCACATGCAGATTGGATTACCGCTCGTCGATATCAGCATTGGTGGTGAACCGACGCCGACGGTAAGCATTATCTTAAAGTAAATTCCAATTTTCGTTGCTGGAATTTTACATTTCGGGATCGGTTGGGCTCCAACCGCTTAAATCTTGTGAAAATAAATCTCACTCTGGGCGAGATGGGTTTATCCCGCAAAGGGCTTCAAAGCTCAGTTTCAAAGTTCGAACAGTTTCAGCGAAATTCTCATTGTGCTAACCACTGAAACACGCCATCCCTGGGGAGTGAATCGGTTCGGGGATCTCAGATCGCTCTATTGTTTGAGACTTATAGCTCTTCCAGAGGGTTGGTTTCGTCGATGAAGGTCGTCGTCACTGGAACAGTTTTAGGGGTTGGTGGATGCTCAGAGTTGGCTTTCATTGGCGGGTTCCCATCGGGTTGCTTGGTTGGGAGAGGTGCCGTGTCCTCTGGCAAAGCGGCTTCGCCTTCCCATTGGTCGCGGTTAGCCTCATCTAACAGTCGTAATCCTTCCAGAAGCAGGTTGGTATTACTGTTATTTATGACGACATCGAAGGCGACGGGGGAGGGCCTATATTCAAAACTGCCGCCTTTTACGGCCACCAGAGCATACACGGCAGGCTCAGCGACTTTGTCTTGATAGGTGGCATTAACGATTCTGCCGGAATTAAAAAAAATGGTTCCGGGGTTTGGATCCGAGTTAACGATCAACTTTCCACATTTTTGGGCATTGTCCAAGACTTGGATAACATCAAGCAGCCCGATTTCAGACAGATCTCCCTTTAAGGCCACATATGCTTCACTTCCTGCGTTTGGAGTACCTGCCTGGTCTGCAGACAAGCTGGCGGCTGGAGCTCTTTTCGCACTGGAAAGTAACGGGTTCAACCTCTGTGCTTCTCGCAGGTATCTGTTGGCTTGTTCCTTTTGGTCCTGTGACTGAAGGATCTTGGCAATCTCTAAACACTCCTGAGCTGCCTTTTTGGGCATCTTTCGGTCAACGTAAATCGCTTTGAGTTTCTGACGAAGCTTAATCTCCTGCGGATGTGTTTTCAGGATCTGCTCCAATCGTCGAATGGCACTGACCTGCTGACCAAATTTTTCCAGGAGCTCTATGTCAATGATGAAATTCTCCACATCCTCATCTGTGACAAGAGAGACCTTTTGATCAAAATTAGAGTCCACCGACGCGTTGGCGTACTCCTCATCAGCCTCATCCTCAATGTTCTGTTCTGCAGCAGGACCAGGTGTCGCAGGAGGGAGGGTTCGAATTCCGCCAAATGAAAGCTTCTCAATGAACTGATACTTCTTGCGGTAATCTTCGTTATAAGGTTCCAAATCGACCAATTGCTTCGCTAAATCGAGGGCACGAGAGTATTCGCATTTAGCCACATAAGCATCTGCATGAGAGAGGAGAGTAATAGCTAGTTGGTCGAATTGAAACGACGAGCTATAAAAGGCTTCCAAAAGTCGATAAGCCTCCAAGTTTTGCGGGTCCAGTTTCAAGACCTCTTCAAGCAATTCGACACACTTCTTGCGGGCCTCCTTATTATCTTTTATCTCTCGATAAAGGTTCTCGATGTAGCCCACGGCACGATCAGTTCTCCTGTGGACGATCAGGATTTCCACAAAGGGTAAGGTTTCCGGAAGGAAATCCTTGTTAGAGTTTACGAGTTTCTCGTAAACTCCCTCGGCCTCATCGATTCTTCCTGCCTTGACGTAAAGTTTGGCCAGATAGGGCAGCAAGTTAGGCTGAGCTGGATCTTGCGCCAGCACAAATTGGATGACCTCAATGGCTTTCTGAACCTTCCCTTGCTTTTCATGGACTTCAGCAATTCGAAGGTGCGTGTTTCTGTCTTTGGGATCGATGACCCTAATTTTCTCCAGGGAAGCGAGTGCGTCCTCAAAACGATCCTCGCGCAAAAAATCTCGTGCGATCTCAGAGAACATCTCGACGGCTTTGTCTTTCATCCCCTTTTCGTTTAGAAAAAGGGCCAGTTTGATTCGCTGATTCTTGTTGGAGGGATCGAGCGAAACCAGCTTTTCCAAGCATTCAATCACTTTATAGGTATTACCTTCTCCTTCGTAGATGGTGCAAAGTTCTGAAATCAGATTAAAGATTTCGTTCTTCGCTCCATTCTTAGAAAAGATTTCCAATAACTTCTCTCGAGCCAGAATATTCCGGGGCAAGGCGCTTATGATCTTACGATAGACCGCCGCAGCTCCAGCCTGATCTCCTTGACTGGAATAGTCGGCCGCTACCTTGAACAGATGGCGGCTGGCTCTTTGGAGATCTTGTTTGGAAATATAAAGGTCTGCGATGAGACTATGTACAGCAGTGTTATGAAAGTTGTCTGACAAAATCTCTTGGTAGAGACCAATGGCCTCATTGACTTTCCCATAGGATATAAGCTTCTCCGCCTGTCTTAATAACTTGGGTACATTCATGAATTTGATCGATCTATCCGAGAGAAAATATCCTCAAGTTTGAAGTCGAAGCATTTGAAAGGAGGCAAAGTTCCTCAAAAGACTGGCTCTCACGCGATATTGAGGCCTTAACCTCTTAGGCCGGCGGCACCGTTTGGCATAAGAACCAATTTTTTTTTAACTTCCCTGAGGGAGAAAGAAGAAGTTGATTAGGTTGTCCCTCGGTCTTTGGGGAGGGATTCAAGCTGATTTTGGAAGCGACTACCATTTCAGCCTCTGAATTGGGAAAAACTCCCTTGCTTGATCCCGTTTCCAAATTACTTATCGTTTTGTGGACCTAAAACCTTGAAGCCAATAGTAAATTTTGTGGAGAATTTTATAAAAGGCGAGAGAGGGGATCGCGCAACGCAAATAGGTAGGAAACTTTAACGCCATTCAGATACAAGCATAACCAGAGGAAAGTCTCATCTTTATTCACTGGATCATTTGAGTTACTTGGGCGGCATTTTCTCGCCCCTTTTCTCACGTTGATCACGCAATACTGCCTTGCGGCTTAATTTGATCTTTTGGCCATCAATACCGATCACTTTTACCAAGAGCTGATCGCCTTCCTTTAGTTCATCCTTGATATCTCGGATGCGATGTTCGGCAACTTCGCTGATGTGAAGAAGTCCGTCGGTACCGGGAAAAATCTCAACGAAGGCTCCGAAATCGGCCAAGCGCACTACCTTTCCTAAGTAAGTCTTTCCCATCTCGGCCTCTGCCGTAATTTCTTTGATCATCTGTATAGCCCTGTTGGCCGAAGATTCATCAGTGGCTGCCACGTTCACTTTCCCATCATCAGAGACGTCAATTTTCACGCCCGTTTGCTCAATGATGGAACGAATTACTTTACCGCCAGGGCCAATGACATCTCTAATCTTATCTTGGCTAATTTTAAGAGAGTAAATCCGAGGAGCATATCGTGAAGTCTTTTCCCGAGAGGCTGGCAATGTCTGCGCCATCTTTTCCAGGATAAAAAGGCGGCCTCGCAGGGCTTGCTCAAGAGCCTGGCTCATGATCTCGGTGGTAATTCCTCCGATCTTAATATCCATCTGTAGGGCAGTAATTCCGTCCTTTGTGCCCGCGACTTTGAAATCCATATCACCGTAATGGTCTTCGGCCCCTGCAATATCGCTCAGGATGGCGTACTTATCTCCCTCTTTAACCAAACCCATGGCGACGCCTGCCACGGGGGCTTTGATTGGGACTCCGGCGTCCATCAAGGATAATACTCCGCCGCAAACACTGGCCATCGAAGAAGAGCCATTCGATTCCAAGATGTCAGAGACGATACGAATGGTGTAAGGGAATTTATCCTCAGGAGGGATAATCGGCAAAATAGCTCGTTCGGCCAAGGCACCATGCCCTACCTCGCGCCGTCCAGGTCCTCTCAAAAAAGCAACTTCTCCCACGCTGAAGGGGGGAAAGTTGTAATGGAGCATAAATCTCTTGGAAGACTCACCTTCCATAATATCAATTTTTTGCACATCTTCAGACGTTCCCAAAGTGGCAATCACTAGAGCTTGAGTTTCTCCTCGAGTGAAGAGAGCCGAGCCATGTGTTCTTGGTAACAGCCCGACCTGGCAACTGATCGGTCTGATTTCATCAAAAGCTCGTCCATCGGGTCTCCGCCTTTTGTTCAGGATGTCATCGCGAAAGATTTGTTCTTTTAAAAGGTCAAATGTCTTGGCGACCTCTTGGCGTAAAGTTTCCGGCTCTTCCGGATAAGAAGCAACCAGTTCCTCCTTAAGAAGATCCTCTTTTTCATAACTAACCGATTTACTGTGTATTCGAGTGTTCAATGCGTCCTGCAAATGATCTCCAATTTTTTCCGAGATCTCCTTATAAAGCGATGCGTTTAGGTTGGGAGCCTGCACCGGGCGCTTTTCAATATTCAATTTAGCCGCTAGTTCCTTTTGCAGACTTATTATTTTCTTAATCTCTGCGTGGCCGAAAGCCAGAGCCTCCACCACAGTTTTCTCAGAGACTTCTTGAGCACCTGCTTCCACCATAACAATGGCCTCTTCACTGCCTGCCACAATCAGGTTAAGGCGGCTCGTCTTTAGCTCAGAACTGGAGGGATTCATCACTAATTGACCATTAACCAAACCCACTCGCACGCCCGCGATAGGAGTGTAAAAGGGGACGTTGGAAAGAATCAGGGCCGCAGAGGCCCCCGTGATACCCATGGTGTCCGGGTCGTTCTCGTTATCAGCCGAGAGAACCAAAGCTATAATCTGGGTGTCGCAGAAGTAGCCTTGCGGGAAAAGCGGCCGAATGGGCCGGTCAATCAAACGGCTCGTTAAGACTTCCTTCTCGCTGGGTCTACCTTCACGCTTGAAAAAACCTCCAGGAATTCTTCCGGCTGCGTAGTAGTTTTCCCGATAATCTACTGTCAAAGGGAAGAAATCGGCCGCCTCGCGAGGTTTCTTGTTAGAACAAGCGGTCACCAGCACCACGGTATCGCCATAACGCACCTCAACTGCTCCATGAGCTTGTTTGGCGAGATTTCCTGTCTCCAAGGAGAGTTCTCGCCCCCCTATTGTTGCAGTGGCTCGATGTATCATAGGTTGTACTTCCTTTTCTGCTTCACATAAGAAAACCGAGTCTTAACGGCCATGATTTGTACCCATAAAAATAGCGACCCTTTACTGATAGAAAAGTTCCGGGTCGCTTCGACTTTTTGAAACTCGCAAATGTTTAACAGAAACGAAAGCTATTTTCTTATCCCAAGTCTCTGAATCACTCCGCGGTAACGCTCGATGTCCTTGGACTTTAGATAGTCCAGAAGACGGCGGCGACGGCCCACCATTTTCAGTAAACCGCGGCGTGAGGCGTGATCTTTTTTATGTGTCTTAAAATGGTCAGTCAAGTAAGTAATGCGTTCGCTAAGTAAGGCAATTTGAACTTCAGGAGAACCAGTATCGGTGGGATGAACTTTGTACTGCTCGATTACCGAACTCTTGAATTCGCGTGTAAATACCATTAATGCTGGCTCCTTGGCACCAAAAACCTCTCTCAACAGTTGGCGAATTTAGCACAAGCGCTGAGGCTTTGTAAAGCAGAAATAAGTATTCAAAGGAATGCGTTATTGGAGCCACGACCTTACGGTTACGGTACTGGATGCGTGGTTCGGAACGGCTCATACGTAGCACAGGACCCCTGGAGAACCAGCTTAGGGTGAAAATAAGTCTGAGGGTTATCATTGAGCTCCTGTGCAGGTGAAGGCGACAAAGGCACAGCCAGACCCAATAGTTCTCCAGAGGGTGAAACCATACGAAATAGAGTTTCTGGTTTTATTTGAAGGTATCTGGTTCTAATGCCAAAATCATTCCCGTGGTTCAAGCTGATTTGAATCGCCGCATCCACCTCCAATTCCGGAAGGGCTCTCAATACCGCATTCACCGAAATGAAATGCTTACTGAGCTCGGTCCAGCTCGAAGTGATAAAAGAATCGAGAGTGATGGCTCGATCAAGATAGAACTCTCCGGCAGTAATTCTTCTTAATCTGGTTAGGTGGGCTCCGCATGCCAGTTTTTTCCCCAGTTCATGAGCTATTGATCGGATATAGGTCCCTGCCGAACAATGAATTTCAAAATCGACCTCATTGGCTTGACGCTGAACAAACTTCAACTGCGCGATATGAACCCGACGGGCCGCCAGTGTCACTTCAATACCCTGACGGGCCAGGTGATAAGATCTGATGCCCCCTACCTTTTTCGCTGAATAAGGTGGCGGGACCTGGAACTGTTCTCCCAGCATTTGTTGTCCGACCTCTAGCAGTTGCTGCGGAGAGAAATCAGGAACCACCGGAGCAGACGTGGCCTGGCCTTCTTTATCGTAGGTATCGGTGGAAAATCCAAGCCGGATGGTTCCTTGATAAATCTTAAGTCCCACAGTCAAAAACTGAATCAGGCGCGTGGCCTTTCCGAGCGCCAAGGGCAAAACTCCGGTCGCCATAGGATCCAGAGTCCCAAGATGCCCCACCCCGCGAATCTTCAAATGGCTACGAACCGCCTGAACCACATCATGGGAAGTCAAGCCTTCGGGTTTATCAATAACAAAGAACCCGTGGGCCATTTCAGTCATTGCATTTTTTAAGGAAATCCTGAAATTTAGAGTGGTAATGCAATTTTCTAAGGAGGGGGAATTTCAAAGCTCGGGAATTGACCTCAAACTCAGGAAGTAGACCAGTTGTCATCATCCATGGGTTGTGAAAGTTGCTTTGACTTTTGAATAAGTTCCTCAATCTTTGCTCCATATTCGATGGATGAATCATAGCAGAAGCTCAATTGTGGAGTGTTTCTCAATCGAAGGCGGGACCCGATCGTATGACGAATGTGAGAGGCAGCGTTATTCAATCCCTCCAAGGTCTTTTGCCTTTCTTCAATTCCCCCCCAAACGCTGACATAAACTCTGGCTTGTTTCAAGTCAGGGCTCATTTTAACATCCGTCACAGTCGTCAGCCCGATGCGAGGATCCTTCAATTCGCACACGAGCAGTTGGCTAACCTCCATGCGAATTATCTCCCCTACTCTGGCGGGGCGTCTACCCTGGGATCTCATAAGTATTCAATCTGATAATTACTAAGGCTTCCGTTAAGAATTTTCTCGGATTCTTCTGCCACAGCATTAAGCGTCTTTTCCAAAACACCGTGGTCTGAGGAAATCGATACAATTCCCATCGTTGAACGTTGCCAGAGTTCCTGGTGGTCACATTCGGCAATCGAAACATTAAATTTCCTTAGCCGGTCTTTGAGGCTGCGTATCACGTACCGCTTTTCCTTGAGTGAATGAGAATCTGGTAGGAAGATTTCCAAGGTCAACAGGCCGATGTTCATCGCAGTCATTAGAGAAGAGCAATCGGGCGGTTTGCACTTACACCACTTCTGCGGCAACCCGCTCCATGACGAAAGCTTCAATCACATCGCCATTTTTTATGTCGTTAAACTTGTCAAGGCCAATCCCGCATTCAAACCCGGATCGCACTTCCGAAGCATCGTCCTTGAAGCGTTTGAGAGAGGAAATCTTGCCCTCATGGATCACTACATTATCGCGAAGCAGTCTAATCTGAGAGGTACGTGTTACTTTGCCATCGGAGATGTAACAACCGGCAATGGTCCCAAATTTCGGAACTTTGAAAGTCTGGCGAACTTCTGCTGTGCCTTGGTAAGTCTCTTTGAACGTCTGATCCAGCATCCCCACCATGGCACTCTTGATTTCATTAGTGACATTGTAGATGATGGTATGCAGCCGGATATCTACTCCCTCATGCTGAGCCAGTTCGGCAGCCTTTTTTTCAGGTCGAACATTGAACCCAATGACGATGGCATTGGAGGTCGAGGCGAGCAAAACGTCCCATTCGGTAATGGCTCCGGTACCGCGATGAATGATTTTTACTTTGACTTTCTCGTTACTTAGTCTGGACAAGGTATCTGACAAGACTTCCACCGAACCCTGCACATCGGCTTTCAAAATCAAGGGTAATTCCTTAACAGCACCAGCCTTAAGCTGCTCGTGCAGGTGTTCTAATGTCAGCCTGGCACTTTTGGCTAGTTGACTTTCGCGGAGTTTCAGCTGACGTAGGTTCCCGATCTGCTTGACCTTGGAAAGATCCGTTATCACCTGGAAAAGGTCTCCGGCCTGAGGAACCGCTTGCAGACCCAAGACTTCCACTGGAGTGGAAGGCCAGGCTAACTTGACCGACTCCCCTCGGTGGCTGAACATAGCGCGCACCTTCCCGGTGACGGCGCCCACAATAAATGAATCGCCTACCTCCAGCGTTCCGCTTTGTACCAGAACGGTGGCCACCGGGCCTCGGCCCTTATCCAGTTTGGCTTCCAGGATGGTTCCCACCGCCGACCTCTGAGGATTGGCCTTCAGCCCCTGCAGATCCGAGACCAGCAGGATCATTTCCAATAGAAGATCCAAATTAGTTTTTTGTTTGGCTGAAACCTCCACGGTGACAGTGTCGCCGCCCCAGTCTTCAGCCAGCAGCCCGTTCTCGGAGAGCGATTTCTTAACCCGGTCGACCTGGGCATTGGGTTTGTCAATCTTATTGATAGCCACGACGATGGGTACCTTAGCAGCTCGAGCGTGAGCAATGGCTTCTAAGGTTTGGGGCATCACGCCATCGTCGGCGGCGACTACGAGGACAACCACATCGGTGACCTTGGCGCCTCGAGCCCGCATCATGGTAAAGGCTTCGTGGCCTGGGGTGTCCAGGAAAGTAATGATGCGATTGTTCTTCTCCACCTGATAGGCCCCAATGTGCTGAGTAATCCCTCCGGCTTCCTGGGAGGTTACGTTGGTCTCGCGAATCGCGTCCAACAAAGAAGTCTTACCATGGTCGACGTGGCCCATGATAGTTACCACAGGCGGCCGAGGGATCAGATTCTCGGATTTTTCCTCGGCGATCGCCTCGTATTCCTTATCCTCCTCAAACGTGATCATAGAGGCCTCGGCACCGAAGTCACGGCTTAACTCCTTTGCTAGAGTCTCGTCCAAGGTTTGATTGATCGTAGCGAATATGCCCTTGTCGAGAAGCCGCTTGATAAGATCCTTAGCCTTTATCTCTAACTTCTCTGATAATTCTTTAACTGTTACTCCCTCCGTTAGGGTGATGCTCTTAGTTATTGGAAGCGGCTGAAAAGGAGCAGGTCTGGCTACTACGGGAGCGGGCGCCCTTTCGAAGCCGACTCCACGCCTTTCTTGCTTCCCCTCCGGGTGATACTGTTGTTTGTAACCGCTCTTGGGTCGTACCGCTCCTCTATGGTCACGTGTAGGTGCAATCTGCGGTTTCTGCGGGAGCGGGGGGAATGCAGGACGTGGTGTAAACCTCCCCTGCGATTGGCTTGGCCGTGGACTGGGCCGGGAGGTAAAAATGCGGGGTCTGATTTCCCCGAACTGCGAGCTGATATGCTGGCGAATGGTTTCGGTCGGAGAAGTGGCAATGGTGGGCTTCTTTGAGGATGGAACTGTATGACCTTTACCAGCGTCCGAAACTCTAGGGGAACCTAGCGGGGGTTTCTGCGTGCTAGGTCGAAACTGCGGCCGTGAGGCAGTGGGAGCGGGCGGAGGAATCACTCTATCGGACGGCTTGGGCTGCCCCGTGATGGGCCCTCCGGATCCGTGTGCCCCTTCCAGACCAAGAGGTTTAGTAGGAATTGTTTTGACTTCCTGTACTTTGGGAAATTCTTTAGGTAACGTCTCTTTGGGTTTTTCTTCGACCTTTTCTGTCGTTTTGGCCGTTGCCTCGGCAGGAGGAGAAACCAAGGGTTCTACCGGCTTCAGGTCCTTCTGAGCAGGCCGGACTTCCTCCTGCTTGGTGACAACCACCTCCTCTGTTTCAGACTTCTTGCCGGGTGCTTTGACAGCAGATTTAGCTTCAGCCTTGGCCGCAGTCTTTTTCGATTTGGCCTTCTTGCCCGAGAAGTGATCTTTAATGTCCTGAACCCGCTCCCCATCGATATGGCTGCCTGCAGAGATCCCCTCCACCCCTTCACTCTTCAAATAAGCAATAATTTCCAGCGCTTCGATTTTGATTTCTTCAGCTAGCTTAAAAACTCTCTTTTTATCCGCCACGAATCTTCCGCGCGGCTGGTCAGAAAAATCCCTCTACCAACCGCTACTCCTCCCTTTTTTCTTCATTTTTCATTTCATGATCAGACTCCGCTTGAATTGCTGGATCCTCCAAAGATTCATCTGGGGCTGCTGGTTTCTCAGCTTTCACTGCCGCCTCGCCCTCTTCAGCAGAGACCATGGCTGGCTCCTGAGCCGCTTTTTCAGCCACCCCTTCGAGAACGGGGGACGGCTCTTCGGTGATGGGGGCCTCGGAAAGTTTCAGGTAGTAATCTTTAACCGACGCGATAATTTTCTCAGCGCTCTTCGGGCCCACCCCTTTAATGTTGGTCAGCTCTGCAATTGGAGTATCGGCCAATTCTTCAATCGTTGAGATGCCGCTATTGGACAATTTCTGCAGAATGCCTTCCGAAAGTCCAGGCAACTCAGCCAGTGGGGTTTTGGCGGCCATTTGCGCCATCTGGTCTTCAATTTCCGCGCGCTTTTCCTCATCACTCTTGATATCAATTTTCCAACCAGTTAATTTAGCAGCCAACCGAACGTTCTGCCCTTTTTTCCCGATGGCGAGAGAAAGCTGATCAGATTCGACAATGACCTCCATATGTTTTTCCATAATATCGAGGATCGAAGCTCGTCCAATTTTGGCGGGACTCAAGGCGTTTGTGACGAAGGCAACTGGGTCTTCAGAATAGGCAATAATATCGATTTTTTCTCCGTGTAACTCGCGGATGATGGCCTGGACTCGTGACCCTTTCATCCCAACACAGGCGCCCACCGGATCTACATCCTTGTCTTTTGAAAGGACAGCGATCTTTGCTCGTTCTCCTGTATCACGAGCGGCCTCTCTGATAACCACCGTGCCGTCATAAATCTCTGGAACTTCCATTTCAAAGAGCTTGATGAGGAGGGCCGGATCAGTCCGCGATACGATAACTTGCGGCCCTTTGGTTGTTTTTTCGACCTTTGATATCACCACGCGGGTCCTGTCTCCAGTCGTAAAGCTTTCCAAGCGTGACTGTTCTCTTTTGGGTAGCCGTCCTTCGGTTGTCCCCAAGTCAACAATGATATCCCCACCTTCAGCCCGCTTGACCATGCAGGTGACTACTTCACCAACCCTTTGACTGTATTCAGCGAAAATGCTATCCCGCTCTGCCTCTCGCACTTTCTGCAGGATGACCTGCTTGGCCGTTTGTGCGGCAATTCTTCCTAATACATCTGTTGCTTTCTGAATTTTCACCTCGCCATTGACTTCAACATTGGCATCAATTTTTTGAGCACTTTCAAGGGAGATTTCCCGGGAGGGATTGGTGACGTTTTCTACTACTTTCTTAATAGCATAAACTTCCACCTGGCCAGATTCCTTATTGAAAGTTGATCTCAAGTCCTCATTCGATTTATAGAATTTCCGGGTTGCCACCAGAACTGCGTCTTCCACAGCGCTGACCACAATCTCCGGGTTGATCCCCTTTTCTTTGCTTAATTGATCAATTTGCTGATAAAGAATATTGGTCACCGAAAAACTCCTAAATTAGGTTACCTAGAAATCAATGTCTAGATTAGCCCTGGCAATTGATGTCAGGGGAATCTGGATCAATCTTGCATTCTCAAGTTCCAGGATGACGGTTTGGTCTTCGAATCCCACAAGAGTTCCCCTAAAACTCTTCGTCCCATCCATTGGCTGTCTCGTTTGTACCTTGATCAACCGGCCACGAAAACGGTGAAAATCCGACTCCTTTGTCAGTTTTCTAGTCAAACCGGGAGACGAGACTTCTAAGGTGTAGCTCCCTGGAATCATGTCCTCAATATCCAAGAAAGTTCCCACCTGATCGCTGATGAGTTCGCAATCTTTGTGAGTAACCCCGGAAGGCTTGTCAATGTAAATACGCAATATCCGATTATTAAGACTCCCCTTAAGCTCAATATCCACGAGTTCCATGCCCTCCGAGGACACCACCCTCTCGATTACCCCTTTTGCTCTGTCCAGATCAAACAACTTGGAAATCCTTCGCGGGAAGCTGATAGGAGCAAACTCAGAACAACAAAAAAGTGGGCTCGCGCCCACTTTGGTATGAATTTTATAACGTGTGGAATCCAAAAATCAACCTAAATTTACATCAATTAGTGTTTAGCATTACGCTGTTGGGGCTACTCCCTGACGGGTAGTGGTTAGGATAGCTGTTTCACCATCGCAACCGTGTGGGAACCATAGTACTCTCATAACTTGCATTACGCCAATAAAGAGATTGGCAGATTCTTTGGCTGTGCAGTTAAGCCTTGAGATAATCCACCAAATCATAGATTATTGAATCTTGTGAGGCTCATTCCAAAGCAACCCAAGCAGGCCCCAAGAGATCATACCAAATCAAGGAAATTTGGGGGGACGGTGAATAATTACAATTCCTAGATGGATGATGGTTTCCTTGATCTTTTGCCTTCACCTCCTTCGGTTTTTGCGATTTTCTGAAATGCCCTGGAACCCCCTCCTCCATCGGAAAAAAGCCATTTTGTTCCTGGCAATTGGCGGGCTGATTCTCGCCCCGCCTACTTTCACAGCCGATATCGACAAATATATTGGCCTACAGATCTCCCAGGTCAACTTTCTTTCAGACGATCCAATAGAACCTTCCAAGCTGCAAGGAATTGTGGCAGTGGCTACAGGCCAAACTTTCGATCCAAGGTCGGTTCGGAGCAGCATTCAAACATTGTATGAAACGCGGGAATTTTCCTATATCGAGGTGGACGCCGAAAGCTTGGACGAAGGCCTGGCTATCACCTTCAGATTACGTCCCAATTTTTTCTTCGGCGATTTCCGCCTGGGCGGTGACCCTGTTTTGAGGTCGCCTCTCTCCCGTCTCACTCCACTACCTTTGGGAGAAGCCTATTCCCCAAAGGCTGTCCAGGACTTGCTGGCCAAAGTGCAGGAGGCACTTAGGAATTCTGGATATTATCAAGCAAAGGTTATTCCCAATATTCAATTTCTTTCTCAAAGGAAACTGGTTACTGTTGAATTCCTGGTGCAGGCGGGCGATAGAGCGGCCATTTCCAAAATCACTCTGATTGGGTCCCCTCTCCTAGAAGAGAAAGAAATTTTGGATAAAATGAAATTACATGTTGGGAGCTTTTTCGACAACGAATCTTTGAAAAGAGACCTCGAGAGATTGCGCAAGCTCTATTCCGAACGGGGATTCTTAAACGCCACCATTCGGCAGGAAGACTTAAGCTATTCCCAAAATGACAACTCTGTGAATGTCAGGTTGCGTGTCGATGCTGGATCTTTTGTTTATATTGAAGTGACTGGGGCGAAAATTTCCAAAAAGGAACTGCGGACCCTTGTCCCAATCTATGAAGAGGGCAGCGTTGATCAGGATCTTATCGAGGAGGGAAAGCGAAATATTGAAGACTATTTCGAACGTCGAGGCTATTTCGACGTTTCTGTCCAACACGAACTGATTGAGGTTCCGGCCGACAAGGCTTATCAGATCAATTACACTGTTGATCGTGGCAAAAAACAAAAAGTGGTTTCCATCGAATTTCCGGGAGCCAAATACTTTAGCAAGAATCAGCTTCTGACCCCGCTGAAGACCAAAATTGGAGGGATTACCAGCAAAGGAAAATTCAGCCATGATTTGATGGATAAGGACGCGGACCTCCTTAAGGACATGTATCTTCGCGCGGGGTTTGAAAAGGCGGCGGTACGGGCAAGTTCCGAGAAAGACGCATCCGGAACAAACATCGCCGTGACTTTCACGGTTCAGGAGGGACCCCAGACCCATGTGACGGAGATAGCAGCGCAGGGAAACCAAAAGATCTCTAGAGAAGACCTCCTAAAAGGATTAAACCTTTCACCGGGACAACCCTTTTCCACCGCCCTGCTGGATGAGGACCGGCGAATCGTGGAATCCAAATACTTAGACCGCGGTTTCGTCGAGGTTAGGGTGGAAACCACTGTTGAACGGCTCACCGAGGAGAAAGTCAGAGTTTCGTATCAGGTAAGTGAGGGAGACATGATGAAAGTTGACGACATCCACATTATTGGAAACCGGCTCACCAAGAACAAAATCATTGGCCGGAACATTGACTTTCATGAAGGAGACCCGTTGAGTCAGGATCGTCTCCTCACAAGCCAGCAGAAGTTGTACAGTCTCGGGCTGTTCAACCGAGTGGATATTGTTCCCATTAATGTAAACCCCATTGGCTCTTATAAACCCGTCATCATTCGAGTTGAAGACGGCAATCCCATCATTCTGGGATATGGCGGCGGCTTTCAAGATCGGGAAGGCCCACGTGGCACCATTGAAATCTCGCACAATAACCTGTTTGGATTAGCTCGTTCGATCAGTTTCCGGACGCGCGCAAGCTTTCGTGAACAAAGGGGTCAAATCACTTACAAGGAGCCGCGCCTCTTTAATCATGACCTCGATTCGTTTGTTACGCTCTTTGCGGAAAAAACTCGTCAAACCAGTTTCAACACCACCCGAACCAATGCCTCCTTGCAAGTCTTAAAACGCTTTCACCGCCTGGATAGTTTCTTTTTTCGTTATAACTTCGAAACCGTCGACTTATCGGATATTCGGGTCAATCCGCTGGCAACGGGTCAAGAGAATCTGGGAACTCTCAAGCTGTCCTCGCTCTCGACGGCCTGGCTAAGGGACACCCGAGATGATCCTTTCGATCCCACCAAAGGTTTTTTCAACACCATCAACTTTTCGGTGACCTCGAAGCTAATCGGCTCACAAGCTAACTTCCTTTCGTTTTTTGGGCAAACTCAGTCTCATCGAAGAATCGGAGACAACATGGTTTTGGCTTCTT
>Ga0066710_100001611_pt1 | contig 17157 bp, 14 predicted proteins | sample GraSoiAngelo_159_FD_79666 | JGI IMG/M metagenome (GOLD analysis project Ga0066710, IMG submission 79666) | Grasslands soil microbial communities from the Angelo Coastal Reserve, California, USA - 14_1009_16_40cm | ecosystem: Environmental > Terrestrial > Soil > Grasslands | place: USA... | reverse complement strand
GGCTGCGGGTCCGAGCCGCGGCGCGGCGCCGGCTGCGGGTCCGAGCCGCGGCGCGGCGCCGGCTGCGGGTCCGAGCCGCGGCGCGGCGCCGGCTGCGGGCGCCAGCCGGCCGCCAGGAGGGCCGCGCGGACCTGGTCCACGACCTCGGCCGGGCGGTTGCGCACCACCCACGCGGGCAACCGCAGGATGCGCTCCCCGGCGATCCAGACCGCGTTCTGCCGCCGCATGTCGGCCCAGTACGCCCGGACCTCGGCGTGCTGGGCACCGTCCACCTCGATATGGATCTTCCAGTCCTCGTAGTACCCGTCGAGGTACCGCACGCGGCCGTCCGCGTCACGTCGCCGTACCTGCAGGCGGGGCAGGGGCAGCCGGGCGCGTCTCAGGTGCCGGACGAGCTCGGCCTCCGGGAGGGAGTGCGCGCCGCCCCGGGCATCGCGGGCCGCTTCGAGGATGAGCGCCCGGCGCGGTACCGGACCGAGCCGGCCCAGCACCCGCTCGACGTCTTCGCCGCCCACGAGCCGCTGCTGGTACCCGGCGGCGACCAGCGCGCGTGCCGTCTCGTCGCTCGGTGCCCACGCGGCCGCGTCGACCAGCGAGCGCGCCGCGGTCGTGTGCGGCGGCAGGCCGAGCATGTTCACCTCGGGGGCGGTCAGCCGGGTGGTCCGGTGCACCACGACGCCGGACGGTAGCTCGCGTGCCCGGCGCCGGGCCGGAAGCAGCACGTGGACCGGCCCGATGGCGAACCCGCGCAGCCCGCACAGCTCCGCAGCGGTCGCGCCGGCCAGGAAGGCGTGCCGGCCCGCCGCCAGGCACCCGATCCAGCGAGCCTGTTCGCGGGTGACCGGCCCGTCGTGGCACAGGTAGATCCCTCCGTGTACCCGCTGCCACCGGCCCGACCGCACCTTGTGCTCGATCGCCTTCGCGGTCAGGTGCGCGAGCGCCTGCTGCCGGGTGATCACGTCGTTCTGCCGCCAGAGCAGGAGGGTCAACGGGTCGGCGCTGTCCAGCCACCGGCCGGCCACGCGGGATCGGTTCGTCACGCCGGCGATGGTGCCGGTACCGGTGGCCGCCGCGCGACCCGCCGCCGTCCGCTTGTGGACAACGCCGAGATCTTGGACGCGACCACCCCCTGCAGGGGGCACAAACGTCCAAGATCTCAGGACGGGTCTCAGGACGGGTCTCAGGGCGACGCGGCGTCCGCCGTCAGCACGTCCTGTAGCGCCGCGACGATCGGGGCGTCGGCGGGCAGCCAGTCGACGGTGTACAGCTCGTCGGCGGCCAACCAGCGCAGCTCGGCGTGTTCCAGGCGCTGGGGCGAGTCGCCGTCGACCAGGCGGGCCAGGAAGACCTTGAGGATCGCGCGGCCATGCGCGAGGGGTACGTCGTCGCCGACGCGGGTACCGACCTCGACCCGTACCCCCAGCTCCTCCACACACTCGCGGATCAGCGCCTCCGCCTCGGTCTCCCCGGTCTCGACCTTGCCGCCGGGGAACTCCCACCGGCCGGCGACCTCGGGCGGGTCGGCACGCGCACAGGCAAGAACCCGATCGTTCTGGACAATTGCCGCGCCAACAATGATCCGCTGTATGGGCCGTTCGGTCTGCACGGGGCATCAGCCTGCCAGACAAAAGAAAAATTCGGTGTCCAGGGCTGCCCTCAACCTCACCAGATAACCGAAATGTGGTCGTGGACACAGGGTGGACGTGCGGCAACAATCGGGCCACCGACCACAACGGTACGGCGACGAAATGGCCACAAGCCGGCAACGACGCCAGGGAGGTGAGCCGTGCGTACCCGACGGGACCAGACCGGTGTCGACTACCTGAGCGACGCTCTCGCGCTGCTCGGCGGCTGGAGCCGCGAGGGACGCGAGATCAAACGCGTGCTGCGCCTCGACGACGCCCAGCATGCGGCACTCACCGAACGCGTGAAGATCGTAGCGGACGCGCTGCAGCTCAGCCCCAGCATCCGGCGGCTCGACGGGTACACCCAGATCAGGGTGGGCACCCCGAACGGTGCGCTGACCGCGGGCCAGGTGACCCTCGCCGCCCGGATCGAGGACGTCTACCGCGCGGTCACCAGTGACTAGACGTTGAAGCGGAACTCGACCACGTCGCCGTCGCGCATCACGTAGTCCTTGCCTTCGATGCGTGCCTTGCCGGCCGCCCGTGCCGCGGCCACCGAGCCGGCCGCGATCAGGTCGTCGTACGAGACGATCTCGGCCTTGATGAAGCCGCGCTGGAAGTCGGAGTGGATGACGCCGGCCGCCTCGGGTGCCGTCGCGCCCACCGGTATCGTCCACGCCCGCGACTCCTTCGGGCCGGCGGTCAGGAAGGTCTGCAGGCCGAGGGTACGGAAGCCGATCCGGATCAGCTGGTGCAGGCCGGTTTCCGGCTGGCCGATCGACGCCAGCAGCTCGCGCGCCTCGTCCTCGGGCAGGTCGATCAGCTCGGACTCCACCTGGGCGTCCATGAACACCGCCTCGGCGGGTGCGACGAGGGCACGCAGCTCGGCGAGGTACCCGTCGTTGGCCAGCTCCTCCTCGTCGACGTTGAAGACGTACAGGAACGGCTTGGTGGTCAGCAGGTGCAGCTCCCGCAGCGCGGTCACGTCGATGCCGGCCGCGGCCGCTCCGGCGTACAGCGTCGTACCCTCGTTGAGCAGCGCGGCGGCCGCCGACGCCGCCGCGGCCACACCGGCCCGCTCCTTGCGGAGCTTGGCCTCCTTCTCCAGCCGCGGTACCGCGCGGTCCAGCGTCTGCAGGTCGGCCAGGATCAGCTCGGTGTTGATCGTCTCGATGTCGTCGGCCGGTGAGATCTTGCCCTCGACGTGTACCACGTTCGGGTCGGAGAACGCCCGTACCACCTGGCAGATCGCCGTCGCGTCGCGGATGTTGGCCAGGAACGCGTTGCCCCGGCCCTGGCCCTTGCTCGCGCCGCGGACCAGGCCGGCGATGTCGACGAAGCTGACCGGTGCGGGTACCACCTTCTGCGAGTCGAACACCTCCGCCAGCCTGGCCAGCCGCGGGTCGGGCAGCCCGACGACGCCGATGTTGGGCTCGATGGTCGCGAACGGATAGTTGGCGGCGAGGACCGCGTTCTTGGTGAGCGCGTTGAACAGCGTGCTCTTGCCGACGTTGGGCAGCCCGACGATGCCGATGGTGAGACTCACGACGTACCAGCCTATCGTGACGCCGACGCTCACCCGCAGTGAGCGGGTACCGGCCACGATCTCGGCGTTCTGACTTTCCCCGGCCAAAGCCTGGCCTTCCGGCCCCGTCGGCTGGTAGGACCGACTCTGATGCAGGCATCCCCACCGGCAGGTCCGGTGCTCGCGGACAGCGACCCGGGCAACTCTCGGGTACTGTTCGTGATCCTTTTCTGGTTCGCCCTGGCGACCAGCGTCGAGCTGTGGTGGCTGGACACTCCGGCCCGGTCGGTCACCTCCACCGGCGAGGTCCTCCTCGCGGCCGGCCGGATCAGCGGCATGGTGGCCGGGTTCGTGCTGCTCGCCCAGGTGCTGCTGATGAGCCGGGTCGGCTGGCTGGAGCGCGGCATGGGGTCGTATGCGCTGACCGTCTGGCACCGGGAGCTGGGTGGGTACCTGGTCGTCGCGGTACTGGCACACGTCGTGCTGATCGGTGTGGGGTACGGGTCGTGGTCGCTGCTGATCAGTACCCGGGACATCCTCAGCGCGTTCCTGGCGACCGGGATCCTCGTCGGCGTCGGGGTACTGGCGATCCGCGCGATCCGGCGGGTGCTGCCCTACGAGGCGTGGTACTTCCTGCACCTGTCCACGTACCTGATCCTGCTGCTCAGCTACGGCCACCAGTTCGCCGACGGGCAGGAGCTGGCCGGCGGGCACTTCGGCCGGTGGTACTGGACCGCGCTGTACGCCTTCGTCATCGGCTGCCTTGCCTGGGGCCGGGTGCTGGCGCCGCTCGCGCTCAACCTCCGCCACCGGCTGGTGGTCACCGAGGTGGTACCGGAAGCGCCCGACATGGTGTCCATCTACATCGGCGGCCGGCGGCTGCCGGAGCTGCGGGCGCGGGCCGGCCAGTACTTCCGCTGGCGGTTCCTGACCCGCGGCTGCTGGTGGCAGGCGCACCCGTTCTCGCTGTCCGCCGCGCCGAACGGGCAGTGGCTGCGGCTGACCGTCAAGGTCGTCGGTGACCACACGGCGAACCTGGCGCGGCTGCGGCCCGGCGTGCGGGTCTTCGCGGAGGGACCGTCCGGCGTGTTCACCGCCGACCGGCGCCGACGGTACCGGGCGCTGCTGATCGCCGGGGGCAGCGGGATCGCGCCGATCCGGGCGCTGCTGGAGGACCTGCCCGACGGTACCGTCGTGATCTACCGCGCCCGCAGCGAGGACGAGCTGGTGTTCCGCGAGGAGCTGGAGTGGCTGGCGGCCGAGCGGGGCGCCCGGGTCTGGTTCGTGCTCGGCAACCGGGACGACCCCTGGCCCAAGCGGGTGTTCACCCAGCGCGGGATGCGCGAGCTGGTGCCCGACGTGCGCCGCCGCGACGTGTACCTGTGCGGGCCGGAAGGCATGGTGTCCACGTCGGTGGGGGCGCTGCGGCGGCTGCGGGTACCGCGACGGCAGATCCATCTTGATCCGTTCGAGTTCTGAGCACGGGAGGTAGGCGCATGCGCCGTGCGGTACTGGCCGTCATCGGTACCGTCGCCGGCACCGCCCTGATGGTCGGCGCCAAGCTGGGTACCCCCCGACCGGACGACCCGGCCGCGGCGACCGCGACCGACGACGGCCCGGTGAGCTCGGCGCCGCCCGGCCCGGCGCCGGCAAGCGCGCCGCCGGCGGCGGCAACCGCCAGCGCCGGCCCGCCCGCGCCGGGGCAGAGTCCCGGCAGGCCGGCCCCGGCGCCGCCGCCGACCACCCCGCCAGCGGCTGGCGGCCTGAGGAACGGCACGTTCACCGGCAACGGCGCCCCGGCCCGGCACTACGAGGTGGTCACCGTGACGATCACCGTGTCCGGCGGCCGGATCACCGTCGCCAACGGCTCGTGCGGCAACGCGTCCGGCGAGTCCCGGGCCATCTGCGCCGACGCGATGCCGCACCTGCAACAGGAGACTCTCGCCAAGCAGAACGCGAAGATCGCGACGGTCTCCGGCGCCACCTACACCAGCGACGCGTATGTCAGCTCGCTGCAGTCCGCGCTGGACAGGGCGAAGGCGTGATGCGCCGGGTCGAGCAGGTGATGGGTACCGCGGTCAGCCTGCACCTCGCCGACCCGCTGCCGCAGCCGCACCTGGCCCGCCTCGCCGACGAGGTGTTCGCCTGGCTGCACGAGGTCGACCGGCGGTTCAGCACCTACAAGGAGGACAGCGAGGTCAACCGGGTGCACCGCGGCGAGCTCGATCCGGCGGCCGGTTCGGCGGACCTGCGCAAGGTGCTCGACGCGTGCGCGGAACTGTGGCGCACGACCGACGGGTACTTCGACGCGTACGCGACCGGGCGGCTCGACCCGTCCGGGTACGTGAAGGGGTGGTCGGTGCAGGTCGCGTCGGACCGGCTGGTCGCGGCCGGCGCCGGCAACCACTGCCTCAACGCGGGCGGCGACGTGCGGGTACGCGGCCGGCCGGCAGCCGGCGAGGAGTGGCGGGTCGGCATCCGGCACCCGTGGGAGGCGCTCGCGGTGTGCTGGGTGATCAGCGGTACGGATCTGGCGGTCGCCACGTCGGGTACCTACGAGCGGGGGTACCACGTCATCGACCCGTACCGCGGCGAACCGGCCACGGTGCTGCGCTCGGTGACCGTGGTCGGTCCGGACCTCGGGCTCGCCGACGCGTACGCGACCGCCGCGCTGGCCATGGGCCGGGCCGGCCTGGACTGGCTGGCCGCCCTCGACGGCTACGAGTCCGGCGTGGTGACCGAGGACGGCGAGGCGTACCGGTCGCCGGGCCTGCCGGTGGCCCGCTGAACCGGGCGGTCCGGGATTCGGCGCAGCACCAGCTCCAAGAGGCCGCCGAGCAGCAGGCCGGCCACGATGTCGGTCAGCCAGTGGTACCCCAGGTAGCTGAAGGTCGCGCCGACCAGTACCGGCGGAACGACCCGGACCACCGCGGGCGCCCGCCACCGCAGCAGCCGCACCACCAGGCCGAACAGGTACACGCTGTTGGCCGCGTGCCCGGACGGGTACGACCAGCCGGGCGGATAGTGGAACAGCAGTTCCGGGTCGGGCGCCGGGGAGTGCGGCGCGGCCCGGTCGCCGAGCATCTTCAGCGGTACCAGCAGCGCGTTGCCCGCCACCCACGCGAGCGCGACGGGCAGCACCGGCCAGCCGGAGCGGGTCCGCAGCGCGGTCGCCAGCGCCACCGCGAGCGCGACCAGGATCAGGACGTTCGACGAGCCCAGCGGTACCAGCGTCCGGGCCAGCAGGTGCGCCGCGTGCGGCTGATGCGTGTCGCACCAGTCGCGGACCGCCACGTCGAGATCGAGCAGCGCGCCGGCGGCGAGCGCGGCCGTCAGTACCCCGAACGCGGCCAGCAGGCTCAGCTCCGGCCACCACGGCGCCCCCGCGCGGGTCTCCCCCGTTCCCCCCATTCAGCCATCATGACAACCATGGCGGCGGTCCAGGTACCTGATCTACAAGCCCACCATTTCGATCGAGGAGCGCTGAGGGGCCGATCCTCCGCTTCGACGCGCAGGAATGGGCTGCCTTCGTCGACGCGGTTCGCAAGGGCGAATTCAACCTGTGAGGCCCCCGCCACGCGGTGTTGCCGTACGGCAGCGTTTGCCGCGCGGCTAGTGCGCTTTGGAGCGACAAGCTGGTCCTTCTTCGACCATCCCGCACGGCCGAACGGTCGGGTCCGATTTCCGCCAGCCGACCGCTGCCGGGCGAGGCAGGATCGATGGCGTGGAACTGGATTTCGAGCACTGCTACCGGGCGGTGGACAGCCGGGACCGGCGGTTCGACGGGTGGTTCGTCACCGCCGTCACGTCGACCGGCATCTACTGCCGGCCGTCCTGCCCGGCCATCACGCCCAAGCGGCGCAACGTGCGGTTCTACCCGTCGGCCGCGGCGGCGCAGCGGGGCGGCTTCCGGGCCTGCCGGCGCTGCCGGCCCGACGCCGCACCGGGTTCGCCGGAGTGGGACTCGCGGGCCGACGTGGTCGGCCGGGCGATGCGGCTCATCGGCGACGGCGTGGTCGACCGCGAGGGGGTACCGGGGCTGGCCGGGCGGTTGGGGTACACCCAGCGGCACCTGCATCGGATGCTCACCGCGGAACTCGGCGCGGGTCCGCTCGCGCTGGCCCGGGCGCAGCGGGCGCAGACGGCACGGGTACTGGTCGAGTCGACCGACCTGGGGCTCGCGGAGATCGCGTTCGCGGCCGGGTTCGGTTCGGTGCGGCAGTTCAACGACACGCTCCGCGAGGTGTACGGGGTCGCGCCGTCGGTACTGCGTACCGCGAGACGGCCGGCCGCCGAACCCGGGACGCTGACCCTGCGCCTGGCGTACCGGCCGCCGCTGCACGCCGCCGCGTTGCTGGAGTTCCTTGCGTCACGGGCGATCCCGGGCGTGGAGAGCGCGGATGCGACGGGCTACACGCGGATGTTGCGGCTGCCGCACGGTACCGCGGCGGCGACGCTGATCCCGCGCGACGGGTACGTGGAGGCGACGCTGCAACTGGCCGACCTGCGCGACCTCGCCCCGGCGGTGGCGCGCTGCCGGCGGCTGCTCGATCTGGACGCCGATCCGGAGGCGGTGGACGAGACGCTGCGCGCGGATCCGGTACTGGCGCCGCTGGTCGACGCCGAGCCGGGGATCCGGGTACCCCGTGCGGTGGACGGGTTCGAGGTCGCCGTACGGGCGGTGGTCGGGCAGCAGGTGTCCGTCGCCGGTGCGCGTCGTGTCCTGGGCCGGCTGGTACCCCCCGGGGGTGGCCCGTTCCCTGATGCCGCAACGGTTGCCGAGCTGCCGGACGAGGCGTTCGCGATGCCGGCCGCGCGTCGGGACACGGTCCGGGCGCTGGCGGCAAGCGTTGCAGCGGGCGACCTCGTGCTCAACGAGGGCGCCGACCGGGCCGGTACCGAGGCGGCACTGACCCGGATTCCCGGCATCGGCGCCTGGACGGCGGGTTACGTCGCGATGCGGGCGCTCGGTGACCCGGATGTGTTCCTACCGACCGATCTGGCGGTACGGCGGGCGGCCGGCCGGCTCGGCCTGCCGACCACCCCGGCCGCCCTCGACGACCACGCGCGACGGTGGCGCCCCTGGCGCTCGTACGCGGTACTGCGACTGTGGAGAAGCTGACATGGCATCGATCACCATCAAGACACCCGTCGGGCCGTTCACGATCGTGGCCCGCGACGAGACCGTACTCGCGGCCGGCTTCACGGACGACGTGAACGCGCTGCTGGTGCCGGTACCCCCGGCTGATGCGGACCTGGACCGGCCGGTGAAGGCCGTGCGCGCGTACTTCGACGGCGACCTCACCGCGATCGACGGCATCGCGGTCGAGCAGCGCGGCGGGCCGTTCCTGGAGACGGCGTGGGCCGCGCTGCGCGCCGTGCCGGCCGGCGCGCCGGTGACCTACACCGGGCTCGCGGCGGCCGCGGGGCGGCCGCCGGCGGTCCGCGCGGCGGCGCAGGCGTGCGCCCGCAACGCGGTGGCGCTGTTCGTGCCGTGCCACCGGGTGGTACGGACCGACGGCACGCTCGGTGGTTACCGCTGGGGCATCGAAATCAAGCGTTCGCTATTGGCGCACGAGCGGGAAACCGGTTCGTAACTGTCGGACCGGCCGGTTACCGTCGGATGGTGACCGCCTCCCCCACCCGCCCGATGAGCAACCTGTGGCGGATGCGGTCATACATCCGGCCACGCCTCTGGACGATGTTCTGGATGCTGCTGACCGCCGCCGTCGGCACCGCCGCGGGCATCGCGGTACCGCTGGTCGTGCAGCATGTCGTGGACGGGCCGGTGCGCCATCACCAGCTCGCCGGCCTGCTTCTGCTGGGCGGCCTGGCGCTGCTGCTCGGCGCGATCGAGGCCGGGCTCGCGTTCATCCGGCGGTGGACGCAGTCGGCGGTGGCCCTCGACACGGAGTACGAGATCCGGCGCGATCTCTACACGCACCTGCAGCGGCTGCCGATCGCCTTCCACGACCGGTGGCAGTCGGGGCAGCTGCTGTCCCGGTTGACCACTGATCTGGGGGTGATCCGCCGGTTCGTGTCGTTCGGGCTGATCTTCCTCGTGGTGAACAGTGCGACGTATGTCACGGTGACCGCCCTGCTGCTGCACCTGTACTGGCCGCTCGGCCTCGTCGTGGCGGTCAGCGCGATCCCGCTGTTCCTGTTCTCCAAGCGGTTCACCCACCACTACCTGAAGACCTCACGGCTGCAGCAGGACCAGCAGGGCGACGTGGCGACCCTGGTCGAGGAGTCCGCGCAGGGTATCCGCGTCATCAAGTCGTTCGGCCGGCGCCGGCACATGGGCCGCCGCTTCGAGCACGCGGCCGGGCAGTTGCACGACACCGGCGTGGCCAAGGCCCGGCTGCTCGCGCGCACGTGGGCGGAGTTCGACACGGTACCCAACGTCACGCTGGCCATCGTCCTGGTCGGCGGGGCGTATGCGGTGGCCACCGGCGCGCTGACCGTCGGCGGGCTCGTCGCGTTCGTGTCCCTGCAACTGATGCTGGTGTGGCCGATCGACTCGCTCGGCTGGATCATCGCCAACGGGCAGGAGGCGATGACCGCGGCCGACCGGGTCTACGAGGTCTTCGACCAGCGACCGTCCATTGTGGACAGGCCGGGTGCCGTCGCGGTACCACCCAAGGAGATCGCCGGGCGGCTGCGGTTCGAGGGGGTCGGTTTCCGGTACCCCGGCGCCGCGCAGCCGGTACTGCACCGCATCGACCTCACCGTCGAGCCGGGCGAGACGATGGCGATCGTCGGCGTCACCGGGTCGGGGAAGACCTCGCTGGTGTCGCTGGTACCGCGGCTCTACGACGTCACCGCCGGCCGGATCACGCTCGACGGCCGGGACATCCGCGACCTGACGCTGCACAGCCTGCGCGACGCGGTCGGCATGGCGTTCGAGGAGGCGACGCTGTTCTCCATGTCGGTCCGGGAGAACCTGACCCTGGGCCGGGCCGACGCGACCGACGAGGAGATCGCCGAGGCGCTGGCCATCGCGCAGGCCGAGTTCGTCCACGACCTGCCATGGGGCCTGGAGACCCGGGTCGGCGAGCAGGGGCTGTCGCTGTCCGGCGGGCAGCGCCAGCGGCTCGCGCTCGCGCGGGCGGTGCTGGGCAAGCCGCGGGTACTGGTACTCGACGATCCGCTGTCGGCGCTCGACGTCTACACCGAGGCGCTCGTGGAGGAGGCGCTGGCGCGGGTGCTGCGCGGGACCACCGCGCTGGTCGTGGTACACCGGCCGTCGACCGTGGCGCTGGCCGACCGGGTGGCGCTGCTCGCCGACGGGGAGATCGCCGCGGTGGGCACGCACTCGGAACTGCTGGCGACGGTACCGGAGTACCGCGCGGTCCTGTCCGCGTCGGCCGACCTGTCCGAGGCGGCGCGATGAAGCGGCCCGACCGCAGCCGGCGCCGCCGCGGCTCCCGGCTGGGGAGATCTTGGACGGCTGCACCCCCTGCCGGGGGGACGAACGTCCAAGATCTCGCCATCGAGGTGGACACCTGGCGCGGGCGGGCGGCCGAGGAGGACGCCGAGCGGACCGCCGCCGAGCGCGGCTCGCCGGTCCGCTTGCGGGAGGGCTCCAGGGCGCTACTCGGCTCGCTGGTCCGGCCGCACCGCCGCGCGCTGCTCTGGATCGTGGTGCTCCTGCTGCTGCAGAGCGGCGCCGAGATGGCCGGCCCCTACCTGGTGAAGCTGGGCATCGACAACGGCATCCCGCCGCTGCTGCACCAGCCGCGCAACCACGACGTGCTGATCGCGGTCGGCATCGCCTTCGGCGTCGCGACCGTGGCCGCATACCTGGGCAAGCGCGGCTTCGTCACGCTGTCCGGTCGGGTCGGCCAGGCCATCCTCTTCGACCTGCGCAACCGGGTGTACCGGCACTTCCAGCGGCTGTCGGTCGGCTTCCACGAGCGGTACACGTCCGGCCGGATGATCTCCCGCCTGACCAGCGACATGGACTCCATCTCCGAACTGCTCGACGGCGGCGTCGAAGACCTGGTGCTCTCGCTGCTGTCGGTGTTCAGCGTCGCGGTCGTCCTGCTGTGGCTCGACGTTCCGCTGGCGCTGGTGTCGCTGGTGCTGTTCCCGGTCCTGGCCGGGCTGACCCGCTGGTTCCAGCGGTCCTCGGCGATCGCCTACCGCCACACCCGCGAGGCGGTGGCGCTGGTCATCGTGCACTTCGTCGAGTCGATGGGCGGCATCCGCGCGGTACAGGCGTTCCGCCGCGAGCCGCGCAACGAGGAGATCTTCGAGGCGGTCAACCGCAACTACCGCAACGCCAACGTGGCCGCCTGGCGGCTGATCGCCGTCTTCTCGCCGGGCATCAAGCTGATCGGCAACGTGACGATCGCGATCGTGCTCACCTACGGCGGATACCGCGTCATGCACGGCGAGACCCAGGTCGGGGTACTCGCGGCGTTCCTGCTGTACCTGCGCAAGTTCTTCGATCCCATGCAGGACCTGTCGCAGTTCTACAACTCGCTGCAGTCGGCGACCGCCGCGCTGGAGAAGCTGTCCGGGGTCATCGACGAACCCCCGGCGGTACCCGAGCCGGCCCGGCCCACGCCGCTGCCCGACGCGCGCGGCGCCATCGACTTCACCGGCGTCACCTTCGCCTACCGCGCCGACCGGCCGGTACTGCCCGAGCTCGACCTGCACATCCCGGCCGGGCAGACGCTCGCCCTCGTCGGCGCGACCGGTGCCGGGAAGACCACGATCGCCAAGCTGGTGTCCCGGTTCTACGACCCGACCGAGGGCACCGTCCGGCTCGACGGCGTCGACGTGCGCGACCTGTCCGACGAGGCACTGCGCCGCGCGGTGGTGATGGTGACCCAGGAGAACTACCTGTTCTCCGGCACCGTCGCCGACAACATCCGGTTCGGCCGGCCGAGCGCGACCGGCGACGAGGTGGTCGCGGCCGCGCAGGCGATCGGCGCCGACGAGTTCATCCGGTCGCTTCCCGAGGGGTACGACACCGATGTGCGCAAGCGTGGCGGCCGGCTGTCCGCGGGGCAGCGCCAGCTCGTCGCGTTCGCGCGGGCGTTCCTCGCCGATCCCGCGGTGCTGATCCTCGACGAAGCGACCTCGTCCCTGGACATCCCGTCGGAACGGTTGGTACAGCGGGCACTGCGCACGATCCTCGCCGAGCGCACCGCGATCGTCATCGCGCACCGGCTGTCCACAGTGGAGATCGCCGACCGGGTACTGGTGCTGGACGGGGGGCGGATCGTCGAGGACGGGCCGCCGGCGGAGCTGATCTCGGGTGGCGGCCGGTACGCGACGCTGCACCAGCAATGGGAAGACAGCCTCGTGTGATTCTCGCTCGCCGGGCGGCAGCCCCCCGCCTAGCATCGGTCCATGACTGATACGGAGCGGCGCTCCCTCGACGGCCTGGAGGCCGTGTGGATGCGCAGATGGCAGGAGGAGGGCACGTACGCGTTCGACCGGTCGAAGGAGCGGGCGGACGTATACGCGATCGACACGCCTCCGCCGACCGTATCGGGCACCCTGCACATGGGCAACGTGTACTCGTACACCCACACCGATCTCGTCGCGCGCTTCATGCGGATGCGCGGCAGGGCCGTGTACTACCCGATGGGCTGGGACGACAACGGGCTGCCCACCGAACGCCGGGTGCAGAACGTGTACGGCGTGCGGTGCGATCCGGCACAGCCGTACGACCCGTCGTTCTCCGTGCCGGACAAGCCTTTCGACCCGCCGCGGCCGATCTCCCGGCGCAACTTCATCGAACTGTGCGCGCACCTGACCGCCGTCGACGAGGTGGCGTTCGAGGAGCTGTGGCGCCGGCTCGGGCTGTCCGTGGACTGGTCGTACACGTACGCCACGATCGGGTACGACGCCCGGGTCACCAGCCAGCGCGCGTTCCTGCGCAACCTGGCGCGCGGTGAGGCGTACACCGCCGAGGCGCCGACGCTGTGGGACATCACGTTCCAGACCGCGGTGGCCCAGGCCGAACTGGAGGACCGGGAACGGCCGGGCGCCTTCTACCGCCTACGGTTCGGGCCGGTCGAGGTCGACACGACCCGGCCGGAACTGCTGCCCGCGTGCGTCGCGCTGGTCTGCCATCCCGCGGACGGGCGCTACGCACACCTGGTGGGCACGACCGTCCACACTCCACTGTCCACAAGGGACGTTCCGGTCCGCGCTCATCACCTCGCCGACCCGGACAAGGGTACCGGCATCGCCATGGTCTGCACCTTCGGCGACCTCACCGACGTCACCTGGTGGCGGGAGCTGGACCTGCCGACCCGCGTGGTGATCGGGCGCGACGGCCGGCTGCTGCCTTCGGCCGGCGAACTGGCCGGCCTGACGGTGAACCAGGCGCGGCGCCGGATCGTCGAGCTGCTCACCGAATCCGGTGAGCTGATCGGGGAACCGCGCCCGATCACCCATGCGGTGAAGTACTACGAGAAGGGCGACGTGCCACTGGAGGTCGTGTCCAGCCGCCAGTGGTATATCCGCAACGGCGGGCGGTCCGCCGCCCTGCGGGAGCAGCTGATCCGGGAAGGGCGCGCGCTGCACTGGACGCCGGAGCACATGCGGCACCGGTACGAGCACTGGGTCAACGGGCTCAACGGAGACTGGCTCGTGTCACGGCAGCGGTTCTTCGGGGTACCGATTCCGGTGTGGTACCGCCTGTCCGCCGACGGCGTCGCCGACCACGACCACCCGCTGGTGCCCGACGAGTCGCGCCTGCCGGTCGATCCCGCGTCGGACGTGCCGGACGGGTACGCCGAGGAGGAGCGCGGCAGACCCGGTGGCTTCATCGGCGAGGCCGACATCTTCGACAACTGGGCCACCTCGTCACTCAGCCCGCAACTGGTGTCCGGCTGGGAACGCGACCCGGACCTGTTCGCCCGGGTGTACCCGATGGACCTGCGGCCGCAGGGGCCGGAGATCATCCGCACCTGGCTGTTCTCCTCGGTGCTGCGCGCGCATCTGGAGTTCGGCGCGCTGCCGTGGCGGGACGCCATCATCTCCGGCTGGGTGCTGGATCCCGACCACAAGAAGGTGTCCAAGTCACGCGGTGCCGCGGTGACGCCGATGGACCTGCTCGACCGGTACGGCACGGATGCGGTGCGGTACTGGGCGGCGTCCGGCCGGCCCGGCGTCGACCTCGCGTTCGACGAGAACCAGTTCAAGGTGGGCCGGCGGCTGGCGACCAAGGTGCTCAACGCGTCGCGGTTCGTGCTCGGGTTCGGTGCCCCGTCCGGTGGCGTCACCGAACCGCTCGATCTGGCGATGCTGGCGGGACTGTCCACTGTGGTCGGTACCGCGACGGAAGCCTTCGAGGCCTACGACCACACCGGTGCGCTGAACGCGACGGAAGCCTTCTTCTGGCGGTACTGCGACGACTACATCGAACTGGTCAAGGAGCGAGCCTACCGGGACGGGCCGGATGCCGACTCGGCCCGGGCGGCGCTGCGCACGGCGCTGTCGGTACTGCTGCGGCTGTTCGCGCCGTTCCTGCCGTTCGTGACCGAGGAGGTGTGGTCATGGTGGCGGGAGGCCTCGGTACACCGGGCTGCCTGGCCGGCGACCGCGGACCTGCCGGCCGGCGGTGACGCCGCGGTGTTCGACACCGTCGGCGCGGCGCTGGCGCAGGCGCGGCGGGCCAAGTCGCAGCGCCGCCTGTCGATGAAGTCGGCCATCCCGGCGGCGTCGGTGCACGGCACCGTCGAGGAACTGGCCCGGCTGGCCCGGGCCCGCGGCGACTTCCTCGCGGCCACCCACATCGGCACGCTCGACGAGGTGGGCGAGCCCGACCGCGAGCTGACCGTGGTCTGCCGCTTCTGAGCGCGGTGGTGACTTCGGCGGCTACCAGTCGCCGCCGAAGTCACCACCAAAGTCACCACCGAAGTCGCCGCCGCCGCCGTCGAAGTCACCACCGTCGAAGTCGCCGTGGTCGTCCATGGCGTCGTCGTACCCGGCCTCGAACCCCTGGTCGTACCCGCCTTCGAAGCCGCCGCCGCCGAAGCCGAACCCGGGCGAGAACAGCGCGTCGAACAGCAGCAGGCCGCCGACGGTACCGGCGCCGGCGGCGAGGGCGGTCTTCCAGACCGGCTCGGAGTAGTACCCGCCCGGTACCCGCCGGCCGCGCAGGATTCCGCCCGGGTAGTAGTACGGCGTGCCCTGGCCGTACCGGGGCGAGGCACGGTACTCGTGGCCGTCCACCTCGACCGCCCGGTCCTCCCGGATCGCGCCGGCCTGACGGGCCGCCGCCAGGGCCGGCAGCTCCGGACCGGGATCGAGGCCCTGCGCGGTCCGCGCGGCGCGCACGAAGTACAGCCCTTCCAGGGCCGTCTCCCGCGCCAGGTCGTACTGCTTGGCACTGGTCGCCCGCTCCAGCTGCGAACCCGCCGCGTTGTACCGCTCCCCCGCGTCCACCAGCGCCTGCTTCGTCGCGGGATCGTCGCCGGCCGGCAGGTTCATGATCTGGCCGCCGAGCCGCTCATACCAGCGCAGCGCCTCCTCGCGCGCGTCGGCCATTTCCTGTTCTCTGCGTCGCCGCCACCACATGCGAATAACGGTACCTGCACGGGTTCTTGTCGTACCCGTCGACCATGCTGGTGCGGTGCCTCTGCTTCTCGTAATCGTCGGACTGATCGTCGGTGCCGCGCTCGGCTGGCTCGCCGCCCGCGCCCGCTCGGCGGCCGAGGTCGCCCGCCTCGACGCCACCCTGCGCGCGACCCGCGACGGCGAGGTGCGCCTGGAGCAGGCGTTACGGGCGCTGTCCCACGAGGCGGTACGCGACCAGCAGAGCAGCCTGACCCAGCTGCTCACCCCGCTACGGGAGGCGATCCACCGGTACGAGCGCCGGGTGGTGGAGGTGGAGAACGACCGGGTCGACGCATACGCCGAACTGCGCACCGAGGTGCGGCAGATGCAGACGCTGTCCGCGGCGGTGTCCGCGTCGACCGCGCAGCTGGTGGCGGCGCTGCGCGCGCCGACGGTACGGGGACGGTGGGGCGAGCAGCAGCTACGCCGCATCGTCGAGGCGGCCGGCATGCTCGCCCATTGCGACTTCGACGAGCAGGTCACCGTCGCGGCCGACGACGGTACCCGTCGGCCCGACCTCGTCGTCCGGCTGGCCGGCGGCCGCCAGGTGGTCGTCGACGCGAAGGCACCGCTGGAGGCATACCTCACCGCCCTGGAAGCCCGCGACGACCGCGCCCGCGACATCCACCTCGACCAACACGCCAAACACCTGCGCGCCCACGTCGACCAGCTGTCCGCCAGGTCCTACTGGTCGGCCTTCGACTGCACCCCGGAATTCGTCGTCCTGTTCGTCCCCGCCGACCCTTTCCTCGACGCCGCCCTCCAACGCGACCCCACCCTCCTCGAACACGCCTTCACCCGAAACATCGTCCTAGCCACCCCCGCCACCCTGATAGTGCTACTCCGCACAGTCGCCTACACCTGGCGCCAGGAAGCATTGACAGCCAACGCCGTTCAGGTTCATCGGTTGGGCCGAGAGCTGTACACGAGGCTCTCGACGATGGCAGCCCACCTGACAAAGCTCGGTGCATCGCTGGGCACCGCGGTAAGCACATACAACAAGCTGGTCGGCTCGCTGGAGGCACGCGTACTGGTGAGCGCCAGGAAATTCGCCGAACTAGGCATCTCCGACGAACAACTGGAAGCCCCGGACCAGATCGAGCTCACCCCGCGACAGCTCCAGTCCCCGGAGCTCACCGACGACGAGACGCGGCCTCACGCATGTCCTTCTTCAACTCCTGCGGCAACGAAAACGTCAACCGCTCATCCGCGGTGACAACCTCTTCCACGGAGGTGAAGCCGAGTCCGGAGAGCACGGAGAGGACCTCCGACACGAGATCCTCCGGCACGCTGGCCCCCGAGGTTAGACCCACGGTCTCAGCGCCGGACAGCCACGAGGGATCGATCTCCGCCGCGTAGTCGACCAGGTACGCCGCCCGAGCCCCGGCATCGAGCGCAACCTCCCGCAACCGCACCGAATTC
>Ga0066710_100001610_pt1 | contig 17159 bp, 9 predicted proteins | sample GraSoiAngelo_159_FD_79666 | JGI IMG/M metagenome (GOLD analysis project Ga0066710, IMG submission 79666) | Grasslands soil microbial communities from the Angelo Coastal Reserve, California, USA - 14_1009_16_40cm | ecosystem: Environmental > Terrestrial > Soil > Grasslands | place: USA... | reverse complement strand
CTTCTCCTATCGCGTGATGAACTACTCCGGCAAGGGCTTTGTCTGCATCGGCGACGCCCATCGCTTCACCGACCCGATTTTCGCCTACGGCGTCTTTTTCGGCATTCAGGAAGGCGAATTCGCCACCGACGTCATCGCGAAGCTTCTCTCCGGCGAAATCCGCACCAACGAAAATCCCTTTACCGACTTTGAGAAGCTCTGCGACGAGGGCAACGAGGTCGTTGAGGACGTGATCGGCGTCCTGTGGGAATTTCCGCTCGCCTTCCAAAGGATCTTCACATGGCGGGACCGCGTCACGTCGCTTGACATTCTGTCTGGACGAATCTACGGCGAACGCGCTGCGACGAATCCGGCTCGCATGGCGATTCGCAGGTTAATGGCGTCAAAAGAGGTTGCCCTCGAGGCTGAGAGGGAAATGGCCTCGGTGAAGCGCACCGCCCTCGCGACGGTAATAATATACTTGGCACACCTTTTTTCTCAGGCTATTCTCTTCTGAAAAGAAGCGATTTTGGGATCTCTCTGGCTGCGGCAATCCAGAACAAAGCAATCGGCCCGCTCATAACTGAATTTCTGCCAGATGCCCGGCGTGACCGAAGGCAACGTGTAACTCGGCATGTATTCCGCATAATAGGGATCCTTGAACATCTGCCTCTCGCCATCGAGCGTTTTCGGGTTTCAGGTTCGACGAGCTGGTCTGAAATGTTCCTGAATCCAGGTAAGTTTCGAGATTGTGGTCGGTTGCTATAACGGAGCACAACGCTAGTTGCCTGATTAGTTCGAACAAAGACGTTCGCGCTAGAATCAGTTACGCCTCCTGCGGCTGGTCCATGGGTCAACACTTGGCTCGATGCAGAACCAGCGCTTATGCTCTGGGCAAGGAATGCAATAGTTAAGGCTAGGGGGATCTTCATAAGATGGATGGTTCTTTACAAACGGCGAACATCATCATCCGGGCCGGAGCGTTGACCAAAGTCGGAACGTCCTGACCGGCGCGAAATGTCTTGATATTCGCTCAGCGCCGAACTACGGAAGTTCATCCATGGAGATTATTCAGCGCTGGTCATTGCCAGTGTTGTTGTTGTTGCTTAGCGCCAGCTTTTCCAACGGCCAGAACGGCAATGTTCTGCCGACCATTGAAAACGACGTGCTGCGAATCTCTCTCTCCATATCGGACGCTTCCTTGACCGTCGTAGACAAGCGCATCACGCTGGAGTGGCGGCAGCAGGTGCGTCCCGGCTTTCGTGTGGCTGCAGACAGCATCCGCGTGAGCCCAACCTCTCTCTCCGCAAGAGTGCTTGGGGAAGGGGCAACCTATGTCCTCACGGTTTCTCTTACCAAAGAGTCCCCCTACGCGTTCGATCTTCTGCTCGATATTCCGGATCGGCATTACGCCGCAATGCCCGCTTATCCCTTCCCCTTCGTCGCACCCGAAAAAGGTTGGTATTACGTGCAGAACACGAGTGGCGAAGGGATGCTCATGCCTTTGGAAAAGGCGGACGAAATTAACAAGCCATTCAGCTGGAGCGGCAGTCAGCCCTGGTGGGGACTGACGGATCTCAAACGGGCAATGACAGCGCGTCTGGATACGTTTCGAAACCCTTCCAGGCGACCGAATTCCGACGATTGGACAGTCTATGCGACGCCTTTGCGCATCCATTACGCATTCTTCACGGAGGGCGGTTACACAGGTCTGGCAAAGGAGTATCGGAATTACTTCCTCAGCACGCATCCCGAGTTACGGCCACTGCGCGACCGGGTTCAGGCGCGTCCTGCAGTATCTAACTTAAAAGACGGTGTCTATGTCTATCTCTGGGGTGAAAATCCCGCCGAGGACCTAAGCCTGGTCAGGGAGATGAAGGCTGCGGGCGTCGAGCGCGGCATCGCGATGTTTTATGGCAGGCACGAAGTCGATCGAGCGTTGTGCGATGGCATTAAGCAGTTGGGGTGGGTTGTAGGAATGTATCGGATGCCCACCGGCAACCTCTTTCGTGTTTCTAGGAATCGAGGTTGGCCAAATGCCCTTCTGACGGGGCAGCTTGCACCTGACCAACTCTTAGCCAGTAGCAACCTGAGAAGCTGGGATCGAATCTGCGGCAAACATCTATTGCCTGAGTGGATAGCGAAAGCAAAAGAGGCAATTCGAGACTATGGATTGCAATTGTTCTACTTCGATACGCTCGTCGTTCAGTTAGCGCCCTGTCTGCATCCCGACCATCCGTCAAGCATCGGAGAGAATCAGCAGGCGCGGCTGGAAATCCTGAAAAAAACCCGCGATATGGGAATGATTGTGGGTTCCGGTGAAGGGATGTGCCCAACCTGGGCGCTCCCTGGCGTGGATTTCTTCGAAGGTCTGATGTCGCTACGCCCTTATGCGGATACGCGCCTCAGAATTCCGGCCGGCGGCTACGAAACTGATCTCGGCAACAGCTATCAAGAGCAGGCCGCAATAACCTTGGACGAGACAAGAAGGATTCCCCTGTATCAATTGGCGTTCCATGACTATGTCGCTGGGACCTGGGTATGGCGCGACACGAACTACCAAAGCACTCCGTTTGCCCGAAAGAAGGACTTGTTTAATATTCTCTACGGCACAATGCCTATGTGGCACATCAACCGTCGTCTTTGGGACAGTCACAAGGCCGACTTCGTTGCGAGTTATGAGAGCATCGCTTCAGTCCGGGAGCGCATCGGTTTCGCCGAGATGGTGAAGCACGGATGGTTGACCGCAGATCGTTCGGTCCAGTTCACGGAGTGGGATACGGGCGATCGAGTCATCGTCAACTTCGGCGACCGCCCGTTTGACCGCAAGGGAAAGGAGCCTGTGCAGGGCCGCTCATTTACGGTCGAGAGAACCGACGCAAAGTGAAGTTCCGAACTCCAACGTGGGCCAGTTGGGCTAAAATGGAAAGTCTCATACTGTAAATTACTGAGGAAAAGATTGGAGATCATGGGGAGTCGTAGTATCCTCTTTCAACTCATCCTAAACCCCGATAGAAAAGCCCGCTTATGAACACACCTCTGTTAACATCTTTTATTAAATCTACACTCTGCGACTGTCAGGGGTTGTGGCCAGTTCCATTAGGCCTCAAAAAAGCACTCTCACGTCTAGCGACCGTGGCCGGATTCGTAACGGTCTTCTCGTCAGTATCCGTCGCGCAACAGTTCAGCAACGTCTCGACTGCGGCGGGTATAATCGCCATGAAGACGAGGGCGTGGGGCAACCCGATCTGGGGTGACATTAATGGCGACGGTTTTCTCGATCTTATCGTGCCGAAGCACGAATTGGCGAACGCAGGTCTGCATAGACCCGGCCCACCGCCGTTTATATATCTCAACAACGGCAATGGCACTTTTACCGACATACGAAGCACTGCGGGTATTCATAAGGAGAACCCGGATACTGGGTCTTGGGATGGCTTCGCTTTTGGAGACTACGATGGGGATGGCAAACTGGATCTCATTATTGTCGAACCCCCCTATCAAGGTGGCCCCCATCAGAATGATCCGACACGAAATATCCTTTATAAGGGGCAGGGAAATGGGACCTTTGTCTACGTCAGCGACACCGCCGGCCTCGAACTCGGACGCAATTATGGTGAATGCGCTTTCTGGGTCGATTACGACAATGACGGCAAGCTCGATCTGTTCGTGAAGAACAACATCGTGGTCGCGAGCGTGAATGTCCTCTACCACAATAATGGCAACGGCACATTCACTCAGGTGCCAAACGCTGGCGGCTTGGCCAATGCAACGGGGACCGTTTGTTCCTTCGTGGACTATGATAATGACGGCTTCATGGATGTTGCATTCGCCGGGGATGGGACAACCGAGGCTTTATATCACAACAATGGTGACGGCACATTCATCGATGTCACAGCTACCTCAGGGTTGAACCCGCGTCAGAATTCGAATGCGATCGCGTGGGGCGACTATAATAACGATGGTCTCCTCGACCTCTACATTTCCAGAGGAGACCCGTTGGGCCAGGGATTGTTGGGCGGCACACTCTATCGCAACAATGGCAACGGCACATTCACTGATGTGACGCAGGCAGCCGGACTGGCCCAGAATACAAATTGTTGGGCCGCGATTTGGGGCGATTACGACAACGACGGGTTTCTTGATCTTTTTGTCGCCCGGCCGGGCACAACCGCGCTCGGTCCCGGCAATGCCAATCTTCTCTACCACAACAATGGGGATGGAACATTTACCGACATGGCCGCTGCCGAGGGTGTGGCGCTCCAGGATAATCTACCAACTTCCGCGCACAAGGCTGCGGCTTGGGGGGACTATAACAACGACGGATTTCTCGATCTCGTGCTGAAGGACGGAATTGGCCCGACGGCACTTACGGGGGACGCCGCGCAGGGATTCCATTATCTCTTTAAGAACAACGGCAATCAGAACCACTTCCTTAAGGTGAACCAGCAGGGAGTGCAGTCCAACCGGAATGGAATCGGCGCGCGCGTAACTGTGAATTATCGGGGTGGGATGGGGTTCCGGGAGAATAATGGCGGCGGCGGAGGCGAGTACGCCTCGCAGGGCAGCGGTCCGCTGCATTTCGGGATCGGAAGCGCCAGGGCGGCATCAGTCACAGTGGTATGGCCGAGCGGGATCGTCGATACGCTACCCCAGGTCACAGCAAACTCGACGATCACGGTGGTGGAAGGCTCCGCGCATTAAAGGGAATCTCGGGTTCTGTCCGAGATAGGCTCGGTCTGTTCGGGCTTGGAGGCGCCGCGGGGGCACTCATCCTTTCTGTCGGTCGGTATTGGAGAGCGTCGGCGCAGCCTCAATCGCCTGATCGAACGGGGAATATCATCCTTTAGAGATGTACTCGATCGATCCCCTGATTGCTTGGATGCTCGAGCGCGCGCATCTCGCAAGTCTCTCTGAGTGGCACCGGGCTAGGTTGTGATGACTCTGGAAGATGACGCCGCCGTAAAGGCTCTGGCGCAAAATCCGCCACCGCCTTCCGCTTAGGGTACGCTTAGGATAACGAACTCCAGGGCAACGAGGAGCAGACTCACTACTGGCCCCGCGTAATCTTGAAAATACTTCCGTGGCCGATATCGACAAGGTAAATCTCGCCATCGGCGCCTTCTCCTAACGAAGCAAGACTGCCCAAGCTATAACCGCCGATCCGCGTGGGAAACAATTGCGAAGTGATCTCTTGGAAGTCTGAAGCGACCCCTCCCTGATAGCGTAGCGTCCAGACTCTGCCCAAAAAGTCTTGTGGGTCTGGACCGAAGCAGTCACCGAATACATAGAGGCCGCGCAACGCGCGAACCTTTGATCCGCGATAGACGTAGCCGCCGATCACGCATGTTCCGGTCGTTTCGTGCTCGTAATCGATGATCGGATCAATCGCACCGGGCGGTGGTGTAGCGTTAGGGTAAGCAGGATTCTGAATCAAACCCTCGCGAACCCGCCACCCGTAGTCTTCGCCCCCGCCCGGATTAAAGTGGCTTTGCACGTCCACCTCTTCGCGGTGGAACTCCCCCACGTCGCCGATAAACATATCCCCATTTCGGGGATCAAAGCTGGCCCGAAAAGGATTGCGCAGGCCGAACGTAAAAATCTCTTGTTTGTCCGTCTGCGATCCATAGAACGGATTGTTGGGCGGGATCGTGTAAGTGCCGTCGTCCCCGATATGGATGCGCAGGATTTTCCCGAGCAAGGTCTGCGTGCTTAGGGCGTTGCCCCCCGGCTCGATGTGGCCCCGACCTGCGTCGTTAAAATGCCCGCCATCGCCGCTGCACATATAGAGGTTGCCTTCGTCGCCTGGGCGCGGGCTAAAGCCGATCCAGTCAAAATTATGATCGTGCCATGGCTGATCGGCAGTGATCACCGTGACTTCAGTCGCTGGATCGGTGAAGTTGGGATCTGCGCTGACAGTAAACCGCGCGATGTGGGATATGCCCATGTTCCACATCCCGCCATCCTTGCTGGTCCAACTGACATAGAAATGGCCGTTGACCGCGTAGTTCGGATCGAACGTCATGCCAAGAATTCCGTTGCCTGTGCCTTGCCCGACTTCGAAGGAAATATCGAGAAACGGTGTCGGATTGACCGTTCCTGATGGAAGGTTGATGATCTTGATCTTTCCGTGCTGCTCTGCCACAAAAAGCCGGCTGGTGTCCCCGGGCGGTGCGCAGACGTAAAGCGGGAGTGTGAATCCGGTCGCGACCTGCACCGCATCGATTCCGTCGGCGCGGCTGGCGGATATCGTTAAGGCCAAGGCCAGAATCGGCAGGAAACCAGCGCTGACGAAGCAGCTGATCGCGCGCGAAAAGGCGCGGAAGTTGGCGGTGTCGGTGATTGTTCTCATAGTTGCGCCTTTTACCGCCGGTGTTGCTCCACGGCAAGCAAAGATTTAGCACGCGAAGTGTTTGTTTTGCTTGGCCTGAGTCGGATAAGCGCCGTCCGCCACGGTCGTAGTGACCAACAGCATTGGGAGAGTGACCAGCAACAACGCGAAGCTGACAGTTAAATAACGCCGGAATCCCATCGCGAAAGAAGGACTTGCTCAACATCCTTTACGGCACAATGCCCATGTGGCACATCAACCGTCGTCTTTGGGAGAGAAGGCCGACTTGTTGCGAGTTATAAGAGCATCGCCTCCGTCCGGGAGCGCATCGGCCATACAGCGGCACAGCCGAACTCGTCACTGGCGCAACATCCGCCACCGGCTTCCGCTCAGGATAACAGGCTCCGGAGCGGCGGGAGCAGACTCCCTAGTGGCATCGTGTTGGCTAGAGGCTAACTACCCGATAGCCGAAAATGTCAATATGCACAGACCGACCCTTCTCCCGACCCCTTCAATCACGAGCAACTGGTGGCGCTGAGGGAAGTAGCTTCCCTACTTCTTCGACGGCTTTAGAGCTGACGGAATGAACGCCGTCAACTTGCCTTGCGAGGCGAGGGGTGCCGCGGTTGCGACGAAGAGATGATTGCCGGCGAACACCGGCTGGGCGAAGACTATGTTGTTTGTTTCCGGTATGGTAGTGAGAATATTTCCATTTGCGGCATTGAGGAGATAAACTGCGTTCAGTGTTATGTTCGAGATGTTGTAGGTTCCCGCAGCCAACACACCTGCTCCATTCAGGGTGGGGCTTCCCATGACTGGTCCACCAGTTAAACCTGTTTCCCAAATGACATTGCCATTCGCTGGGTTGAAGGCGCGGACTGAGCCTCTAAAGACCGTAGCGTTTATAGTCGTCTGGTTCCCGGCGACGAACAGCTTTCTGCTAGTGGAGTCCCATATGGGTGCGGCGAGGTCTGTGCCGATGCTGAAATCCTCTGTAGTCCCCACCTGAAACGACCAGACCGGGCCATTTTGCAAGTTATTCGCGTCCAACGCATGAAAAATCCCGTCCTTGCCATTGGCGCCGACCATCTTTGTATTCCTGTTGTTCAATCTGGCTTCGAACAACGTGGGCGAAGAGCCCCAATCGAGATCATCGCTTACGGGGTTGATCCACTCTGTTTGAAACCGCAAATTACTGGCCTTTAGTTTTATGATCGCGAACGAGTGGCCGCCGGGGTCGCCATTACCCGTTGTTATCCAGAGAGAGGTCCCGTCCGTGGCGGCGGTCGACCATACGCCCGCGCCAGTCGAACCCCTCGGGAGCGTCCAGAACGTTTTCACCAGCGTGCCGGTGTGCTGGTCGAAAGCTTCAAGAGCACTCCGAACCAGCGGATTGTCGCATTGAGACGCGAATCCCAGATAGATCCTGCCGTTTACGATCGTTGGCGAGCCCCAGATGAAACCCGTGTTTCTGGTCGTTCCGACGTCCGTCACGAACTGTCTAAACACGATATTACCGGTCGCAGCGTCCAGGGCGTAGAGATAGCCATCGCCGCCTCCCACATAGACCGTGAGCGTTCCCGAAACAGGGTCGGTCGCCAACGTGGCAGTCCCAGCGACGCCATGCCCGCTACCACAGCTTAACGGCGTAGTAAATCCGAGCAACTGGTGCCATAACACCGCCCCTGTCGCTTCGTCGAGGGCATAAAAGTTTCCCGTATTCGAGCCGATGTAAACAACGCCGTTAAAGACAGTCGGACTCGAATACAAGCTCGCAGCCGGCTGGCCTTGCATGGTTGGTCCTGGGTCGACAAAGCTCCAGTCTTCCACCAGGGTGGAAGCGTTAGATGGCGTGATCGCTGTCGCCAACGCGTTATGCGATGAATGTCCATTGTCGAAGAGATAGCCGGGCCAGTCCGAGTTTTGTGCCGCTGATGTCGCGATCGTGGCGGCAAATGCAGTGGTCAGCACGGCAATGATAATGTGATGCAACGATGCTTTCATAAGGTGGTTTTTGCTTTTGGTGAGCGCGATAGTGCCGTTTCGGATGATCAAAGTCAAGATATACTCGGGGATGTGTTCAATGCGCCTCGGTTTTCGCCGCTGACCAAGGAACGAACTCCCGTGGAGAAGCAAGAGCGCCATTATGCCTTTTTGCCACCGGCGTTGCTCCACGGCAAGCAAAAATTTAGCACGCGAAGTGTTTGTTTTGCTTGGCCTGAGCCGGATAAGCGCCGTCCAGTCACGGTTCGCGCGGCGGATCTCGGCAAGGCTAAGGAATGACGAGTTCCGCTGTGCCGCTGACGGCTGGGCTGCTTACGCCACCAGCGATAAGGATGCGTCCGTCGTTAAGCATAGTAGCGGTGTGATTCTGTCGCGGCTCCGTCATTGTGCCAAAAAGACTGAACTGACCAGTTGAGGGATCAAACAACTCCACCGTGTCCAGCGCCTGTTCAATTCCGCCGAAGATGGAATTGCCGGTTGTAGCTCCACCGATTGCCAGAACCTTGCCGACCAAGGAGCCCCATGCGGGATTCGTCAATAGCAACGAAATGTGCCGCTGCCGCGGATGGAGTAATGCTCCCACCGTTGAAAAAGTCTGAGTCGAAGGATTGTATAAATCGGACGGGAGCGAAGTCGAGATTCCACCACATACCATGACCGTGCCATTGGGGAGCAACGTGGCCGTGTGCTCGGTGCGACCAGTGCTCATGTCTTCCACTTGGGTCCATGTTCCGCTACCGGCATTGTAAACCTCAGCGGTGGGAGTACCCTGGTCAACGGGCTGCCCGTTTGAAACGGATGCGCCTCCTTCCACGAGGACAGTGCCGTCCAAAAGAAGGTTAGCTGCGTGACGCTTTCTTTGAACGTTTAGCAAGCCGGTAGAGGAAAAGGATTCGGTCACCGGATTAAAAAGCTCACAGGTATTGAGGGGGTTCGGACCCTTTCGGCCACCGGCCTCGAGCACGTTGCCATTGCCAAGTAATGTCGCGGTTTGGAGCGAGCGGCCGTTGTTCATTGGACTGGTCAGGTGAAACTGCTGTGTCGATGGATCGTAAATTTCAGCGGAAGCGAGGTCGCCGGTCGCGCTCTTGCCACCAGCAATCAGAACCCGGTTGTCCTCCAATAGCGTCGCCGTATGGCTCTTTCTCGCCTGCGACAATGAGCCAACCAGCGTAAAGGAATTGTTCGCGGGATTAAAAACTTCCGCGGACTTCAGCAAGACCGTATCGGTGCTACCTGCAGCCAATAAGACCTTTCCGTCCGACAACAGAGTGTCTGTATGCTGGTTCCGGGCGACCTGCATGTTCCCCAGCGATGTAAAAGCGTGAGTGCTCGGATCGAGTATCTCTGCCGTCTGTATCGTCTTATTACCAGTAAATCCTCCAGCAACCAAAACCTTCCCGTTCAACAGAAGTGTGGCTGTCATCCCCGACCTATTCTCATTCATCTGACTGTCAATCGACCAGATAGTAGTGTTGGGATCATAGATCTCGTTTACATCCAGGAATCCGCTCTCAAGAGTGGTTCCTCCGATGACGAGGACTCGCCCGTCCGCCAAAAGCAGCGCCCGGTGGTTGGACCGGTGGTAGAGCATATGGTGCCCAGCGGTAAAGGTTCGCTGAATCGGATCAAAGATATCGACCTGGTCATGGGGACTCGTCCCGGAAAAGCCGCCGGTCACCAGCACCTTGCCATTGAGCATCAGCGTCGTGGCGTGGTTGGCACGAGGGATAAGCATTGTGGCGGACAGGAGCGTGAAGCCATTCGTAGAGGGGTTAAACACCCAGGCATCGGCGGCGGGCTGGCGGCCGATGTACCCCCCGGTAACAAGGACCGTGCCATCTGGGAGCAGCACCGCTGCCTGACTCGTGCGATTGGTGGGCCAATTCGTTGTTGCCGTAAACACCTGCGTACTCGGATCATAGGTATCGGCTTTTTTGCCTCCAACGATCAAGACCCGTCCATCCTGGAGCAACGTCGCGGTGTGCTTCTCTCGCGGGATCGTCATGATATGAGCTACCTGCGTGAATTGACCCGTCGCTGGATTGTACAACTCTGCTGTTTTTAGCAACGGCAATCCGGTACCTTGTTCGCCTCCCGTGAGCAGCACCGTCCCATCCGGGAGCAAAGTCGATGTGTGGAATGCCCGCGGAGAGATCATGTTGCCGGTCGGCGTGAAAGTCCCACTCGAATCGTACAGCAACGCGGAATTGAGCGTGGCATTTTCATTCAGGCCGCCAGTGATCAACACCTTGCCTGAATTCAACCGCGTTTCAGCGTGGCCCGCGCGTTCCGGCGTAAGTACGATGGTCGATTGCGCCTGCGCCTGGCTGGTTCCGAGGAAAGCAAAAAGGGTCAAAACTAAAGGCAGATGGAATAATTTTTTCATGGTGGTAATAGTGGGTTTGGTCGAAGGCAGTGTTTTCTAAAGGTGAACGAAGACTGTAAGATCGCACCGCGAGCCGCACGAAGCAAATAATTTCAGATGATTCGGCTCAGTCGCACCTTCGTTTCTTGCGAATGTGCGCGCGTTCGCGGGTTTCATTGCGGGGAAGGTGCTCGACGACCTGCCGCTTCTGTTCTCGTTGCTTGTCTTTGGCGCAGCGGCAATCGTGTTTGTTTCCAAACAGCTTCGCTTCTCCTTAGGGGCAGGAAAAAGCGCGTTTTGAAACTGCGCGAGACTTAGGTTACACGCATGCGTAAAGGCGGCCGCGGCGTCGACGATATAGCCGCTGAGTTTGAGGATTCTAAAATAAAGAGATAAAGAGCGGCCAGCTGGATGCTACGGATTGCATTTTGCTACAAGAAGGAGAACTCAAAGGATATGCAGATCTGTCGGAGCCTTAATGTGGCAAGTTTGCTTTCAACCTTGCGCCTTCAATCGCCAGGACTGTTTGTTCGATGTCAAGATTGATGTCGGACCCGTAAACTCCAACGTATTGACCGTCCAAAGAGACTGCGTTTTCCAATGCGTCTTGGGGTGTATAGAGATGTGTAGCCCTGTGTCCCCTCCTTCACCGGCCACCATCAATCGGCGTCCAATTTATAAACGCCGTCCTGCGTTTCGATGTCTTTCGAGCCGATCCTGATCCGCATTCCATCCACGTTTACATTCTGCCACGGGTGGTGATCAGTGGGACCTATCCCATGAAGGGCATCTACAGCCGCCGGCAAATCAACGATGCCGGCAGGATTGGGCTTCTGGGCTGCGACGGGATCGGCGCAGGTGAGCATAACTACCGAAAGGCCGGCTGAAATCACGAAAGTTTTAGCGAAATTTTTCATAAAAATTCCTTATGCGCGGGGTCATTACACCAAGCCACCATTCGAGCAGTGTAACAGAGGAAGCGGGTATAGGATTGATTCTGTGATTTAAGTTACGGTAAGATCACTTGGGCGGACGTCGCCACGCCGCCGCCGATGTGACGAAATGGCAGACGTAACGAACCCGAGCGAAGATGCCCCGTGGCCTCATTGGCCTAACGTCTGTTCGTCTTAACGAGCTTCGCTGTCGCCGTGCGAGTGATCGTCGGAGAGCCTCCCATGCCGGTGACCGTGAAGACGTAGGTGCCCTTGGCCGTGGACGCGTTGACTGTCAGGGTCAGCGTCGAGGAAGTCGTCGCCGGATTCGGGCTGAAGTTCCCGGTCGTCCCCGACGGGAGGCCGCTTACGGAGAAGGTCACCGGTGAATTGAAGCCATTGGTTCGGTTAATGGTGACCGTGTACACGGCTGTCCCACCTCCGCGGTTCACGCTGACCGACGAGGGACTAATCGAAAGCGAATAGTCGGGAGCGGGGGTCGGTGTTGGCGTGGGAGTCGGGGTAGGAGTTGGCGTCGGAGTTGGAGTTGGAGTTGGAGTCGGGGTCGGGGTCGGTGTCGGTGTCGGTGTTGGCGTGGGAGTCGGGGTAGGAGTTGGTGTCGGAGTTGGAGTTGGGGTTGGTGTTGGAGTCGGAGTTGGGGTTGGAGTCGAGTGCGTTAGCGCATTGTGCGCGTAGCTGATTACGGTGGGCAGATTAGCCACGTCAATTTGGTAAATTTCGATATATTTCTCAGCATAACTGACGCCGTTATCCACTGATTCGGTCAAAGCAACCGCAGGATCAATAGGAACTCCGTTGTTAACCCGGTAGGTGGCGTCGCCAAAGCACCAATAAAACATTTGCCCAGCGACGTCGGGCTGGAAATCCGATATCATCTGGTAGAAAGTGCCCGTTCCCGGCGCAACAGGAATAAAGGTCGAAAGATCGTTTTTCTGCACAATCAATCTCCCGGGCCAGGATGCGCGAGCGTTTAGCACGGCGTTACGCGCCACGTAGTCCGCGGTGGGATCAAGATCGTAGCCAAGTCCCCAATGAGGATCGCCTCCCACAGCCAGGGTCACATATTGATTCGGGAAAGCCGCCATGGTGGCGTTGATAATTGTCGCGCCTGCGTCAAGCATTTTCTGAGAGGTGTAGCCGAGGGCCAGCCATTGATTTACGTAAGAGCGCGTGTCTGGGACATACCAGTCTTCGCCGGTTGCGTTAGCGAAGCTTGCCGAAACAATTTTGATCACCGAATTATTGGTGAAATGCGCTCCCAAGGCAGCGATCATTGCTGTCTTCTTGGCGAGAAAAGTAGGATCCCAGAAGACCGGAATGGTGGTCTGCACTCCGTTATTACTGAACGTGAAGAAGCTGCCCCCCGCGTTCTGAACGGCAGTGGTGACCCAGGCTGGTTTAGCTGCCTGGGTGTTAATTCGCAGCAGAACCTGCTTGCCCGCTGCTGCCGACGCTGCCACCGCCGAATCGAGAAACGTCCAGTTGAAAGCTCCCTCAGTCGGCTCCAGAGCACTCCAGTCTTGTCGGAGGGTGATCCCGTCCACGTCAGGATTGGATAAGACGGTGCTCCAGGGTTGGTTCCCGGTGTCTGTTATAGAAAAGACCCCTTGAGGCGTGATCGAGGGCGGGACAGCTGGGTTAACCGTTAGTGTCGCGTTGTTGCTGGTCACGCTCCCAGCAACGTTGCGCACCACCACGGCAAAGAGCGCACCGTTGTCAGCCGTCGTTGTCTGTGGAGTGGTATACGACGCGCTAGTCGCTCCGCCGGATATATTCACCCCGTTTTTCATCCACTGGTATGTCAATGGGGCTGTGCCCGTCGCGGTCACGGTAAACCTGGCTGTCTCCCCCTCTGTGACCGTCGCGTCGGCAGGCTGAGTCGTGATCGAGGGCGGGATAGACGCTGGGGTAACCGTTAGTGTCGCGTTGTTGCTGGTCACGCTCCCAGCGACGTTGCTCACCACCACGGCAAAGAGCGCACCGTTGTCAGCCGTCGTTGTCTGTGGAGTGGTATACGACGCGCTAGTCGCTCCGGATATATTCACCCCGTTTTTCATCCACTGGTATGTCAATGGGGCTGTGCCCGTCGCGGTCACGGTAAACCTGGCTGTGTCCCCCTCTGTGACCGTCAGGTCGGCAGGCTGAGTGGTGATCGATGGCGGGGTAGGTGTAGGCGTCGGTCCGTTCAGAGCTGCTCCCTGAGTCGCCAACATCGTTTGATATGCCGAGTTCGTGACATCGATCTCATAGGTCTCAGCAAATTTGCAGCCGATATTCACCGCTGCCGTAAACGAATTATTTATGGCATCGTAAGCCGAAAGAAGCGGGGATTGGCCCCATGGCGGAGCGTTGCTTAGGCGGGCAACATTGTCGGCATTACCGGTAGAACAGAGAAACTGAACGCCGGTAGGTTGGGTGAACCGGTTATCATAAATTGGAGCGAATGCCGTAAAGTCAGGCTGAGAAATCGCGTTTAACTGGGCGTTCATAATTCCGAATCTGCCGGGATAGGTGGCCACACCCCAAGCTATAAAGTCATTCAACCCTGTGTCCCCTCCTTCAGTGGTTGGAAACGGGTCTGCCGCCGTAATAAAAGGCGGCGTTGTCGGAAATGCGGTCATGTAAGCATCAGTGGTTTGCGTCGCCACCGCTTCCCAGGCCACCATTCCGGCAGATAAATCCGCCGTCGCGGTATAACCCGCTGCAACCGCGCTGGCGTTAAAGTAATCAACATCCGCTTGAACATCGCAGAGACGGGATTCACCTGTCTGACCTAAGCCCCCCATGGGGACGTAGAGCAGTTTGGGATTTCCGTCATATCTCGCGCCGAAAGCGGCAATGAACTCTAGCCATTTAGTCAGGACAGTGGGATCCCACGGCACCGGCAAAGCGCCCGCATCAGGTGCGGTGAGCACACGAAATGGGACTCCTGCATGGCGTCCCAGAATCGAAAAGGTAAGGCCGGCAATCTTGGTTGCGTTCGCCGGTACGGACAGGGTCGCAACTGTGCTGCTGATTCTTGAAATGATGGTAGTGCCCAGCGGAAATATGTCGATACAAACAATCACCCTGCCAACATCGTCGGCAACAAAGTTGGCGGTTAGGGACGTAAGCGTTGAGCCACTCCTTGTGGTCGAGCCGTCCGTGAAAGTGTCTGCGCCCATCAGCCACGGTGGGGATGCGGTCCCAGCGGCGACGCCCAAACCGATAAACTTTCCGCTAGTAGCGGCAAGAGCTAAACAGTCATCAATCGGCGTCCAATTATAAACGCCGTCCTGCGTTTCGATGTCTTTCCAGCCGATCCTGATTCGCATTCCATCCACGTTTACATTCTGCCACGGGTGGTGATCAATGGGACCTATCCCATGAATGGCATCTATAGCCGCCGGCAAATCAACGATGCCGGCAGGATAAGGCTTCTGGGCTGCGACGGGATCGGCGCAGGTGAGCATAACTACCGAAAGGCCGGCTGAAATCGCGAAAGTTATAGCAAATTTTTTTATAAAAATTCCTTCTACGCGCAAAGCAGCGCGCCGAGTAAAGGTCGCGTTCCAGTTTGTTTTCGGTGTTCCACGTGCTAAGCGAAGGGAGGGGGGATTATTCATAATTATTAATGATTATTAAAAAGTCATAACTGTTCACATTTATTCACAAACGAGTCAAGATCTTTTTCAGAAATCTTTTGCGACTCGAAAACCGTCATACACGACCCTTCTCCTCCTACAGCGCACAGGAACGCGACTGCGCTACCCCCGGAGAAAGATCCTCCCCTCACGTGCGGGAGCACGTTCAGGCCCGGCATCGCTCACGCGGTCACCGGGCGGGGGAGTGGATCGGCTTACAGACTCCTGCGATTCCAAGAGCGAGCTGGAGATCGCGCAGCGCGATCCGTCATGAGGCCAGTTCGCGGGCGAGTTGCAGGAAGAGCCGCCGCTTTTCCATTTCCAGCAAAGGCAGCGTAATTCGGTCGGCCAGAGAATTGCCGAGCGACCGGTCGCGGGCGAGCTCGATGCTGCGGATTACATTTTGCTACAAGAAAGAGAACTTAGAGGGTATGCAGATTTGTCGGAGCCTTAATAGGGCAAGTTTGCTTCCAACTTTGCGCCTTCGATCGCCAGCACGGTTTGGTCGATATCAAGCTTGATATCAGTCCCGTAAATTTCAACGTATTGACCGTCCAAAGTGACTCCGTGTTCCAATGCGTCTTGTAACGGAATGGGGGCGAGAGGCAGGGGAACCGGATCTGGGTTCACGTAGAGACGTGCAGCGTCACTGGCGAGACAGAGCATCTGAAACCCTTTTGGATAGGGGACTGGCGGCGGAGGAGGGCTGTGAGGAGGGATGGTCGCTTGAAGCGGATACATAACCCCGAATTGACCTGGGTATGTGGTGAACCCCCAATCCCTGATCGAATCCACTGCCCCCTGGCCGCCAACAGTAAAGGGTACTACCGGGTTAAGCACAACAGCAGTAGTGGGAAAGGCGGCCGCAAAGGCGGCGATGATCGTCTCCGCGGGAGGAACATAGGCGTCACTGAGACTGGCATAACCGGCCTGCATCGCCAAAGCAGTCAGATTGGTCTCGTCTTGCGGGGTTTTTGCGAAATACATTACGCAGTTTTGCATAAAACCTGTCGGGCAGACGTATGCTAGAGCAGGGTTGCCGTCGTAGCGCGCTCCGAATGCATTGATGAAGGCCAGCCATTTGTTCTGGAAAGCGCTCTCCCAAGGGAGCGGCATCGAGTCCCCGGAACCATCGACCAATCTGTACTTGGTCGCGCCGCTATCGTAAACCCACTGCGGAGTAAGAGTGCCAGCAGAAATTGAAACTCCGATTTTCTTACCATATTGGTTGCCGAGACTGAGCGCCTGATCGATGGTGCTCCAATCGTAGGTGCGGCTTTGCGGCTGAACAACATTCCAGCAACACCTGAGCCGAAGGCCATCTACCCGGGGATTTGTCCACCCAGGTATGCCAGACAAATCTCCGATGGGGTCTTCGATCGTGTCAGGCGGACAAAGGGCGATGATGCCAGCAGGGTATGGTTTTATGAAGGTTTCTGCTTTTCCCGGGATCGCAATCAGCCCGGCAGCGCAAAGCAGCACGCCGAGTAAAGCCGGCATTCCGAAAGATCGCATTCCAGCTTGTTTTCGATGTTCCACGTGCCAAGCGAAATCGCGAAAGTTATTAACACTCATTCACAAGCTATGCGCAGTTATTCACAACCTGTGCAAGACCTTTTTCAGAAAATTTTTTGCGACTCGCAATCCTTGTTCTCTTGCGGGTGCACAGGAATACGACTGCACTAGCCCCGGAGGTCCGGCCTCGCTCAGGCAGTCGTCGGGCGCGGGATGTGGGATTGATACAAACTCCTGCGACTCCAAGAGCAAGCAGGAGTTCCGCGCAGCGATCCGTCATCAGGGCAGTTCGCGGGCGAGTTGCGGGAAGAGCCACCGCTTTTCCGTTTCCAGGTAAAGCAGCGTAATTCGGTTAGCTAGAGGATTGCCGAGCGACCCGTCGCGCG